>ULUC01055461.1_pt1 | contig 105107 bp, 82 predicted proteins | sample 1958151 | NCBI WGS metagenome assembly ULUC01 (sample SAMEA4835750, study PRJEB28245) | human gut metagenome | biome: gut microbiome; material: fecal sample | place: Denmark | collected 2008
TCGGTTTATTATAGAAGCTATTACCTTGATCATAATTCCTTAGACGACAAGTCATCAGTGAACACTTTTTGTTTAATGTACAAGTAGAACAAGTATCTATATTTTCCAAACTAAATCCTCCTCGGAACATTCTCCATTTATCTCTATTTTCCCAAAGTTCTTTCAAATTTTCTTTTGTAAGATCTCCTACAAGCAATTCTTCATGTCCAAAGCATAAGAGCCTGTTAAAAAATGGCTGAAATCCTTTTCTAACAAAGTTTCCATATCAGTCGGATAGTTTCTTTCTTTAAAGTGACCAAACTTAAAAAAAAAGATATATCAGACTAATTTAATGGAAACAGAGTGGAATATATAGCAAGAGTGTTGAGTCTGCAAAAAAGAAAGCAGAAATATGATTTACATTAAAGTCAGGATCTAATCTTACTCTGCATTTCATTCTATAAACACAGTTTCCCTACAAGCGCCTCAACTCATCATTGGCCGCCCCTGTACCTTTATACTTGCTCTTTGTTGTATTAAACCTATAGCGCAATGAAATAGAGAACTCGCGCGAGTCATATCTATGATCTTTTGAGAAGGAATATGCTCCACTGCGAAGAAGCGTTTTACTTTTTTGCTGGCGGAACAAATCATCTCCCCTTACCTCTATACTCAAAGCATCATTCAAGAATGATTTTCGCAGTGAAATATCAACATAGCTATTAAAACGATCAAAATATACATTGCGCAAATCCCCCTTACTCCTGAATTGCATATCCAAACTAAGAAGGAAATTTTCTGGCAATGTAAATGAATTAGACAGCACACCCGTAAATCTGGGTTCATTCAATTTTAATTGTTGCCCATCACTATCAATAGTCAGCCATTGTTTAGTTATTCCAAGACTTAAACGGGATTCCCATATACCAATATGAGGCGAAGCCGAAATAAAGGCATTCAGCATAGGCAGACTTTTATTCAAATTAATACTTTTCAGTAAAATGGTATATTCATTCGGATTCAATGGCTCACCCCAATAGATTATAGCATTTTTAGTCTGCTGATAACCTAAGCTGAGTTGCAGAAACTTCCAAGAAGCAATCCAGTTAAGATTATGAGTGATTTCGGACTTCAATGTAGGATTTCCCTGCTGTATGCTGAAACGGTCTATATATAATGAACTATTGCTCAACAGCCTGTATGAAGGACGTTGCGTCTTTACCGTATAACTAATTTGCGTCTTAACCTTTCCAATCCGAGTATTGAAGGAAACATTCGGATAGATATTATCATAGCTACGGCTCTGGTCATCTATATGCAGATCATCTTTATAATAATCAAATTTTATTTGCTCATAGCGTGCACCAAGTATAAAGTCGCCTATGGAAATAGATCTGCTATATTCGGCAAAAGCCGTTATATTCATTTCATTCATCTTGCTGTTGGATGAAGGCACATAATTTTCAACATTCAGATAATTGTCTTTGCGATGGGTATAAATCCATTCTCCGCCTACTGAAAATTTTCCTTTCCACACAGGATAGGACAACACCAGTTTGGCTGCTGCCAAATTATTTGCCACATCACTTGCAGCATGTACATCCCGGTCCTCCTGCTCTTCACTTTCCTCGCCAGTAATGTCCTCCTGTAAATAACCGCTTTGATAGTAGTCGGCATTGAAGTCTATTTCCAGATTACCCACGCGCCCCGTATAGTAAGCATTCAACTGATGATTTAATTCATTATCTGTTTCTGAGCTTGTAAAATTCTGTAAACGATCAAATACCTTACCGTCTAAACTGACTTTACTAGTTGTATAAAGCTTACTATCATATCTGGGGCTTCCCTGAATAGAGTATTTTATTCCGATAGAATTATTTTCATCAAACATATAGTTCATTCCGATATTTCCTCGCAGCCATTGCTTATTATCATTATATTTCAATTGATTTTCCAAGTCCAGCTGTTTCTTTGAAATTAAAGTCTGATGTACATTGGTGCGTTCACGAAATTCCATCTTATCATATCTGAACATGGCAAACATATCCAGCCCATTATGGCGATAGTTCACATCTGCCTGTTCCACTAAGTCTACATTTTCACTTTGATAATAACTGGAATTTAGATTGAATCCGAATCCATCGCCAGTGCGGCGGATAGTCTGAATGCGCACCACAGCATTTACAGTGGCATCATAGCGCGCACCGGGATTAGTTATCAATTCTACATGCTTAATATCTTCCGAACTGAGTTGCTCCAGCTCAGACTTGTCGCGTACTTCCCTGCCATTGATATAGATAAGAGGCGTTCCTTTGCCGAATACTTCAAAGGAATCTTTATCCTTCAATATACCGGGCACTTTTCCCAGTACATCGTTTGCCGATCCTGCCTTTGCTAATACGCTGTTCTGCACACTTGTTACCAATGCATCGCCTTTCATGCGAGTTACAGGCAAATTGCCTTTCACTACTACTTCACCCAGCAGTTGTGTATCCGAGTGCAACAAGATAGTGCCTATATTCCTGTCCTTACATTCCTTATATGTTGTAGCATAACCTACAGATGAAATGCGTAATATCCCTTTAGATGAATTTTCGGGTATGGTAAATTTTCCATCCTGGTCACTGATAGTTCCATATATAAAAGTAGAATCAGGCAATGATAAACATACGATATTAGCAAATTCTATCGGCTGATTACTTTCATCAACAATTTTTCCAGCTACTGTCTGTGAATATATAGAAGTAGTAGAAACTACCCAAATCAACATAATATAAAGTAACTTTTCCATAATATATAATTTTAATTATTCATTTTCTGAATGAGTAAAGACCATAATTGAGGGTCCTTGCGGATAGATGCAATTATTAATAATATTTGTTCTATACAAAGAAGCGTTATTTTACAAAAGTCTTCATTAGGGTATGCTTCAAATTGATTTATTTTATGATTGAAAAATCTATGTACAGTACATCCTCCACATAATCTTTGTGCCCAACATTTTTCACACTTTTCATTTGATCTAAAATCTATTTCATGATCAAATGGTTTATATAATTCTGGATAATTATAAACATTATAGCCATCAATACTACCTAACTTACATTCTTTAATACCATTTATTGTATGACATGCGTATATAGTTCCATCAGTGCTTACAGCTAAATACTGATCTATAACAGGGCATATATTAGTAGATGTATTATGAACAATAGCATGTAGAAGTAACCAAAAATCTTTAGGCAAATATTTCAGTTCTGTTCTTTTTAAATATTCCAAATCAATGGAGTTCCATAAATCAAGCAATAATTGCAGACTAAGTTCTTGATCATTGACCACTACACCTTCAATTCCAAAAGTCTGATCCATAAATTTTGAAATATCTTCATGACTATAATTATGATCAATATGTAACTGCGTATAGGTTGCTTCGTACTGTATTTTTACATTGGTTTTTTCTTGTATAGTATGGATAAAATGAGCTATCCTTTCATAACTTCCTTTTCCATTTTTATATATTCTCTGAATATCATTAATTTCTTTAGGACCATCTATACTGATAGTCATTGCTGAAATATTTCTCTTGATAAATGCCAGCATCCTATCTGTTAATATTGTCCCATTAGTAATAATTACGAAATTAGGCAAAATATCTATTTTCCCTTCTTCTTTATAATATTTAAAGCGATTGCACACTATCTCCATTCCTTTAAGATTAAGCATCGGTTCGCCTCCAAAAAAGACAATCTTTTCAACTCTTTCAAATTGTTCTACACAAAAATCTACAAACTCTATTGCTGTTTGCTCTGTCATTAGGTTACGTTCTTGATTATAACTTCCACCTCCACCAAAACAATACTTACATCTTAAATTACAATCATTAGATATATGTAAAGTGATTCGCCTTATCACTTTTCTTTTATTTCCATTTTGAATATTTGTGCTATGCTCGCCTTTATTTGAAGCATATATAGATCTAATACTACTTCCTGCTTTTTTAATTCGTCGTCTTTCATGATCGTTAAATTTTAAAATTAACAAACTAGTAAACTATTGTGATTTCTTAATTACATTGCAAATGTAATCTCCCACAGTCCGACGCCTCCGGACTGAACAAAAAAAAGATTTTCATTTAACATTCTTTCGTATTCTCATAGAAAAACTGCCTTAAATAAAAGTAACCACACTTTTATTTAAGGCAGTCTTATAGAATCACTTATACAAGTAGCAGATCAATTCATTGCCGCACCTTAGTTATTGATAACCGGCAATAATTTTAGGCCCTTTCTCTCATTCTTTTTACGCTTGGCATCTACCTTACGGTTATTGATAACCAATTGATAAGATTCAGCCACAGCATTCAGTTCATCGGCAAAGGCAATAAACAGTTCATTATCATAATAAAAGAACATATCATTTACCAATGAATATAGCTGATTCAATAATCCATTACAGTTCTTATGCAGACTAGTAGCCGAAAGACCTTTCTGTTCTTTCACAATACCACGCTGTGTATCTAAGTCCAAATAAAGATTATTTGCCTTTTCCACTTCAGTGATGCGATCAGCCAGATTCAGTCGTTCTACTGAATCATGGTTTTTCTCTGATTGCAGAATCAAAATGTAACCTGCAATACGGGCAGACATATCGGAACGGGTAATTATCTTATTCATTTTATAATTTCCAGTCTGATCAATAAGGCTTTTTGCAGCATCTTGATCTTCTTTTGTTCCTATATCTCTTGCTCTTGATGTTCATCTGTAATGCGCTGAAACATTTGCGACGAATATCATGGGCTTCGGACAGACCGACTGTTTCAGAATAAAGATGGCTTTTATTTAACTTTTGACCATATTCAGCTAATATAGCCTGTAATGCCAAATGCTTGTTGGTTAAATCCACTTTATCGTTTGCTGATTCAGGTATCTTTCCAGATCCGTCTTTTACAACTGCATCCGACGAACCTTTCAATAGCTTTGCATATTTATCATATACACCTAACCAACGTGACATAAAATCATAGTTTTCTGACAAATTCAGAAAATTAATAGAAACTAATGCTCTTGCTTCAATCATTTGTTACAAATATTTATGGTAACTATATATCACTTTACACTAATAATCTCTCTTTTGATTTTTGACATTGTAAAGATACGACTATTTTATTTGTTATTATACAAATAGAGCTATAGTCGTATCTTTTATCTGTATCTTGTTTATTTTATTTAGTAATACAAAGTAAAGAAAATACAGGTAATCCATATTGAGGATGCTCTTTCATAGCTATTAATTGAATGGAAGTTTTTCCTCCTTCCATATTTCTCATAAATATAGTTCCTATATTATGAGATTCTACTGGTAACTTTGTTTCATACCCTAATAAAGGTAATTTAGAATGATAATACATAGCAATGTCGTTTACTAATTGACAGGCTTGGCTAAAAGTATTAGGAAATAATATTAAACTCCTTCTGTAAGAGTCAATGCTTCGATCTGCTTTCTCAAAGAAAAGGCCTGCAATTTGTTCACCATTACCTAACTTAGTGGCAATAAAAACACCATCTCCCATTTTCTTTTCAGAATAATAAGGTTTCATAAATTTCTTTATTTGCACCTCACTAACTTTCTTCTCATTCCAAACAAAAACAGAATCTAATAAAGTTGTAGCTTTAATACTTATTTGTGCATAACTCAAAGTAATAGAGATTGTAAATATTGCGAACAAAATAATCTTTTTCATAATAATTTGCATTTTTACCCTCATGTGACCAGCAAAGGCAATGTAATAAAAAGAAGTGGGTCACTGTCCACACTTCGTAAGGTATCGCCAGAAACCTAAGCACACGCAGACAAGCAACCCACTAGGTATAGTGAGAGCCTGTGCCTTGTGTGCTGGTTAAAACTGGCGATTTTAACGAAGTAAGGCACTTCCGAATTATTTTGTCCTATAGAACATTGCAAATATAGGAAGAATTATTATATTTGCAATATAAAAAGTACACAGTTATGAAAGAAATAACAATAGGTTCTTATATCAGATTAAAGAAAACACCTACTCAAATCTATAAAGTCTTTAATATTGATTGTGAAGGTCAATCAATAGATGCAATTCAGAAGAATGGACATAGGCTTATATTAGATGTTTCTGAAGTAGAACTTGGTTCTGATGATGATATGTTACTATATGAAAGTAATACTCAAATAGAGTATTACTGATTATTTAAAATTGCAATATGTTGTTTAAATTCTTCGTTCCAAACTATTTTCCATTTAGGAGCTGGACGATAAAGTGGTGCAATTAAATTTACAAAGAGTTCATCATCATAACGTCCTCCTTGTCTACACCATTCTTTAGCAACTTCTATATGTTCAATAGGAAGGTTTAATTCTTTAGCTACTTCCTCAAGTTCTTTTCGAACTCTATTAACTACTTGTTTAATACTGGGTTTCTTTGGTTTTACTTTATAATTAATCGCAAAACTCATGAAGTTTTCAAATTCTTCTCCAGTTGTCATGTCTTTCTTACTCATGCTATCAATTCATTATAAGTTATACGATATTCAATATTGCAAAGTAACAAATTAAATCTTGAATTTTCACTAATCTTTCGAGTGTTATAACGGAATACGAATTCATTCACATACCTCTGCAAGTGTTTTCTACTCATACTATGATATATTCCTATATAACCTCTTTTAAGCAAAGTCCAAAATCCTTCGATTGTATTAGTATTAATTCGTCCTTTGCCATATTGTTTCTTACTATGGTCAATGGTATAGTGATAATACATCTTACTTATTTCGTTATAACCTTGCCATTCGTCAGTATATAATACAGCATCCTTATCGACAAACTCTAAAATTTTAGGTATTAATTCATTTTTAGATGTATTCTTAATTACTCTGCCAATTACATTTCCATTTCTTTCAACCATTCCTAGAACAGGTGTCTTGTCTTTGAAACTTCGTCCTTGACATGCTTTCACCTTTTTATCCCAACGACGATTTTTGTTCTTGCCACCAACAAAAGTTTCATCAGCTTCGACTTCATTCTGTAACTTTCCTTCATTTTTACATATAAGACATACCCTTATTCGTTGAAGAACAAACCAAGCAGTCTTCTGCGTTACTTTTATATCTCTCGATAATTGCATGGAGGAAATTCCTTTCTTATTTGATAAAATCAGCCAAATAGCCATGAACCATTTACGTAATGATAATTTGGTATTTTCAAAGATTGTTCCAGTTAATACATTAAATCGTTTTCCTGTATTCTTACACAAATAGCCTTTATTACAAATATACACCTTAGAAGTTGGATCAAAAGGAGAAACAATACCTTCTTTCCAACGCAAATTTTCTAAATATTTTATGCAAGATTCCTCTGTTGGAAATGCCTCTAACAATTCAAACAATGAATTGAATAATCTTACGTTTATCATAATTATTCCTCCTCTTTATTTATACAGCTAAAGATACTAATATTTTATCAAAAAGACAACTAAAAGGAACATAAATCTGAAAATTATTCTTACCTTTGTAACTATATTCAATTAGGATAATAAATAAGAGAGGTTGCAACCACCTCTCTTATAATTTCGTGAACCAACCAAAACACAGAAAGGAGGTACACATGGAAGATTTAATCTTCGAGGACGAATTATTACTATTAATTCTTCAATCGTTTATGAGCTAAAAATACTGCTTTTCAAATGATAAAAGACGCGAAATGGGTCTTAAACTTCATTTCGCGTCTTTTTATTAATACTCATTCTTCTTGTTAGAAATCATCCACAAATAGTTATCACTTCCAAACTTGAAATCCTTTCTTGGTCGACTCTGAAGTCTATCTTCGAGTGTGATAGGATTCAATTCCGATATTTGAAAAGGCAAATTCACTGCGAAATCTGTAATATCTTGAGCTCCTCGAACTTCGTTGAAGAAAACATCTCTTGTTTTTGGAGAGAAACTTTCTACAACATACACTCGTATATCTCTAAAACTTTCTATTACTAAAATCTGTTTTTTAGTTGCTGCAACTAATGTCCATAGATTGTCTATGGCTGTTTTGTTTATTTCCATAATCTAAATTATTTAATATTATTAGTGTAAAGTGATATATAGTTACCATATTTATAAGTTTAATCCTCATTTTTATTTGCGAATTATAATTTTCTTATCAATCTGACCACAGATTGGATTAAGAATACTCAAACATTTGCTTCACATTATCTATATAGTCTTCTTTTACACGTACCATTGTCTGTAATGTAGAGGGAAATATAGAATCCAATGAAAACTGCAAGAATTTAATTCCAGACTCTTTTAAAAAGTAAATATCATCCTCTTTTAGCGGTATTTTTGTACTCAATAAAGGTGTGAATCCATATTGCCCCACTTTTCGTATCACCTCTTTCCAATCAGGGAAAGCAAAAATATCACCTCCTGTCAAAGCCAGATTCCCCCCCATATCATGAGCTTCATCTATCACCTTTATAATTTGCCAACTTGTCAAATCGTTCTTCCTGTTTCTATCCGCATAGCAATACATACAATCCGTCCTGCATTGGGTTGTAATCATAAAGTTAAGATTCAGCGGAACAGAAGGACGTTTAGGTATAAAGTCTGTAGTATAAAATAATTCATTATCCGTATAAACACTTCCCTCCGATTCTTCCTTAACAGAAGTCAGCAGATACGGGGGAAAAGAAATCGTCACTCCTTTATAATTCCATCCTACTTTTACTGGATTATCGATTATTTTTCGAATAAACTTATCTATCAGGTCTGGTTTTATATTTAGGGTATTTGCTATATTTTCTATTGAAGCATTTAATTCTCCTTCTCCAATATGTGACAAGATATATCCAATAGAAGGTGGAACTACGCTTGCAAAAGCCATGGCATATTCTAGCTTAGCAGTAATTAAAGCTGATTTAGCAATGATATAAGAACAATTATTTTCGTTTCTAATCACATATTGTGGATTCAAATAGATATACATAATACAGCCGTTTTTATACATAAAATAGTAAGGAGGGCATGCCTCCTTACTAAATTGAATATTTAAGATCCATAATACTTCTATCAACACTGGATGCAAACTATAATCAATCACTCTTTTTTTGTAAATAGTGATATAAAATCTTTTCAAGATCGTTTTTAATTTCTATATTTGTTCGCTATACATAAATGCAAATACTATGAAAAAAACAATTGGAATAAAAAGAAACTTTATTATTATAATAATAAGTATACTCCTTTCTGCCTGCACAAAAAAAGAAAATGCTTCTCAACAAGCGTTGTTGCTTGAATTGGTTCAAGCGGAAGCGGTGATGTATGAACATCCGGATAGTGCACTGGGTGTATTGCAAGGGATGAAAGTTCCGGCATCATCGGACAAATTGCAAAATGCTACTTGGGCGTTGCTAACAGTGCAAGCCAAGTATAAGAATTATAAAGAAGAACTTGCTGACTCTACCTTAATTAATATAGCCTATGATTACTTTATGAAGCAAGACAATCCCCAACGGAAAGCAATGGTACTTTATTATAAAGGTGTATTATATGAAAAAGCTGATAAAAAGAATGAAGCACAAGAATCCTATTTAAAAGCAATAGAAGAAGTAGAAAAGACGAAAGACTATCAACTGGCACATTTGATTTATAGCAGTATAGGAAATATATACCTATATAATTCGCTGAATGAATATGCATTGCAAATGTTTAAACAGTCATTGCACTATGCGAAGCTATCCGAAAATAAGAATTATATATGTTCTGCATATTATGATTTGGGAAAAGTATATTCCGTATTATTTGATTTTGATAATAGCATCAAATATTATAAAGAAGCTATACAAATGGCAGAAACTCTACATAATAATGGTATATTAATAAATGGAATGAACGAATTAGCAGGAGTATATACCGAAACAAAAGATTATCAACCTGCCCTATCCTATGCCCAAAAAGCTTTAATACTTAAAGAAACAAGCGAATTACCCCTAAAAAAAAGGCTAGAACAAAGTTACTTGGTAATTGGTGACATATATAGACGCATTAATAAAACAGATTCTGCCTATTATTATCTGAATAAAACATTATCCTCCAATCGCATGGAAACGATTTGTGCAACTTATGAAATTTTATATAATCTAAGCAAAGAGAAAAAAGACTATGAAAAAATGAGCCTATATTGCGATAGTATGGTAGTTTATCAAGATTCTGTCTGGAAATTGCATAAAAATAAAGAGTTTATGAATATGCAGGAAAAGTATAACCAGCAAAAACTATTGAATGAAAAGAACCAGCTAAAAATAGAAAATAATACTATCATCCGTAATGTACTAATCATATTGGTAGTGGTATTCTGCCTGATAGCTATCCTTATCTATATATACCAGCGAAAATTAATCCGTAAAGAGCATATCATACAAAGACATGAAGAAGAAATACAGCTGAATACCTTAAAAAGACAAGAGAATGAGAGAATAATCAGTCGTAACCAAAGCCGCATGAAGGAACTGGCAGAACAAATGGAGGCGAATAAAGATGCGCAGGAACAGTTGGAGGAGCAAAAGAATGTACTATCTGAAATAAAATGCCAAAATGAAGCCCTGCAACAAGAGAATAAAATGTTGCAGCAACATATTGATAAATATTCTTCTTCGCTGAATGAAAAGTCCAAAGAACTTGAAAGATTGGGACTTTTAGGAGAAGAAAACCAACGATTGCATGATCGTGAAAGATTCCTGTGCAACCAACTGATAAAAAAGACAGATGTCCTTTACCGGCTAAAGACAAAGCCCCAATACATGAAAGACGAGCAATGGGAAGAGGTAAAGGAAACAATGAATCTATTATTCGATAATTATATAGTAAGGCTTTCCACTCTTGTACCTTCATTGACAGAAAGCGATTTGCAGATATGCTGCTTCATCAAGTTGGGAATAGCCAATCCGGGAATAGCTGATTTGCTGGGGATAGAATCGACTTCGGTATCTAAAAGAAAATTAAGATTGAAAGAACGTATCACTCAAAAGATAGGAGCATTCGGCAAAGGACAGACACTGGATCTGTGGCTATGGGAGTTCTAGGGAAGCAACTGTCCACATTCCGCATTCGCACAAAGAGGTAATATTCTAATTATTAGCATATTATCTCTTTTTTAATTGTCCATATAACGTACATATCCGGTCTATCTGTTTTTCATTCTAAATCCATAACTTTGCAGCATAACAATCAATCAATAATATTATTATGAAAACAACTAAAGAATTAAAGATTTGGAGTTTGCGTATGGTATTATTCACCATATTGCTTAGTGGTTTATCGGTGCAGAAAGTGTATTCTTTTTGTAATAGTACAGAAATTATTATAAATGGGAAGTGGTATAGCAATCAAGAAAAAGTTAATACACGAAGCCTGCCATCTATTCCCATCACAGCCTGCACCGATGGCCAGAACATCTACATTGAAAACACATCTCCGGACTGTGACATACAAATTACCATCACCGGTAATCAAACAGGAGAAGTGATGTATGAACAGTTAGTGCCCCAAGCACAAACAAGCTATATTATCATTTCCATAGCCAGTTTCCCATCCGGAGAATATACATTAGAACTAACTAGTGAAGATGGGAAATACTTGGTTGGAGCTTTTAAAAGATAACCCTAATTATTCATCCTAAAAAACTACAAAGACCATGAAACGAGTAGACCTTAAGAAAATCCTCTATATGGATTTTCTTATCCGGCACAAGTGCACAGGCACATCCAAGGAATTTGCAGCAAAGATGGATATGTCACGTTCCACTCTCTTTGAGTACATTGCCTATATGCGCGATGAACTGGAAGTGTGCATCCTTTTCGATAAATTCTTAGGAACATATTATTATGATGGCAAAAATCTATATACGTCATTAGGCTTTAAAGTAGTAGGATAATACGAATTGAAATGTGATGAGAAAAACGGGGCATGTTTGAATTTCTTTTTGATATAAAACCGGATGCAGGAAATGTATGTCCCACCACCCGACTGGCATACCTGATTAGTGAACGGGGAAACAAGGTCTATTATACCGATACCTCCGACTCCGTTTTCACTACCGGTTTGCTGCGGAAAGGAATAGGACGCATCATTTATCCACATGATTTCCGATGGTTTACGCCACATTTGGCATTGCTGGACTATCAACTGCAAGATAAGCAGCAAGTCTATAATGAATATGACATAAACTATCTGTTTATAGCCATAAACAAAACCGACAGAAAGATAGACCTAATGCCGGAAATGCCCGTCGTCACCCTGCCGCCTATTCCTTATAAATTGCTGCCGCAAGGTGCAAAAGACGATGATTTCATCGACAAACTGACGGAAATAAAAGAAGACCGTTCACGCACTGTTATTATAGGCTTGCTGGAAGACGAGGAAGAAGAAAGAAAAGTGAACACCCCCTCACATATGGAATCATTCTACAAAGCCATGAAGCAGAGTGCGAGCATCCATCCGCAATATCAATTCATCCTGCTGACCAATCATGGAGAGGTGGAAACCCGGTTGTTTTCATTACCACCCAATATAGCCATTTACCGCCTGCCCCGCCTGCAAGCCCTGTTGCCCTTGTGCGACATGGCGCTTATCACCGGAGGAATAACCCACTGGACGGAATGCACCTTTGCCCATGTGCCCATGGCAGAGTTCACGCCACAGGAAATAAAAAAAATTACCCCCGTGAAACTGGACAGGCAGATCATTGATCTACTGGCAAACCGGGAATACATCATAGAACGGCAAAAACACCTGTGCGCCTTCTTTGAGAGCGAAAGTGAAAGGATGAACGAAATAGCCGACTGGCTGATAAACAGAGTAAAACAAAAAAGACAATTATGAGCAAATTTCCATTCTACAAACAGTTGGACGGCATGGACTGCGGCCCCTCCTGCCTGAGAATGATAGCCAAATATTATGGAAAGACATTCTCCGTACAGCAGTTACGCGAGCAATCATACATACAGCGCACGGGAGTTAACTTGCTAGGTATCAGTGAAGCGGCAGCCAGCATAGGGCTGCGCGCCACCGGTATACGCACTTCAATGGAAAAACTGAAACAACAGTCAAAACTGCCATGCATCATCCACTGGAACCAGGAACATTTCGTGGTCCTCTATAAAATAGAAAAGAAAAGGGGCAAAACTTGGTTCTACATTGCCGACCCTGCCTACGGATTGCTGAAATATGAGGAACAGGAGTTGAAAAAATGCTGGATCAGTACCACACAAGGCGGAATAGAAAAAGGAATTGCCCTCTTGCTGGATGTTACCCCGCAATTTTATGAAGCGGAACCCATAAAATATGAAAAGCTGTCATTATGGTATCTGTTTCACTATGTACGTCCCTACAAAAAGGCGATGATACAGCTCATCATCGGCCTGCTGGCAGGCAGTTTGCTGCAACTGGTCTTCCCTTTTCTTACACAAACCATTGTAGACCAAGGCATAGGGCACAGGAATCTGAATTTTATACAGCTCATTTTGGCCGCACAACTCATGCTGGTATTCAGCCGCACACTTATTGAGGTGATCCGGCGCTGTATACTGCTCCACATCAGTACGCGCGTCAACGTGTCGCTCATCTCGGATTTCCTCTCCAAGCTGATGCGGCTGCCCATGAGGTTCTTTGACAGCAAACTGGCAGGCGACTTGATACGCCGCATCGAAGACCACAACCGCATCGAGAGTTTCCTCACCCAGTCCGTGCTCAATATTTTGTTCTCTACCCTCACGGTAGTCATCTTCGGTATCGTGCTGGCCATATACAGCTGGAAAATATTCCTCATTTTCATCCTGTTCAGCACAGCCTATATGGGTTGGGTAAAGCTGTTCATGCGCAAGCGGGCCGACTTGAACAGGAAGAACTTTGAACAGATGTCCGTCAATCAGAATAATTTGATGCAACTCATCTACGGTATGCAGGACATCAAGCTGCTGGGCTGCGAACAGCAAAAACGCTGGGAATGGGAAAACATACAAGCTTCTCTCTTCCGCATTAATATGAGTTCACTCAACCTGGGGCAGTGGCAGCAGGTGGGAGCCGTACTTATCAACGAAGTGAAAAACGTACTGATAACAGTTCTCTCTGCCACCGCCGTACTACATGGAAGTATCACGCTGGGTGTGATGCTTTCCATACAGTACATCATCGGACAGATGCAAGGGCCTATCAGCCAATTCGTTTCCTTCATGCAGGACACGCAGGACGCGCAGCTCAGCCTGGAACGTCTCGGAGAAATACATGGCAAGCCCGATGAAGAGACAGAAGGCATGGACCAGGATACCCAAATATCAGGCAAAGACCCGATTCAATTGCAAAATGTAGTCTTTACTTACGGATCAGAAAAATCGAAACGCATCATCAAAGGGCTATCGCTGGACATACCAGCCGGAAAGACTACCGCCATCGTGGGCCTCAGCGGCAGTGGGAAAACAACGCTGATAAAACTGATGCTCGGATTCTATCCTCCCACCGGAGGAGCGGTGATGATAGGCAATCAGTCGCTACAAAAAATCAGTTTCAAGGAGTGGCGCAAACATTGTGGAGTAGTGATGCAGGAGGGATTCATATTCGGCGATACCATTGCCAACAACATAGCGCCGGATGGCAGCATGATAGACAAAGAACGCCTGCTGTATGCCGTAGAGATGGCAAATATACGTGAGTTCATCGAATCCTTGCCTTTAAAGTATAACACCAAAATAGGTAACACGGGGCAAGGATTGAGCCAAGGGCAGAAGCAGCGCATCCTGATAGCGCGCGCCATTTACCGTAATCCCGATTACCTGTTTTTTGATGAAGCGACGAATGCGCTCGATACGGACAATGAGAAAGTGATACAGGAAAATCTGGAGAGATTCTTCAAGGACAAAACGGTGGTCATCGTGGCGCACCGCCTGAGCACCGTAAAGAATGCCGACCAGATAGTGGTGCTGAAAGAAGGGGAGATAACGGAACGGGGCACGCACGAAGAACTCATTGCCCGGCAGGGCGATTACTACAGGCTGGTGAAGAATCAGCTGGAACTGAGCGCTTAGGAAATTAAAAAATGAGAATTGAGAATTAAAAAATAATAGCAATAAGGTATGGAGGAAATCTATAAACCTGATGCGGACGGACCGGAAAAGGTAGAAGTATATAGTCGCGAAAACAATGATATGCTGGGAGATATGCCCGAATGGTTGATCCATACGGGAAGCTACATCGTATATGGACTGATTGTTTTTCTTATTGCAGGCACGGCATTATTTAAGTATCCTGACACAATAAGAAAAACGATAACCATTGACGACTTGGGAAGTGCGGAATGGATCACTGCCAATCAGACAGGAATGATAGACCGCTTTTTTGTGGAAAACCAATCACCTGTACAAAAGAACGACACGCTGGGCATACTGAAAAATACTGCCCTACTGGAAGACGTACAAACATTTTGCCGCGTACTGACCAAAATAGAATGGTACTACCGCACCAACGACATCAAGTACCTGCAAGACTATCCCTTTGACCTCATCATGGGTGAAATGTCTTCCGCCTACGAACAGTTCACCCAAGCCGTGCGTACGTGCGTGATGTATCAGGAGTTTGATATCTATCCGCAGAAGAAAAAATACCTAGATGAAGAACTCCGGATACTGGAAAGTACCGGTAAGGCAGATGCCATGGCGGTGCTGAATGTGAAACGCGAACTCTTTGAACTGGATATAAACCACCGGATGGAGACTGCCAAAAACCTCCGGATGCTGGAACTGGCTTACGAAAACATGGTGAACAGCCTCCGCACGTGGGACAAGAAGTACCTCATCAAAAGCCATCACGACGGCATAGTGGTATGGGGAAAGACATGGGGCATGAGCGCCCGGGTAAATGAAGGAGACACCCTGTGCACCGTTATCTCCAAGCAGCAGGGGAATCCCCTCGGGCACATCACTCTTTCACAAGACGAAGTGGCGGAAATTGCCGTGGGCGACAAAGTAAATATCGAACTGAACAAATACCCCACCCACTCGTATGGCGTACTGCCGGGAAGAATCGCCTCCGTCTCTTTTGTGCCTTACAATAAAAGTTATGCCGTGGAAGTGGACTTTCCGGACGGACTGGTGACAACCAACAGAAAGGAAATAAAATATGAAATAGACATGTCCGGCCGGGCGGAGATCATCACTTCGAGCCGGAGCATACTGAGCAGGATTTTCGCACCCGTGTATGAATTGTTTTCCACCACGGAGTAACACCGTTTTTTTTCACTACAGAGAATAACCAACTTAAACAAAGAAGAATATGAAAAAAGAAGACCCCAACAACAAGCAACCGGAATACACCCGCTATTCCGAAGATGAAGAACAAGTGCTGGACTTGAACGAACTGATGGACGTACAAGGTGGCATAGATGACAAGGAGTTATCCAAATGTGGCCTGGGATGCTATACAGGTGGATTCGTCGATCCTACAAAAACACAAGATGAAAATACCGGAAATGAATAAAGTATATGTGCTGAACCCTCATTATCATCTGAGACATGATATTCACAGGGTCGCATTATTCTCCAGTACGGGGACAGATACCGACTGCTCCCGGAACTGGCATACTTTTATTCACCCGCTGCAAGCTGTCATGCTGAGTTTTTTCACGTATGACAGACCTTTGCAGCCAACTCTCCCTCTGCTGTGCGACTTCTTCTGCCGGAGCAAGGAGGAGATGATCAAATGGGTATCGGACTTCATTGATAATCCGACCCCCATTTATACCTCCTCCCAGCAGGGAGAAATTTATTTTCCCAAACGTATATTGATTGAAGCGGAAAAGGCAGGCAAAGCATTGCGGTTTGACCGGCTGCAAGCAAATTCTTTTGTCTGGAAAAAACTGGATCTTACTACAAAAAGGCTGTATTCCGGTCCGTTGCTCCTCACATTCATGCTGACCAACCAATGTGTCACGCATTGTAAGTATTGCTATGCAGATACATCAACGCAAATAAAATCCCCACTCACCACCCAACGCATGATGGAGCTGATCAAGGAAGCTTCAGACCTGCAAGTACAACAAGTAAATCTGATAGGTGGTGAAATATTCCTGCATAAAGACTGGAAAATCATATTAAAAGAATTGGTAAAACGGGGTATTGCCCCCGAATTCATATCGACCAAAATGCCTGTAACCCAAAAACTGTTGCAAGATGTACAGGAAACAGGGTATCAGGGAATTGTTCAAATTTCACTGGATGCCATTCATTCCGAAATACTGACCGCCTCACTGGGAGTAAACGGAAATTATGCCAAAGAGATGCTTCACGGCCTGCAATTACTGGATGACAGCGGACTGAATTATCAGATTTCATCTGTGCTGACCAACTACAATTGCCAGTTGAATGTCTTGGCGGAATTACTGCATGAATTATCTCATCTGAAGCATATACGCGACTGGCGTATTATCCCCGCCAGTAATTCCATATACAAAGAGTATAATGTATTTTCGCATTTGAAACCTACTAAAGCGCAAATTACAAAGGTATTCAACCAAATACGCCCTCTTCTCACACAGGTTTCCTTTCCCGTGATTTTAGGGAAAGAAGTAACCGATAAAAACTATCAAGATACCTGGGGTGGAAGCCGGTGTTTCAAAGGAAGCGAATGCTCTGCATTGACCACTCATATGTTTATATTGCCTGATGGTAAAGTGACTGTATGCGAGCAACTTTACTGGCATCCACAATTTATCATAGGGAATGTAACCACACAAAGTCTGAAAGAAGTCTGGCATTCCCCTCAAGCCTTGCACCTTTGTTCCTTGTCACGTCAGGATATCAACAAAGAGAGTCCATGCAGGGAATGCCGTCTTTTTGAAGACTGTTTCAGTTATCAGAACCGTTGCTGGAGTGATATCATAAAAGCTTATGGAAAGGATTGTTGGGATTTTCCCGATCCGCGTTGCTGTTTTGCTCCTGCCATGAAAAATAAATTAAGTTATGACTGAAGACGAACTTGACAGAATAAAAAAATCATTTGTCCGTTCCAGTGACGAATGTCCCATGGAAGTGGCCTGTCTGCTCACTGTCATGAAATACTATGGCGGTCAACAAGATGCACGCACACTAGCCGAATGGTGTAAAGTAGATGGAAAATATACGTTGATGGGTATGAAACAGGCAGCTATACGTGCAGGAATGGAAGCGGAAATCTGCTTGCAGAACATGGAACAATTGTCCACCAGAAAATTTCCTGCCATACTTTTTGCCATCAATGATTTCGAAGTACCGGGATATGTGGTTTGTTATGGCATTCATGAAGGCCGCTTCATTATTTGGGAGCCGGGATTCGGCCCTATGCAATATTGGGAAAACCAAATGAAAACATTATGGATAAGAGGAATAACTCTTACTCTGTTTCCCACCCACGAATTTATGCAGAAAACGGATTTTCAACTAAAATGGTGGGAGTTGTATCCGTGGAGCAGGAAATGGAAAAGAAGACTGAACCGCTGGTATGAATATATCTGGCTAAATTATCCCTGGTTCAGGGAAATGGTAACACAGCTAAGACGGAAATGAATGGAGCAAGCCAAGTCCAATTATTCCATAGGGACAGATTGAACCCCTTAGCCGTCAAACTAAGTTTTTTTATTACATACGATTCTTTTGTTCTGTGGAGACCAAAGCCCCATAGTAGGTGATAAAACCAGCGAGGCAAAAATCTTATCATAGTCTGGTGCATTAATCATATTAATTAAAGCAATCGTAGGATCATCTTCTGAATAAGCTCCACTAAAAGAAATAATCGCATCTTTAATATATTGATATCCGGCTGATAAGTATACCCATTTATAAGTTGTTCCTAAAGTTATATTATGAGATAAAGAAGGTAATAAAAATGGATTACCACCCTCATATATATACCGATTAATATACATTACTTCGCAACTGAGCATAATATGGACGAGAGTATAATCTGAATATAGTTGTATTGTTCCCATATTTGAACTAGTGCAAGGTAGGAGAATAGTGGAATAGCCAACTGAAGAAATTGGTAATATTCCTTTTGTTTCATTTGATTTTATATTAAAAGCTCCGGTTTGATCACTGATAGTACCTTGTAAAAAAGTAAAATCAGGCAAAGAAAACAACACTATATTGGCAAACTCTAGTGGCTGTTTTTTTCATCCACTATTATTCCACTAATCATCTGTGCATGTATGCAAAGAGAAACCAGTAAGAGGCAGAAAGTTATATATAATTTTTTCATAACAATATCAATTATTTATCGGTTAAACCGGAACGCAAATGACACAAATCTAACCTCCGGCAGGTTTATATCCATGCTGTACTGTTATTAATTTGTATCATTTGTGTTCCAATTTTAATTTATAGAACGAAATAAATCCGCGTTCCATCCATTAACTCCCATTTATCATCCGGTGGTATGATGGCGGATAATCATTATGTATCATGCATCGCCGCATCTTACATATCTTTTACAAACAGACCTATTAAAACCGGATGTGTCAAAACTAAACTATCCGCTATATCCTCCTTGGGATTGGGCTGAAACATCTGAAGGATTTTTCAGCCCGAACTTACGGTGCATTACTCCTGGAGTCGTGGACGGTGGTTCGGGCAGACAAATATGTAAAAGTCCATTCCATTGGGAATATATGAAATGATAATCCTCAATCATATCACAAAATGTTTATTTATAGAATGGGATGACGGATGGAACACGGATTTTTTTACTTTACCTGTCATTGGGTTTGCAAGTACAAATTTAAATTTTAAGTCCGTGTTTGTCCGCTTCGTCCGTGTAGTTCGCATTCCATCACCCCGTTTTATAAATTTCCATTTATCATCCGGTGGTATGATTGCGGATAATCATTTCAAATAAGATAAAATATGTTATTTCATATTCTTCATTTATTCTTCCCCTTCAAGTATTCATAAAAAGCATATTGCGCCCGTACCGGTTCTTCTTTCGGATTCCTTTTCAACACATTATTCAGATTTTCATCCACCCAACCGGCTTTTCTGTTATCTTTCAACTGAATAACCAGCATATCTATCAGTTGTTGTTTCAGATCTTCGTCAAGAATGGGGGTAACGGCCTCTATACGCCGGTACAGGTTGCGCCTCATCCAGTCCGGCGAACCCATGAACAGAAGCGGTTTTCCTCCATGGTGGAAATACCACACCCGGGCATGTTCCAAAAAGCTGTCCACAATGCGAGTGATACGAATATTTCTGCTATAAGGCTGATTGGGAATCAAGCAGCAGATACCACGTACTATCAAGTCTATTTTCACTCCTGCCTCACTAGCCTTATATAATTCATCTATCATGGCAGGATCTTGCAGCGCATTCATTTTCAAGATAATCCGCGCTTCTTTTCCCGCCTTTGCCATATTTATCTCATATCCGATACGTCTTCTCAGTTCCGGCAGCAGATTAAAACGGGCTACCAACAAACGCTTGAATTTGGGTTCAGTCACTTCTTTCTGTAATACCCGGAATAAAGTATACAGATCATTCACAATAATCTCGTTGGAAGTGAACAAACCGGAATCAGCATATATCCGGGCAGTCTTCTCATTGAAATTTCCGGTACTGATATAAGCATAGCTGCGAGTCTGTTTTCCCTCTTTGTTATACCGCAGTACAAGCGCCACCTTGGCATGCACTTTCAATCCCGGTATACTGAAAATAATATGTATCCCCGCCCGCTTCATCATCTCGGCGGTAGCCAAATTGTTTTCTTCGTCAAAACGGGCCTTAAGTTCTACAAAAACAGTTACTTTTTTACCATTCTGCGCAGCAGCAATCAGCGTATTGATAACAACCGAGTTTTCCGCCACCCTATATTGGGTAATCATGATCTCCTTACAGGACGGGTCATGAACGGCCTCATACAGGAAATGGATGAAATGTTCAAAAGAATGATAAGGGAAATGCAACATCAAATCCTTCTTGCTCACATAACGGAATATGGATTCTTTCTCATCCAAACAATTCAATGTCATGGGACGAGGTTTCAATTGGGTACAAAGTTCCTTACTGGGATTAGGCAGATGAGCCAAATCCTCCAAGTTCAAGTGTTTGTCTCCCGGAACCAAATCATCACGATTGATGCCAAATGCATCGACCAGAAACTCCAGATAATCCGCAGGCATCTTGCGGTCATAGACAAAACGGCATACAGCACCTATTTTACGCTTTTTCACCTTTTTACGCAACTGTTCCACCATAACTTCGGAACTGGTTGCATCATCCACGAAAATATCGGCGTCACGAGATATCTTGCAACAATAACTGCAATCCAAATCATAGCCCGGAAACATACGGTTGATATTCGCCTTTATAATATCTTCCATATACATCAGGTAAAAGTTTTCTCCCTGTCGGGGAAGTTCTATGAAACGGGGAACTTTGCTATAAGGCAATTTGATAATATAGTATTCCTTTTCCCCCGTGTCTTTGCGCGTCACGCGTACCGACAGATACAAACGGTTGTCACGTAAAAAAGTCTTGATTCGATTCTTGCATACCGGAACAGGCTGAAGATAGGGAAAAATTTCTTCTTTAAAGAAATTACTGATAAACTCTTGATGAAAAGGCTCTACCTCCTGTTTACTTTGATAAAAAATAATATGATGCCTGCGCAAAGCCGGGACAATCTTATGCTCATAAATGCGGATACGGTCTTCCATCTGGCTATTGACAGCTTCGGTTATCTGATGTATCAGGTGTCTGGCTTCTTCTTGTGTCATATCATCACTTTGGCCACCGGAAGCGATGGCTTTATGTTCCGCTACACGAATCTTGTAGAATTCCTCCAGATTAGAAGAATATATAGAGATAAAGTTAATCCGTTCATACAACGGAAGGGAGTCGTCATCCGCCTCCAACAACACGCGATAGTTGAAAGACAACCAACTGATATCACGCTTGAAATAATGATATTTGCTCTCCATATTATGCTTAGATTTGTTCCAAATATAGTACCTTTGCCGATAATAAACAAAAAAACTATGACAAGAATCGGATTATTATCGGATACTCATGCATTTTGGGATGACAAATACTTGAAATACTTTGAGAATTGTGATGAAATATGGCACGCCGGAGACATCGGCTCGGTGGAAGTCGCCCGGAAACTGTCCGCTTTCCGCCCCTTCCGGGCAGTATATGGAAACATTGACGGGCAGGACATACGCAGACTTTATCCTCAAACCAACCGCTTCACCGTAGATGGTGCGGAGGTGTTGATAAAGCATATAGGCGGATATCCGGGCAACTATGATCCTTCCATCCGCGGCAGCCTGCTGGTGAAACCTCCCCAGCTTTTTATCAGCGGACATTCGCATATATTAAAGGTGAAATATGACAAGACACTGGATATGTTACACATCAACCCGGGAGCAGCAGGCATTTCCGGATTTCATAAAGTGAGAACATTGGTACGTTTTTGTATCGATAATGGAGAATTTAAAGATTTAGAAGTAATAGAACTAGCGGATAAGTTGTAAGATTAAAAAATCTTTCCGAACTTTGCACACACTAATATCAAAAACAATATGAAGACTTATCTCGTTACAGGAGCTGCCGGATTTATCGGAGCCAACTATTTAAAATACATCCTGGCCAAACATGATGACATCAGGGTGGTGGTACTGGATGCCTTGACTTATGCCGGCAATCTGGGAACTATTGCATCAGACATTGATAATGAACGTTGTTTCTTCGTAAAAGGAGATATATGCGACCGTGATTTGGCAGACCAACTATTCGCAGAATACAAGTTTGACTACATCGTGAATTTTGCAGCAGAAAGCCATGTAGACCGCAGTATTGAAAACCCACAATTGTTTCTGCAAACTAATATTTTGGGAACCCAAAACCTGCTGGATGCGGCCCGCCGTGCTTGGGTGACGGGAAAAGATGAGAATGGTTATCCCACCTGGCGCAAAGATGTACGTTACCACCAGGTATCTACAGATGAGGTATACGGCAGCCTAGGAGCAGAAGGTTTCTTTACTGAAACAACTCCTTTATGTCCACACAGCCCATATAGTGCCTCCAAGACAAGCGCTGATATGATTGTCATGGCTTATCGTGATACTTACAAAATGCCGGTAACCATTACCCGCTGTTCCAATAATTACGGTCCGTACCATTTTCCTGAAAAACTGATTCCACTAATCATTAAAAACATTTTGGAAGGAAAGAAACTTCCCGTATATGGTGACGGAAAGAATGTACGCGACTGGTTATATGTAGAAGACCATTGCAAAGCCATCGATTTGGTTCTGCGCAAGGGCCGCGAAGGGGAAGTATATAATGTAGGCGGACACAATGAGAAAGAAAACATAGAGATAGTAAAACTTACCATAGCCACTATTCACCGGATGATGACGGAAACTCCCGAATATCGCAAAATCTTGAAGAAAAAAGAGTTGAACGACAAAGGTGAGATCTCTATCGACTGGATTAACGAATCATTAATCACCTTTGTCAAAGACCGTTTGGGACATGACCAACGTTACGCTATCGATCCTACCAAAATCACTAATGAATTAGGATGGTATCCTGAAACAAAATTCGAAACCGGTATTGTAAAAACAATCCAATGGTATCTGGAAAATCAAGCATGGGTGGAAAATGTAACAAGTGGCGATTACCAAAAGTATTATGAAAGAATGTATAAAAACCGATAAAGAATACATCTTATAATATTTAAAAAAGTCCCCGGATAAGAAAGGCGTTCTTATCCGGGGACTTTTTTATCTTAATATTTCCAACACCAAATTTCAGCTATAATATAATAAAACAATAAAATAGAATTTGCTATAGATATGTTCAACAACATACTACTTTCCCTTTCATCTTCGATTTCTTTCGTATATTTTTGCACCGATAAGATAATTATAACACAAACAGTGTGTTAAAAATAAAATAAAGAAACTATTTTAATATTTATAAATACAAAATCATAAAATAGCAATAATAAAGAAAGAAAACAAAAATACAAGCAAGATATCAAGGCCTTAAAAGACAAATATACGAAAAAAGAAAGAAAACAAAAGATTTATCTAACCTAATAAGTTTACGATTGAAACCAAACAGATTCAATAATTTGATATAACATCAACCTTTAAAAACAAATAGTGAGTTAATAAAGAAGCAAAAATGAAAAACATGAAGAAAAATCCAAAACAAAACAGGGAAAGCAGCCTTATGCGTAGTCCCCTTATTTTAGGATTGTCAATGGTCCTATGCATACCGGTTGCCTATTCGCATGCAAAGTCAAGTAACATAGTGAACAATGAATCGGTTCAATCGATCCTGCAAGGACGTACTATCAAAGGTCAAATTATTGATGAGAACAATGAACCTTTAATTGGAGTATCCGTCACTGTAAAAGGCGCAAATACTATAGGAACCATCACTGACTTTGACGGAAATTATACATTGGATGTACCCGCAGGAAAAAACAGTCTTGAAATATCTTATATAGGATATAAAACCCAAGAAATAACCATTGGCAAAAACACACAATTGAATATCAAAATGCAGCCTGATACTCAAACATTGGATGAAGTGGTAGTGGTAGGATACGGCACTGTAAAAAAGAGAGATTTGACTGGAGCTGTTGCTTCCGTAAAAAGTGAGGATATTGTCCGAATGCCAACCAGCAATGTACTAGAGGCTATTCAAGGACAGGTGGCAGGTTTGGATATCACTCGCAGTAGTGGAGAAGCCGGTTCCGGAGTGAACATGACCCTACGTGGCACACGCTCCATCAATGGTGACAATAGCCCGTTATTCATCATTGACGGCATGGAAGGCTCTTACGATGAATTGAATCCGAATGATATCGCTTCTATTGAAGTACTGAAAGATGCCTCCTCTACAGCTGTTTATGGTGCTGCCGGAGCAAATGGAGTTATCATCATCACCACCAAAACTCCTAAAAAAGATAAATTCTCCATCGATCTGGATGCCTACTATGGTTGGAATGTCATCTCCAGCTTCCCCGAAGTAAATCGTGGAGAGGATTACATTAACTTCCGCAGAGAAGCACAAAGAACGGTAGGTGCCTGGAACAGCCCGGCCGATGACGGGAATCTTTTTCCCAGCTATATGCAAAAATATATAGACAACAATCAATGGGTGGACTGGTTTGATTTAGCTTCACAAACCGGTATCACCAATAGCTACAATCTAAGCACATCTTATTCTAATGACCGGGTCACCTCTTATTTTTCTTTAGGATATTACAATTTGGAAGGATTATTGAAAGGAGACGAACTGGAACGCTACTCGGCACGTGCCAAAATAGATTTTAAAGCCAATGAAATGGTAAAATACGGACTAAACCTATATGCCATGTATTCTGAAAATGACAAGCGTTACAGCCGTATATGGAACCGTATTCTCTGTATGCCACCATTGGGTACTCCTTATGATGAAGACGGCAATCTGGTAGACTACCCGTTGGGAGACGGCAACATGAATCCTTTGGCGGATATGGGAGAAGACCAATATGTAAATAATGTGAAGACATTGAGCGTAGCCCCACAGATTTATGTAGAATTGACTCCACTAAAAGGACTTTCATTCAAAAGTCTGTTAGGCGGATATTTCCGGAATGTGAAAGAAAGTAAGTATACCGGCACAAAATCATATCAGGGACTAGAAAGCGGACTAGTTCAGGCCACTATCCCAAACACCTTCACTTATAATTATAAATGGCAGAATATTCTGACTTATAACTTCAAAATAAAAGAGGATCACGATTTCACAATAACCGGAGTCACTGAATGGTCAAAAGACCAAAAAGAAAAAGCGACCGCCACTGCCAACAAATTTGATACGGATTCTTATCTATACCATAATTTAGGTGCCGCAACCGGTACACCCACAGTTTCTTCTTCTTATGTAGGTAGCCAAAAAATGTCCTATGTCGCCCGCATTAACTATAGCTATAAAGGACGTTACCTATTGACATTAAGCAGCCGCTGGGACGGTTCATCCATCTTGGCAGATGGAAACAAGTGGGATATGTTCCCCGCAGGAGCTATTGCCTGGCGCATTAGTGATGAACCCTTCATGCAGAATGTAAAAGCTGTTTCCAATCTGAAATTACGCGCCAGTTACGGTGTCACCGGTAATGCCGGTGCTTCAGAATACGCCACATTAGATTACAGCCGCACAGGCATTATCGGATTTCAAGATGTAGGAGTCCCTTATAGCGGTTATTCCCAATCCATCGCCAACAAGAGTCTGGGATGGGAAAAATCTTATATGACAGATCTGGGATTCGACTTGGGATTATTCAGTGACAGACTGAACGTGGCGTTCGACTGGTACCGGACAGATACTAAAGATATTTTATTCGAGAAAAACCTGCCCTATGCAACGGGAGGTTATGGCTCCTCTCCTTTCAAAATATGGTCTAATGTAGGCGAAACACGTAATACAGGTGTGGAATTAAGCATTACCAGCCGTAACTTTGTCGGACCTAAATTCCAATGGAGCACCACACTGGCATTCTCAACCAACAAGGAAGAAGTGATAAAAACAACCAGCGAAGGCCCGCTTCAGTTCGGAGACTACTACCTGATTCCCGGTGAGGCAATCAAAACTTATTACGGATACAAGTATGCCGGAATATGGGGTACAGCCGAAGCAGAAGAAGCAGCCAAGTACAGTCAGAAACCCGGACAAGTCCATATCGCAGAAAATGGTACTCCCGATTACAAACTGAATGCGGATGACTATTATGTTCTAGGAAGCGCTACACCGAAATGGTCGGGCAGTTTACTTAATAATTTCAATTATAAGAATTTCGACCTAAGCATTTTGTTGATTGCCCGGTGGGACTGGACAATCCCTTACGGTCTGACCGGATGGTATCGTACAGACGGTCTGACGCCTTCACCTACTGTATGTGACTACTGGACTCCTGAAAATCAAAGTGCCCGCTATCCCCGTCCGGATGCAAGTATTACAAACGGACAGGACCCGTATCAACAATGGGCTAATTATTTTGATGGTTCCTACTTGAAAGTAAAAACTATTTCACTAGGTTATACATTTCCCAAAAAATGGTTGGATGCCGTAAAGATTAACAAAATGCGTATATATTTTACCGCAAACAATCCGTTCATTTTTACAAAGTGTGACTACTTACAAAACTATGATCCCGAAAAGGGAGGAAATGATGACGACGCACCGTTGTCTAAACAATACGTATTTGGCGTTAATATCTCATTCTAAAAACTTATACTGATGAAAAAACATAAATTACTCTCTATATCAGCCGTAATCATGATGTTGTCTGTCTACGGCTGTAGCCTGGATGAATTTAATCCCTCCGGCATCTCTACAGAACAAGAATGGTCTACCCCGGCAGGCTATGAAAAGAAAGTGAACGACTGTTACTTTGACCTGGTCCGCATAGTTTATGGTCAGGCAGAAGACACCTATCTAATGGTTGCAGAAGGTGGAACAGACATTTGGCAAGATACGAATCCCGATGGTACCAACGGTAACTGGAGCAAACTACTCCGTTATGAAGATTACGGTGCTTCCAACGGTATGTTGAATGAAGGATATGCGGGTTTCTATGGTATATTGAGTGCATGTAATGCAGCTGTCCATTATGCCGACAAAGTGGAAGGTCTAAGCGAAACAAGAATCAACGAGTTGGTCAGCGAAGCAAGGTTTATCCGTGCCCATGCCTTATATAATATTGTAGAGCAATGGGGAGGTAAATACCTGCCATTGGAGCCTATGAACAGTCCTATTTCCGTTCTTCCTTGCAGTTCGGTTAATGATTTTTATAAAGTAATTCTGGAAGATCTGGAATTCGCCATGAAAAATCTTCCTATCACACAGGAAGTAAAAGGGCACGTGACACGTGCAGCCGCTTATCATTTATATGCCAAAGCCTGCCTCACCTTCTCGACCTACACAGATGGTTTAGGCAATACTACTGCCTTGACGGAAAGCGAAAGTAAAGCCTATCTGGAAAAAGCGAAGACAGCGGCAGATTATCTGATTCAAAATGCAGGCTCACTGGGGGTCAAGCTCTATGATAACGTAGAAGCTGTATTTGATGAGAACAATAACAAAAATAATGAAGAAGCACTGTTTATTGTCTGCCACTCTACCATTACGGCTTATAATCCTCGTGGAAACTATTTCAACCGTGTATGGAAACACTCCGAAGCATACAATAACAATACCTCAGGTATCTATCTTTCGGGCATGACACCCAGTTACGCCACAAATATCAACGGATACGAAGTTCCCAAACTGGCTAAAGGTAACTGCTATATGGAACCAAGCAAGTATATGCTTGATCTATATGGAGAGAAAGACGGTCGCTATAAAGCTTTCTTCAAAGACACTTATTATGTGAATAACGCTACGAACAGTACCAAGAACGGATATACATGGAACGAAGCCGATGCACAAAGATACGGTCTATCCACCAGCAGGGTCGGTAATTCTGCCTATGATATCACTTTAGGAGATACGGCTGTCTATTTATCTCGTAAGACCTATACACAAGCCGAAAGAGACGCTTGCCGCTATGCCATTTTCAACTTGGAAGACAACTATGCCAATACAAAAAGTCCTCTGAAGTTTTTCCCAAGTCTGAAGAAAGCAGATTGTCCTAGCCTATATGCCGGTTCAAATGCCTCCAAACCTTATTCCTCAGCAGACTGTATTGTTTATCGTTTAGGAGAAACCTACTTGCTATCAGCCGAAATTGACTGGAGATTAGGCAACAACCAAAGTGCTGCCGAAAGACTGAACATACTTCGGAACCGTGCCTGTAAAGGACATGACCATAGTATGGATATCACAGCTTCGGAAGTTACCCAAGATTTCTTGTTGGATGAATATGCGCGTGAAATGATAGGTGAATGGAACCGTTGGATGACCTTGAAAAGATTCCGTGCTTTCGAGAGCCGTATCACAAAAGCTAACCCGCAAATCACAAAATTCGATAAGAACATTCACTATTTACGCCCCATTCCCACAGCCGAATTATTGCTGATTGATAATGCTAATGAATATCAGAATCCGGGATATTAACCGGTAATGGCAAATATCATTAATAAAAAGACAGCTTGGATAAAATTCACTATCCAAGCTGCTTTTTTAAGAGGGATACTTCACTTACTGAACCATCCCCCTTCTGACCTTAAATTATTCACAAAAGGACTACCGCAAATAAGCAAACAATAATTATCAGCTTTCTTTTTGAACGAACCTATATTACTTAAAATTCAAATATTGCCGGTTTCCCGATACCCCATTCTGTTTTGCAGGACAGAAACGGAAGGAGAACGACATACGTTCAGCCGGAATCAAATAAGGCTGATGAGGATAAGCCCCCCAACTGGTGTCACCACCCACTCCCATCTGTTTCAGGTCAATGTTCCATGTCACCATATCCTTGAACTGGATATCAGATAAATGACGCTGCGATTTACGAAGACCTGGCTCATCTAAATCTTCTGTAGGGAACAGATAAGCACTGGTGCTGACATAAGGCTGTCCGACAACCATCAATCCCTGTCCGGCGGTATCTGTCAGGCTCATCCAACGGACTTCAGTCTTATTACCGTTTTCCTGCGGACGGTCATACGGGAAATACTGATCGGCCACACTTCCCTTGTACAGACCTACATAAGAAGAAGTATTCCGGTCTATATAATTCTCATGAGGACCACGTCCCAGCCATTCCATCTGACTAAACTGCCTGTTCAGTGTAATACTAACCCCCATCCGAGGCAATAAAGGCAATGTATCGTTACCCGGAATGAAAGTACAGTTCACATCCAAATACCCTTTTCCCGAAAAATGATAGGTAACGATAAAATCAGACTCTCCTACAGGCAACTTATAATGAGAAACAACCTCATAAACTTCTTTACCCAACGCCTTTTGTTTCATGGACAACAGTTTTGCCTGACGCCCCGCATCACGCCACGGACGCAAGGTTTTATTCATGCCATTTCCCATATCATTATCCGTCACAGGACGCCAGAAATTAGGACGTAAAGCTTCTTTTATCAGTTCCGTACTTCCCTCTTTATAAGAAGTCAAAGCACCGGTTTCCTTATCAAAACCTACGCTCAGATTACCGGCTGTAAGTGTCAACAACGAAGCCGCATCATCTGCTATCACCGGTGAAGACTGAACCTCAGCAACAAACGGCTGATAAAATGGAAGACTCACCTGGGCATCAGCCAGTTTTGTTCCGGCTTTCAGCAGACCATCCTCATTTTTCAAACTGGCATAGAAATTCAAGAAATACTCCACACCGGGTTTTACCTGTATGGCTGGAAAAGAAGTCTTAAACTTACCCGTCTGCCGAGGAGCCAGGGATACATTATCAATAGTTCCGGTAGCCAAAAGTTCACCATTCCCCTCCAGCTTCCAAGTAAAATTGAAATCACTTAAATCCGTAAAGAAGTACTTGTTACGTAACTCTACCCATCCCTCATGATAATCCAATAAAGAGAATGCTATATTTTGATATACTTTTTTCACTTCATGGATATGCGGCTTCAAGGTACGGTCGGCGGCAATCAGACCGTTCATACAGAAATTGGCAGAACTTGGAGTACCTTTCGGAGCCAGGTCACCTCCGTATGCCCAATAGAATTTTCCATCCGGCGTCTTTGCATACAAGCCCTGATCTACCCAGTCCCAGATATGTCCGCCCTGTAAAGAGGGATATTTCTCTATCACATCCCAATAATCCTGAAGATTTCCTTCACTGTTGCCCATAGCATGGGCATATTCACATAGAATCAGCGGTTTGGACGGAAGATAGAGAGAATGATTGATCAATACATCTATCTTTTTATACATTGGACAGAAAATATCGGTATAAGGTCCCTTTATTCCGTCTTCCGAATGCACGGGACGCTGTGAACGGTCATTGGTATGTACCCATTTATAGGTAGCCGCGAAGTTACATCCCTCACCGGTTTCATTACCCAATGACCAGATAATGACACAAGGATGGTTTTTGTCACGCTCGAACATACGTTCCGTGCGGTCTATGAAAGCTTTCTCCCATTCGGGCTGGTTAGCTAGGCATTGATCGGGCTTATATCCCATGCCATGGCTCTCGATATTGGCCTCATCAACCACATACATACCATAAATATCACATAATTCATACCAGCGGGGATCGTTGGGATAATGAGAGGTTCGTACACTGTTGATATTATTCTCTTTCATCAATTGAATATCACGCAGCATGGATGCCTCATCTACCACATGACCGTTATAAGGATCGTGTTCGTGTCGGTTTACTCCTTTTATATAGACCGGCTTGCCATTTATCAGCAATTGAGCATGTTTGATTTCGGATTTACGGAAACCGACGTATTGGGAAATATATTGTTCCGGTTTGCCATTTACACGCAAAGTAATCAGCAATCTATACAGATTTGGTTTCTCCGCACTCCATAACAAAGGTTCTCTCACTTCCTTTTTAAAATGAAGTTCCCGATCGGCAGCATTCCAACGCTTACGCTCATTGTAGATACTTTTACCCGATTTCTCCAACAGGCTTACTTCCACTTCAGCCCCTTTTATTTTACCTTCTCCTGCTTTGCCCAACTCTACAAAAAGATGAAAGTCAGCATTCTTGTATTCCCCGTCAAGATCGGTAACCACTTCATAGTCACGCACATGAGTTGCGGATCGGGCATACACATAAACATCACGCTGTATGCCGGCAAAACGCCAGTAATCCTGATCTTCCAGATAGTATCCGTCACTGAACTTGAAAACCTGTACGGCTATTTCATTCTCCCCTTGTTTTACATACGGCGTAATATCAAACTCCGAAGGTGTTTTGGAATCCTGAGAGTAACCTACTTTTTCACCATTCACCCACACATAAAAAGCAGAAGCCACTCCTCCGAAATAAAGAATAATCTGACGTTTATTCCAATGGGCAGGAATAGTAAAAGTACGTCTATAAGAGCCAACCGGGCTGTTTTCCACTGCAATCAATGGTGGATTCTTCTTTATACCATACCCACTGCCTACATAAAAAGGATAGCCGAACCCTTGAAGCTCCCAATTGGAAGGAACTTTAATATCATCCCAACCTGAAACATCATATCCTTTTTGGAAGAAGTCCATCGGTCGTTCATCCGAACGGGGTACAAAATGAAATTTCCATGTTCCGTTCAAGGATTGGAAGTAAGGAGATTGTGATTTATCACCCTGCAATGCCAATTCTTTAGTGGGGTATCCCATAAAATTAGCCGCCGAAGGCAGACGATTGATATGAAGCACATCAAAATTCTCCCAATCATTATCCGAACGGGGGTATTTGTTTCTACGCACTTCTACATTGTCTGTGCTCGTTTCGTTAGCGCTCCTGTTTACCGGAGCACCGTCATATTGGGATTGTGCCATACCTGCCAACGACAAAGATATGGCAATCCCTGTCAATATAGAACGAATTTTCATCATAAATATATCTTTTAATAAATTCGGAGTATCCGCATACTGATTTTTACTTCCACTATCATTGATCCAACAACAATCGCAAAATCAAAGCAGAAGACCAACCAAAGTTGGGTGCATTCAACACTTCACCTGTCAGTGGATTGTAGTTTTCATGAATCGGTCCGTCGGTCATCAGTCCTTGAGCATGTGCCATGAACTTGCGAGTCAGCAAGTCGGCTTCCTCCACATATCCGTAGCGCTTCAATCCGGTTATACCAAAATATACCTGGTTAAACCAAACCGGACCACGCCAATAACCGAAAGTAGGACGCAATGCAGGATGACTTACATCAAGAGTACCTAGCGGCAGGTAAGAGTTGAAATGTTTTTCATCCATCATGATGTTCTTCACACTCTCGGCTTGTTCCGGGGTAGCAATACCTGCCCACAAAGGCAACCACCCCTCAGCCCCCATCACCTTGACAGGTGTACGGTCATTCAAACGAATATCATAAAAGAAACCACTCTCGCTGTCATACATTTTAGTCTGTACATACAGCTTGATTACCTCAGCCTCCTTAGCCAACTGTTCAGAAAGCTCTTGCTTTCCCAAGATAGAAGCCATTTCCGAAAGTGTCAGTTTATCTACATAAAGGAAGGAATTCAAACAAATATTCTCCTGATCCATCGACCAAGCTTTCTCCATCTCATTCTTTAGCATCCGGGTGTCATCAAAACGCACACCGTTATCCATGCCGCTCTCCCAAGCCGCCGCAATCAGTGTACCATCAGTAGAACCATATTCGCAAATGCCATTGTGATCGTGGTCACGCTCAGCATACCACCATTGATGGAACCTATACAATTTATCAAATATTTCGTCCAAGAACGCTTTGTCTCCTGTAACCTTATAGACATTCATGGCTCCCCATGATGCTATAGGAGGTTTGGAGTCGCGCCAATTGTTACGTACCTTATTATAACCGATAAAATCAGGAACCATACCATTCTCTGCTTGATAATCGAACAAAGAAAGCATTTCACTCTTGGCCCCCTCAGGATTGTAGTACACATTACCCGATGCAATTTGCCAAGCATCCCACGACCAACATCCACCGATGAATCCTATATAAGAAGGGAAACTACAACCATGGAAGATATCACCAGCCGGAGTACGCCAATTGGAGTTTAACGTCATCAATGCTTTCACAGCAATGTTCCTGTAAGCGTTTTCTTTCATATAAGGACTGTCGGCAGATAGTACCCGTTGAAGTCCCTGATTCCAACGCTGCGCATTGTCGGCAAAACATTGATCAAAAGGTATGGACTTTATTGCAACATATTCCTTGTCTGTTTCTTCGCCTTTCAAGGTCAGTGTCTGGCTGTATTCCGAAGTATAACTTTTGCCGGATTGCAGCAAATAGTCACTCTTCTCAACAACTCGCAAACTGTCGTTCCCCACAGTCATCACTTCATCGGCTGTATGGAAAAGCACGGTAGCCGTCACTTCGTCTACCGGCGGTTCGTTACGCAGTGTGATAATCTGGCGATTGGTTCCCCAACGGCGACCGTAGAACGGACAATGGAACCGGACGCCCTTATCCACCTTAGAGGCAATAGTATTCTCTTCGAAAACACCGCCACTCCAAGTCAGCGACACATTCAAAGGTGTGTCACTAAGATTCGTAATAACAGAACGTACAAAAGCAGTGCGTGAAGTGGCAAAACACAACTCAGTAGTGAATTCCAACTGCGCATCTTTAAAATGTTGTATCAACTTTCCGGGTAGATACTTGGCAGTCTGCATATTGCGAACCAAGTCGTACTTTTCACCATTGACCACCAACGTAGGCTGTGCCAACGTTTGGGCAATCCATCCTCTTCCATGCATCGTCATAGGGCCGATGAAGGCACCCGCAAATGCCCTGCTTTGATTTACTGGCAACGCATAGCCACTCCATGCACCCAGATCAGAGAACAAATTGAGATCCCCATCTACAGATTGTTCCGGTACATTTTTCACATTCAACAAATTGGGAAAATCTTCCTGTGTCGTAAACAGGGACTTTTCTGGCTGTGTAGCGACCGGGGTACATGCCCCCAGCCAAAGAATGCTACACATTCCATATATAGGAAATAAATGTTTCATAAACGGTTCTTCCAAAATTATACAAACAAGATTACTTGCTATAGTTCGGATTCTGCTCCCAATCAGGATTCAACAGAAATTCACTATGAGGAATAGGAAACAACTGGTGCTTGGTATCTACATAATTCTCAACAAATGGTTTATTGTGAGCTTTCAGCGTTTCTTCTACAATACCCCAGCGAACCAAGTCATACCAGCGTGAACCTTCCAATGCCAACTCGCAAGGACGTTCTTTGTCTTGCAGATGTTTCAAGACTTCGGCTTTACCCATGGTAAGCGGCAATGCCGGTACATTGACACGTGCACGAACCTTATTTATTATGTTAATGGCCTCTGTTGTTTCACCCTTGTCATTTAGACATTCTGCATAAAGCAGCAATACATCGGCATAACGGATAACGGAAACATTAAAGAAACTATAGTCCCAATAATCACTCATACCCTCGGTATAAGTAACATATTTGTGCCAGAAGATTTCTCCTTCTTTGTGGTAATCCTTAAAGGATTTTCCATTCTCATAATAAAAGGGACGACACTCGGGATCGTCAAAAATAAGCGTATGAAGTGCACGGTCGCTAGACTTACCGTCTATAGTCTTATCAGCCAATAACGTCTGACACATCCAGTCCGTAGGATAAGCTTCTTCATATGCATCCAGTCCAGCCATAGGTCCCAAATGAACAGTAAACAAGTTATATTCATACTGTCCGCCTGAACGGTCTCCGGTAAACTGGATCTCAAAAAGAGACTCTTTATTGTTCTTGTGCATACCGTCAAAATTATCAGCCCAATTCTCCATCAAGCCAAAAAGACTTCCTTCTTTATCAATGATCTTCTTGAATTCAACTTCGGCTTTACTCAATTCTTTGCGGAACATATAGAACTTACCCAAAAGAGCCGCTGCCGTATAACGCGTGACACGTCCTTTTTCACTTTCCTCATAACTTTCGGGAAGGTCGCTCTGTACTTCTTTCAGTTCGGTCTCAATCAGACTTACCAATTCTCCCGGATTGGCCTGTGGCGGATAGAACTCTTCATCCGTACCTACCAATGCCTCCTTATAAATAGGAACTCTCTCACCAAAGTTCACATACAAACGATAATAAAAGTAAGCACGCAAAAAACGAGCTTCGGCTATGGACTGCTTCTTCAAGGCATTGAGTGATTCCGAGTCACCAGGTACAGTGGGAATGTTGGTCAAACATTGATTGGCATAGTTAATACCTTTATACAAATTAGTCCACTCCGTCTTGACTACGGAGTTAGTGGGTTCCACATTGAATGATGAAATATTCATCCAACTCGTCACATCATCCCTGTGGGTAATCTCATCACTTCTGTATCCGTCTATTACTATGTAGCGTTCAAACGGTATCGCCCAAGATGCATTCGGCTGCAAAGCTCCGTATACACTAGTCAATCCTTTCATAATATCCCCTTCACTCTTCCAGAAAATACTAGGTGATAAAGCATTGGGATTAGAGTCTTCATCCAAGAAATCAGTGCAAGAGGAAAAAGACATTCCGCTCAGAAGAGCTGCATATAATAATATGTTTTTGAATTTCATAATCTTCGTATTAAATTTAATTAGAAACCGAATTTAAGACCCATCATAAAGTCACGACTCAAAGGAATGGCTGCATAGTCATATCCCATCTGTCCGACTGAAGAACCGGTTGAAGGATCATAGCCTTTGTAGTTGGTAATAGTGAACAAACGGGTAGCGCCTACATAAATACGCAAGTTACTCAAGCCCATTTTCTTACAATATTTAACCGGCAGATTATAACCTATCTGCAAATTATTCAGACGCAGATAGTCACCATTCTCTACAAAACGAGTAGAAGTACGAGAGTTCTTATTAGGATCACCAGACACGGCACGTGGAATATCAGTATCAGGATTTTCAGGTGTCCAAGCATTCAAGGCATTCTTACCATAGTTGAACACATGGTCCATACGCTCCAACTGATATTTAGTATAGTTATAACGCTTAGCACCAAAGTCACCGTAGAAATTGGCTACCAAGTCAAAGTCTTTATAAGCCAAGTTAATGTTGAATCCCAATGACACCTTCGGTGTACCACTACCCACTTTCACGCGGTCGTTTGTATCAAGCATACCATCTCCATTCTGATCTATGAAACGGATATCACCCGGTTTAGCCACAGGTTGCAGAGGCTGCCAGTTGCCGTTTTGGTCCTTATAGCCATGAGCTGTGTTCCATTCGTCCACTTCCGCTTGATTTTGGAAAATTCCGGCAGTTTGATATACCCAGAATTCACCTATTTCACCACCTACATAAGTACGCAGAGCACCGTACTCATAGAGATAATCAGGATTGGCCATAGATTTCAACACACTCTTATAGTGAGATAAATTCAAATCCAAATCGTACTTCAAACCTCCGGCTTTGCCATGATAAATAGCTTGCATTTCAAAACCGGTTGTGCGCAACTTACCATCGTTCACCAAGATAGAAGAATTATAACCGGTAGCCAAACTGATGTTACGGCTAGACAGCATATCACTGGTATTCTTAATATAAGCCTCCGCAGAAAGCTCCAGTTTATTGTTCCATAAACTAATGTCTACACCGATATTCTTATACACCGTCGTTTCCCACTTGATATCGCTGGATGGAAAAGCAGTGATGGCATATCCCATAGAAGTTTCACGACCATCAAAAGGATAGTTCAATGCATGATTATTATAGCTCAAAGTAGGAATATATCGATAAAGACCTATGTTCTGATTACCTAAAGCACCGTAACTTAAACGAAATTTGAACATGGAAACAGTTTCTTTCAAATTTTCCCAAAATGGTTCATTAGCAATGTTCCAACCCAATGATACAGAAGGGAAGAAACCCCACTTGTTGCCTTTCGCAAAGCGTGAAGAGCCATCATAACGGAAAGAAGCCATAATCATATAGCGCATCATATAGTTGTAGTTCACACGGCCAAAGAGAGAGCGGAGAGCACTGCGAGTCTTAGTACCACCTACAGAATAGTTACTTTTAGCATGTCCCATCAAGCTCATACTATTATTCTCAAAATCAGAACCGGAAGCACTAAGATCTTCATACTTATTTTCTTCCTGAGAAAGTCCCAATAAAAGAGAAAGATTGTGTTTTTCAGCAATGGTCTTGTCATAATTAGCTGTCAATTCCAACAAATCGTTGGTAGTCTGCGAACGTGATTCAGACAAACTAGCCATCGTATTCCGTTTGGCCGCTCCAATCTCGTAGGTAGGTTTGAAAAGACGAGATTTGCCAAAGTACATATTGCGGCTAGCATTGAATTTCACGATAAGCCCTTTAATCGGCTCGTACTGCAAATAACCGGAAGCTGCGATATAATCGTTAGAGCTTGTATTATCAATCAATTTATTGAAAGCAACCTGATTACCGGCGTCAGACATGCCCATACCAGAGATGGCACCACCATAACCGCCATCATTGTTCTCATCATAAAGGAACGCTAACGGCTCCATATTCGTCACCTGATAAATGGAGGAGAAACCCGAATTGGATTCCAAATCGGCCGACCAACGACTATAACTTACCGATTCACCCATTTTAAACTTACCACGGGTAACATCAGAGTTCAAACGGAAACCGAACTTTTCATCTCCGGTAGCAATAGTCACACCGTCCGTCTTACTATAGAAAGCAGAAAGAGACACATTGGAATTAGCACTACCTGCCGTGTAACCGATGTTATATTTTTGTGTAAAACCACGTTGGTAATACTCTTTCTGCCAATCAGTATCAGCAAACTGGCTCGGGTCTCTCTCGTACTCGCTGATATATTTAGGCCAGCGGCTCTCGTCCGTACCTGCATTTATTAATGCCATCTTACGTACTTTAATAAACTCAGCTGAATTACAAACTTCCAGACGCTTCGGCACGGCACTCAATCCCCAATAACCGGAAAAAGTAATCTTCGGAGCTGAATTCATCGTACCACGATGTGTTTCAATCAAAATAACACCAGCTGCCGAACGTGAGCCATAGATAGCGGCAGTAGCAGCATCTTTCAATACGGAAATCGATTTAATATCTTCAGGATTAAGATAAGACATATTACCCGGGACACCATCGATAATCACCAGTGGACCGTTACTTTCGCTGTTCTCGCCATCATCATCTTTCCAAGAAGTCACACCGCGCACCTGCAAAGTGGCAGAAGAACCAGCAGCACCGCTGCCAAAGTTTACCGACAAACCTGGAGCCATACCTTGCAATGCCATCTCTGCATTTGCAGTAGGAATCTTAGACAATTTATCACCCGATACTGATGTTACCGAACCTGAAACATCAGACTTTTTCTGTGTACCATAACCAATTACAACCACCTCATCCAAAGTCTTGGTATCTTCTATTAATACGATTTTTATAGTAGACTGATTACCTATTTTCACGGTCTTTGTGGTATAACCTACATAAGAAACAATCAATTCAGTTCCCTTGCCGATAGATAAAGTAAAACGACCATCCAAATCAGTAATCGTACCGTTTGTAGTACCTTTTTCCAATACACTGGCACCAATGATAGGTTCACCCTGCTCATCGGCTACAATACCATTTATAGATTTCTGTTGTTTCACAGCTTCTACTTCGGAAGCCGCCTGCTTATATAATACAATATGACGATTTTCTATTTTATAATCGATACCTGATTTCGAAAACAACTGATCTAAAATCTGGTTTATCGTTTTATTTTCTACTTTAATGGATACTTTTCTATTGACATTGATTTGATTCAGATTATAGGTAAAATAGAATTCCCCTTTTTTCTCAATAGCATTAATCACATCATGCACCGTAGTATTTTCCATATCCAAAGACATCTTCACATTCTGTGAATAAGCGACACCTGCCCAACACGGGATAGTTCCCAATAATAGAAAAAGAACAAAGAATTTCATAATTAACAATGTTTTTCGTAGCCATAGTGATTTTTGCTCACCCAATGGTGTGCATTTCATAATATTATCCATACATTTGTAATTGATTAGTTTGTAATAAATTATAAGGTTACTCATTAATCCGGGTCGAAAGATGGTGGTGCGTCTTCGACCCTTCATTTTTTTGCAAGGGTTTTACTTCATAGGCATCCGTTGTTTTTCAAAGTTTCACATACTGTTATTTTTTATATAGGTATACCGTTTTCTTTTCAATTCTATAATCCACCCGTCTGGTTTCTTTCAGCAATTCCATCGCCTGGGCTATGGTCAAGTCTTTCCTAAAATGGCAAGTGAAATATTCTTCAACCAGCGAACTATCCATAATCCTGATTTTCACATCATACCGACGTTCTATAACCTTTGCCATTTCTTTCAAGGTCTTGTTGTCGAATCTCAGGTCACCAGTAGTCCAACTATCCACATTTGTCTGCGCCGAACTCCTTATTAACACCAAGCCGTCACTAACGGTGTAATATACCTGGTCATTGGGCGACATCCTTTCCTTACTTCTGTCATCTAAGGTTGACACTTCTACCGAACCTTCTTTCAAAGTAATCCAACTCGGTTCATCCAAGTAGGCTTTTGCATTAAATTTTGTACCCAACACCCTGATATTCAACATCGGCAATTTCACCGTAAACGGACATTTTGGATTATGTGCCACCTCAAAATAGCCCTCTCCTTCCAATGTGACCGTTCTATATTTTTCCGAAAACTTAGCCGGATAAGAAAAACGGCTCTCAGCGTTCAGCCAAACTGTTGTCCCATCACTCAGCAATAAAGAAACCCGTTGGCCTTTCGGAACCACTACCGTATTGTATGCTTCCGGTTCCTCTTTCGTGATATAAAACAAGTTTGTTGCAAAAAGACAAACAGTAACCAACACAGCCGCATACTTCCACCATTCCCCGATGGTGAATCTCTGTACCGGTTTCTCTCTTTTCTCTGCCTGCTTACTCAAGCCAAGCTGTCCGCTCAGTTGCCGATAAGCTTCATCCATACGTCCTTTATCCGAAAAACGCATTTCAGTTTTCAGACCCCAGATTTGCTCCAGCTCAAATAAACGCTGACGGCTATCTTTCTCCTTCAACCACTCTAAAACCTCTTTTTCTTCGGTTGCAGTACAATGCTTATTAATATATCGAATTAAAATATCGTCCTTCATTTACTTTCTTTATTGTCTTTCATTATTAAGACAATTAACCAAGAAAGAACTACGGGGTTAAAAAGAAGAAAAAATGCTTTTTTTTGCATTTTATTTTTTACAGACTCCAGAAAAAGCCTGCATGAAAGTATTAACGAAGCAAAAACAACAGGCAGAACAATACCTCCTTCAAATCCTCTCTCAAGAATTTTGTGGCTTTCTGTACATGTTCTTCCACCGTACGGGATGAAATATGCATAGCCTCCGCTATCTCTTTATAAGTCATCTCTTTAAAATAAGACAATTCGAAAGCCTGACGACATTTAGGAGGTAATTTAGAGATGGAAGCTTCCAACAATTTCCGGATGTCACGCTCAACCACCTCATTCCACAATTCATTGGCATCCGATCCTGCCAGCTGAAAGGCCATGCGTTCTTCCGCCAAACGCACCTCCTCCTCATGCCCCAGCACAACAGCTTGGTGCTTCAGATAATTCAGGCAATTATTCTGTGTACATTTATAGAGGAAAGAATGAATGGCATTAGGTGTCAAGGTAGACTTCTGTTCCCAATACATGACAAAAACACTTTGTACAATATCTTCAGCAATATGTTCAGGCACAAAACGGCAAGCTACAGACATCAGACGAGGATAGAAAAGATTAAAAAGAAGACGAAACTCCGCCTCGTCTCCTTTTTGTACTTTATTTATATCTATAGAAATTGTTTGCATCTCCACCTCCAATCCAAAGTTAACAGATGCAAAGCTAATTTATTTTTCCAACTCCTGCAAACTTTCCATTTTCTTTGTTTCCAGGAACTCATAGATACCACAGAGATGTTCTTTTACCTTTTTATTCCCAAATTCATACACTTTCGTCACTAATCCGTCCAAAAAGTCACGGTCATGAGACACAACAATCAATGTGCCGTCAAAGTCCACCAAAGCTTGTTTCAGGATATCTTTGGTTTTCATATCCAAGTGATTAGTAGGCTCATCTAAAATCAACAGATTCACCGGTTCCAACAATAGTTTGATCATGGCAAGACGAGTACGTTCTCCACCACTGAGCACTTTCACCTTCTTCATGGAAGCTTCGGGGCCGCCAAACATAAATGCACCCAACAAGTCTCGTATTTTATTACGGATCTCCCCTTTCGCCACATCATCTATCGTTTGAAAAACCGTGAGGTTCTCGTCCAATAAAGAGGCTTGATTCTGAGCAAAATAACCAATCTGCACATTGTGTCCCAGCGTTAAAGTCCCTTCATGCTCTATCTCACGCATGATACACTTTACCAAAGTAGACTTACCTTCACCATTCTTGCCCACAAAAGCCACTTTATCCCCTCTCTCGATGGTCAATGAGGCATCCTTGAAAACTACATGGTCACCATAGGTCTTTCCCACCCTGTCCATAATGACCGGGTAATTTCCACTTCGTGGAGAAGGCGGGAATTTCAACCGCAATGCTGAGGTATCTTCTTCGTCCACTTCAACCAATTCTAATTTCTCAAGCATCTTCACACGGCTCTGCACTTGCAAAGTTTTACTATAAGTTCCTTTGAACCGTTCTATGAAATCCTTGGTTTCCTGTATCATCTTCTGCTGTTCCTCATATTGCTTCATCTGTTGCTCGCGTCGTTCTTTACGCAATATCAGATATTGGGAATAGTTCACTTTATAATCATAGATGCGCCCCATCGTCACTTCAATGGTACGGGTTGTGATATTATCTACAAATTTACGGTCGTGGCTGATGACAATTACCGCTTTGGCACTATTGACCAAGAAATCTTCCAACCACTGGATGGATTCAATATCAAGATGGTTAGTGGGCTCATCCAGCAATAATACATCTGGATTCTGGAGCAATAATTTAGCCAACTCAATACGCATACGCCAGCCACCACTGAAATCACTGGTAGGGCGATTGAAGTCCTCACGCATAAAACCAAGTCCCAGCAAAGCCTTTTCCACATCTTCTTCAAAATGGGTAAGATCAATGGAATAAAACTTCTCACTCATGGCAGAAACTTTCTCGATTAACTCCATATATGAATCACTTTCATAATCGGTACGCGTTTCAAGTTCCTTATTTATGGCTTCTATTTCTGCCTCCATAACATGAAGATGCGAGAATGCCTGAGAAGCTTCCTCGAATACAGTACGCCCATCCTCTGTCATCAGATGCTGGGGAAGATAAGCTATCACACAATCCTTAGGAGCCGACACCTTTCCACGACTAGGTTGCCGTACACCAGCCAAAATCTTTAATAAGGTAGACTTACCCGCACCATTTTTCCCCATCAAGGCAATACGGTCTTTCTCATTTATCTGAAAAGATATGTCACTAAACAAGGTGGTACCGCCAAACTCAACGGTCAATCCATCTACTGAAATCATATTTATTCTTTTAATCAGCAAGAGGGTGCGCCAAAAAATGATTCAAGCTACCATTTTTTGACACCCCCTCCTACAAGTTATACTTTATTGTTTTTATACTTTTTGCCAATATCAACTTGCCAATATTAATATCAATAATTGGGCAGTCAGAATACGAAGGAACATGGATACCGGATACACAGTAGAATAACCTACCGCCGGAGCATTATTACCTGCTGTCTGATTAGAATACGCCAATGCGGGGGGATCTGTGTTACTACCTGCAATAAGCCCCATCAACATGAAATAATTCATCTTGTAATGCCAGCGTGCAACCGCTCCCATTATTAATAAAGGTATAACTGTAATGAGGAAACCACAACCCACATACAACAGACCATCTCCATCGACAACCGTATTCACAAAATTCGCACCAGCCTTTATCCCCACACTGGCAAGGAACAAAGCAATACCAATTTCACGCAACATCAAATTGGCACTCATAGTGGTATAAGTCACCAATTTCAATTTATATCCGAAACGACCTATCAAAATAGATACAATCAACGGACCACCGGCCAAACCCAATTTTACCGGAGTAGGAATACCTGGAAATGCAATAGGCAGACTACCAAAGAAAATCCCCAAGAAGATACCCACAAAAATAGTCACGATATTAGGATGATCCAAACGTTTCAATGAGTTACCCATCAAATTGGCAACACGTTCCACCGCATCCTGAGGACCTACCACCATTACACGGTCACCTACCTGCAAGGTTAAGTTACGTGAAGCGAAGATATCCATACCTGAACGGTTGACACGAGTCACATTCACACCATACATACTACTGAAATGAAATTCCCCCAATTGCTTACCATTCATTTTAGGTTGTGTAATCAAAATACGGCGGGATACCATCGGAGTATCCTGCTTTTCCCAATCCACTTCAATTTTAGGACCGATAAAAGCAATAATGGCTTCCGCATCATCCTCTGCACAAACCACAAACAACTGATCACCAAGATGGAAAACAGTATCACGATTAGGAATACTGACATGACCGTTCTGCAAAATACGTGAACAAACAAAATCACGCCCCATGAAGTCTCTGACCTGAAGCAACGTTTTTCCTGCCAATGCCTCATTATGAACTTCCAGGTGCATCATACGAGGAGTCAGATGAGGATTTGCAGCTTCTTCTTTAGCGATATCCTCTTCCTCCTTTTTCAAATTAATCTGGCAAATGTAGCGGATAGCAATAATAGAACCAATGATACCCAGCACTCCCAATGGATAAGCGCACGCATATCCCATCGCTATCTGCGGGCCATTGTAATTCAGCTGGCTCAACGCTTCGTTGGCAGCACCCAGTCCCGGCGTGTTCGTTACTGCACCACAAAGAATACCCACCATCATAGGCAGCTCTATCCGGCCGTTCAAGCCATAATACAAAGCCACAGCCACAGCAATATTCAATGCGACAATCCCCATTGCTACTAGATTCATTGCAATCCCTCCTTTCTTGAAGGAAGAGAAAAAAGAAGGACCTACCTGAAGTCCGATACAGAACACGAACAATATTAGTCCGAAATCCTGTAAAAATGTAAGTATCTGTGTATTCCCCGTTAAACCGAAATGTCCGCAGACAATACCGGTAAACAAAACAAAAGTAACACCTAACGATACTCCGAAAAATTTAATTTTTCCCAGCAACACTCCTACTGCAATCACAAAAGAATAAAGCAGTACGATATGCGCTATTGAGTTTTCATCAAATAATAGATTTTGTAACCAGTCCATGATATAATACTATGTTTTTATAAAATTGCCGCAAAATTAATGAATTCCCCTCACTCAACCCAACAATTTGAAAACTATTATTTCATGATTCTTATTTATTTTGCAATATCCACTTTGCAATAAGAACATCTTTTGCTTTCGTCAGTTAACAAAATGACAGAAACCTCTCTTTCTCCTTTATGAAAATAGCTAAAAAAAGGATTCTATTTAAAAGGTTTTAGTATATTTGCCCATACTATTGAAAAAGTATGTGATATAATTCTTAAATATTAATACCGAATAAACTATGGCAGATAGTAAAGAGAAACTCTTTTCGGACTTCCCAGCCGTTTCTACGGAACAGTGGATGGAAAAGATTACAGCAGACTTGAAAGGCGCTGATTTTGAAAAGAAATTGGTTTGGAGAACCAACGAAGGTTTTAAAGTAAAACCATTTTATCGCCAGGAAGATCTGGAAGGTTTGAAAACAACCGAAGGACTACCCGGAGAATTCCCCTATGTAAGAGGCACGAAGAAAAACGACAATACTTGGTTCGTGCGTCAGGAAATCAAAGTAGAGTGTCCTAAAGAAGCCAATGCTAAAGCACTGGATATTTTGAACAAAGGTGTTGACTCATTGGGATTCTACGTAAAGAAGAAAGATCTCAGTCCTGAATATATCGAAACATTATTGAATGATATCTGTGCGGAATGCATTGAGTTAAACTTCTCCACTTGTCAAGGACATACGGTGGAATTAGCCAAATTGTTGGTTGCTTACTTCCAAAAGAAAGAATACGACCTGACCAAATTGCAAGGCTCCGTCAACTATGACCCTATGGGTAAAATGATGGTAAAAGGCAAAGACCTTAGCAATTTCATCACTACCGCCAAAGAATTGGTAGAAGTACTGGCTCCGCTACCTAAATTCCGTTGTATCTGTGTCAATGCGATAGAACTGAACAATGCCGGATCTTATATTTCACAAGAACTGGGATATGCATTGGCTTGGGGTAACGAATATCTGAGCAAACTGGTAGAAGCAGGAGTTCCTGCTGCACTGGTTGCCAAGAAAATAAAATTCAAATTCGGCATCAGTTCCAACTATTTTCTGGAAATTGCCAAGTTCCGCGCAGCACGTATGTTATGGGCGGACATCGTAAAAGAATATCATCCTCAATGCAACTGCCAACCCGAATGTCCGAACAAAGCGGAAGACGGCACTTGTTTCTGTGCCTGCAAAATGGTGGCACATGCTGAAACATCCACTTTCAACCTGACTTTGTTTGACGCACATGTAAACCTGCTCCGCACTCAAACCGAAGCGATGAGTGCCGCCTTGGCAGGAGTCAACTCCATCACTGTAACCCCGTTTGACAAGACTTACGAAACTCCGGACGACTTCTCTGAACGTATCGCCCGTAACCAACAGTTATTGCTAAAAGAAGAATGTCATTTCAACAAAGTAGTTGACCCCGCCGCGGGTTCTTACTTTATTGAAAATTTAACAATTTCTATTGCCACACAGGCATGGGAGTTATTCTTGAAAGTGGAAGACGAAGGAGGAATGCTGGAAGCAGTCAAAGCAGGAAAAGTACAGGAAGCGATCAACGCAAGCAACAAGGCCCGCCACGACTCCGTTTCAAAACGCAAAGAAATTTTACTGGGTACCAACCAATATCCTAACTTCAATGAAAAAGCAGGCGAAAAGGCTCCTGTAGAAGCCAAATGTTGTTGTGGAGGCAATCATGACAACTGTGAAAAACCGTTTGCCACATTAAACTTCGACCGTGCTGCCAGCCAGTTTGAAGCACTTCGTTTGCAGACAGAGAAATCCGGCAAACGCCCGAAAGCATTTATGCTAACTATCGGTAATCTGGCCATGCGCCAAGCACGTGCCCAATTCTCATGCAACTTCTTGGCTTGTGCCGGTTACGAAGTAATCGACAATTTGGGCTTCCCCACAGTAGAGGCCGGTGTCGAAGCAGCTATGAAAGCCGGTGCAGACATCGTAGTTATCTGTTCCAGCGATGATGAATACGCAGAATATGCTATTCCTGCATTCAAGGCATTAGATGGAAGAGCCATCTTCATTGTTGCAGGTGCTCCTGCTTGTATGGAAGAGCTGAAAGCCGCAGGCATCGAAAACTTTATCCATGTACGTGTTAACGTATTGGACACATTGAAAGAATACAACGCTAAGTTAGGAATTAAGTAAGGAAGAACAATGAAACCGAATTTTAAAAATATAGATATATATGCCGGATTCCAACCTCAGAATGGTATGGAGTGGCAAAAAGAAAACGGCATCACCGCCGACTGGAAAACGCCGGAACACATTAATGTGAAGCCTGTTTACACTAAAGAAGATTTGGAAGGCATGGAGCACTTGAACTATGTAGCAGGTATTCCTCCTTATCTTCGCGGCCCGTACTCCATGATGTACACTTTCCGTCCTTGGACTATCCGCCAGTACGCAGGTTTCTCCACTGCCGAAGAAAGCAACGCATTCTATCGCCGTAATTTGGCATCAGGTCAGAAAGGCTTGTCTGTCGCATTCGACCTTCCGACACACCGCGGCTATGACCCCGACCATGAACGTGTAGTAGGTGACGTAGGTAAGGCAGGTGTGTCTATTTGCTCATTGGAAAATATGAAAGTTTTGTTCGATGGTATTCCTTTGAATAAGATGTCTGTTTCCATGACCATGAACGGTGCCGTACTTCCCATCATGGCATTCTACATCAATGCAGGTTTGGAACAGGGAGCTAAATTGGAAGAAATGGCCGGAACCATCCAGAATGATATCTTAAAAGAGTTTATGGTGCGTAACACATATATTTATCCACCTGCCTTTTCCATGAAGATCATCTCTGACATATTTGAATATACCTCACAAAAAATGCCTAAGTTCAATTCTATCTCCATCTCGGGCTACCACATGCAGGAAGCAGGTGCCACAGCAGATATTGAATTGGCTTATACACTGGCTGACGGTTTGGAATATCTTCGGGCCGGAGTCGCTGCAGGTATAGACATCGACGCATTCGCTCCACGTCTGTCATTCTTCTGGGCTATCGGCATGAATCATTTTATGGAAATTGCCAAAATGCGCGCAGCACGTATGTTGTGGGCCAAAATTGTCAAACAGTTCAACCCGAAGAATCCGAAATCACTGGCATTGCGTACCCATTCCCAGACTTCGGGCTGGTCATTGACAGAGCAAGATCCATTCAACAATGTAGGTCGTACTTGTATTGAAGCTATGGCAGCAGCATTGGGACACACCCAGTCACTGCACACCAACGCGTTGGATGAAGCAATTGCATTGCCCACCGACTTCTCTGCACGTATCGCACGTAATACTCAGATTTATATTCAGGAAGAAACATATGTTTGCAAGAACGTTGACCCATGGGGTGGTTCTTACTATGTAGAATCTTTAACTAACGAATTGGCTCACAAGGCTTGGGAACATATTCAGGAAATTGAAAGCTTGGGCGGTATGGCGAAAGCTATCGAAACCGGAGTACCCAAAATGCGTATTGAAGAAGCTGCGGCACGTACTCAGGCCCGTATCGACTCCGGTGCCCAGACAATTGTCGGCACCAACAGATATCGTTTGGAAAAAGAGGATCCTATCGATATCCTTGAAGTAGACAATACAGCTGTGCGTTTGGAACAAATTGAAAATCTGAAGCGTTTGAAAGAAGGCCGCAATCAAGCAGAAGTAGACAAAGCTTTGGCAGCCATCACCGAATGTGTAAAGACAGGTAAAGGCAATTTGCTGGAACTGGCTGTAGAGGCGGCTCATGTCCGTGCTACCTTGGGCGAGATTTCGGATGCTTGTGAAACAATTGTAGGACGTTATAAAGCAGTAATCAGAACTATATCAGGCGTGTACTCATCAGAAAGTAAAAAGGATACAGACTTCGCAAAAGCTTGCGAACTGACCGAAGAATTTGCAAAGAAGGAAGGCCGCCGTCCGCGTATCATGATTGCCAAGATGGGACAGGACGGACACGACCGTGGTGCAAAAGTAGTTGCAACAGGTTATGCCGACTGTGGTTTCGACGTAGATATGGGACCGTTGTTCCAAACTCCTGCCGAAGCTGCTCGTGACGCAGTGGAAAACGACGTTCATGTAGTAGGTGTTTCTTCATTGGCTGCCGGACATAAGACACTGATCCCGCAGATTATTGAAGAATTAAAGAAATTAGGTCGTGAAGATATTTTAGTTATCGCTGGTGGTGTTATCCCCGCTCAAGACTATGACTTCTTATACAAGGCAGGTGTTGTAGCAATCTTCGGCCCCGGAACTTCTGTTGCCAAAGCAGCTGTTCAGATTATGAACATTTTACTGGACGAAGAGGAATAAACTTTTTCACCTAAATAGTTTATCATTTTAAACAATAGTAAAGAATCTGTTTACACTTATTTTGTGTTTACAGGTTCTTTACTTCATTCAAAACAATGGATTATAGCAATTAGAACAAGTATAAATTAAATCCATTTCTTCTAAATTACTAAAAAAACATCAACAAAATTGATATTAGACAATACAAGTAACACAAAAAGAAAACCAGAAAAGCTATCGGCCTTGTAAAACAAAGGTTATGTTAAGCAAAAAGGTGGTACAAAACTTTCAAGAAAAAGTCTGCCCACCTCCTTTAAGAGAAAATTTATGTGTTAGAGAGAATTATTAATAGTTCTTCGTACAAAGTGAATTAAAGTCTGTTTCAATTTTAGGTATCTCCCACACCCAACCTTGTGCATCTTTATCCTTTTCAAGGAAAGTACAGAAAGCTATATCAAAATTTGATCCACGTTTAATAGACAAATGCAAACGTTTCAAATCATAAAAACGAAAACCTTCACCCCATAATTCCACCCGGCGACTATTCATAATTTCCTCTGCCAAAGCATCACCAGTATTACCTTTCGAGACATAAGAGGGATCGCGGGTTATCTGGAATTTAGTAAACACAGTCTGCGCCTCACTATCTTTTCCTGCACGAGCTAAAGCTTCAGCCTGGGTGAGATACATTTCTGCCAAACGCATAAATGCGACATCACCTACAGCATCGGCTGTAGAACGGGCAGTAAACTTACGGTTTTGATAAGCATTCTTTGCATAACTTGATGACGGAACAGATGCTTCCCCAGTCGGATCCCACCACGCACGCCGTAAGTCTGTTTCAGACATCGTTTCATAAGCATCCACATTTATGCACTTCACTCCCTGACGAATGGCACTGGAGTTAAAGTTCCATGACATATATGCATAATAAGAATAAAAATAAACAGTCTTATCATCGGGAGTCATTGCAGCATACATCGCTTCTTTAGTGTCCGTCGTAATATTGGCAAACCCACAATTCAACTGACTGCCAGTCATCAACTGGTGACCACCTGCTTCAGCTAAAGAAATAGACTTCCCTGCATAAACCGCCGCATTATTATAATCTTGCATGGTCAATGCTACACGTGCCTTCAATCCCCATGCCACCATCTCGCTATAATGATTGACATCATTTACTTTTATTCCACTCAAAAGTATACAAGCCTCATCCAAATCATTATTGATTTTAGCATAAACATCTTCTACGGAATTACGTGCCTGCTCTTCGGCCACAGCTTTTTCACGATAAGGAATTCCATCCTGTGTATTATCCTTGCCGGCTTCATAACGTTTTGCATAAAGCTGTACCAAATTAAAATGAGCCCAAGCACGGATACACAAAGCTTCTCCCTTTATCTGGTCAAACAATTCCTGGCTAGTTATTTCAACTTCCTCCAAACCCGCCAAAATTTTGTTAGCATTCAGAATCCATTGATAATAAATTTGCCAGAACTTATAATTATAACCATTCGTTTCATTCATATTGCATTGCCATCCTAAATAGGCCGCCTTCATCCATGTATTTGTCTGCCAATTCATATCATCAGCCTCTGCATCACGTGACATCATAAAACCGGGTTCACCGCCCAAACACTGATATCCACTTTCCTGAGAAACCATCTCTTTATGAATTCCATTCAATGCTATATAAAGATTGTCCAACGAGGTGTTTATTGTCGTTTCTGAAACAGAGGTAGAGGGAATAGTATCCAGATAATCACCGGCACAACCAGATAGGAACATTACTCCAACTGTCGCTAATCCTAATGTTATATTTTTAATTGATCTCATAATTCTTTTATTTTTTAGAATGAAACATTAAGCCCTAACGTGATATTACGGGACGGCATATATTCATTATAAGTTACACCGGAATAATTAGCCATCGGATTCAATCCCTGACGGGCTTTCAACATGAACAGGTTTTCCGCAGTCAGATTCAAACGGGCGCTCTTAAGCATCACTTTGCTCAACCAAGCTTTTGGGAACTGATAGCCAATAGTGACAGATCTTAAATTAAGATAATCCGAACTGGTAAGCCAACGAGTTGAATAAGACTGACCAATATTCGTGGTATGAGCTGCACTATTGTCTATGCGGGGAACCTCAGTAATATCCCCTGCCTGTTTCCATGCTTTTAACAAATCCGGACTTTGTGCATAACCAAATTCAGTCATACTCATCATGGTAGCATAATTAGTATCCAAAACCTGACCGCCCAACTGGTAAGAGAATACAGCAGCCAAATCAAAGTTCTTATAACTTACTCTGACATTAAACCCACCAAACACATCAGGAATAGAAGAACCACTGAAGTCGTATTTAGCATAAGTATACGAATTGGTCAATTCCTTACCATCAATAGTCACTACTGTTTTTTTATACTCATCAAACTGGCTCTGTGTAATGTTTCCATCCCCTGTTCCAATATTCCCTTGATTATATTTACTTACATCAGCCACATATAAACCATCACCGGTCTGAGGGTCTACCCCATGCCATTGACGAAGCCAGAATTCATAAATGGACTTTCCTTCCAACCACTTTTTAGAACCACTGATATATCCATTTTCTTTCATTGTAGCCGGCAGGTTCTTTATCTTATTCTTCACAAAAGTAGCATTGGCCCCAACAGATACACTCCAGTCTTTATTTTTAAATGCATTATAATCCAACTCTATTTCCACTCCTGAATTAGTGACCTTACCAATATTCTGTATAATGGATGTTACTCCGACAGAAGCGGGCTGAGAAACATCAAACAACAAATCCTTGGAATCTTTCTTAAAATATTCAATAGTACCCGTCAAACAGTCAAACAAACCAAATTCAAGAGCAATATCCGTAGATATTTGTGTTTCCCATTTCAATGAGGGATTGGCTATCACCGTGAAGTAGGCTCCAGCTTCTGAACCATTTTTATATCCCAAACCATATAAGGTCTGATAAGGATAATAATCAGGATCACCATCACTATCCAATATATTATCATTACCTGTTTCACCGTAAGAAGCACGTAATTTCAAGTTATTCACCCATTTCACATCCTTCATAAATGCCTCTTCACTAATTCTCCAGCCTGCTCCGAACGACCAGAAATCCCCCCAACGGTTCTCTTTTGCAAAACGCGAGGAACCATCATGGCGATAAGAAAGTGAAGCGTAGTATTTATGAGCATAATCATAATTGATACGGCCAAAGTAACCTTCCTTTTTATAGGTATTTGTATAGGAGCTAAGTGAACTGATATTTACGAAATTACCAAATTCATACATACCCGAAACTGTTTCCTGAGTCTTCATACCATATAAATACTCATACTTATAAGAATAGTTTTCATGTCCTAAAAGAACGTCAAAGTTATGATTTCCGATAGACTTGTTATAAGTTATCAATTGATTAAAGGTCTGAGTCAGCGTCCGGGTAGACATCTGGTTCAAACGGCCCGGTCCTGCAGTACCATCGCCCACATAAGGATTTTCATAGACTTTACGACGATAATCAATATTATTGATAGAGTAATTGGCTGTAAGGTTCAACCCTTCAACCGGAGTCAAAGTGAGATAAGTATGTCCAGTCTGATTAACACGCACTAGTTCACGTTGATTGAACTCTGTTTCAGCTATCGCATCACGTCCATTATTCGACAAGCGAGTTCCTTCATAATCATAAATATATTCACCCGGATCAGTAGTTGCCTTACCATTAGCATCCAAATAAGCACCGGTTTCCAAATCATGTTTATGAACGGGATATATAGGAGCCATGGTACGAATAAAACGTGTAAGGTTACTATATGAACTCGAATTTCCCGAATCTGAAGTTGAATAATTGGATACCGTACGAGTTACTCCCAAATTCAAACCTGTCTTGAACCATTTAGTAGGGTACACATTATAATTCAAACGACCAGAATAACGTTCAAAGTCAGTCTTAATCATATAACCATCGTCATTTAAATAACCAACAGAAGCATAAGTATCACTTTTTTCTGTTTTTGTATTATAACTCAAATTATATTCCTGACGATAGCCGGTCTTGAAAGCTGCATCTTCCCAATCCAAATCATCTCCCCACTTCAATGCATCGGCTGAAGAATTCAGCTTTCCATCAGTTCCGACAATGGCATCATCTGCGACACCAACAAAAGGATTATATTTCAACGTACTTCCAATTTTAGATGTTGCCAATGAGGCCGCCGTTGCGACATCTTTACCAGATGTAATATAGGAATTCTTCAACATCTCCCATTGTAAAGGATAGTAATCATAAATTCCCACCTTTTTATAATCTTTATAAGCCCTGTTTGACCATCCTTGGTTAATAGTCAAGTTTACTCCTGTTCCACCTGATTCTTTACCTTTTTTAGTAGTAATCAAGATAACACCATTACCCGCACTTGAACCATACAAAGAAGTAGATGCCGCATCTTTCAATATAGTCATAGACTCAATATCTGCAGGATTAATATCACCTATGCTACCATTATATATAGTTCCGTCCACTACATATAAAGGAGCATTGGATGCATTGACTGAGCCAAACCCACGAATACGGATAGAAGAAGATTCACCAGGTTGTCCGGTGGCAGCAGTCACCTGAACTCCGGAAGCATTCCCTTCCAATGCAGCTGTAACATTAGTGATAGCACGTTTCTCTATGGATTTGGCCCCTACTGTGGAAGCAGCTCCGGTAAAAGATGATTTTTTCTGTGTACCATAAGCTACTACAACGACCTCATCAATCAATTCTGTATCACTTTGCATCACTACTCTTTGCTCACCACCCTTTATAGCCAATTCTTGTGTTTTCATACCGACAAACGATATTACCAAAGATTTTGCATTGACCGGAACATTGTTTATACTATACCGGCCATTCATATCGGTAATAGTTCCAAGGGTAGTACCTTTCACAAGAACCGAAGCTCCGACAATCGGCTCATTGTCTTCTGCCGAAACTACAACTCCAGTAATTCGGGATACCTGAGCCATTGCCATACCTGTCCATAGGAATAGACAAGTCAACGTAAACAAAACTCTCTTTTTCATAAAAAAACTTTTTAATTTAACGTTCATAAATGCTAAGTTCTCTTAGAACTTAGATAAAAACGTTCAAAAAGAGTTGTTTTGCTGAGTTTGGCAAGCAAAAAGTAAATCCTGTTAGAATAAAATTATTTATTATCCAACATTTTAGCTGCGATATCTTTGGTATTTAATATATTTTCATATCTTTGCAGCAATATTTAATATAAAGTTCTAAGAGAACTTAGGTCATGTTAAACATTGAACTATAAGGTATTGACAATACTCAAAACATATTGTAACACTTTTACATACATCACATATTCTCAGACAAAATGATTTCATTCCAAATATATTGCTTTATTTCCATCCGGAACGTAAGAACAGACAGTTTCTATAATTCTTTCCGTACCAGTTAAAAATCATAGATGCATAATATATGAAACAAAATGAAGTTCCTTGGGGTAGAATTACAATCTACCTTTGTCTACAATCAGCAAGGGCCACGCCGAAAGTCGACGAAGCCCATTCCTAAAATACTCCATTTACCCATCCTTACTCCCCAAAGATAAGTACAATATTTATTCTTCTATCAATTCGTACTTTCCTTCCGGAAACCAGCGTTCCAGTACATTATCCACTTCTGATTCAATCTCAGGAGTCACATAGCGGCACACCTTTTTATAAGCATAAACCAAAGATACCGCTTCATCAATCCAGCCGATAATTGGTAACCGCTTAGCCGAAATCAAATCAATCGGCAATACCAAATACGAAAGTGCCGCCACAATCAACATTTTATCCGAAGAGGGAGTTTCGGGGCTTCGCAATACATAATATAATAGAAGTACAGGACGAGCAGTCGTTCTACTGGTGGCCTTTACGTAATCCGTAATTTTCTCCCACAGGAGCTCATAATCAATCAAGTTTTTTTTCATTTTCATATATGATTTTGTTAAGGGTAATATATCTATTATTTCGATAAATTTATGAACTTAACTTCGTAAGCCAAGCAACTTATGTTCGTGAGCCAAGTTACTTAACTTACTTGCCCCATGAACTTAAGTTCATTAAAATGATTATCTTGTTTATTTTCCGGTACTCATCACTCCGGAATCGTTATCACTATTATTCACCCTCCGTTGGCCTGCTTTAAACTTACGGCCAAACGAGAAATTATAAGAAACACTTGCCAAAAACATTTGCGAGCTCTCCTTCACATAATTCGTTTTTTTATAAGAAGCATATTTATTCCAGTTCTCAGTCTGCTGTTTATAATTATCCGTAAACGGATTAAAAGCTCCCAACCCTACACGCAAATTCTTGTGCGTGTAATACATCACCAATACCTGAATATTCTCCCCCCCTGACAAGGTTTCCCCCCAGAAATTATTCCAATTAGTATTCATCTGCCAGTAAAGAGAGAACTGCTTGTAATTAAAGGATGCTTCAGCATTACAATACCAGTTTGTATAAGTATGAGAATATGTATTACCATGACTCATATAATGGTTTACTCCACCGGTAAACGAGAACTGTAGCATATCCTTAATAGGGCCAACACGCAAAGTCAGACGCCCTGATAATTTCTGCCAATCCTTTTGATTGTCCCATGTCTGTACAATCTTGTCACCGTCCTGATACTTCTCGTCCATAATGGCATTCGGCTGATAATCATACGCCCCCCAAAGATTAGAATAAAATATACCTTTCTGCCATTCGTATGTCAACTCTGTGTGATAACGCAAATAGGCTTTCAAGTTCGGATTGCCTCGTCTGATTTGCAACGAATCCACAATCTGTTCTACTGCACTTAAATCCCCCAATGACGGAGAAGCATTACTGATATCGGATTTCCAACGGACGAATGAATTTCCCGGCAACGTATAATGCAGTACCAAACGAGGATTAAAACTATAATTCTCATACGAATCATCACCACTTTGTTTGTAATAAGAACGAGTAACACCTACACCCAATCTGTAGTCCAATTTATTTACCTTTCCTCTATATTCCCCATAAACATATGTATCCCCTTGATTCATATCCGTTTCATAATAATGACCGTTACGGTATGCATTATTGGCGAAAGACTGGGTATGGCGCAACCCGAAACTCAACGAATTTCCTTTAGAAAATTGCTTCTCATAAACAGCCTCCCCAATTAGAGAATATTTATCTCCTAATACATTATTATTAATATCAGTCAACAACTCATCCTGCAAGCTTTCTTGATACAAACGGCGTGATTTTTCCCTATTATAAGTACCTACCACATTGAATACCAAAAGTTGCTTATTTTTCAATCCCTGTTGATAATAAAGATCCAACGAAGGACGAGACCAACTTTTTTTAGTACGGTCTATCATATCCACCTTATCATCAGAATCGGCAACATTAGTCAATACTCCTTGATAATCCCAATGAGGCTGGCTATTACTTCTCAAACGAAAAGTAGCACTGAACAATGAATTTTCAGTCTGCTGTAAATTATAATTCATACTTAAATTATTCATAAACACAGATCCGTGCCCCGGTTCACCTTCTTCTATACGATGTAATGTTGTTCCGTCCGCCAAATGGAATTCCTCTTCATTATCCCGATACATACCATAGAAATCGCGAGGTCCCATGTAATACGAAACACCAAACTCAGACTTCTTATGGTTCACTTTTCCAAAAACATTATATTCTCCCCACATGGCATTCATCCCCTGAGACAAATCCACTCCAAAGTTTCCCCCCGTTTCCGGACGACGGACAATATAATCAAGCACTACCTCAGCATTACCATAACGCAAACCAGGGTTGTCATGATACTCTATACGAATAATGTCTGATGGCTGTAATGCCTTAATCTCTTCAACTTCTGCTTTCGCTCCATTGATACGAAGCTGAAGTTCTCCTCCCCCTAACACTCCTATCTCATTATTCATGGGATTTATCTGAATACGGGGAAGCATCATCTGTTGCAACAGATTGACTCCATTTGTTGAAATCTTCATTTGCCGTTCAGAAGGAAAAATCAACTTACGATCCGAATGACTGATTTGTCCGGAAGCACTAACTGTTACACCTTCCATAGCCACAGCATCATCTTCCAATAAAATTTCCCTTAAATTTATATTCTGTTTAATTCCGTTTAATACAATAAATTGCGTACGATACCCCACACAGGATAATGCCAATAAATAATCGCCTGCATAGACCTTATTCAGTAAGAAATCGCCTTTGCTATTCGTAATAGTTCCTCCAACAAAAACCGAATCTGCTGTTTGTAAAACTACATTAACATATTCTGCAGCCTTTTTACTTGTCGCGTCTTTCACAGTGCCCTTTATAATTATTTGTTGGGCAAAAACTCCTTGTACCATACTGGCTACCAGTATGACTATCATTACTATTTTTCTCATTTTAAATATTATGATTTTATTCTTTTTACAAGATGGCCTGTCCTGCTTAAAAGTTATTGTTTTACAGTTTAGACGCTAGAAGATGAAAAAAAGTTGCACTTCCCGAACTTTTTGCTTAAAAAAAGGTTATATTTGCAGAAAACCTGTTTCAATAATGAAAAAAATTCTTCTAACATTAGCACTTGCCTTTTGTTGTGTTGCAGGGCAAGGACAAACTACAGCCATACCGGCAGGGGTCAATATTCAAGAGTTAAATACAAAGTGGGCAAAATTCACTCAGTATGCCGAACAAAAGCAAATAAATAAAGCGGTAGAAGAGGGAATACGGGTAAGTACGCTCTTTACTCAAAACAGACAATATAAAGAAGCCTTTGCCACTTGCCGACAAATGGACGCACTGATTTATTATAGTGAGCAAGAAAAAAAATCACCTGAGTACAAATTGCGTTTCATGGTGGGTAAAGAACGCCTGCGTATGTATACGAATCTAAAAAATACAGAACAATGCAAGATACTATTGAAACAACTTCACTCCTATACAGACCTATTAAAATCAGACTCTTTACAAGAAGAACTTCTAATGACGGAAGCCAATTATTATCAAACTTTCGGTATGACAGACAAAAGCTTGGAATGTTACAACATCTTATTCCAAAAGCGCTCTACCGGTAAAGATGAAAAAGGAATAGACCAATGCTATAAAGACATGTTGGGATATGCCGAACAGAATAATAATGCCCCATTGGCTATTGCAATGAGAAAACTTTATACTTCATGGCAAGATTCCATAAAAGCAGTAAAAACAGCCAATGAGCTAAACACACTACAACAAAAATATGAAACCAGTCAAAAAATTTTGCAGGAAAAAGAAGACAAGATTACCACAAATCTAATTATTATCATTGCATTATGTGTGTTATCTGCCATATTAGCTGCCGGATTATTATTTTTAGCTACCTTGTTATTTAAACATATCCGCCAAGTAAAGAAATTGAAACATAGCCTACAGATAGCGAATGAAAACAATGAGCAGAAGTCTAAGTTTATCGGTAATATCAGCGCCCAAATTGAACCAAGTCTGAATACAATAGATGAAGCAACAAAGGGAACAATATCTACCCCAATATTACATGAAAACATCAAGGCACTGAAAGAACTAATGACAGCTATCCAGACGTATATTTCATTGGAAGAAACACGTGAAGAACATTATCCGCTAAAGGAACTGAACATAAATACATTATGTGAAAGTATTATGGAAAAAGCGAAAATAAACTTCAAGTCCGGAGTAGAAGCAGTGGTAAACGTCCCACGTGTAAATATTAAGACAAATGCAGAAGAATTGGAACGCATATTAAACCATTTATTGAACAATGCAGCAGAATATACGAAAAGCGGTAAGATTTCACTGGAATTCAAAAAACGAAGCGCTCATACACATCAATTCATACTAACTGATACGGGAACGGGAATTCCGGTTGAAGCGCGTGAAAGACTGTTCAAGCCATTTGCAAAAATACGCGATTTAACACAAGGGAACGGACTAGGGTTGCCTACCTGCAGCCTTATCGCTTATAAATTAAATGGCACACTGACTTTGGACACTGATTATAAAAAAGGGACCCGGTTTATACTGGAACTTCATGTATAATAGTGTACATTCTCACATATTAACATGGATTATTCATTCTGACAATCAATAAATTTGATTTAATCCGTGTTAATATGTGATGATTTCCTGTATCTCTCCGTTAGTGAGATTATAAATTAATGAGAAGAAAGAGACAACACATCCAATCCTGAAGGGCTTTGGAATACCCTTAATCCGAATTCGGGAAGCACAGCCAACAAATGGTCAAAGACCTCTGCTTGCAAGCGTTCGTATGGAATCCAGTCTTTATTGGCAGAGAAGAAATAAAGTTCTATGGGCAATCCTTGCGGCGTAGGTTGTAATTGACGCACCATCAAAATCAATTCTGTATTCACCCGAGGATTATGACGCAAATAATATTCCAGATAGTGACGAAACACATAAAGATTCACTTCCTCCTTTCCCGTTTTTTCAAAGTCTGACATCCAAGCTTGTTTTTCAAATGTCTTCATTTGCTCCAGTGTACAGAAATGGACTGTATTCATATCTATATTAATAGAACGCTTCACCCTACGTCCACCACTTTCCCGCATACCACGCCAGTTCTGAAACGAATCACTGACCAATGCATAAGGAGGAACTGTGGTTATAGTATTATCCCAATTGCGTACTTTTACAGTGGTAAGGGTCACTTCTATTACTGTACCGTCAGCTCCATATTTCGGCATAGTAATCCAATCTCCCGGTCGAAGCATATCATTGGCAGAAAGCTGGACTCCGGCAACCAATCCCATAATCGTATCTTTGAAAACCAACATCAAAATAGCAGCAGAAGCACCCAATCCTGTAAGAATGTTCACAGGATCTTTATCTATCAATGTACTGACTATAATAATTACCCCTACACAAATCACAATCAGTTTTATCATCTGATATACTCCTTTCAGAGGATGATTTTTCAGCTTCTCATGTTCACTTGAAATGGTATAGAGAGAGGTCAAAAAAGAACAGATCAATTTCATGGCTACAGCCGTGATGTAAACCCAGCATAGCTTCAGTATGAATGTCAAAGTCACAGGCTCATGTGGAAAAGCAAAAGGAAGTAATACATACAATATTATAGGTGGAATAAGATGACACATATTATCCAGTACAGCATCATTGAATAAATAATCATCCCAAGTAGCCTGTGTTCTTGCTGTCAGTTTTTTTATAGTAGGAACTATTATTTTTCTACAAAAGTAATCTGCCACAAAAGCAATGATCAGAATCCCTGCTATCATGACAATACGCTGAGTGATGCCCAGACTTTCCTGATGCACCCCCATCTGTTGCAATAAGTTAGTAAGATCGTTGTTTATTGTATCCATATTTTATACGTTTGCTGCAAAGATAATAAATTCACCACAGACTATATATATCAACTCAGATTATTTATATTGACAATCAGCAATTTATATTCAATCTGTGTTAATTTGTATAATCTGTGGTGAAATATGAAAAGGAAACATTCACTGTTTCTTTGTCAACCATTTCTCTTGAATATTCTGCATCACTTCATACCAATTAGGAATATAAACGGTAGCAAAAATCGTATTCACGGCCATACCAAATACTACTGCCGCACCTAGTGCCACACGGCTTCCGGCACCAGCGCCTGTTGCAAACAGCAACGGCATCACACCTAATACAAAAGTAAATGAAGTCATCAGAATAGGACGCAAACGCACATGCCCCGCCTCATAAGCCGCCTCACGGATAGGATTGCCGGCCTTACGGTAATCACGGGCGAACTCCACAATTAAAATACCATTTTTCGCCGATAAGGCTATCAACAGAATAATACCGATTTGTGTATAAATGCTGACTGGAACTCCCATCACCCAACAACCGAGCATCGCTCCCAAAATAGCTACCGGTAATCCCATTACGGCAGCCACCGGGCTTGTCCAACTTTCATACTGAGCTGCCAATACTAAATAAGCTACCAACAAAGCCATGATTAAAATAATAGTAGTAGTATTACCAGCCTGAGTTTCTTGATAAGCAACAGAAGTCCACTCATATCCAAACTCTCCTCCTAGCTGATTTTTTATCAAACTCCCCACAGCCTCTATCGCCTGACCGGAACTACTCCCCGCAGCCGGAGTAATAGTGATAGAAGCTGCCGAATACATATTATATCGGTTTATCTGATCCATTCCCAGTTTTTGCTCTATTTGTGTAAAACTACTGAAAGGAACCATCTCTCCTTTCGAATTGACCACACTCAGTTTCAACACATCATCAATCACCTTTTGGGCCTGTTCACCAGCCTCCAATTTTACCTGGTAGATACGGCCGAATTCTACAAAATCATTTACATAAGCCTGCCCCATATAATACCCTAATGTAGAGAAAACCTGATTCAACTGCAAGCCCATTAACTGAACTTTATCACGGTCTATATTCAAAAAATACTGAGGTACATCCGCTTGATACATACTGCTTATAGAAGCAATAGCCGGCTCATTGTGATAATTAGCCAATAACGCCTCAACCGCCTTTTGCAGTTCTTCTGCACCCAAAGACTTGCGATCTTCCAGTTCGAGTTGTAAACCACCTGTATTACCCATACCAGGGATAGCAGGAGGAATAATACCAAAGACTTGGGCTTCCTGTATCATGGCATATGCCTGTTCATTAAAACGATTAACCACCGCTTGAGCGGTATGCTCCTTACCCGCACGCTCTTTCCAATTCTTCAGCACCACAAAATAGGTAGCCGCATTAGGCAACTGACCACCTCCCATGATACTGAATCCGTTTACTCCCAAATAAGTCTTCACTTCGGGATACTCTGACAAAATAGCATCAATCTGCTTACCCACCATTTGTGTACGTTCTAAAGAAGAGGCAGCCGGAAGCTGAATGGCAATCATAAAATATCCGTCATCTTCTTCGGGAATAAAGGTGCTGGGCCATTTTACAAACATCAGAATAGCAATGACTGATATTACGATATAAGAACCGATAGCAATAACCGGACGTGCCAACAACCATTTTACTGAAGCGTCATAAACCCGCTGCATCCAGTCATTCATACTATCAAACCAACGAAACAAACGCGCTTTATGCATCGGAGTAGGACGGAGCAACAGAGCACAAACAGCCGGAGTCAATGTCAATGAATTGAAACCACTTATAACCGTAGAAGCCGCAATAGTCAATGCAAACTGTTTATAAAGCTGCCCGGAAATTCCACTAATCAGTGTAGTAGGGATAAAAACGGCAAGCAGTACCAGCACCACTCCGACAATAGGTCCGGTAATCTCTCCCATAGCCTGCTCGGTGGCCGCCCGGGCGTCCAGCTTCCCTTCATCTAGAATACGGGTGGCATTTTCAGTCACCACAATGGCATCATCCACTACAATAGCTATAGCCAATATCAAGCCGAACAGTGTCAATGTATTGATAGAAAAGCCTAAAGCAGCCATTACCGCCAGTGTTCCGATAAGAGAAACAGGGATAGTAAGACATGGAATAAGAACTGCCCGCCAGCTTTGCAGGAAAAAAAAGATAACCAGCACCACTAGAACAATCGCCTCCACGAAAGTCTTCATCACTTCATCAATAGAGTCATGAACCACATCTGTAGTGTCCAATGTTACATTATACTTCACCCCTGCCGGAAATGTTTCAGCCAATTCCGCCATGCGTGCACGAACTCCTTTAGACACATCCAATGAGTTACTCCCCGGTAACTGATAGACAGCAATACCTGCTGTAGGTTGTCCCTTCAATTTGGAAACAACTCCATACTCGGCACTTCCCAACTCAATTTTGGCAACATCTCTCAGACGAAGTACCTTCCCCTGGTCTTCCACTCTCAATATGATATCCCCAAACTCTTCAGAAGTAGAAAGCCGTCCCTTCACATTCAGCGTATATTGAAAATCATTATTGGCCGAACTACCGATAGGCTGTCCCACATAACCGGCTGAAACCTCCATGTTCTGACTTTGAATAGCAGAGTAAACTTGCTGCGGAGTAATATTGCGGATACGCATTGTTTCAGGATTCAGCCATACACGCATGGAATAGTCTCCGGCTCCCATCACATTCACCGCTCCTACTCCCGGCACACGTGTCAACTGGTCTACCAGATTCAAATTGGCATAATTGGTCAGATAAAGGCCATCATAAATACTATCACCACTCAGTGTAAGCATCATCACAATATTGGATGACTGCTTCTGCACCGTCACTCCCTGTACTTTCACAGCTTCAGGCAAAGAATTCAACGCTACACTAACTCGGTTTTGTACCATTACAGTTGCCATATCAATATCCGTTCCCACTTCGAAAGTCACAGTCAGCGAATAAGCACCCGATGCGGAGGAATTGGAGCTCATATACAACATTCCATCCACACCGTTTACCTGCTGTTCAATGGGGATACCGACAGTTTGAGCTACAGTTTCAGCATTGGCACCCGGATATACCGCACTGACTTGCACGGTAGGCGGCGTAATATCGGGATATTGCGCCACGGGCAATATATTCAGAGTTACAAGTCCGGCCACCACGAATAACAAAGCCAGCACCGTGGCAAATATAGGCCGTTCTATGAAAAATTTTGAAAACATAAGGCTATTGAAGTTTATTGGTTTGTTCTATCGGTTTAATTTTCATGCCTTGGCGCACTTTCAACAATGCCTTGGTGACATAACGTTCGGAAGGTGACAAGCCACTTTTTACAACACGCATATTATGATCCGCCAATTGCCCGACTTCAATATGCCGATAATTCACTATATCACTATCATTCACTACATACAAATACTTGCCCAACTGATCTGTTCCGATAGAAGCATCATTAACCAGCACTGCATTCCGCGCTTCACCGTATGGTAACGTGACACTGACAAATAATCCGGGACGAAGCTTCCCGTCAGAGTTATCTAATTCCGCACGCAAACGGAGAGTACCTGTAGTTAATGTCACATTGGGAGAAAGATAATCTAGTTTCGCTTTCCATGCCTGTGCCCCGTCAGTCCCCAAGCGCAAGGTTACAAAATGAGTTTCTGCAGGAATCTTGCTGGCAGCCTCCTGGGTCAGCTCATATGTCAGATATTGGTTATCTGCAATATTAAAATAGGAATACATACGGTTATCCTTATAAACAGTAGCCAATTTAACCGGTTGCAAAGCACCACCGATGTATGCTCCGACAGAATAAGCTGATACATCAACCACTCCATCACAAGGAGCCTTGACATAGCAATAACTCAAGTTGGTACGCGCAGTTTTCAAAGCTGCTTCAGCATTACTTACGGCAGCCTCACAAGCAACGACATGGCTTTCTGCCTGCAAATATTGTATACGGCTCACCGCATCACTTTTTATCGCTTCTTTCATACGTTGATAACTACTGACAGCATATTCAAGATTGGCTTTAGCCGTTTTTAATTCAGCTTCCGCTTGTTTCACTGAATTTTCATAAAGTGTCGGTTCTATAACAAACAATACCTGTCCCTGACGTACCCGGGAACCAGGTGCAAAATTCTTGGATTGTAAAATTCCATTTACTCGTCCCACCAAATCTACAGTGGATTCCGCTTCCAAATAACCGGGATAATCTTTGGTCAGCGTCACATTTTCCACCAAAGGTTTCGCTACATCTATAGGCAATGCCTGCATTCCTGTCTGAGAAGGTTTATTTTTATCGCAGGCGGTGAGCACACATACCGTCCATGCGAAAGTTATCATTATTCTTTTCATATCTTGGGTTAGGTTTTTTATTATTTCTATAGTTCAACAACTTTTCCGTCACAGTCTACCAGCCTCCACCCAATGCCTGATACATCTGAATCAGACAAAGCAATGAATATCCCTGTGCCTGCACCAATGAATTCTCGTATGACAGTAACGAACGCTGTGCATCCAACACATTTTGGAAAGGGCTCAGCCCCTGTTTGTATAAGTCCAATGAAAGTTTAAATGCCTCTTTCCCCTGATTCAGCATCTCACGACATGCCACAATCTGTTTGATGGAATTCTTATAACTACTCATGGCATTATCCACCTCCTGCACTGCTGTAAGAACCGTAGTATTGAACTGATTGATTGTCTCATCCAGTTGTGCACGCTGCAAGCGTACATTATTCGCACGCTGGCCACCATTAAAAATCGTCCAGCTCATAGAGGGAGCGATGCTCCATGTCATACTGCTACGTTTAGTAAAGTCTTTCATATCATGTGAAGCATAGCCGAAGGAACCGTTCAGAAAAAATGAGGGAAGCCAATCGGTCTTAGAAGCTCCCAACAGGGCTGCTTGTGCATTGACTTGACGTTCGGCAACCCGTACATCGGGACGTCGTAAAAGTAATTGTCCGGGAAGACCAACCCCTACCGGCTCTATATAATCGGGTAACGGTTTTCCCGTTTCCAGTGCAGCCGTCACATCCTGAGGATAAAGCCCGAGCAATACAGCCAACGCATTCATATATTGAATAATACCGGATTCTGTAGCAGGAATAGAAGCCAATGTACTATAATAAACCGATTTAGCCTGAGCCACATCCAGTTTGGAAGCCAATCCGGTATTATAACGCACTTCAGTTATATCCACTACCGCCTTTTGAGATAAAGCATTGCGCTGTAACACACTGAGTTCCTGTTGGGCCTCACGCAAATTAAAATAGGCTGACGCCACTTCTGCACAAAGACTTACCATCGTCGCATTGTACTCTTCACGACTTGCCGCAAAATTTTCTTTCTGCGCTTTCACCCGTTGGCGGATGGAACCGAACACATCCACCTGCCAGCTCATATTAACCGTTGCATCATAATACCCCACTCTGGATTGAGGCTGTCCCGTACCGGTATTACCACTAGTCTGTTGGCGGTTCCACCTGGCATCCAATGACAAAGCCGGATAATAGCCTCCTCTGGCTATCCTCAGATTCGCTTTCGCCATATCTATACGATTCAAGGCAGTAAGGACAGACGGATTCTGCCTGACAGCCACATGAATCAATGAATCCAGTGTGGCATCCTGAAATACAGTCCACCAATGGTCATCCACCGGAAGCTGTTGTTGAAACATCGCATCCTCTTCTTGCCAATGTTCCGGCAAGGGTACATTCAATAATTTTTCGGTCCGCTGCTGGGCATTCAGTGCCAAAGGAATGATTAAAAGGAGCCATGCTCCCCATCTACGTATTTTCCTCATAAGTTTATCACATTAAAAAACATTAGGAAAACACATGAAGCAACGTTTTGTTTAACCCTTTGACTTTCAAAAACAAAACAGCCTCTCCTTCTGAGAAGAAAAGGCTGAACCATAAAATATGAAAAGAGAAGTTATTTACCAAACATATTATTTATTAATGACATAGAACCAGTCAGCATACTTCCCAAGACATCCTGATTAAATGCAATGGAATAGTTTTCGGGAGATAACTGTATATCCATTTGTACAATACCGTTTTTGCTGATTTTCTTCAATTCTTTAGCCTTTATATTATAATAGGCAAAACGGCGGAAACTTTGATACACATCACTCATCTCCACATCTACATGCTGCAATACGGAAGCGCCGCCTGCTACCGTAGGCAGCTCTAATGTCTTTCCATTATCCAACGTCAGGACACACTTACTGTCATTAAGAATTTCCACCTCATGCCCCGACCCGATAGTAACAGCCAGCGAATAACGTATGGTACTTTTATACTGAAATCCAGCGAGTGCCACATATACGTCCATATTATTGGAAACACCCAGATTCATACCCTCGCATACCACTGTACGCACTCCGGTCTGGTTGGTTTCATCGTAAATTACCTTTTGCGCCATAGCTCCTACACTCAGAAGCAAAAAGACGAATAAAAACAATACTTTCTTCATAATTCTTCAGTTATTATTTCATCATACAACAAAAACAAACTCATAATGATGACAATATTAACAAAAACTTTTCATACAACATATATCACAACGCATCATTTATACGTTTTTATCCGAACAAGCATAGAACTATAACCTTTCGCATCTCTTATTTCAATCTACTCTACCGATTCGATTCCAACGAATTGAATTTTGCTCTTCATCTTTTGAATACCAAATCCATTGTACTACACCCACAATGAAATCATCAGGCACCAATCCCCAATGTCATGAATCCAATGAATGGTGTATATTGTCTCCCAGCATAAAACAGCTCTATCATGAAAGAGAATTTCTTTTCGAGTCCATTCTTTCATCAAAAAAGTCAACTGCTCCTTTTCTATCCTTTTACACGAGAAGAAACAAAATACCCCAAAAGCCAACAACACATAAAGCAGGATTTTCATAATTTTGCTTTCAGGATATCATCCATCTCAAATATTTCAACATTACATTCCGATTCACAATTTAACAAGTACAACCGAGGGGTATATTGAGAAAGAAGCACACTCATGCTTTGGTGTTCCAATGCGTACTTGCCTACCAGTTCACCATCGGTGAATCAGCACTCTTTTCCTCCCGTGCATACAACAGGACAGTAGAAGGCAAATTAACAAAATATAAAGTATCGTCCCCCTCTGTTTTTCCAATAAATTCAGCAGCTACAAATTCTCCAGACCCTTGTCCACTGCTTCCAAAGCTACCCACTCTTTCGCCTGTCTGTTCCTCTAGAATCTGACAAATAGGTTCACCGGAAAATTTACAACGTTGAACCATAAGAATTCCACAATCAAGAAAAGAGAATGTAACCAACTCATTGGAGATAATTTCTTTATCATAATAAAAGCCATAGATCGGTTTGGTGGGAATAGATAAAAAGTCATTTCCTTTGTTACTGACACAGGAAATAAAAAAAGGATGGCAACAATCGAATAATACAATTTTATTTTAATCATAATTTTAATACTCTTCAAACGGGACAAAACAAATGCTTAATGCCTATTTATTTTGTCCCGTATTACATAAATGTCTAATTACTCAGGAATGGTATATCGATTTACCCAATTTGCTTCCTTACTTGTCTCAATAATAACAGGTTCGCCCGGAGGACCTACAACGAGTTCATAACAACGTGAATTACGTTGATACATACAATCCTTCGTACCTAAAGTCAAGGCCTCCACATTTGACAAAGCTAAATCGGACAATTCTTCTTTGTTTTGAGAACCATACAAAACATAACTTCCACCAACTGCCAATGAGGCAATCAATGCCATTTTAAGTGTTCTTTTCATAATATATTTTTTTAAGTTTAAAATAGGGATATCTCATGATGATTCAAAGATGTATGATGAAAAAGATACCGTCTGTCCCTATCATCAGAAACAGACAGTCCACGAAGGCCATTTAGTTTGATTGCATTTGGAGGTGAATGTTTTCATTGTATCACTTTTTATAAAGAACATAAAAACTTTCCACTTAAACAAACATTTCCGCTTTTATTTTACAATAGAATTATCATAAAAACATTTGTATCCTCCTCGATTCATGCTCAAACCTCACCTTTTTGTGCATATTTTCTCCCCATATCCTTTTGTCGCTCAAATTGTTTAAGTAAATTTGCCGTCGGAATATTACTAATACCAAATATATTAAAGTATATGAGTTTAAAAATTGTAGTACTGGCAAAACAAGTTCCCGACACACGCAATGTGGGGAAAGATGCCATGAACGCTGACGGTACTATCAACCGTGCGGCACTTCCGGCTATCTTCAATCCGGAAGACCTGAACGCCTTGGAACAGGCACTCAGACTGAAAGACACACATCCCGGCTCTACGGTAACTATCCTGACCATGGGCCCCGGACGCGCTGCCGAAATTATTCGTGAAGGTTTATACAGAGGAGCAGACAATGGATATTTATTGACTGACCGTGCTTTTGCCGGTGCTGACACGTTGGCCACTTCATACGCCATCGCTACGGCTATCCGCAAAATAGGCGAATGTGATCTGATTATCGGTGGCCGTCAGGCTATCGACGGTGATACCGCACAGGTAGGTCCGCAGGTAGCGGAAAAACTGGGGTTAAGCCAGATTACTTATACGGAAGAAATTCTGAATGTGGACGAAACTGCCCGCCGCATCACTGTAAAACGCCATATTGACGGCGGGGTAGAAACAGTGGAAGGTCCTCTGCCTATTGTACTGACAGTGAACGGAAGTGCAGCTCCCTGCCGTCCGCGCAATGCCAAATTGTTACAGAAATACAAACGCGCTCTCGGTGCACAGGAAAAAGCAGCCATCACTAAAGACGGTTCTGAACTGCCTTACGCTGAACTATATGAAAAATTCCCTTACCTGAATATCACTGAATGGAGTGTGGCCGATGTAGAAGGAGACACCAAGCAATGCGGTCTGTCAGGCTCTCCCACCAAAGTGAAGAAGATTGAAAACATCGTCTTCCAGGCAAAAGAAAGCAAGACCATGACAGGAAGCGACCAGGATGTGGAAGGATTGATTGTCGAACTGTTAGCTAACCATACAATAGGATAACGATTATGAATAATGTATTTGTATATTGCGAGATTGAAGGCACAACAGTGGCCGATGTGAGTCTCGAACTTTTAACCAAAGGTCGTAAATTAGCTAATCAGTTAGGCTGCCAGCTTGAGGCAATCGCTGCCGGAACCGGCCTTGCAGGAATTGAAAAACAAGTATTGCCCTACGGAGTAGACAAACTTCATGTATTCGATGCTCCGGGTCTGTTCCCTTATACTTCACTGCCCCACACTTCTATCTTGGTGAATCTGTTTAAAGAAGAAAAACCGCAAATCTGTCTGATGGGCGCTACCGTTATCGGCCGCGATCTGGGACCACGTGTATCTTCCGCATTGACTAGCGGACTGACTGCCGACTGTACCCAGTTGGAAATCGGTACCCACGAAGACAAGAAAAATGGCATCACTTACGAAAATCTGTTGTATCAGATTCGTCCCGCCTTCGGTGGTAACATCGTTGCAACCATTGTCAACCCCGAGCACCGTCCGCAGATGGCGACCGTTCGCGAAGGCGTGATGAAGAAAGAGATTCTGGATGAAAGCTACCAGGGAGAAGTGGTGAACCACGACGTTGCCAAGTTTGTTCCTGAAACAGACTATGTAGTAAAAGTCATCGACCGCCATGTAGAAAAAGCCAAACATAACCTGAAAGGCGCACCTATCGTGATTGCCGGAGGTTACGGAATGGGATCTAAAGAAGGTTTTGACAAATTGTTCGAACTGGCCAAAGAACTTCACGCCGAAGTGGGTGCCAGCCGTGCAGCTGTCGATGCAGGTTATGCAGACCATGACCGCCAGATTGGTCAGACGGGTGTAACCGTCCGTCCCAAACTGTATATCGCTTGCGGTATCTCCGGACAAATCCAGCACATTGCAGGTATGCAGGATGCAGGTATCATCATCTCTGTCAACAGTGACCCGAACGCTCCGATCAACACCATTGCCGACTATGTGATTAACGGCACTGTGGAAGAAGTCGTTCCGAAATTGATTAAGTATTATAAAAAGAACAGTAAGTAATGGCAAACTTTTATACCGATATACCGGAACTCAAGTATCACTTGAACAATCCGATGATGGAGCGCATCTGCCAACTGAAAGAGCGCGACTATAGAGATAAAGACGAGTTCGACTATGCACCGCAGGATTATGCCGATGCAATGGACTCTTACGATAAGATTCTGGAGATCACAGGTGAGATTACAGGTGAAACTATCGCTCCCAATGCCGAAGGGGTAGACGAAGAAGGTCCTCACTGTGGAAACGGACGTGTGGAATATGCTTCAGGAACCAAGCAGAACCTCGACGCTATGGTAAAAGCCGGACTGAACGGTATGACCATGCCTCGTCGTTTCGGTGGCTTGAACTTCCCCATCACCCCGTACACCATGTGCGCGGAAATTGTTGCCGCTGCCGATGCGGGATTCGGAAACATCTGGTCTTTGCAAGACTGTATCGAAACGCTGTATGAGTTCGGTAACGAAGACCAGCACAGCCGTTTCATTCCCCGTATTTGTGCGGGTGAAACCATGTCTATGGACTTGACCGAACCCGATGCCGGTTCCGACCTTCAGTCAGTAATGCTGAAAGCTACTTTCGATGAAGCCAACAACTGCTGGCGTCTGAACGGTGTGAAACGTTTCATCACTAACGGTGACGCTAATCTTCACCTGGTATTGGCACGTAGCGAAGAAGGAACCAAAGACGGACGTGGTTTGTCTATGTTCATCTATGACAAAAACGAAGGAGGTGTAGATGTACGCCGCATCGAAAATAAATTAGGTATCCACGGCTCTCCTACCTGCGAACTGGTTTACAAGAACGCGAAAGCCGAACTTTGCGGTGACCGTAAGCTCGGTTTGATTAAATACGTAATGGCCTTGATGAATGGTGCGCGTCTGGGTATCGCCGCCCAGTCAGTAGGTTTGTCACAAGCCGCTTACAACGAAGGACTGGCATACGCCAAAGAACGTAAGCAGTTCGGAAAAGCCATCATCGATTTCCCAGCAGTATATGACATGCTGTCTATCATGAAAGCCAAACTGGATGCAGGCCGTGCATTGCTTTACCAGACTTCACGCTATGTGGATATTTACAAAGCATTGGATGATATTGCCCGCGAACGCAAACTGACTCCTGAAGAACGTCAGGAACAAAAAGTCTACGCCAAGCTAGCAGACAGTTTTACTCCGCTTTCCAAGGGTATGAACTCTGAATATGCCAACCAAAATGCATACGATTGTATCCAGATTCACGGTGGTTCAGGTTTCATGATGGAATATGCTTGCCAGCGCATCTATCGCGACGCACGCATCACCAGCATTTACGAAGGAACGACCCAGTTGCAGACTGTAGCCGCTATCCGTTATGTAACCAACGGTTCTTATATCGCAACCTTACGTAATTACGAGGCTATTCCTTGCAGTGAAGAAATGCAACCGCTGATGGACCGTGTGAAAGAAATGGCCAACAAATTTGACGCATGCACTAATGCAGTAAAAGAGGCCCAGAATCAAGAGTTGCTTGATTTCGTTGCACGCCGTCTTTATGAAATGGCTGCCGTATGCATCATGTCACATCTTCTTATCCAAGATGCGACAAAAGCACCTGAATTGTTCGCCAAGTCAGCCCATGTATATGTAAACTATGCAGAAGCTGAAATAGAAAAACATTTCAATTTCATCCGTAAAATAAAAGCAGATGATTTAGCCGACTATCGTTTGTAAACTTCATTCCATTCTATAAAAAGACGTTCTATTCTTCACCGAATAGAACGTTTTTTGTAGGATTTACTTTTAAACACATACTGATACAAAATCAAAAACGCCCGTTTCACAACGAGCGTTTTCCTTATAAACAAAGCCTCATCCGACCTTATTTACTAACAAACTTATTATTAACGTATTTATAAAACTGCCTCTTCATATCCTTCCTACAACCATATCGATCCCTCTATCCAGACAAACTAATAATCCGTCCACCTTTCTTCTACTCAATCTTGATTCTCAAACTTTTTCTTTTTCCACAAGTAAAATTAAAGCTTTATTATCATTGAGACAAGAGTTATCGACCAATCTCCTTATTTCATCTATTAACACCCGTTTTTGTTCCTTATCAAACTATTTCGAACTTTTCTTTCCACCTAATGTTATGAGAGAAACTTATTAAAAACCTTGACTTATGAAAGAATTAGAATTAACCAGTAACGCCGCTTTGACGGATGCGGTATATGAAACCGCCCTGAACGGCTCTTTTCTTGAAGTTAAACTTGTAGCAGGTTCCGTGGGCGATGATGAACCTAGAGGAATGCAACCGGAATATGAATGTTATCACATCAGCTATCCGGACAAAAAAGACACAATTTTATTCGAGCAACCTTTGGATGCCGCCGATGACAAAGTAACCGTATATGATTTGGGAAAGAAAATCAAATCCATAGAAGGCTGTTGCCACAAGACACTGACAAAAGGCGAAAGCCGCACAGCCACAGCACGTAAAGTAGTTGCTCATGGTCCTATGTGGATTTATGTGGCTATTGCTATCGGTATGGATAAAGCAGGCACCGAATCACCTTTTATGATTGTTCAAGGAGCAGGTACTTACGGCTCTGAAAACACAACAGAAAGTGAGATGATAGGCTATGTTGACGGGCGTATTCATGAAATGACCGCTCTGCTAGTACGCCGCGCACATTTAAAAACACTGCATCTGGCAAGTATTCGTGTAGGCTACAAATATCTGTTTGTAGAACCGGGAAGAATAGGAAAAGCTAAAGTAAAAGAAGGATAGGATAACGAAACATTATCTTCACCGATAACCATTAAAAAGCCTGCTGCCGAAAAACGGTAACAGGCTTTTTTATTCTCGTGAATCACTCTAACGTATCTACCGGCAAATCTGATTCTTTACGATAGCCTGATGAAGTAAATATAGCTATCAGTTCTCCTTGTTCATCTGTTATCTTCACCTCGACAAAAGGAATGCGATGATGATTGAACACCTCAGTAGCATCGGCATACACGTAACCCAGTTTGGCGGGACGGAGAAAAGTGATATTGGCATTCACGGAAAGTGTAAGCTTCTTACGGCTGTTCGCCACAGCGGCAAAAGCCAAATCTGCCAATGTAAACAAAGCTCCCCCTTGGCATACCCCTCCTCCGTTCAGATGACGATCAGTCACTTCCATACGCGCACGGGCATAACCCGGCTTTATTTCAAGAAGTTCCACTCCCGTACAGGTAGCGAAACGATCCGCTTTCAAAAATTCTTTTAATGTTGCCATATCACAATTTATATGAATAAGAAAGTCTTAATGAATAATCACCATGGTAGCCCCGAAACCATATTCACGGAACGAAGCATCCTGACTTTCATAGTTTTTATATTTATATTTTAACTCCTGCAGGATAGCTTTGCGTAACACACCATCCCCCTTACCATGAATAAAGACAATCTTCTGTCCCTTCTTGTTCTTGCATTCTTCCAAAGTCTTACGAAAAACGTCCAATTGATAATTCAATATCTCGCTGTTGCTCATACCGGCAGTCGTATCCAGTAACTCATGAGCATGGAGATCAACCTCCATGATATCGTTCTTCACCTTTTTCTGCTGGGGCTGCTTCGCTACCTGCGGTTCCGGCACTTTTTTTTGCAATAATGCATCTTTTATATCATCTGCCGAAACAAACACCTGTTTTACCGGAACATCATTTTTCACTATATCGTAAATAAGTGACGGCTCCTCAAAGAAAATACTCTCACGGAAAGTATGCAATTTATAAAACTTCACTGTATCTATGCGCAATTCCACAGACACGGCAGGCTTGAACAGAAAACTCTTGTTATCCTTAAAAGCGATAAGCTGCACGGCCACCCGTTCCAATTCATTCAAAACGCTTTTCTCGAACTCCTCGATATAAAACTTCGTATTCGGTTCCACCATGCCATGGCTGCGCACCCGCCAGTTACTACCTTCGGCTGTAAGATAAGTAAAGTATAAGGTGAAATTGCTGTCGTTGATAAGATATGCATCAAATGCCGTTGCAGAAATAGCTTTGAGATCCTGTGGCACAAAAGCCAGCATCACATTCAGAATATCCCCTCCCTTTCGCTCGGCCGGGCGATAAGTGACAGGACGTTCATCCTCCTCTTCATCCGGACGCACCTTGACTGACGCTCCTTTTGCCTTTGCACCGGCAACCTCCTGTTTAGGAGCCGGAGCAACAGGTTTACGCTTCATATTATAATCATCCGTGTCAATCACCACACACTCCTTTATGGGCATCGGAATATCGAAGCCATCGGCATCTTCTACCAAAACCATATCTTTTCCTTGAAATCCGGTCACAACACCGCCCCCTACCTCACTAAGGAAACGGACTTTATCTCCTATTTTCATACTCTTTTCTTTTTTAGTTAGCGCAAATATCGGTACTTTTGCGCAGAAAAAGAAATAGATTCAGATGGAAGATACCAAACATATCAAAATAAGTGAGTTCAACTACCCGCTACCCGATGAACGGATCGCCAAATTCCCCCTTGCCACGCGCGACCAGTCCAAACTGCTAGTTTACCGCCACGGCGAAGTGAGCGAAGACATTTTTACGTCTTTGCCACACTATCTGGAATCCGGAGAACTGATGATATTCAATAATACCAAAGTGATTCAAGCCCGTCTGCATTTCCGTAAAGAAACCGGAGCATTAATAGAAGTATTCTGCCTGGAACCTGTCCAGCCCAATGACTATGTGTTAAACTTCCAGCAAACACGCCAATGCAGCTGGTTATGCATGATAGGTAATCTGAAAAAATGGAAAGAAGGTACGTTGAGCCGCATAGTAAATGTAAAAGGCAAACAAATAGTCCTGTCCGCCACCCGTGGAGAGTGCAAGGGAACCAGCCATTGGATTGATTTCTCATGGGATGATGACACAATTACCTTTGCCGACCTGCTGGAAGTGGCAGGTGAACTGCCCATCCCTCCCTATCTGAACCGTGAGACACAAGAAAGCGACAAGGAAACTTATCAGACGGTTTACTCCAAAATAAAAGGTTCTGTCGCCGCTCCCACCGCAGGACTTCATTTTACGGAAAGAGTACTGGCAGCGCTGGACGAACGGGGAATTGACCGGGAGGAACTGACTTTACACGTAGGTGCAGGAACTTTCAAGCCCGTGAAAAGTGAAGAGATAGAAGGACATGAGATGCATACGGAATACATTTCTGTAAGCAAGCATACCATTGAAAAATTAATTGCCCATAATGGAGAAGCCATTGCGGTAGGAACCACTTCGGTACGTACCCTGGAAAGTCTTTATTATATCGGCGTCCTTATCAGCCACAATCCCGATGCCACTCAGGACGAGTTGCATGTACAGCAATGGATGCCCTACGAAGATAAGAATGACCTGACTCCGGTGGAAGCACTGCAACAGATTCTGAATTATCTGAACCGACACGAAATGGAAGCGTTGCATAGCAGTACTCAGATTATCATCGCGCCGGGATATACATACAAAATAGTCAAGAAGATGGTTACCAATTTCCATCAACCACAAAGTACATTACTGCTATTGGTTTCTGCCTTTGTGAGAGGAAACTGGCGAAAGATTTATGACTATGCTTTGGAACATGATTTCAGGTTCCTGAGCTATGGAGACAGTTCGTTGCTGATCCCCTAAAACTTCATCACAGATATAAAGCCTTTCTTCCGTATTATTAAGGCTTTTTATACAAATGTTTACTACATCCTACGACAGCAGGACGTATATCCTATTGCAATGGGGCGTCTTAGTATGCTGTATAAAAAGAATTAGTCATCCGTATAAAAAGTCTTAGCTATGCCCAAGAAGCAACTTGGAAAAAGACATTGGTAAACGGAAATAGATTTTTAGTCAACGAGAAAAGAATTTGAGAATAATCCACTATTTTTGTATTTGAGTAAAAGACTATACACAATATGACTAGAAACGAACAATGAAAAATCCAATATGACAGCAGAAGAATTAGGTCAGATGATATGGAACGTGAAGGAGCTCCTTCGCAATGTATATGACAATAAGGACGTGGAGGATGTAATTCTTCCGTTCACTCTCCTCCGCCGTCTGGACTGCGTACTTGTAGGTTCAGAGGCCCTTGTGGCAACTAACATGAAGCAGCTTGAAGAACTTGGTCAGACCTCACAAGAGGATATCGACAATATGATGCCGATGCTCATGGATGCTGCCGGCTACAAATTCTACAACACGAGTGGTCTGTCACTCTCTAAGTTGATAACAGTTCCTGCCGACTTGACGAACAACTTTAAGACCTACCTTGAAGGTTTCAGTCCAAACATCCGTGAGATTCTGAAAAACTTCACCGGTAAAGGTGAAAACGCAAGCCTGAGCGACATCTTCTCAAACCTTGCCCGCAAGAACCTGCTGCTCCAAGTGACTAAAGCTTTTGTACTGAACATCGACCTCAGTCCCGACAAAGTAGACAACCACATGATGGGTACTGTTTTCGAAATTGTCATTCGTTACGCAAAAGAATCTGTAGGTATCGGTGCCGGTCAGTTCTATACTCCTCGTGACATCGTCCGCTTGATGACGGAGATTACCTTGCTCGGCCAAGAAGATAAGATTTACCAAGATGGGAAGATAATCTCTGTGTATGACCCCTGCTGTGGTACAGGCGGCATCCTGACATTGACCAAGGACACCATAGAGGAAACAGCAAAGGAGCGTAGAGTGGATGTAACTGTCAACCTGTTTGGTCAGGAATTAAACGACAAAACATACGCACTCTGCAAGAGTGATATTATCATGAAGGGGGACGAAGCAAAGGGTATCGCTGTAGGTGACACGCTTCTTGTCGATGAGTTCCGCGACCAAAAATTCAACTTTATGCTGGCGAACCCTCCGTACGGTGTGGACTGGAAACGTGAATACGACTCCGTTTCTGCCGAAGCGGAAGATAAAAACAGCCGCTTTGCTCCGGGACTGCCCGACAAAAGCGATGGTCAGTTACTATTCACCTTGCACATGCTCCATAAGATGGACCCCAAAGGCAGTCGTGTAGGCATTCTCTCTAATGGCTCACCATTGTTTAACGGTGGTGCAGGTTCCGGCTGGAGCAATATTCGCAAGCACATGCTTGACAATGATTTACTTGACGCTATCATTGCTTTGCCCGGCGGTTTGTTCTATGGCACAGGTATCGCTACCTACCTTTGGATATTTGATAACAAGAAACCCGAAAGCCACAAGAATAAAGTGCTACTGATAAATGCAGCTAAAGACGAGTACGTACAGCCTATGCGCAAGAATCTCGGTATGAAAAATGTCTTGGTCAGCGATTACGGTCGAAGTGAAATAGGTCGTATCTACCATGCTTTTGAGACTTGCGACAATGCAAAACTTATGGATAAGGATGATTTCTTCTATACTTATATTACCGTTGAACGTCCTCTCCGTCTTATATACAAGGATGTGAAGACAAAGTATGCTGCGCTCGATGAAAAGAAACAAAACGAAGCTTTGGCAAACATCGTTACATTGGACGATATTGATATAGAGCGCACCGATGCTGAGTTCTTTGCTTACTTGGAGTCAAAAAAGATAAAGACTACCGCAAAACTTATCAAAGATTGTCGCACCTTCTTTGGTGAAGTGTGTGAAACTGCCCCCGAGGTTCACGTCATACCACTTGATGATAACAGTGACTTGGTCGCTGACACTAATTTGCGTGACTATGAATCGATTCCATTCAAGACGGATATTCAAGAGTATTTTCAAAACGAAGTCCTCCGCTTTGCTCCTGACGCATGGATGGATAGAGAGAAAGATAAGATAGGTTGCGAGTTCCCTATTTCAAAACTGTTTTATGAATATCAGCCGCTACGCTCAGTAGAGGATATCCTTGCGGATATTCGGGCACTTGAAGAAGATGAAGAACAGGAATTATCTTCATTGTTGAATGATTAAAAAGATAGGTAATGAAACAGTACGATAATTATTATAAGGATAGCGGTATCGCTTGGTTGGAAAATGTACCTAATCATTGGGATATTGTACCATACAAGCGAGCTGTTATAATAAAAAATGGCAAAGATTATAAGGATGTTCAAGTAAATGAAGGTGGTTTTCCTGTAATAGGGTCAGGCGGCGAATTTGCCAAAGCGAGTAACTATCTTTATGATGGCGAGGTCATTTTGATGGGACGAAAGGGAACTATCAATAAACCTTTGTATTTTAAGGGAAAGTTTTGGTCTGTCGACACGATGTTTTACTGCATACCTCGTAAAGCTGTATGTGGCAAATATATATACTATCAAGCAACAATATTTCCATTTAACTTATACTCAACATCAACTGCACTGCCCAGTATGACACAATCGGATTTATGCAATAATCCCATTGTATTCCCACCATTAGCAGAACAGCAGCAAATTGCCATCTACCTTGATGCTAAGACCGAGAAGATTGACAAGATGATTGCTAAGGCAGAAAAGAAAATAGAATATCTTGGTGAACTTAAACAATCACTTATCACTCGTGCCGTGACACGGGGATTGAATCCAAATACGCCACTAAAAGACAGTGGTGTAAACTGGATTGGTAATATTCCTATGCACTGGGACATCGCCTGTTTACGTTTCTTCTTAAGACTTATAAACGGACGTGCGTATTCACAAAACGAATTGCTACCAAGTGGAAAATACAAGGTACTTCGTGTTGGAAACTTCTTCACAAATGATTCGTGGTACTATTCAAATATGGAACTAGAACCCGATAAGTATTGTGATAAGGATGATTTACTATATGCTTGGTCAGCTTCAGTTGGCCCATATATTTGGAATGAAGCAAAAACAATATATCATTACCATATATGGAAAGTGCAACTGGCTACATCAATGGATAAAATGTATTCATATTATTTATTAAGAGCAGTGACAAATCAAAAAATGAGCGATATGCATGGAAGTACAATGATGCACATTACAATGGGTGATATGAATAAAACAAAGATTCCAATACCTCCTCTTTCCGAGCAACAACAAATCGCCACCTACCTTGATACAAAATGTTCAAAGATTGACCACATTATCGCTACCCAAAAGAAAAAAATTGCTTATCTTCAAGAACTGAAACAAAGCCTCATTACCAACGTAGTGACAGGCAAGATAAAAGTAAGCTGACACATAAAGCATAAGACCATGAAAACAAGCAATAAAGAAGAAGAAGAACCTCATTTCGTAAAGCGAGATAAATTTGCTATAACCGCAGAATATAAGCAATGGTTTGCCGATATCAAATCTCGTTTGCGAAACAGTCAGATAAAAGCCGCCATCAAAGTAAACAGCACGCTGCTGGAGTTCTATTGGAGCTTAGGTTGTGACATTGTAAAGATGAAAGCGGAACAAGCATGGGGAAGTGGTGTTTTGCAACAGCTCAGCTTTGATTTGCGAGATGAGTTTCCTGGTATGAAAGGATTATCATACACCAACTTGCGGTATGCGGCACAGTGGTTCAGATTCTATACAAGCGATGATGAGTCAATTTGCCAACAACTTGTTGGCGAATTATCCATGCCACAAAAATTCGCTCTTGTGCCCTGGGGACATCACATTGAAATCATGGCCAAGAGTAAGACTGTGGACGAAGCATTATTCTATATAAACGAAGTGATTGCCGGCAACTGGAGTCGCGCCACGCTGATGAATATGCAGAAAGCAAGTCTTTATGAAAAACGAGGAAAAGCGCAGACCAATTTCAACGATAAGTTGCCACAACCACAAGATGAACTGGCACAAGAAATATTGAAAGACCCTTATAACTTCGATTTCCTCACATTGCGAAAACCATACAATGAACACATGCTTGAAGAAGCCTTAGAACACAATATCCGTCGTTTTCTGCTGGAATTAGGTACAGGTTTTGCATACGTTGGAAGTCAGATGGAACTTCGCATGCCTGGTGGAACCAGCTACTTTCCGGATATGGTATTCTATCATACAAAGCTGAAATGCTATGTCGTGCTTGAACTAAAAGTCGTGGAATTTGAGCCTGAATTTGCCGGTAAACTCAACTTCTATGTGTCGGCGGCAGACCATCTTTTGAAAGATGATAATGACAACCCCAGTATAGGACTGCTGGTATGCAAGTCGAAAAACGAGACGGTGGTTAAATGGGCTTTTGAAGGCATCGACCGACCGTTGGGAATAGCAACCTATGAACTTGATGAAGTACTGAAAAAGACACTGGCAGAGAAACTGCCAAGTATTGAAGACATAGAAAATGCAATAGAAGAGTAAATTGTGCAGAAACACTGCACGGTTATATACGAGCTTTGCAATCATAAAACGAAAAATATGAACCGATATGTTTGAACTACTAAACGAAACTCTCTTTGAGAAACAAAGTATTTTTTAAAGATGCGCAAAGATAACGCAACCATGCTAAAAATCAAATAGTTATAAAGCATATTTTTTAGCGAGGTTGAAAAAAGAGGCAAAGGAAAGCACATTTGGAAGGGAGTTACGTTACCAAATCGTAACTCACTCCAAATAGCATCATACAACAGTATAATGGATTAAATTACAGCCAGTTGCCAGCTTTTGCATAACACCAGATAACTCAACAGTAATTAAATTTGTAACTAAAAAAAGTTGAGTTATGAGAAGTACATTCAGAGTGTTATTTTACACAAAAAAACAGTCAGTGAAAAATGGTAAGGCACCGATTATGGGCCGTATCACCATTAACGGAACCCAAGCAGGTTTCAGTTGTAAGAAAGAAGTGTCCCTTACGTTGTGGGACGTTAAAGCCAATCGGGCAAAAGGTAAATCCGAAGAAGCCCGCACACTTAATCAGGAGCTTGATAATATCAAGGCGCAAGTTACTAAGCATTATCAGTATATTTGCGACCATGACAGTTTTGTCACGGCCAAGAAGGTCTATAACCGTTATGTCGGTTTAGGTGAAGAGTGCCACACACTTATAGCACTTTTCAAGGAACAACTTGCATCGTATAAAGAAAAGATAGGTAAAGGAAAGGCGGAAAGTACCTACCGTGGACTTGTTGCTGACTATAAAAGTCTTTTGCTTTTCATGAAAAGCAAAAAGAACATTGAAGATATAGCTATTGATGAACTCGAAAAAACGTTCATTGAGGACTACTATACATGGATGCTCGGAACGGCAGGGAATGCAAACGCCACAGCCTTCAATCGTGTCAACACTTTAAAATGGTTATTGTATATCGCCCAGGAAAGAGGCTGGATAAGAGTCCATCCGTTTGTATCCTTCGAATGTGTACCCGAATATAAAAAACGTTCTTTCCTTTCCGAAGACGAATTGCAGAAAATGATTCATTTAGAGCTGAACCATAAACGTCAACGAGCCAATCGGGATATGTTTCTTTTCATGTGCTTTACCGGGCTTGCTTATGCAGACCTGAAAGCTATCACCTATATGAATATTCATACCGACTCCGACGGAGGCACATGGTTAATGGGCAACCGTATAAAAACTGGTGTCGCCTATGTAGTAAAGTTGCTCCCCATTGCTATTGAACTTATAGAAAAATACAAAGAGGTAAATGAAAGGAAAATTTCTCCTGAACATGTCTTTCCCGTGGGAGAATACGAGACACTACGGAGCAGTCTAAAATATATTGGTAAGAAATGTGGTTGTAAAGTTGAAGTCACTCCACATATAGGCCGCCACACTTTCGCTGTTCTGGCTATTCTCAAAGGAATGCCACTGGAAACTCTGCAAAAGGTATTAGGGCATAATTCTATTCTTTCTACACAGATATACGCAGAACTTATCAACCCCAAAGTGGGTGAAGATACCGACAAGTTATGTGATAAAATCGGGAACACCTACAAACTTGTCATGTAATGTCAACTCCCTGCAAAAAGAAACGTCCTTGTGGCTTGGAAGGACGTTTCTTTTCTTATTTTTACCTTACTTTATTTTCTGAACCGTCTGAAATCCCTATAATTCTTTTTCAGCACTTCATACAATCCACTTTCCGGATAAAGCAACTTTCCACCAATCATGGTATAGGGCACCAGTTTCTCATCCCTTAACGTTTGCAGCGTTCGCCGTGAAATGTGCAGTATGGCGCATACGTCATCTCCGATCAGGTAGTGTTCGTCTGCAATCGTGGGGCGTATTCTCTCTGTTGCTTCCTCCACCGATTTTCCCGTTCTTTTAATCCATCCGGTCAGTTCCTTGAACTCTTCCGAATCTTTTGTGATAATCTCTGCCATACCCTTACTTTCTTCTGATTAGTCCACTGTCCAAAATCTCTTGAATATCTACTTCTCGGTAAAAGAATTTCCCTCCTATATTTGAGTAAGGGATAATCCCGTTGTCCCGATAGTTTTGCAGGCATCTTTTCGATATACCCAGTGCCAGACACACGTCCTGCGCATCCATTCATTTATCGGGTGTAGGCGGAGCAATCTTTTTCTGAAAATCACCCATTTGTACGGCCAGTGTACAGACCAGCTTTCTCAACTCCTGATACGCACTTGTTTCAATAATTGTTAGTTCCATACTAAAATCATTTTTAGGTTTCTGAATATGCGGCAAAATAAAGCACATCTTACATACCTTCCAAACCTCTGAAATCAAAGTCTACTGTTGGCGCGCATTGGCCTGACAATGCAAAGGCCCGTCCCTGCATCCACGCAGCAACGAGCCTTTCATACTTTTAGTCGTTTTCTATTATCCTATATCTTTCTGCCTTTACTCTTTTTCGGTATTTCTTTTTCAACCTTTATTTCCGATGTTGCAATTACTTTTTGCCTCATAGCCGGGAAATTCTCTTTCAGCAATCTTTCCGCCAGCTTCTTTGCCTTCTCCTGCATCTCGTCATACACATTCCATCTATCCCTACCCAACAATTAGTTTTCAATCTTCTCGAAATTTTTATGGAAACTAAAATTGTCCGGATATTCGTCTATCAGCCCGTCCATCGGATAACCCTTGTCTATGATATACAGCAATGTCATCCGGTCGTAATTATCGACGCTACGGGGTAGCCCCAATCCTTTCTCATTATCTGTTAATATGGAATAGTTTTCCCATGTTGGTGCAAGGTCATAGGTTTCCGAATCCGTCACGTTCTTCAATTCCGACCTGTCCCGGTACACCCATTCTTTCATAATATCCTCCGGTTCCCATTCACCGAAACAGTTACGGCAACGGTTCACCTTCTTATCCATAATCGAAGGCCATCCTCTCATTTCATGTACTGTCAGCCGTTTTATATCCAGGCCGGGATCGAAGAAACGGTTTGATACAAATTCAGTCAGATAATCCCCACACTGCTTTTTTCCCTCCATATCCCGGCTGAAGAAAAGCAAACCTTTGTCCGTCTCTATGGCTGTATAGTAACGGTTTCCGTGTTTCAAATCATCCAGCATATCCTCAACAGCTTTCGGATTTTCTTTCATCAACTGCCACTCCGCTTCTTGAAGCATATCTTTCGACTTATCTTTAGTACCTGTTTTCAATATGTCCTCTTCATTCCATAACCGTTTGATTACTTGTGGAATCGAAAGCATCCTTTCCGGTATTATGCCGTGATATTCATACAGTACCTTGTCAGCCCGGTGATAGTAATCCTCGTTATGATCTTTCATGATAGCAGGCAGGATAAACATCTCCGGTACCTCGTAATGCACTATTCATCCCGAAGGAATGTCTTTTCCCTTCAAAGCCCTTTCCACGTCTTCCTGCAAGAACTCCACCAGCCCTTCCTTGCCTTTTCCCTTCATACTGATATGATAAGTGCTGAAATTCTCATCCATTGCGATATACAAGCTACCGCTTTCTTGCCAATTCCTGTCTTCTTTCTTTTCTATCTTCATTCCACTATAATTAAATGTTTATACTCTGTCCCTTCTTTTTAAAAGGTATCCTTGTCTTCACTTCCGTTTCTGGGAACCGGGCATTATCCGGCCGTCCAACCAGCAGCGAAACAATCTGTTCCTGCTCCCTTGTCAGTGGCTTACTCATCAATTGCAGGTTTCTGAGCCGGTTAAAGTTCTTTAGTGTCGGTGCCATGTCACAGCGTTTCGTGCAAATCCCGTAACGAAGTATATCCGGTGAGGCAATCTTGCAGTCTCCAATCTCTGCCCGGTACTTTGCGTCCAGCGGTGCCACCTCATGAAACCTCAATTCCTCCGGCTTTCGTTTCCCGTCGAAGAAGTGCCCCGCCAAATCGTTCAGAAACTCTTCCAATGCCTTATCCCCTTTATCCGTTTTTCCCAGCAACAATACTGTCTGTCCGTATTCCACAGCCGTACAAGTAGGGAAAGCCGCCAGTCCGTTCCTTATCACATCCCCGTCCATTCCAAAACGATGTCCCAGCCGCAGGTAATCTTCGTTTTCCAGTAAAGCCGTATGCTCCGACAGGGACGACAACTGAACGATACCCCTTTCCTCACAGAATGCCGCATCTCTCAGTCTTACCACGCCCGAAGGATGAATCCTTTCCCGTTCCAGCACTGGGCATAGCCTTTCCAGATAATCCGCATTGTCCGTTCCGAGTATGGGAGGAATCAGTTTTTTATCCCTGAAATCGAAACGGAACATTCAGTGGTCGGGCACAAACTCCCTGCCTGCGGTATGAAACTGCACATTATTACTGATATAACGGGAGAACCCTTCTTCTCCCTGGCCCCTCATACTTAAATAAACGGGCCGGTAGAAAGCGTCCAGCGTCATATACAAACTACCGCTTTCCGCCATCTGCATTTTCTTCTCTTTCATAAATTTATATGATTAATTGTTTCTTTTCCTTCTTCTCAGGGGTAATGGAGGCTACATGTTTTGCCTGCCGTTGACCGTTATCCCGTTTCTGTGCAGGAGCTTCCAGTATGGAGTCTGCATCGAATGATTTACCAGTCTTTTGTTCTTTAGAACGCTGATAGGAAGCTGTTTGCATTCTTTCTGTTTTTTCCACCCGGTTGATACTTCCGCTCAACTTAAATTCCCCGTTTGTTATGTGAAATTCCGATTGCAGAATATCTCTTGCCATTACTTTTGCTTCCATTTGTAAAGCTGCATAGCCGAAATCATGCAAAGACAGGGGTGCTTCCTGCCGTGCCTTGATGCTGTCACCCAGTTTTCCGGCCAAGTCCCTAAACTCATACTCATAACTGAACGGATGAAAATAATCTGCCGACACATGACCGGCATACCCGTTTTCCGAGATATAAAGCAAGGAAGCAACATCATAATTGCGGGGAGAAATGCCCAGATTGAAATCCTTAGTCAACCGGTCAAAGTTGTTATAGTCCGGGCGAAGGTCGTATTTGTCCGTGCAGACGGCACCTTCCAACATCTCTTTTCCCGCCAGTTTTTCTTGGGTAAAACTGAACTCCGATTTACGCAGTTGCGTATCGGAACTGCGTAGGTCAGCTTTTGCCAATTTGTCGATGCTGTTGTCCACCAGCTCAGCCACCTGCCGAACCGGGTTTTCTATCTCATACAGTTTCAATGTTTCCGTTCTTTTGGAAAAGTTGAAAAAGCCGTCTGCCAGATGTTGCAGATAGCTGTTACGGGCTTTCATCCCTTTGTCACTGTCCGAAAAGAACAGCACGCCCTCATCCGTAGCCACGGCATACACCCGTTTCTTTTCTTCGGTCAATTTTCCGCTGTTCCAGCCTTCCGATTCGTTATGACGTATGAACTCCCGGTATTGCTTGTTCTTTTGCAGTGCCGCGGGTGACGTCCGGCGGCTGAACAATTTCAATCCCGCCTTCAGCGTATAAGCGGCATCCCGTAACGGAATCTGTTTTCCCGTCACCGCCTTGTGTTTATGGATAGCTGGAACCAGCTTATGGAAATACCAGTTCGCCAAGTCCCCCCGTCGGGAAGGAATTTTCCTTTTGTCTGCAAAATCAACTTTCAGAATCGTTCAGCCGGGCAAGTAGCCCCGTTTGTCGAACTCCTTCACCATCTTTCCGATATAGTCTTCATACGCTTTCGACGTTGCATCGCCCGTGCGCACATCCACCGGTGTATTTTTCTCGTCCATTGTAACGAACACGCTGCCCAACTCAGCCGCCGGACGTTCCGGCAGGCGAAACCTCCAGCGGGCTATCCAATCTTTCAATAGTCCCATAACTTGATTAATTTACAGATATTTATAGCCGCAAAGAAAACGCTTTGTCCACCAATCTGCAACACGCCAGATACGCAAGTCATTCGTTGGCGGCTTTTGGCGTGCAATCCTTACGTCAGTCGCTTGTCCAGCATTTGGTTATAGCTTTTGCGCAGAGAGTCGATGAACGGAGTGGTGTCCGTGCATCGGTCGAACACTTTGCCCCGTTTGGTGTACAGCGCATTAATTTTCAAATGAAATATTTCTTCAAATACCCGGATGACATCCACTACTTTCAACTCTCTGCCTTCCACCGTTCCTATCACTCCGGCAGCCATCAATGCCGCCACAAGTTCTATCAGATCGCTGTCCGTACCGTTCCAAGTCAGCGTAACGGCAACTTTCCTGCTGCTCTTTCCCTGCATCGTTTCCGTCTTCAATCCGGATAATATATTGCCATGTCTGAACGATTCCTTTATCATCTCCGCTTCCGCATCCAGCAGTGCCAGTGCTTTACCGATAAATACGTCGTACAGTACGTGCCGTTGCCTTTCCGGCATACCGTTACAGATACGTTGCATGAAAGCCAGTTCTATTTTTGTGTAGTTCAGCCGTCTGAGCCGTTTCATTAGCTCTTCATCCTGCGGAAGTTCCGTAAGGAGGTCAACAAAGTTCTCGTAGGCAGCAGGCAAATTCTCCGCCATGTGTTCTGAACCGTTTATATAAGCGGCGAACAACTTGAAAAGAGGTGTATCTATCAACGCATTCATCGTATTATAATTTAAGTTTTACTATTATTTTCTCCGCTACGAATCATCACTATAATTATAAAGCAAGTGCTATGCCATGAAATCAGACGAATTAAAATATTGATTTTCAATAATATATATTACAGAATAAATATGCGTGTACGGGAAAACTTTGAGAACTTAACACTGAATGTCTGAATTTCGGACACTTTTTATTTTAATCGATACTTCTCCATTTTTAGATAGAGTGTGCTACGGCTTATCCCTAACAACCTCGCCGCTGCTTTCTTATCACCTCCTGTAGTTTCTAATGCTTTCACAATATTTTCCCGTTCCATCCGCTCGTCATTCAGCGTATAGCCTCCTTCTAAACGGCGGAGAGTATTTGGCAGATCTACATCTTCAGAGATAATCCAGTCGCCTTTCGCTAGCAAAACCGCCCGTTTGATTACCCCTTTCAGTTCCCGAATGTTCCCCGGCCACAGATAGGCCTTTAACCTTTTCCGCGTTTCCTTGTCAAACCCCTTCACCTCTTTATTCAGTTCATCGTTAGCCATTTCCAACATGAATTCCGCCAATGGAATAATATCTTCAGGGCATTCGCTCAACAACGGCACATATAACGGAAATTCATTCAGCCGATGAAACAGATCCTCCCTAAACCTACCTTCTGCTATTGCTTTCTCCAAATTCTCATTCGTAGCGGCGACTAGCCGAATGTCCGCTTTTACTTCATCCTTTCCGCCTACAGGCCGATAACATTTTTCTTGCAACGCACGCAATAGCAACATCTGTACCTCCATGTTCAGATTACCCACCTCATCCAGAAACAATGTGCCGTGATTGGCAGCAGCAAACATTCCCGTCTTATTCTCGGTAGCTCCCGTGAATGCACCCTTTACGTGCCCAAATAATTCCGATACGGCCATTTCCTTCGGCAATACTCCGCAGTCCACTGCCACGAACGGGGCATCTGCACGTGTACTCAAAGTATGTACCTGTCGCGCCACATATTCCTTTCCTGTTCCAGATGCGCCACGTATCAATACGGTTAACGTGTCTGCAGGTGCTACTAATCGGATAAGTTTTTGCAGTTTCATTGCAAGTGGGCTTTTTCCCTGATAGTATCTCCACCCTTGTGTAGGCGTTTTAGTCCGCTTTTGCAACAGTTCCACAATGGTAGACAGCACCTTTTCTGTCTGGATGGGTTTCGGCAAGTAATTGTCCGCCCCCTTCTTTACAGCTTCCACGGCTCCCGGTATGTCCCCATATCCGGTCATGATAAGAAATGGCATACGATATCCTTGCTTCCTTATCCATTCCAACAGTTCCACACCATTACTATCTCCCAGGCGAAAATCTGACAAGACCAAATCCACTTCATTGCCTCTTAAAAACTCTTTTGCCGATTCAACGGATAACACATAACGGGAATTCAAACCGTTTTTTAGAAGCCAATTGGTGGTAGTTCGCGCGTAGATACGATCATCCTCGACTATCAATATGGTTTTCATTCCGTTTCTCTATTTAATTCCTTTGCTTTTCTTAGGGCTTGTTCTACGGCCTTAATCAATCTTTTAATTCGTCCATCTAATGCTTTCCCCCATTTTACGGAAGGCATCGAAGCCATCTCTTCTAGTTCTCTGTAAGAATTATTAAGACGTATCATCCCCCATAACGGAGCTGCTTTGTGTATGATACCTCCTAGACGTTCATAATCTCCCAAACTAAAAGCGTTCTGCATTCCCATAAGCTCCTCTTTCGTATCCTCTATAAACATATTCAACATTTCTTTTATGTTCTTTTCGCCTTCCATAATAGCTGTAAAAATGGGCCTTTCTATATTTAAAGTGGCCGACATCAATTCTTCCGGAGAGAAAGGCTTGTGCAAGCAGCCTGCAAACCCCGCATTTATAAAATGCTCCTGCCTTTCATCCGCTTGTGCTGTTACAGCCAGTACAGGAAGCGATTTTGTATGCCCTATATGCCCTAAATTGCTCTCACGAAGAAGTGCTAACACTCCGTACCCGTCCATTTCCGGCATTCGAATATCCGTCAGCATAAGGTCATAATAGTTGCGACGTAATGCCTCAATCATTTCGCTCACGTTTCGGCAACAGTCACATTCCACATCATAGCGTGCATACATCTTTCGAATCACGTCCAGTTGTAACCGATCATCATCTATCGCTAACACCCTCATCCCCGAATAATTGTCACGTTCTGGTAGGTTTTCAGACACTTCTGTACCTCCGTCCGCCACACGTATGGGAAGGCATACCTCAAACGTGCTGCCATGTCCAGGGGTACTTTGCACATATATAGTTCCGCCCAATAGCTTAACCAATTTATATGTTATCGCAAGCCCCAATCCGAAACCTTGTTCCATATTCGGTACTTCACCTTGCTCAAAAGCAGTAAATATCCTTTCCTGTCGTTCCTTATCGATGCCCATACCCGTATCTCTAACGAAGAAGCAAAGCTTTCCATTTCCGTAATTTGCGCCAATGTGAATGTATCCGTTACGGGTAAACTTCACAGCGTTCGAGAGTAGATTATTTAGTATCTGTACCAGCCGCATAGAATCACCTTCTACAAGTATGTCCGAGTTCGTCACTTCCACTGTTAGTCCCAATCCTTTCTTTTCAGCCATAGGCAGAAACGTATAGGCGGTATCTTCCACTGTTCGCCCAAGATGAAATATTTTCTTTTCCGGTTGTTCCTTTTCTGCTTCAAGTCTATAATAACACAGCAAGTTGTTTGCCAATCCTATCACATGCCGAGAGGCACGCAGGATATTTACAGCATATCCTTTTTGCCGTTCCCCACTATCCTCATTTTGCAATAATTTCGCATATTCGCTGATAGCTCCGAGCGGAGCTCTGAGGTCGTGGCTTACTGTCAATATGAGATTTCGTCGTGCAACCAGCAGTTCTTTGTTCCGGCGGTTTGAAGCTTCCAATTTCATTCGGTATTCCTGCATTTTCTTAATATCATGGTGAATAAAGAGATAAAACACTATAATTAACAGGATAGCGGCGGCAGATATAAAAAGTATGATACAAAATGATTGCTCCCTCAATGCGGCTAACTTCTCCATCTCTTTTTTTGCTTGCATTATAGCGGTCTGCTCAAATTCCCTGATAAGTCCACTTATTTGCGAGTTCAGTTCCATATTGCGTTGTTGTAAGCTATCGGAATAAACTGCAAGCTTATTTATATAATCAGCATATTGTTGGTGCATCTCTTTTTGGAGTGAATAGAGTTTTCCGGTGGCCTGTTGGGAACCGAACATTTGTTTTTCTTTTTCCCTTTGAAGAACATAAGCCGATTTCTCTTCTTTCTTCTTTTTGAACAGTCCAAAGAATCCACCACCCTGTTTTTTATTCGCTATTGTTACTTTATTCTTTTGCTGTAATCCTTGTACTTGTAAAGCAATAAAAAGTATCCTGCGTTGAATTAAACTATCTGTATGTGAAAAGTCCGAAAGGGTGTTTATCACACCCGCCAACAGCACTTCCTTTTCCAGTAATAAGGATGATACTCTGTCAATCAATGAACATTGTATACCGGACGGATAATATTTTTTCAGTTCGTTTAAGGTAATAGTCGCTGCTTCACGTTTCATGTGGATTTCGTTAAGTTTAGCATCATCCTGAAGCAGCAGGAAGCCATCGGTGAATGAAAAGTCAAGCAGCTTCTCAAAAGTACGCTTCAACGCTTCTCTTTTTTGGCTAACAAATATTTCGTCATTATTTATTTTTCCTCTATTTCTATTTTCTAGCGCGATCAGAAAAACGATAACACCTAATAAAATTAGAAGTGACATATACCCGGCAATAATTTTTAGTCGGAGGGACATAGGAGAGCTATCTGACTCAATTTGTTTCGTTCTCATTTTATGGTTATTTAATCCAAACGATTTCCTAGAACGGATTATTAATCAATTATGTTACTATATCCATATATCACGAGTTATTATTGCGTTATGTGTAGTTAAAATCATCATTTTCTTACAATTTAAAGAATGAAAAACAACTCTTTTAACTACACTTGAATATTTTTATTGCATATATTTACTAATAAACCGTTAATAAAACTGCTCCAAAAGAAAAACGTCCACTTTCAGGCACTAAAAGCAAAATTTTATCATCTTTTTTTAATTGTCTGGATTTTAGTAGTCCTTCAAGACCTACAAAAATTGCAGCAGAACCTATATTACCAACTAAAGGTAAATTAGTAAACCATCGCTTGTCATCTAAATTAATTTCTCTTTGAATCAGTTCCTCATTCAATTTATTATAAAAAAACATTGAAGAAACATGAGGAATAATATATGTTACATCATCAGGATTTAATGAATGTTTTTCTAAACACTCAGCAATATAATCAGCCCAATATTTAATAATATATTTTTTTAAAGTCCGAATATTTTGCTTACCTACAAAAACAGAACGTTCTATAAGTTCACAAGGCGTAAATTCTTTCCAACTCTTAAGTTCACCATCTTCTCTCAATTCAGAAGCCATAAACATACATGTCGGTAATTCATTAGCATATGAGCATATATCTATCCATTCAATTTTAAAGTTATGATCCCCATACGGGCCGTCTTCTAGTAATACAGCTCCAGCCCCATCAGATAGCATAAATCTCATAAAGTCTTTCTCAAAAGCCATATATGGTTCTTTGTTAAGATCCTTACACAGTTCATATTCTTTGTTATAATTCTTAGACAATAAGGCTGGAGAAGTCAGTTCCGAAGCACAACATATAGCTCTGTTTGTCTCTTCACATAATATTGAATGATAACAAACTTTTAAAGCTTGAAGCGAAGTCAAGCATACTCCTGATAAGGAATAAATTTCCAAAGGCTTTCCTTTAAGATAACCATGAACCATTGAAGCATGGGATGGTAAAAGTTGGTCCGGCGTACTTGTAGCGCAAGCTAACACTCCAAGTTGAGTTTTAGAATTATTATTAATCAATTTGTTTATAGCATTTCCTGCTATTTCTGCATTCGTGTGCGTAATATTTTGATTAGTGTCTAATGCGTAATATCGTTTTTTGATACCATTTTGTTTCAATACAATACGCTTTACACGTGAATGCTCACCATTGATCAATCCTAAATAATTTTCCATTTCGTCATTACCTACACTATTATTTGGTAAGTAAGATGCAATTTTGGTAATAAATACTTCTTTCTTCATATATAACCTTTGTTATACCGACTGTTCGGTTGACTAATATATAAAAAAATAAGGGCATTAAGCCTTTATTTTTTTATAAATATATTGATAATATCTCATTAATTGATTGGTCTCTAGGCCATAGAAAAAACTTTGTTCAAATGCTAAGCCTAAGAAAACAGATCTAAATTGCATAATTGTATAATCTACATCAATATCTTTTTTAAGTTCTTTTGTTTCAATACTGCGTATTATTATTTCTTTCCATATTGCATTCTCTTTCACTAATAATTGATTCAATTTTTCTTTAAAATTAGGATAGTATTTATCAGCCTGGATAATGAAATTGAAATAATACTTGTATATATTAACAATGGACAATGAAAGCATCTCTGCCATTGTACGATTTATCCCAGCAACATATTTTTGGATAAACTCCTCAAATGTTTTATATTCATTAGTATTCATTTTTTGTTTAAGACTTTGAGCCTCAAATATAAATTTATCAACTACTATTCCAAAGAGTTCTTCTTTAGATTCTACATAATAAAAAATAGATCCTCTGCTAACTCCTGTCTCCTTTTCAATATCAGCAATTGTTACTTTCTCAAAATTGTTAAACAGAAAAAGCTTAAAAGCTCCTAATATTAAACGTTCTTTTGTATTCTTCATCTACATAGTATTCTAATTTATTGCAAATATAAAGCTTTTTTAGACAGATTGGTATATGAAAAATATAAATTTGCAAATAATAACATATATTTCAGCTTCATATCCAGAGGGCATACAACCTGATATGTTTCTGATATATAGAATGTTACAAAAAGGTATGGATTTTAATTAATATACTGAATGCATTCCACCGCTTTCGTTCGTATAAAACCGATCCATACCTTTATATTTTGTGCCAATTAGTATAAAGTTCAAATATAGAGATAATTTTAGAAATATTACATAGAATATTATGCATTTCGTTTTAAAAAAAAATCATGTTATAGAGCATAACCAAACTATACCCAGAATACTGATGAAAATCAGATAAAGAGTTTGATAAATACCTCTTGTATTTATCAAACTCTTTATTGTGTTAAATACTGATTAGCTATCTATAATCAATCTTTGAGAAATTGTTTCTATTATTTCTTTTCTTTTTATTCTAGGAGGAAGTAACTTATACATCACCGGAGTTATGATTCTAGAAAGAAAAGTGGATGTGATAAGCCCACCTACAATAACTAAAGCTAAAGGTGAATATAGGGGGCTAAATTCTATAATCAAAGGGATTAATCCAAATATGGTAGTTGATGCTGTCAAAATAATAGGAACAAATCGTATTTCTCCAGCCTTAAGAATAGCTTCATCTAGCTTCGCCCCTTCTGCTCTCAATTGATTAGTAAAGTCCACTAAAAGTATAGAGTTTTTAACCTCAATACCAATAAGTGCAATAAATCCTATTATTGCAACAAAAGATAACGGTTGACCAGCCAAATATAGCATTAGAACTCCACCAATAACACCTAGTGGAATTACAGATAATACTATAATCAAGCTTTTAAATGCCTTAAATTCTAGAATTAATACACTAATAAAACCAAAAGTAGCTAAGATGATAATTAAGCTAAAACCACTAAATGAACGCGACGTATTCTCAACCTCACCTGCTAATTGATAATAATAATTTTCGGGAAACTTTTTTTCCTTCAATACATCATCAAGTTTTTTATTAATTGAATTTGCCAAGTAACCTTGCTTAACAAAAGCCGTTATTGTATTAAAACGAACTTTATCTAAATGTTTTATTTGCATTGAAGAATTAGAAAACTCTATATTAGCTATGGCGGTTAATGGTATAGCGCTGCCATCTTTAGCTATTATATAAGTTTCTTTTAGAGTCTGATAATTGGCGTTTTTATCTTTAGGAACTGAGAGTAAAATATCGAAATCATCACCATTATCATTAGATAAAGTTCCAGCGTTGACTCCTGACAAATTTAAACGAATAGTCTTATCAATCATAGAAGTTGTAACTCCATATTTAGCAGCTTTTGCTCTATTAATTTTTACGCTAATATCAGTTCTCTTTACACTTAATGGATTATTAATGTACATAGTTCCATCTAGATTTTTAAGAACATTCTCCATATCAATAGATATCTTCCTCAGCGTATCTTGATTTTCTCCAAACACACGTATTGCAATTGGTGCTTCTACAGGAGGCCCCTGCTCAAAATCCTTCACTTCTATTTTAGCACTTACATAATTTTGAAATGACATCTGAAGATTAGCTATTATTTCACTTTTTTCTTTCGGCTTAACTTCATCACTTAAAACAACAAAAATTTGAGCATAATTGGGAGATTCATTATGCTGCATTTCATTATAATATATTCTTGGATTGCCTTTACCAATATTGGATGAATAATACTTAACTCGATTGTTCTTAGCTAAGATTTGTTCAACAAAAGAGGTAGCCTTATTTGTCTCCTCCAAATTACTCCCTTGCTCTGTTTCAATATTAATAAGGAATTGGGGCTTTTCTGATTTAGGGAATAAAGTAAAGCCGAGAGTGCTTCCCAAAATTAAAGTAAAAAAGAAAATCCCGCCCGCAATCCATAGTGTTTTTCTTGGATGACATAAGGCTTTATCTAAAACCTTAGCATAAGTTATATGTATAAGCTTATTAAGCCAAACTAGTATTTTATTGCCTTCAGGTGTTGTCTTGTCTTTAAATATTAAAGTTGTAAGAAAAGGAACTACTGTTAAGGATACAATTAACGATGCAAAAACCGTCGCTATAACAGCAACTGGCATACTTCTTATAAATGCTCCGGCTTCTTCTGGCATGAATGCCAAAGGCAAGAAAGAAAATATCAAAATGGCAGTACAACCAATAATTGCCCTGGTTATTTGCTTTGTTGCTTTAATTGCAGCCTTTGTTTTACTCAACCCCTCTCTTCTTAATCGCTCTATATTTTCTACAACAATAATACTGTCATCAACCAAAAGCCCTAAAGTAACAACTAAGCCAACTATACTTAATTGATTTAAAGTGAATCCGCAAAAATTCATAATAACTAGACCAATTGATAATGAAAGAGGAATAGACAGCATTACAACATATGAAGAACGGATGCCAATAGGTAATAATGTAATGGATACTAAGAGAATGGCAATTATAAAATCTACTCCCAATCTATTAAGTCGATTACTTACGTTTTCTGACTGATTAAAACAAAGCTCAAGTTTGATATCATTTGGGAGTTTTTTTTTAAATTTTTCAATTATTGGTTGGTATAATTTGCTAACAGCACTTATATTCTCTTTAGTCTTTAAGGACGCTGTAACAAAAACAGCTTTTTCACCATTTAAACGGCAAATATGCTTCTCTTCTCCATTGCCCATTTCTATCGTCGCAATATCTTTTAAATAGATATTTGCACTACCATCAGACATTATCACCGTATTAGCAATTTCTTCACTATTTTGAAAACTACCACTTGTCTTAACATTAAAACGTTTGTTACCAAAATCGATACTGCCTGCTGGAATATTTAAATTCTCATTTTTAATTGCATCTAATACAAGGAAAGGAGATATATGATATTGTTGTATCTTTTGCATATTTAATGACACTTTTACAATTTGCTCAGGAATGCCACAGTAATCAACATTTTTTAGATTTCGTATTTTCTCTAAATCATCTTTTAAATCCTCCGCATATTGATATAGTTTACTATAAGAAGAATTATTTGAAATTAAAGCAATCTGAAGAATATTTACATCAGAAGGGGATATCTTTTTAATTTCAATATCTCTAATATCCAGCGGTAAATCTTTTCTTAAAGCATCTATTTCTCTAATCAACTCTTGATATTTTTCATTATAGTCAGATTGATATAGATATTTAACTTTTACAACTGCAACTCCATCACTAATTTCAGTAATTATTTGATCAATGTCATCAAGTTCACTTACTTTTTTTTCAATAGGTTCAACTACTAATTTTTCCATATCAGTTGAAGTCGTACCCGGATAGGAAACAACGATTGGAAATGTTGGAGCTTGAAATTCTGGATCCTCTCCTCTAGGCATTGTAAATAAGGTTGTTATCCCAACAATTAATGCCATTAGAAAAACGATCAATGTAAACTGCCAATTTTTAACAGCTAATTCTGATATATTCATAATATGTACTATTTTTCTATTAAATTTACTTTAGCATTCTGCGACAAATAAGAAACGCCTTCTGTTACGACTTCTGACAAATCAGTATCTATATCTACATATACTTGATCTCTATCAAATGCTAAAATACGTATTTTAACTTTATATGCTTCCATTTTTTTATGGTCTATTGTATATACATACGCACTGTTTCCATCTCCTTCTATAATAGCTTCAATAGGGATAACCTTGAATACATTTTTGTTTGATGGGAATAAATCTGCTTCACCATATAACCCGGAAACCATCCCATCGATTTTTTCTATTTGAACTTCAACAGGATACATTTTATTAGTCACCTCTGATGTTTCACCTAAATGAATAATCTTTCCGGTTAAAATTCTATTAGGGTAAGATTCTATTCTTATGTGAGCACTATCACCCAATTGCATTTTGACACGGTCACAATCGGAAACATAAGCCTTAAACATCATATTATCTTTTTTTAAAGGATAAAGTAAAAATGCAGGAGTTAAAGGAGCGATAATTTCTCCTTCACTCACAAGTTTTTTCACGATTATTCCATCACAGGGAGATAATATCTGTGAATATTGAAAATTAAAATTTGCAATATTATAATTTTCTTTGGCTAATTCATATACAGTCAAGGCATTTTCTAATTGCTCTAGTGTTGCAGCGGAATCTGAATACAATTTCTGTATGCGATCTTTGTCCCTTTCTGCTTTAACTAATGACGACTGCATTTGTTTAAGTTGTCCTTGTATTTCAGTCATGTTCAAATTAGCACAAAGTTGCCCTCTAGTTACACGTTGGTTTTCCGCAACAAATATTTTATTAATTACTCCTCCGGTTTTGAAATTTAGCCAGATATCTTCAGCAATAGATAGGCTGCCAACAGTATGAATTTTCTCATTTAAATATTTTTCCAAAACAGGAACCACTTTAACAAAAACTTTCTCTTCTTTCGAATCACTATTTTGTTTGCTATTATTACAACTAACAAATGAAATGCAGCTAATTGCAACGACTAAAATGTAAACTTTTAAATGTTTCATAAATTATAATTTTGCTAATGTTTTTTGAAGATTTACATATGATATTATTACAGAATACTTCATCAATGAAAGTTCTAATTGTGCACTTAAAAATTGATTTTGTTTTTTTATTAGTTCTAACCAAATAATTTGATTTTGTTCGTATTTTTTTTGAGCAATAGAAAAAGATTCATGAATGCTGTATAACGCACTCTCTTTTGTCTTATAATTTTGCATTGCAGTATTATATTCCTGAATAGCATTCGTTTTCTCAAGTTCTAATTGCTTTTTAATGTCTATATATTTATTTTGAGCCATTGCGTATTCCAATTTTGCGCTTCTAATTTTAGATTTTTTACTGCCTCCTGAAAATAAAGTCCACTGAAAATTAATTTGTGCATAGTCAAAAAATTGTTTATGATTGAATTTGTATTTAAATCCCTGATAACCAATATTGTTAGCTAAAGTGATTTTAGGTACCCACAAACTTTTTTTCTCTAAAGACAAAAGGGTCTCTTTTAAATCAATATTACTTGAAAGCTGTTGCAGTTCAGCTCTATTAGCAATTGTATATTCATTATTTTCAATGACATTCTTCCAATTACTAATATTAAGCTGTAATAAAGCTGAATCGATTTCTATGGTTTCATCATCATTTCGGTCCAACAAGTAGTTAAAATAGGCTTGTGACAAAATACAATTTTTATGTGCTTCAGTTATCTTTGATTCAATCAAATTCAATTCATAATCAGAATCATATAATACATCCTTAGTTCTAAGTCCATTATTGTACAATTTTTCATTCACCCGTTTTAGTTCTTTGAGTGTTCTTTTATTCAAAGAAAGAATTTCTAACAGCTCTTTAGACTGTAAGTAAGTGTAATATGCAACTGAAATTTTTTGTTTCAGTACATTTATATATGCTTCTTCTTTAGCTTTTTCAATGGAGATGTATTTCTTTTGAGCTTGATAGTTATAATATAAATCCGTATTTAATAAATTGAAAACTCCAGATATTCTTGAATCATGATAGTTGTTTGGTAAAAGTGCTTCTGATGTATTAGATATTTGTGGAAATTTATTTCCACCATCTAAATTATTAAGATAATTATATACTGGATTTAATAGATCTCCGGTCGGAATATCTATTTTTCTACCGCCTTTAGCAAACGAATAACTTCCATTTAATGATACATTAGGGTAAAATAAGGCTTTGGCTTGTTCTAACTTCTCATGAGCTTGCTTTAACGACATATTTTCTCTTTTAGCACCAAGATTGTTTTTAATCCCCAACTCAATATACGACTCTAATATAGGGCTGCTAAAATTATTTTGAGCATTAATAAAACTCCATTGTAACAACAACAAAGTTAAAAATAGGATGTTGTACTTTTTCATAACGACTTGTTTTTTGAATATTTATTTTTAGTTCTATACCACATTAGTAAATAACCAGTAATAGGAAGACTTATGCCTAATAATCCACCTAAAATTGATAATATTTTTATTAAGAAACCTCCCCAAGAACTTGTATGGAGAATAAATAAAATATTACGAATTTTTGCTTTTTGAGGATTTTCATCGTACAACCTTGTAAATACTAGTTGCTTATTATTAAAACTATATGCATAGTTTATTTCAGACTTACGCTCCGGCTCAGGAAAAGATATAGATAATACATTCTCTTTGCTTATTTCAATAAATTCGTTCTGAGGAAAAGCATTTACAGCATTAATTAAAATAGTGTTTAATGGCTCTTTTATATTATTACTTATACTGGTGTCAGTAAAACTCATTTGCTTCAAATTTTCATTTTTTGCAAAATAAATTGTGTTATATATTAAGCCGACAATAAAAAGCAATATTATTATGAAGCTAAAGTATAATCCTGTAGCATAATGGATACTATAAAACAATGCATACTTATTTCTGCTTATTCTTATGTGAAGGCGTTTCTTTAACTGAGAATAGCCCATTGGAAAACAGATAATTAAGCCTGTTACTACTATCACTGATAACAATATAGCTGTAGTTCCTGTAACTTTTCTTCCAATATATTTATCAAAAAGAAAGTTGCTGTGTAGCTTTTTTATTAATAATTGAAATTTATAATAAATGTGAGAATGATTGATTATCTCACCTGTATATTGATTAACATAAATATTATCAATAATACTATCTCCAACCTTCATAATATAACAATTTTCTTTGTTGTTATAAATGGTAATCGACTTTATTTTATCATCTACTAACTTTCTATTTATGCAATTCACTAAACTGTCTAATTTTATAGGCTGGCTATTATTTAAGGGTATAGCACATTTTTTGTGCAAAATTGGTGAAATAAGATCTAACACCACCAACAATGTACCAGTGGCAAATATTGTCACAATAATTAATCCAAATAAAAGTGACAAAACAGAATGAATTTTCTTAAATATTATCTTCTTCATGAAATTATGTATTAGATTAATAAATCCGACAAATTCAGTTTTTCAATTTTTATAAAAGAATTGAATTTGTTTGATGCAACCGAAATGGAATATCCATCTAGTAACTCTATTCTTTTAAAATACCATTTTTCATTACCCAAATATGCTTCATTGTTATGATAATCAATTTTAATATTACTGATACCACTAAGACCAATTCCCTTAGCTTTTAATACACTTTCTTGTATTGTCCAATAATCAAAAAATGTTCTACTATCGCAATTCTCTGTCTTTATATCCCAATTATTATATCTTATTAGACTATAAAGATTGGCAGGATTGATTTTTTTATGTTTTTCGATATCAACGCCTACTTTTAATGAGGTTGAAAAAACACAGACAACATAATTCCCAGAATGAGAAATATTAAAATCGACTTCTTCAGAAATAAAAGGTTTGCCAATTTTTTGATAGCTAATGTTATCTATAAGTGTAATACTATATCCATTTTCTTTTAAAATATATTGCAATACTAATTTTCCTATTATATAATCTTGTCTATTCCTTTTCTTCTTATATTGCGGGCAATTACTAATTACTTTATTGGGTAGCTTTGATGCCAGTCTCATTAAAGTAATTTCCGAAATATTTCCTATAGTTTCAATATAATGTAAGCTTATCATGTTAATCCAATCTTCAAGAGTTAAATATTTTTCCAATCAACTTCTACACCACAACAAAAAAGTTTACACAGATTATCTTCTATCGATCTTTGTTCGTTTTTATTTCGCTGAATCGAATAAAATATGTTACTTTTATAATTATTTTCTGTAGATATTTCATTTATGTTATTAATCAAAAGAGGATGTGCTCCAATCTCTAAAAAAGTATCAAAGCCACTCTTCAAAATGGATAAGATAGCTTTCTCAAATTCGACAACTTTAATAGTATTATCAATGATGTAATCTAAGCTTAATTCATTTTCAGTAACAAGTTCACCGGTTACTGACGAAAACAGCGGAAGCTTATTACGTTTCATTGTAATATGAGCAATCTCCCTTTTTAATGGATTCAACATCTTAGTAACTAACGAACTGTGATAAGGCACCTCAACTGGAAGAGTTTTGTAATAAATTTCCATATCAGCTATCGCCTTTAAAAAAAAGTCTATACAATCATTACTTCCTGAAACTATCAACGAATTTGGGCCATTAATGGCAGCTATAGAAATTTCCCCCTTGATCTCATTTATAATATTTTGGATTATCTCTTTATTGCATCTAACATAAACCATCTTTCCATTTCCTTCAATATCTTGTTGTAGTGCTCCCCGTATATATGAAATCCATAATGCATCTTCTAACGTATAAACTCCACTTTCATAAAAAGAATAAGTTTCACCATAACTGTGACCAATTACAGCATTAGGATAAATTCCATATGACTTCCATACTTTAGTAAGTGCATACTGAAATGCAAAAAGACAAACTTGAGCGTATTTTGTTTTACATATTCTAGATATGTCAACAGATCTCAATATTTCATTTATAATTGACCAAGAAGAAAATTGGCTTAGAATTTTGTCACATTCACAAATAGCTTTCTTAAAAACGGGATTTTGAACAAATAAACTTTGCCCCATTCCTGCCCAATTACCGCCCATTCCTGAATATACAAATATGATTTTCGATACCGAATCTCCATTTCCTTCATATATGCAATTAGATTTTTTTTTAGATTTGTATTTATCTATACAAACCCACAATTTATCAATACTGGAGGCTCGAATAGCTAATCGGCGACAATCTTTTATGCTAGAATTTTCACAAACATATAATTCTGAATTAACTTTTTGGAAAACCACTCCGTCTATATTAATATTTTTTTGAAGTTGCATAATTTTTAATTAACGATCAAGATTCAGCATTATGATTATTTATTAACTCTTTGATATATGATGATAATTTAGAAACTGTCGGATAATTAAACAAATCCATTACTGTAACTCCATTATATTCTTTTTGCAGTTCGTTTCCAATTTGAGATATTAGTAAAGAGTTGGCGCCTGATTCAAAAAAATTATCATTAATATCTAATGGAATAGCATTTCCTACAACCCTTTTCCAAATTTTAACAATATTATTTTGAATATCTTTTTGTGTATTTAATGATTCTCGAATATTAGACAAACTTCCATCTAATAACTCCATCCCTTTTATGATATCATCATAAACACCTTGATTATATTTATTTAATATTTCAAAGCGCTGCACCTTTCCACTAGTAGTTGTAGGTATGTGGTCTACAGGGACTACAAAAGAAACAGTTACGCCTATTTTAGATAAAAGAAGCTCTTGAATAGCTCTTTTTATTGAAATAAAATCTGTTATAACTCCTTTGTATTGTACAAATATGCCTATACAATTTTTTTTTGTTTGATAGGTGTCTAAACCTATAACAGCGACCTTTGAAATAGTAAATTTTAATTTTTCAATTATCAGCCTCTCTAAATCGTTTGAGTAATAGTTTTCGCCATTAACAAACAATATTTCTTTTTTACGTCCAACAATAGACAATCTTCCATTCTTTATAAATCCAAGATCTCCCGTTATAAAATAGCCATCAGCAGTAAAGGAATCAGCATTAACCTTCGGATTATTATAATATCCTTTCGTTACATTCTTTCCTTTAATACAAATTACACCCACATATTCATTAGGCAACACCTCAAATACATCATTACGAATAGATACATCTATATCTCCAACAGGGATACCCAAATCAACAATAGTAGTATATTCTGGATCGTTTTCTTTCGTTGCGTCTATCGTAACTCTTTTGCCTAATTGCAAAGACGTTCTCTTTACCAAATATGAGCAAATTTGTTCCCTCAATGGAGTATTAGTTATAGCTAATGATCCTTCTGCCAATCCATAAACCGGCATTATCATATAATTTTTAAATCCATAAGAAGAAAATTCAGTAATAAATCTCTTACATGTTGCTAAAGAAATAGGTTCTGCACCGTTTAAAATGAACCGTAAATTAGAAAGATCAATATTATTTTCCTCATTTTTAGGGTTCCAATACCTTAAAACGTGTTCATATCCAAAATTAGGACATGAAGATATTGTAATCTTATATTTACTTAAATTATAAATCCATGTCAATGGAAAATAAGCGAATAAGAAAGTATCCATTAAATAATGCTGGCATTGTAGAACAATAGGAGTTATGTGCAAGCCAATAATTCCCATATCGTGTGTAAGAGGCATCCAACTTAAAACCAAATCTTGAGAATTCCATTTTGAAGATTTTGCCATAGCATAAACATTCACGAGAATGTTCTCATGCGTTAATACAACGCCTTTTGGAGTCCCAGTAGATCCTGATGAAAATTGAATAAAAGCTGTATCCGACGGATTAGGAAAATGTATTAAATCTATGTTCTCTTTTTCCTTTTTAGAATTTTCTAGATCACATAAAACAATCGCCTCTTTTAAATTTTCTAAGCAAGAAATAAGTTTGCATTTATTTGTTAGCTGCACTATCTTTTTTAAAGTTAAGTTTGTAGCTACAATTTTAGGTTGGTCAATAACACTCCAAACATTAATCATTTTCCTAAAGGTTTCTTCATTTGTGACATTATTTAACGGGACTGGAATAATGCCACCTAGTAAGCAAGCCCAAAAAGATATAACAAAATCATGATTATTTTCTATTTGAAATATTAATTTATCACCGCATTTAATATCTTGACTATATAAAAAGGATAGATGTTTGAGTGCTAAGTGGTATAACTCTTTATACGAAACAAATTTATCCTCTTTACTTTCACCAATGAAAGTAACTCCTTTGTCTTCTATTTCATTATTGTTCAAGAAAGAGACAACTAATGTGTATACATTATCCACGTCCATTTTACTTGTTTTATTAATTATCCAATTAGTATCATATCTATTTCTCACCGTAATTAATTTTATTTGTTACGCCAGTTAAGTACTGATCTAATGTTATTGAACAATTATTAGCATCTGCTTTAGGAACTTTCCCTATTATTTCTACAACGGTTGAAGTCCTTCCACACAAACAATTATAATCATGTTTTAAGCAAGCAACATCTTCAGTTAATATAAAACCGGGATAAGTAACCAATGTTGGATCTAAAACTGAAAGCACTCCTAGTTCACCATCCTTACAAATTATAGAATTGTCATTCAAATTTCTGGTGTACATTTCAGCAAATGGTGGAACGTGCATTGAATGAGAAGCACATTCAATTGATAATTGATTTAAAACAATAGAACCATATGTATCTCTTATTTGAGATGGAGATACGCCAATAATATTTTCACATTTGCGAATAAAATCTTCTTTCAAAATTACTTTTCCAGTATGTCTTTTCCACCCTCCCATAGTTATAATTCTAGCACCTGAATTCAAGCTCAATTTTAAAGAATTTGCAACTAAATACTCCAGAAAGAAATTTAAAATAAGGCAATTATATACTATTTTACACAACAAAATAAGAGTGCAA
>ULUC01025357.1_pt1 | contig 95585 bp, 65 predicted proteins | sample 1958151 | NCBI WGS metagenome assembly ULUC01 (sample SAMEA4835750, study PRJEB28245) | human gut metagenome | biome: gut microbiome; material: fecal sample | place: Denmark | collected 2008
GGATGAAGGTATTAATGGATAAAGTTCAGAATAATCAATAATTTAAATCTAGTGTATTATGAAATGTAAAACTATGAAACATGGGAGCATAGGGTTACAGTGTATGATGTTGGCATTCGTTTTTGCAGTCTGTTTTACTGGCTGCAAAGATAGCAAAGACGAGACATCAGCACCTTATGATCCGAATCAGCCAGTAGAGGTAACTGATTTCACACCCAAGTCGGGAGGTGGAAAGAAGAAGATGATTATCTATGGCAGTAATTTTGGCACAGATCCTTCTCTTGTTTCCGTTAAGGTAGGTGGAAAAGAAGCTATTGTTATTAGTGCTAAAGGTACTAGTATTTACTGTTCTACGCCGGAAAGCTGTTTCGAAGGAACTATTGAAGTAAAAGTGGGTGAGCAAACTGTGATAGCATCTGAAAAATATCAGTACGAACCGCAAATGGTAGTAACAGACTTATGCGGTGATGTAGATGAATTGGGTGAGGGAAATATTGTAGAAACAGGTCCGTTTGACGATTGTGGAAAGATAGATTATCCTTTTTGGTTTTCTTTCGACCCCCAACATTCTAATATCCTTTATTTATCTCAAAATAATGGGCTTTTGAGAGTGTTGGATCTGGAACAAGAAATGATCTATACCAAGAAATTGGATAATATCAATCGTGCAACTACTATTACATGGACTAATGATGGTGATATGATATTGGCTGCTCCCCAAAATGGTGGCGCTAAGAATAGAAACAATATTATTTTAAAGCGTGAGAATAGTACAGACGGACAGGATTTCAAAGGGGCCAGTTGGGTCGCTTTGGCACGTGGTAATGCTTGCAATGGGTCTATGGTGCTTCCACAAACGGGAGAACTTTACTTCAATCATCGTGCGACAGGCAATGTGTATAGATATAATTTTGAGGAAAACGGTTATAATAACAATCCGGAAGTTCCTGGTGGATCAGGGTTGAATGAACTTTTGGCATTTAGTGTACCTAATCAGACGGTTGACTTTAGTATGGTTCCTCATCCAACAGGTAAATATGTTTATATCATCATGCATGAATCGCATTATATACTTCGTTCCAATTATGATGAAGAAACTAAAAAGTTGGTTACTCCGTATATTGTATGTGGACAATCCGGTCAGGCTGATTATAAGGATCTTGTAGGTATCAATGCACGCATCAATAAACCAGGTCAAGGTGTTTTCGTATTTAACGAAGAGTATAAGCTAGCTAATAAAGATGATTGGTATGACTTTTATTTTGCAGATAAAGAAAATCATTGTATTCGAGTATTGACTCCGGATGGAGTAGTTTCTACGTTTGCCGGACGTGGTTCTGCTTCCGCAAGTAGTTATAAATGGGGTAAGCAAAATGGAGAAGTACGTGAGAGAGCACGCTTTAATCAACCAGTAGCTTTGGCTTACGATGAGGCAACAAAGACTTTCTATGTAGGTGATTCGGGAAATTATAAGATTCGGAAGATTGCTAAAGAACAGGCTCCTGATGATTTGGGTGGAGAAGAATCCAATGATAATCAGAACCAAGAAAAACAATAAAAAGAAGAACACATGAGAATAAAAGAATTTATTACGATTTGCCTGTTATTAGTCTCTGTTTCCCTTTTTGCTCAAGAGAAGACAATTGAAGTAACAGGAGTCGTAACGGACACGAATAAAGAACCATTAGTTGGTGTTAATGTGACAGTGAAAGATAAACCAGGTTTGGGAGCGATAACAGATATCAACGGGCGTTACAAAATTAAAATTGAAGAATTTTCTCGTTTGGTATTTTCGTATATTGGTTTTGATACGCAAGAGATATTGGTGAAGCGCCAGAGTTTGGTTAATGTATCGATGAAAGAATCGGAAGCTAGGGAAATTGATGAAGTTGTAATCACAGGAACTGGCGCACAGAAAAAATTGACTGTGACTGGTGCGGTGACGAATGTAGATGTAGAAGTACTAAAGTCAAATCCTTCAGCAAATCTTTCTAATGCATTGGCTGGAAATGTATCAGGTGTTCTTGCTATGCAGACTTCCGGACAACCAGGTGTGAATACTTCTGAATTCTGGATTCGTGGTATATCTACTTTTGGTGCTAACAGTTCTGCATTGGTACTTGTTGATGGTTTCGAACGTGATTTGGATGAAATCAATATTGAAGATATCGAATCTTTTACTGTATTGAAAGATGCTTCTACGACAGCTATTTATGGTCCTCGTGGTGCTAATGGTGTAGTATTGATTACTACAAAACATGGTAAAGAAGGTAAAATTAAGATCAATGCAAAAGTAGAGACCTCTTATAATGCACGTACTATTACTCCGGAATTTGCGGATGGCTATAGTTACGCCATGTTGATGAATGAAGCACGAATTACTCGTAATCAAGAGAGAATTTATCAAGATGATGAAATGGAGCTCCTGAGATTGGGACTTGATCCGGATTTATATCCGAATGTAGATTGGATGGATGTGTTGTTGAAAGACGGAGCTATGACCTATCGTGCTAATTTGAATATGAGTGGTGGTGGTAGTACAGCACGTTATTTCGTATCATTGAGTTATGTGAATGAAGAAGGAATGTACAAAACGGATGATGCTATGCGTAAGGATTATAATACTAATCCTAGCAGTCAGCGTTGGAATTATCGTTTGAATACAGATATTGATGTAACAAAGACTACTCTTGTAAAAGTGGGTGTATCCGGTTCATTAAAGAAGCGTAATGCACCGGGACAAGGCTCTAATGTATGGACTTCATTAATGGGACAGAATCCAGTCAGTATTCCTGTCATGTATTCTAATGGTTACATTCCTGCACACGGGGTAGAAGATAATCGTAAGAATCCTTGGGTACTTGCCACACAGACTGGATATAAAGAAATCTGGAATAATAAAATTCAGACAAATATATCTTTGGAGCAAAAACTGGATTTCATTACCAAAGGTTTGCGTTTTGAAGGTCGTTTTGGATTTGATACGAACAATCAGAGTGAAATAAACCGGATAAGAATGCCCGAAACATGGCGCGCCCAAAGAGAACGTGATGATGACGGAAACCTGATTTTCAAGCAACAAAGTGCCGAGAAACCGATGGAACAGACTAGTTCCTCTACCGGTGAGCGCCGTGAATTTTTAGAAGCCTATTTACAATATAATCGTGCGTTTCATGCGCATCATGTGGGCGGAACATTGAAATATAGTCAGGACGCTTATCGGACGACGGTTGATATTGGAACAGATGTAAAAAATGGTATTGCCAAGCGTCACATGGGATTGGCTGGACGTGCTAGTTATAACTGGAATTATCGCTATTTTGCCGACTTCAATTTTGGTTATAATGGCTCGGAAAATTTTGCTGACGGACACCGTTTCGGCTTTTTCCCAGCTTTTTCTTTGGCTTGGAACATAGCAGAAGAGAAGTTTGTTAAGAAACATCTGAAATGGATGAATATGTTCAAGTTACGTTACTCTTATGGTAAGGTTGGTAATGATAAGATGGATGTGCGTTTCCCTTATTTGTATACAATTAAGGATGATGGAAGTGGTTGGACTTGGAGTGATTATGGTTCTCCAGACAATGTATATACGGGAATGATGTATACGCAATTGGCCTCCAACAATGTTACTTGGGAAATTGCAACCAAGCACGATGCGGGTGTGGACCTATCCTTATTCAATGATAAATTTACGGCTACAGTAGACTATTTCCATGAACAGCGTGACGGTATCTATATGGAACGTAAATATCTGCCTAGTATTGTGGGAGTTAATAGTAACCCGAAAGCAAATGTGGGTAGTGTCCGTTCGAAAGGTTTCGATGGTAATTTTGCTTACAAGCAGAAGATAGGAAAGGTCAATCTGACTGTTCGTGGTAATTTTACTTACAGCAAAAATGAGATATTAGAAAAGGATGAAGAAAATTCTGTTTATCCTTATCAAAAAGAGGCTGGTTACAGGGTTAATCAAGCAAAGGGATTAATAGCTTTGGGATTGTTTAAAGATTATGATGATATACGTAATAGTCCGCAGCAAACTAACTGGGGAAAGGTGCAACCAGGTGACATTAAATATAAGGATGTCAATGGAGACGGAATTATTAATGGCAGTGATGAGGTAGCTATCGGTGCGACAACGAAGCCTAACTTGATTTATGGTTTTGGTATCTCTGCACAGTGGAAAGGCTTCGATTTCAATGCACACTTCCAAGGGGCAGGCAAATCTTCGTTCTTTATTAATGGTCCTACTGTATATGCCTTTAGTGGTAGCCAGTGGGGAAATGTCCTGACGAATTTGGTGAAAGATCGCTATGTTGATGCGGAGACAGCTGCCACATTGGGTATCCCGGCTAATGAAAACCCTAATGCTGCGTATCCTCGGCTTAGTTATGGAGGGAACGATAATAACTATAGAGCTTCTACTTATTGGCTCAGAGATGGTTCTTATTTACGCTTGAAAACATTGGAAGTAGGTTATACATTACCGAAATCGATTATAAACAAGATGCGGTTTAACAAGATACGCGTATTCTTCATTGGTACTAACATCTTGACATTTGCTAAATTTAAAGAATGGGATCCGGAAATGGGAAGTTCTAACGGAGAAAAATATCCGCTTGCTAAGACATTTACTTTAGGATTAACTGTGAATATCTAATTAAATGCATGAAAAATGAGAAAGATATATAAACTGTTTATTGGCATTATGTTGAGTGCGATTGCCGTTGCTTGTTCAGATAAACTCGACTCAGATAAATATTTCAAAGACCGCCGATCTTTGGAGGATGTTTTTACTGACAAAGAATCTACGGAAGAATGGTTGGCAAATGCCTATTCCTATTTAGGTGGATACAATCTGGAAGTATCTAACATGCTTAATACAATTACTAATTTTGCCGATGACATTTACTTCGGTGGTAATAGTCTTGATGCGTATAAGACTTTCAAGACTGGTACTTACGATGAGAGTTACCGGCATTCGTGGGGGGATAGTTATAAAGGTATTCGTCAAGCATCTATCTTCATTCAGAATATTGATATGAATACTAAGTATACTGAAGAGGAGAGAGCTGACCTAAAAGCACAGGCACGTTTTGTTCGTGCTTACTATTATTGGTTATTATTACGTAAATATGGTCCTATACCTTTATTACCAGATGAGGGGCTTGACTATACTTCCGATTATGATGATTTGGCAATTCAACGTAGTTCGTATGATGAATGTGTGGAATATATTGAATCGGAGATGCGTCTGGCTGCCAAAGATCTGCCTCTGACCCGGGCTATTAATCAGGTGGCACGTCCCACGCGGGGAGCAGCATTGGCGGCTCGTGCCAGAGCATTGGTATATTCAGCGAGTCCTATCAATAATCCCCGCCCGGGGGATCCGGATAAGTTCTCTGATTTGGTAGACTATGAAGGAAATTGCCTGATGTCCCAGGAATACAATGAATATAAATGGGCAAGAGCAGCTGCTGCGGCAAGAGATGTAATGGAACTCCCTGGAGAAAATAACGGTCATCGTTATGAACTCTACCACAAAAAGGCGACTAACATTGCTGAACCCGGATATCCTGCTACTATTCCCCCTTATCAGGATGGTGACTTCTCTACAAAGACATGGAATGAAGGTGGTTATAGTGATATAGACCCTTATGAATCCTACCGGGCAGTTTTCAATGGTTCGTTAGCGATGTACCAGAATCCGGAATTGATTTTCAGCCGTGGGCGTAACCAAGGAGCTAATAGTATTGCTGAAATGGTGAAACTTCAAATGCCGAAAACCTTGGGTGGAGGAAGCAATGCTTATGGTATGACACAAAAGATGTGTGACGCTTATTATATGGCAAACGGAGACGAATTCAGTAGAGAACATTTTAAAGAAGAGTACCCTTCCGGTACACGTTTTGTTACTAAAAAGGAGGTTGAGGCAGGTATATATCCTCAACTAAAAGAAGGCGTATACAAGGAATATGCGAATAGAGAGCCGCGTTTCTATGCTTCTGTTTCATTTAATGGTTGCGTGTGGCCCTTATTGAAAAATGCAGAGACAACAGACTATAAGAATGACGTTGAGAAACAAGTTAACTATTATTATGGTATCAATACGGACGGTTTCTCCGGTACTGGTGTCTATTTACGATCCGGGATCGGTATCATGAAATATGTGCATCCGGATGACACGAATCGTAAGGAAATCAAAGCGAAAGCAGAGCCTGCCATTCGTTTTGCCGAAATCCTGTTGATTTATGCTGAAGCACTGAATGAACTGGAAGACGGTTCCTCATACGACATTTCGTCATGGGATGGATCTACTACTTATTCCGTTAGCCGTGATATTAATGAAATGAAAAAAGGTATCAGGCAAGTACGTCGCCGTGCAGGTGTGCCTGATTATACAATGTCGGAGTATCAGGATCGGGATGCATTTCGCAAAAAATTGAAACGTGAACGTCAAATTGAACTTATGGCCGAAGGGCAGCGCTATTTCGATTTGCGTAGATGGAAAGATGCAGAAGTGGAAGAATCCAAGAAAAATTACGGATGTAATTTCTATATGTCGGATACAAAGGAGCAAAGAGAACAGTTCTACACTCCGATTGAAATTGCAGATTTACCTACTGCCTTCTCGCGTAAGCTTTATTTCTGGCCTATTAGCCACGATGAGTTGAAGCGTAATAAACGGTTAACGCAGAACCCGGGATGGACGTACAATGATTAATCTCCTAATAAGAATATGATATGAAGAATATATATATTTATTTAAGTTTATTGGCTGTCATCGTCTTGGGAACCGCTTGCAATAATGAGTGGGAAGATGAACAGTATGAACAATATGTGTCTTTCAAAGCGCCTATTGCTTCAGGAGGCGATGGTGTTACTACCATCTATGTCAGGTATAAGGACAATGGAAAGGTGACTTATCAGCTACCTATCATTGTCAGTGGCTCTACAGTGAATGGACAAGATAGAGATATACGTATAGCAGTGGATAAGGATACGCTGGAAACACTGAATATTGAGCGTTTTAGTCTTTATCGTCCGGAATTGTGGTATACGGAAATGGAGGAAGATAAATACGAATTTCCCGAAACGGTACATATTCCTGCCGGTTCGTGTGTAGAGCAATTGAATATAGATTTTAATCTACAAGGCATTGATATGTTGGAGAAGTGGGTTTTACCATTGACCATTGTTGATGATGGAGCCTCTGATTATCAGAGTCATCCGCGTAAGAACTATGCAAAAGCTTTGTTGAAAGTAGTACCTTTTAATGATTATTCCGGTTCGTACACGGCTTCTTCTATGAAAGTGTACACCTATATAAATGGCAAGCCTGATAACAACGCGAGAACGACGAACAAGCGTACAGGATATGTGATAGATAACAATTCCGTATTCTTTTATGCAGGTCTGATTAATGAGGATATGGATAAAGATATACGTAAGAAGTATAAAATTAATGTACATTTTAAAGAGGATGGAACATTGGATATGGAGCCGGACGATCCAACAAACGAGATGGAATTCAAACTGATAGGAACACCTATCTACAGTAGTACATCGATTATGGACGCTACCCGTCCTTACTTGGAACGTCGTTATGTTCAAATTATGTTTGAATACGATTTTCAAGATTTTACCTATGGTGGAAGTGGTATGGAAGTTATTCCTATCAAGTATAGAGTAGAAGGAAGCATGACGCTTCAACGGAATATCAATACACAAATTCCGGATGAGGACCAACAAATAGAATGGTAGCCTTATAAATGAGTAGAGGTAGGGAAGATATTAGGAATAGTGTCTTCCCTATTTTGTTTATATATAGGTTACGAACTGCTATTCCTCATCTCTGTTTACCTGTTTTTTTCCTTTATTGATTTGTATTTTTCCCTTTCTCTTAAAAAACTTACTTACTTTTGTTCTGTAAGTCAGTCACACGAAACCGACAAAAAGCACAGTTAATTAAATCAGAATAATTATGAACATCAAAAAACATTTGCCTTGGTTGGGAGCTTTATTACCCGTGACCAGTATGCAGGCAGAGACAAAACCCAATGTGGTCGTCATCTATGTAGATGATATGGGAGTCGGAGATATCGGTTGTTATGGAGGTAAGTTTGTTCCTACTCCGAATATTGATAAGATAGCGCAGGACGGATTGTTATTCAATCAGTATTATTCATCCGCACCGGTCAGCTCACCTTCACGTTGCGGATTGACAACAGGCAAATTCCCGATTGAAGTAGGAATTAATACCTTTTTAAATAATAAAGCCAGCAACAAGAAGTGTGAACAGCGTAACTTTTTGAGTGACAAGAATCCTTCCATGGCACGTGCTTTCCAAAGTGCAGGTTATGCCACCGGACACATAGGTAAATGGCACATGGGAGGCGGGCGCGACGTGCACAATGCACCTTCTATTAAAAATTATGGTTTTGACGAATATATATCGACGTATGAAAGTCCGGACCCGGAACCGGCAATCACTGCTACGAACTGGATATGGTCGGCCAAAGACAGTGTAAAACGCTGGAGACGTACCGAGTACTTTGTAAATAAGAGCATCGACTTTGTCAAACGTCATAAAGACCAGCCTTTCTTTTTGAATCTCTGGCCGGATGATATGCATACCCCTTGGGTACCGGAATTTAAGCAAAAGGATAACAAAAGCTGGAATACGGAAGAAGCCTTCATCCCTGTTCTTGCTGAAATGGACAAACAGATCGGACGTTTTATCAAAGCATTGGATGAGTTGGGATTGTCGGAAAATACAATCGTGATTTTCACTAGTGACAACGGACCGGCGCCCAGTTTCCAATCTGCTCGTGCTGCCTATTTAAGAGGAACGAAGAACAGCCTTTATGAAGGTGGAATTCGTATGCCGTTCCTTATAAAATACCCCAAGAGAATAAAGGCTGGACAAGTGAATAATGAGAGCGTACTGTGTGCAGTCGATTTATATCCCTCTTTATGTGCGATAGCCGGAATTGAAACAGAGAAAGGTTATCAGGGAGACGGACAAAATTATGATAAAGTTCTTTTGGGCAAATCGAAAGCTAAACGTAAAACGGATTTGATGTGGGATTTCGGTAGAAACCAATTCTTTAAGAAACCGGGAAATGCAAACGACAGAAGTCCTCATCTGGCTATACGCAGTGGCAACTGGAAGCTATTGATAAATAGTGATGGAAGCGATGCACAGCTGTACGATATTGAAAAAGACAAATTCGAGAAAAACGATGTGGCGCAGTCGCATCCGCAAGTCGTAGCTAAGTTGAGCAAGAAAGTATGTAAATGGTTTGAGGAAAACAAAGACAAAGGAAAAGAGTAATACAGTGAAAAACAAATTATAAACCAATATTAAACTTATGAATTATAAATTATTACTATTACCGACCGCCTTGATGGTTGCTGGCCATTCTGCAGCAGAGGCGAAAGGCAAGAAATCGGACAAACGTCCTAATATCTTGGTAATTCTTGCAGATGACCTTGGCTATTCCGATCTGGGATGCTATGGTAGCGAGATTCATACTCCTAATTTGGATAAACTGGCACAAGAAGGAGTACGCTTTAATCATTTCTATAATGCAAGTCGTAGTTGCCCGACTCGTGCTTCCCTGTTGACGGGACTTTATCAGCACCAAGCCGGAATTGGACGAATGACCTTTGATGCTCACTTGCCGGGCTATCGCGGAACACTCTCACGCAATGCCGTTACTATTGCCGAGGTGTTGAAAGAAGCAGGATATACCACCAGTATGGTTGGAAAATGGCATGTTGCAGAGACTCCACTCCGTAAAGACCAACGCGAATGGTTGGCACACCGTGTCTTCCATGATACATTCTCTGATTTATGTCATTATCCCGTCAATCGTGGGTTTGATTCTCACTATGGAGTAATTTATGGAGTGGTGGATTACTTTGATCCGTTCAGTCTGGTAGAAGGTGAAGTGCCTATAAAGGAAGTACCCAAAGGATATTATATAACCCAAGCTCTTTCTGACCGCGCTGTGCAGGAAGTGGAAGAATATGCAAAGGATGATAAACCATTCTTTATGTACTTGGCTTATACAGCACCGCATTGGCCGCTGCATGCACTTCCTGAAGATATTGAGAAATATAAGGATACTTATAAAGTAGGTTGGGAAGCTATCCGTAATGCCCGCTACGAACGTCAGAAGCAGTTGGGTATTTTTCCGGGCATGGATAACTTTTTGTCCGAACGTCAGTTTCATGACAAATGGGAAGACAATCCACATGCAGAATGGGATGCCCGTGCGATGGCCGTTCACGCTGCAATGATCGACCGTGTAGATCAGGGTATTGGACAAATTATCGAGGCTTTGAAAAAGACCGGACAGCTTGACAATACATTGATTCTTTTCTTGTCTGATAATGGTTGCAGTAACGAAGACTGCCAGAACATGTCTGGTGGAGAGAACGACCGTCCGGATATGACTCGTGATGGAAAGAAAATCATTTACCCGCGTAATAAACAAGTATTGCCTGGGCCACAGACTACATACGCTTCATTGGGAGCCCGTTGGTCTAATGTAGCGAATACTCCATTCCGCTTTTGGAAAGCTAAATCTTATGAGGGAGGAATCTGTACTCCGATGATTGCTCATTGGCCGAAGGGAATTAAAAAGAACGTAGGTGGCATGACATCTGAAATAGGTCATGTGATGGACATCATGGCTACTTGTGTCGATTTAGCGGATGCTGAATATCCAACTACCTATAAAGGACATGATATTCTTCCAATGGAAGGAAAGAGCTTGCTTCCTATCTTCAAGACCGGACATCGCAAGGGACATGATTATCTGGGCTTTGAACACTTCAACGAACGTGCTTTCCTTTCCAATGATGGCTGGAAATTGGTTCGCCCGAAAAATAACTCTCAATGGGAGTTGTACAATCTGAATGAAGACCGGAGCGAGCAACATGATCTGGCTGCTAAATATCCGGAGAAAGTGGCAGAAATGTCAAAAGCATACGAAGCATGGGCGAAGCGTTGCATGGTAGAACCTTACCCGGGACAGAAAAAGAAATAACTGTCATTCCATTTAAAACGGAATGAATAGAAACATTGAATGAATAATGGGGATGAAGGATTCCGGATCAGGAATAACTTCATCCCCATTAATAATATCTGCTATGAGGTTATCTACAATAAGAACTATTGCTCCGCTTGCCCGATTGTAGAATACTTCATACTTCCTATTTGTCCATCCTTACTCATCGTTTCCGCCTGAATAATCACCGGAGTGGAATATTGGTTATTATAACATTCAATCACAGCTTTTCCATTTTCATCTGTCCGTACAGACGGATTCCAGTAGAGCGTCCGTCTTTTGTCTACTTTATCCATATACAATTCTTTGGTTGGGTAGGCAGGTGAATAATATTCCAGTGCATGAGTATATCCCTGAATGACTGTTTGCCGGGTACCAAGTACGGCAGTCTGACTTTTGTTCAATACATCACGTCTGGGTAGGGGAATCAGGTAGAAAACACTGTATTTATCCAGTTTGCTGATATCCACTCCCGTACTATCCGTAACTTCGGACATTTTGGTGTTTTGGATAATCTCGTCATCAATGCCTCCTGTTCCTTTGCTGATGATGATAGAAGCCAATCCATCCACTTCGGTCAACATCATTTGAGTTTCTGTCTCGGATAAAATGTGGTTATCCATGATATAGCAGATTGGTTTCTGCCGATAAGTAAGCTTGTCATTGCTACGATCCCAATCGAATTGCGGACTCAACTTTTCCATTAATTCCGGAATAGTTGTGACAATCTTCCCATTGTCACGTAATAAATCTACAGAGCGGCGTACGTCGTAATAAGCGTCGATGCTTTTCTCATTGATTTTAGTAGCCATATTACTTCCTTGCCGGCGTTTGCTTTTGATTTCCACTTCATCTAATACATAAAGTCCTTCTACTTTCCGGATAGAATCCATGTATAGAGAATCAAAATTCTCGGCTTTTTGTTGCCAGTGGGTCAAGTCCTTCCATTCAGGATGAAGCTCCTTGTAACCATAGGCTCGGGGAGCAGGTGAGAAATTACGGTCGATCAGGATAGATGCATCCTTATTGCGTTCTTTACCGACTTTCCGGGTTTGGATTACCGCTTCCGTGGTTCCTTCAAAGTCTTCCACAGGAATGGTGAAACGACCGTTTTCATCGGTCACGGTTCCTCCAGTGATAAATTGGTCGTCTTTCTTCACTATCACACTAAGCGCTATATCTTTCAGCTTATTCTTGAGGATCGTTGATTTAACCTGTCCGTTCAACACTAATTGAGCTTCCGGTAACTGCAACGGAGTGAAAGGAGCAGTAGAAATGGCTTGGCTCATGTCATATTTACGCCATCCATGCACCATTAATAATATATCCAGTTCCGTTTGCTTCCGGGGAGACGGTGATGCAAAATAATAACCGGGCTGATGGATATATCCTTTTAAATCAGATGTTAACAGTAAATCAGTGAAGATGTTATTGTCATACTCCAGATAATCTGACCGGACGGCATCCCGGATGCTGACTGATACATCTCCCGATATCGGTTCTCCTTTGGCATTCTTTACCTGTAACTCACAACGAATAGGAGCGTAGGGAGTATACACCTCTTTCAGGTCCTCTGCGGATAGTTGTAGAGGAGCACGTGGATTGGAAAAGACAAAACGCTCGCATAACGTATTACCAGCTCGGTTGATGAGGCTGACTTGCAGTACGCCTGCCGGTAGTTTGCGGGTAGGCAGAATGAACTCCTGTGGTGCGTCCGCCCGGCAACTAATCAATTGATGAACATACGGCCGTCCCTGATGACTGATAAATACAGCCAATGTATCTTGAGGAGTAGCGGCATTGCAGGATACTTTCACCAAAAGGGCACCGGCATTGTTGACAGTACTCAACACATACCCGTTAGGCAACGCCTGTGGAAGGGTAAACTCATATTTCTTTCCTTGAAAATCGACTTTGGCAATAGCCGGTTGTGCAGAAGGCGTATATTCAAAATGCCCCATTCCATCGTGCAAAGTCTCGAAAGAAGTGATTTCTGCTCCTTCTTTGGTATAGATCATTCCTGATAATTCTATATTCCCTTCATCTTTACTCTCCGCCTTGAAAGCCACTTGCGAAGTCACTCCTTCCACTAATTGCCCTCCTTCAGGGAAAAAGCGCACACTTAACTTCTCCTTTGTTTCTGATGGACGGTTTTCCATCGACGGACTAAGTTCGTAAGTTGTGATACTACGTTCCAGCTTATCACTATTCGCCAGTTGATAAATCGGGAAAGTACGTGAGAAATACTGCGATTCGTTGAAAGCAAGCATCCAGCGGGTATAGGCGCGTACCTCATAATAGCCGGATAACATGGAACGGGGAAGAACGAATTGTCCGTTCCCTTCTCCCTGTGTCAGTTTGATGATTTGTTTATCTGCTATATGTCCTGTCTGATCCACCAGTTCTACATACAGGGGGCGGCTGATCTGACTGAAAATCTGTTGTTCGGCAAGAGTGACATAAGCCTTAAACCAGATCGTATCTCCAACATAATAACTCGTATTGTCAAAATGCAAATACGCTTTCTCCCGTGGGAAGTTGTTGGCAAATGTCTGGGCTTGGTTCATGTATTGTTGGAATATAACTTTGGCAGGAGGAATCTCTCCCCATGCTATTGCTAGTGATAAGCAAAAAGAAAGAAGAAAAAGAATTCGTTTGTTTTTCATTTCAATAGGTTTTTAACTAAAATGCAAAGTTAGAATATATTGACCTAAAAATAGAAAACTAATTGTTCAATAAAGGAAAAAAACTATTCAGAGTAGAAATAAAAGTTCATGGGCGCATTGTATATCTGTTGGATAGCATATATACCTGATTTTGTTCTTTATTGATTAGCATTTTTCCTTCCTTTTCCATAAACTTCTCTACTTTTGTTTTCCAGATAATTGATAATACTATGGTAAAGAAGAATTTCTTAATGACTGCCCCCTTACTGATGGCATCGTTTTGTTCGGCACAAGAGAAGCCGAATGTCGTACTGATTATGGTAGATGATATGGGTTATTCCGATATCGGCTGCTACGGTGGAGAAATACTGACCCCTAATATTGATGCATTGGCATCTAAAGGAGTACGTTTCACACAATTCTACAACACCTCACGTTCATGTCCCGCCCGGGCCAGTTTAATGACAGGACTATATCAACATCAGGCAGGTATCGGTCAGATGTCCGAAGACCCGTTTAAAAATCCCGGCCAGAAGAGTCCGAATGATTGGGGAGTGCCGGGATACAAAGGATTCCTCAACCGCAATTGTGTCACAATAGCCGAAGTTCTGAAAGAAGGCGGCTATCATACCTATATGGCAGGTAAATGGCATCTGGGGATGCATGGAGAAGAAAAGTGGCCCTTACAACGGGGATTTGAACGCTTCTACGGAATTTTGGCAGGAGCTTGCAGTTATCTCCGTCCATCGGGAGGACGCGGCTTAACCCTTGACAATACAAAACTCCCGGAGCCGGAAGCACCTTATTATACAACAGATGCATTTACCGATTACGCGATCCGCTTTGTTGACGAACAGAAAGACGACAAACCTTTCTTCCTATATCTGGCATTTAACGCTCCTCACTGGCCGTTGCAGGCAAAAGAAGAAGACATTCAAAAATTCACGAAGATCTATCGTGAGAAAGGATGGGATGAAATTCGTGAAGCAAGACGGAAGCGGATGGCTAAGTTGGGAATTATCGACTCGAATACAGAGTTTGCCGAATGGGAAAACCGGAAGTGGGACGAGTTGACAGAGAAGGAAAAAGATGAAGTAGCCTACCGGATGGCCGTTTATGCAGCGCAGGTGCATTGTGTAGATTATAATGTAGGAAAACTGCTGGACTACCTGAAGAAGAATCATAAACTGGATAACACGCTTGTTATGTTCTTGTCCGACAACGGTGCTTGTGCCGAGCCATACGCTGAATTGGGAGGCGGGAAAGTGTCTGAAATCAACAATCCGGCTTGTAGCGTGTTCCCTTCTTACGGAAGAGCATGGGCACAGGTTTCCAATACTCCGTTCCGTAAATACAAATGCCGCTCTTATGAAGGAGGTATTTCTACCCCTCTCATCGTGTCGTGGAAAAGCAATCTGAAGAATAAAAAAGGTGAATGGTGTCGTGTTCCCGGTTATCTGCCGGACATTATGCCGACCATCCTGGAAGCAACAGGAGCCGCCTATCTGGAAACTTATCACGGCGGAAACAAAATATATCCATTGGTAGGCAGTAGCCTTTTTCCTGCTATTCAAAAGAAAGCAGACTCTATCCATGAATATATGTATTGGGAACATCAGAACAATAGAGCGATCCGCTGGGGAAACTGGAAAGCAATCCGCGACGAAAAAGGAAAAGAGTGGGAATTGTACGATGTGGTTAAAGACCGTACCGAACGTAACAATCTGGCAGAACAGCACCCTGAAGTGCTTACCAAGTTAGTTGCCGAATGGGAGAAATGGGCGAATGCAAACTTTGTATTACCTAAACATCCGAAGAAATAAATAAAGGAGGAACACAAAATGAATAAATTGCTAGTAAGTGCATCCGTAGCCTTGGGAGCTACCAGCCTGTCTTTCGCCCAGCAAACGGAAAAACCGAACTTCCTATTGTTCATAGCCGACGATTGTTCTCATTATGACTTGGGCTGTTATGGCAGTGTTGATTCGAAAACTCCGAATATCGACCACTTTGCCACACAGGGAGTACGTTTCACACAAGCCTATCAGGCTGTTCCGATGTCATCGCCTACCCGCCATAATCTATATACAGGTGTATGGCCTGTACGCAGCGGAGCTTACCCTAATCACACTTGTGCCAATGAAGGAACATTGAGCGTTGTACATCATCTGCAACCGTTGGGTTATAAAGTCGCGTTGATCGGGAAATCGCATATTGCTCCGAAATCAGTATTTCCTTTCGACCTTTATGTACCTCCTTTGAAAGGTGGGGACTTGAATTTTGAAGCAATTCAGAAATTTATTTCCGATTGCAAGGCGAAAGGCGAACCTTTCTGTCTGTTTGTAGCCTCCAATCAACCACATACTCCCTGGAATAAAGGAGATGCCTCTCAATTTAATGCGGACAAACTGACGCTGCCTCCTATGTATGTAGATATTCCCCAGACTCGCGAGTTGTTTACCCATTATCTGGCAGAGATCAATTATATGGATCAGGAATTTGGTAATGTCCTTTCTATCCTGGATCAGGAAAAAATGACGGATAAATCTGTTGTCGTATATTTGAGTGAACAAGGCAACAGCCTGCCTTTTGCCAAATGGACTTGTTATGATGCGGGGGTACACTCTGCCTGTATCGTTCGTTGGCCGGGAGTGGTTAAGCCGGGAAGCGTAAGTGACGCGTTGGTAGAATACGTAGATATTGTCCCTACTTTTGTCGATATAATAGGAGGAAAGCCGCAGGCAAAAGTAGATGGCGAAAGCTTTAAACCGGTATTGACAGGCAAGAAGAAAGCACACAAGAAATATTCTTTCTCCCTTCAGACCACGAGAGGCATCAATGCCGGATCGCCTTATTATGGCATCCGTTCGGTATACGACGGCCGATACAGATATATTGTCAATCTCACCCCGGAAGCCACTTTCCAGAATGTTGAAACAAAATCTCCTTTGTTTAAAGAGTGGAAAAGTCTGGCGGAAACGGATAGTCATGCAAAAGCGATGACGACTAAATACCAGCATCGTCCGGCTATCGAATTGTATGATGTGAAGAACGACCCGTATTGTATGAAAAATCTGGCGGAAGACGCGAAACAAGCTTCTACCATCAACCGCTTGGATAAAGAGCTGAAACGCTGGATGAAGGATTGTGGAGACGAAGGACAACCTACCGAGATGCGTGCCTTCGAACACATGCCGGGAAAGAGAAAATAAACCGTCACACATCAAAACGAATGAAACACAGAATGTTATTTATAAATCGTATATCATGAAAAAAGAATTTTTTGGTTTGCTTTGTGGATGTACTCTGCTTCCGGCATTTCTTCATGCGCAGACAGAGCGTCCTAATATTGTGATTGTATTGGCCGACGATTTGGGTTGGGGTGATGTAGGATTTCATGGTAGTGAAATCAAGACTCCCTGTCTGGATGCTCTGGTGGGCGAAGGAGTGGAACTCGAACGCTTTTACACTTCTCCCATCAGTACGCCTACCCGTGCGGGGCTGATGACGGGACGTTACCCGAACCGCTTTGGTGTCCGTTCGGCTGTTATTCCGCCCTGGCGTGAGGACGGACTGGATGAGAATGAAGAAACGATGGCCGATATGCTGGCACGTAACGGATATAAGAACAGAGCCATTATTGGTAAGTGGCATCTGGGACATACCAAGAAAGTGCATTATCCGATGAATAGGGGCTTTTCGCATTTCTATGGTCATCTGAACGGTGCGATAGATTATTTCGACCTGACGCGTGAAGGTGAACTGGACTGGCACAACGACTGGGAAACCTGCCACGACAAAGGATATTCTACCGAATTGATAACCAAAGAAGCCATCCGCTGTATCAATGCATACGAGAAAGAAGGTCCGTTTATGTTGTATGTGGCCTATAACGCACCTCATACCCCTTTGCAGGCACAGGAAAAAGATATAAAACTCTATACTGACAAATTCGACAGCCTGACACCGAAAGAACAGAAGAAAGTGACTTATAGTGCAATGGTTTCCTGTATGGACAGGGGAATCGGTGCTATTGTAGATGCCTTGAAGAAGAAAGGAATTATGGACAACACTTTCTTTATCTTCTTTAGTGATAACGGCACTGCCGGTGTTCCGGGATCTTCATCAGGACCTTTGCGTGGACATAAATTTGACGAGTGGGACGGAGGGGTACATGCACCGGCTGTTCTTTATTGGAAGAAAGCAGAGAGACAATATAAGAACTTGAGCTCACAAGTGACGGGTTTTGTTGACCTTGTTCCCACATTGAAAGATTTGGTAGGAGATCACAGCCGTCCGAAACGTGAATATGACGGCATCAGCATCCTCCCTGTATTAAACGGTAAAAAGACCTGTATCGACCGCGACTTTTATCTGGGACACGGAGCAGTAGTCAATAAAGACTATAAGCTGATAAGAAAAGGTATGAAACCGGGACTGGATTTGAAACAGGACTTCCTGGTTGATTATAAAACAGATCCTTACGAAAAGAAAAATGCCAGCGCAGGAAACGAAAAAATTGTAAAAGCTTTGTATGAGGTTGCCCTGAAATATGACACGATCACTCCTTGTATACCGGAAGTACCTTACGGTAAAGGTCGTGACGGATTCAAAGCTCCTAAAGAATGGAAAGTAGTACGTTGAATCTGTTAACCCTATGAATTGAAAATAATACAAGATGGAAAAATCAATGATTAGTTTATGCCTCCTAGGCGGATTGGCGATAGGGAATGGGTTTGCCCAAACTCCTTCAAAGCCTAATATATTATTAATCATAGCCGATGACTGCTCCTATTACGATATAGGCTGTTTCGGAGCGGTCAACAACAAGACTCCCCATATAGATGCATTGGCCCGACAGGGGATAAAGTTCAACAGTGCGTATAATTCTGTTTCGATGAGTACGCCTACCCGGCATTGTGTTTATACAGGTATGTATCCGATGCATCATGGCGGTTACGCCAACCATAGCTCGGTCAATGCCGATGTAAAATCTCTCCCTACTTATCTGGGAAATCTGGGTTATCGGGTTGGATTGGCCGGGAAATGGCATATTAGGCCTTTGGCTAACTTTCCGTTCGAAGATGTACCGGGATTCCCCAAAGGATGTACAAGCCCAAACACTGACTATGATACCAAAGGTATCGAGAAGTTTATGGAGCGTGATGCTTCCCAACCTTTCTGCCTTGTCTTGGCTTCTATTAATTCGCACGCTCCCTGGACGGGTGGTGACGCTTCCGTCTTCGACCGGAAGAAACTTCAGTTGCCGCCACAGTTTATCGACACGGAAGTAACACGTGAATACTATGCCAGATATTTGGCGGAAGTCGGCTTGCTTGATCAACAGGTGGGTGACGCTATGCAGATTCTGAAAGAAAAGAATCTGCTGCAGAACACTCTTGTCATTTTCATATCCGAGCAAGGTACGCAATTTGCCGGAGCCAAATGGACCAATTGGAGTGCCGGTGTCAAGTCGGCGATGGTGGCTTCCTGGCCGGGTGTCATTAAACCCGGTACGGAGACTTCCGCTATTGTGCAATATGAAGACCTTCTTCCTACATTTATCGATGTTGCAGGCGGAAAGGTGCCTGACGTAATAGATGGAAAGAGTCTGGTAGATGTATTTCAAGGGAAAACAAAGACACACCATAAGTATGCTTATCATGTTCACAACAATGTTCCGGAAGGTCCGGCATATCCAATCCGTTCTATTTCAGACGGACGCTATCGTCTAATCTGGAATTTGACTCCGGAAGAGACATACGTAGAAAAGCATATTGAAAAGGCAGAATGGTATCTCTCGTGGAAAGCACAGGACACGGATCAGGCACATAAAATCATGAATCGCTATAAGAATCGTCCCGAGTTCGAACTATATGATATCAAGAAAGATCCGTTTGAAATGAATAATCTGGCGGATATGAAGAAATATAGTAAGAAGAAGGCAGAACTGACGATGGAACTGCAAAAATGGATGAAACAGCAAAATGATACCGGAGCTGATAAAGACCGGCCGCGTGCTCCTAAGAATAAGCAGAAGAAAGCAGCCAATGTATAATATTCGTAATGCTACCGCTTGTTGCTCTCTGAAAGAGATTTATCTTTTTTATTTCTCATTTCTCATAAAATCCAGGTAATTAGTTTATAATCAGTAATATATAGTATGAGAAATGCCTGCATAGAAAGCATTTCTCATACTTTTTACAGATATTTTAACGAAAAAACCGCTATTTCTCATTCGTTTTTCAATGATTTCTCATACATCTGCCCTGTATTCATCCTGCATTTCTCATACATTTCTCATGATGACTGCATAGACGATGGTTGCTGATCTTATTTACATTGAAAACAGATGAAAGGTACTTATCATTCAAACAACCCTATGCCGGCATGTTTTTCATTCGTTATCGTCCAGTTATTGATAGAGCATCTCCATCGTTCCACTAGAGTGACGAGGGCTGTTCACTGGGGTGCATAGATTCGTTCACTGGAGTGAAAAGACTTGTCTACTGGAGTGGAACGATTGAGATGTCAGTCAGATAATCCGGGCATGTCGGTTGGAAAACATGAAGAGATAGGTTATATCATACACAAACTATAGCTTTAATACATTCAATATATGAATAAACTAATCACAATCTCCTCTGCACTTCTTACAGCTGCTGCTGTAAAAGCGCAAACGCCCAATATTGTATTTATATTGGCGGATGATTTGGGTTATGGAGACATCTCGACCTTTAATCCCGAATCTAAAATCCATACTCCTAACATTGACAAACTGGCCGAGCACGGGATTGCCTTTACGGGTGCCCATGCTTCTTCCGCTTTATCCACTCCTTCCAGATATTCTCTTCTGACCGGAAGGTATCCGTGGCGAACCAAGCTGAAACGAGGTGGTCTTGATGGCGATTCGCCTGCAATGATTGATCCTGAACGTCGTACCATCGCGCAAATGTTTTCTGCAAATGGCTATAATACCGCTTGTATCGGTAAATGGCACTTAGGCTGGGACTGGGGATATACGAACAATGGCAGAAGTATGAAAGATATAGATTTCTCGCTTCCGATCAAGAACGGACCCACCGACAGAGGATTTGATTACTACTTCGGCATACCCGCGTCATTGGATATTTCTCCCTATGTTTATGTGGAAAATGACAAAGCAACCTCTATTCCCGATCATGTGATAGAACCCCAGAAAAAGAATCTGTCATTACTGATGCACGGAGGAATGGCAGGAGCTGATTTCAAGCCGGAAGAATGTTTTCCCAACATCATTCGTCATAGCCTGAACTATATCAATGAACAAAAAGGCAGCAAGAAGCCGTTCTTTTTATATTTGCCTATTACTGCTCCTCACACCCCTATATTGCCTTCGAAAGAGTTTCAGGGCAAAACCAGTATCGGTCCTTATGGCGATTTCGTAGTCATGATAGACGACATGGTGCGCCAAATCGTAAAAACATTGAAGAAGAACAAACAACTGGATAATACCATCATTGTTTTTGCTTCGGATAATGGGTGTGCCGGTTATATCGGCGTGAAAGATATGGAAAAGAAGGGACATTTTCCTAGTTACATCTACAGAGGCTACAAAAGCGATATTTACGAAGGCGGACACAGAATTCCCCTTATTGTCTCCTGGAAAGGAAAATATGGGAAAGAGACAAACAACTCTTTAGTCTCATTGATAGACTTTTATGCCACTTTTGCCCAAATGCTTAATCACAATCTGAAGACAGAAGAAGCTGTTGACAGTTACAGTATGTGGCCGATATTGAGTAAGAAAGGTGCTTCTGCGCGTAAAGACTTGGTGCACGAAGCGGGAGAGGGGTATTTGTCTTTGCGTACTTCCCAACTGAAATTGGTGTTCTACGGAGGTTCGGGTGGCTTTTCTTATCCTGTCAAACCTTCTGATGTGGCGAAGTTCCCTCCGATGCAATTGTTTGATATCGTGAAAGATCCTTCGGAAAAAGAAAACATTATCGGTGATAAGCGTTACGAAAATGAGGTGAAAGAAATGAAACGGGCTATGAAGCAATATGTAGAGAATGGCCGTTCTACTCCTGGTGAAAAAGTATCGAATGATACGAAGAATAGTTGGAATCAGGTAAAGATCTTCATGCAGGAAGAATAAGCATTTCTGAAAAAGAATATGAATATAAAAAAACAGCACCCTGAATAGACGTCAGAGGTGCTGTTTTAGTTTCAACAAGGAAAAGAGTATTATTCTATTTATTATTTATTATTTATTCAGAGAGTTACAGATCTGTTGGTTGATTTCTCTGACTTTAGCTTCATTCATCTTGATAACTTTACGGTCATAAGTCATCAGACCGTTGATCTCACCTTCTACGTCTGTTGTCTGGGTATATACGGCAGCAGAGAATCCTTTCTGGATCAATTCCAACAGATGTTTGCCATATTTAATGTATTCGTTCGTTACTTCGTCTGATGTATTGAACTTCACATAACCCCAGTTTTTCTTGTCATTCACCCAAGTATTTCCTTCTACTACCAAGCCGATACCTCCATATTCACCCAATACGGTAGCACGTCTCGGATCGTAAAGGAACATGTTCGGGCCCGGATAGTGGTGAAGATCGAGAATATCGCCACAAGTATAGTGATTACCACCACTGGCAGGATTCACCAGGCGGCTAGGATCGTATTCTTTAGTCCATGCTACGATTTCCGGAGTCTTGAATTGTCCCCATGCTTCATTGAAAGGAACCCATACGGCGATACTCGGATAAGAATACAGACAGTCGATGATTTCTTTCCACTCTTTGCGGTAGTTAGCTTCCGAAGCAGCAGAACGAATCACTTCCGTACCGTTGAAATAATTGCGTGCTTGCCACTGTGGGCTAGGACCACCGTTCGGCATATCTTGCCATACGATCAATCCTAATTGGTCGCAATGAGTGTACCAGCGTGCAGGTTCTACTTTGACGTGCTTACGTACCATGTTGTAGCCGAAGTCTTTCGTCTTCTTCAAGTCATAAACCAATGCTTCATCTGTCGGTGCAGTATACAAACCGTCAGGCCACCATCCCTGGTCGAGCGGACCGAACTGGAAATAGTCTTTGTTGTTCAATTGCAGGCGAGTGATGCCATTCTGACCCTTGCGGATAGAATATTTACGCATAGCGGTATAGCTTTTTACCTGGTCTATTGCTTTTCCGTCTTTATATAGAGTCACTTCCATATTGTAGAGGAAAGGAGAGTCCGGAGACCACAGTTTGGCATTGGCAGGCATTGCCAGTTCAACGGGTACTCCGTTCAACGCTGCACCTTTGGCTACAAGGTTCTTGCCATCGAATACTTTTACTTCCACTTTATCTGCAGAGGTCGTATTGGCAGCAACTTCTACCTTAACAGAATTATTGTCAATATCAGGAGTCGTTTTTAGATTAGTGATGTATTGTGTTGCTACCGGTTCCAACCACACTGTTTGCCAGATACCTGTAACCGGAGTGTACCAAATGCCATGAGGATTTGCTATTTGCTTTCCTCTGGGTTGTTCGCCACGATCTGAAGGGTCCCATACTTTTACTACCAAGTCATTATTTCCTTTATTAAGTACAGAAGTAATATCGAAATAGAAAGGAGTAAATCCGCCTGTGTGTTCGCCTACTTTTATATCATTCACCCAAACTTCTGCTTTCCAGTCTACTGCTCCGAAATGCAACAGGATTTGTTTACCACGCCAGGCAGAAGGAACGTCGAAAGTACGTTGGTACCACAGTTCTTCTTTCTCGTTTATCATTTTGCCTACGCCTGATAAAGACGATTCTACGGCAAAAGGAACAAGAATATCACCTTGGTAAGCGGCAGGTGCAGGAGTACCTTTCTTTGTGATTGCATATTTCCAAAGCCCGTTCAGGTTTTTCCAGTCGTTGCGTTCCATGATAGGACGCGGATATTCCGGCAATACGTTTTTAGGGTCAAGCTGTTCTCCCCACGATGTTTTGATTTTGTCACCGGCAGGTTTCCATTGAGCAAAAGTCGAACTGCATAAAGCCAATGCAAGCAGCATTGTTAGAAAATTCTTTTTCATGTTCATGGTATAAAAATATAGTTAGTTATTAGATATAAATTCTATTAAAAGGATATTGCAAAGAAAGGGGAATTAAAAGAGAATAAAGGAAATTTGCCGTTCAAAAAACAATAAATTCTCTTCTTTTTGATCAAATAATGAGTTTTTTCGCTAATAAAACGGACTATTGACTAATTTTTATTCTTTATTGGACCGTTAGTTTCATACGATATTGGAAATTATGTACATCTTTGTAATGCCAATATCGGGTAACGAAAATATAATAACTTCAAAAGTTTTCTTTACGTGAAATTTTATATATTTTTGCAATAACGATTGTGGTAGTTAATCTATATCTTATCTGATATGCAGGAACGTGGACAAAAATATATTTGGGGCTTTTGGATAATATCCTTTGTTATTACTTCTATATTTTACATGGGTTGTTCAGGTGAAAAAACATTTGGAAATAAGGAGGAAATAGCCGGGCAAATGTCGCTTGCTCTACAACAGAAAGATATGTATTGCCAAAAGAAACTGGAGCGTATCGATTCTATTCGAAACTTCTTGAATGTGAATGAAAAAAGGATGGCGGACAAAGAAAAGTTTCAGATCAATGCAAACTTGTATAATGAATTTAAACTCTATTCTTTCGATTCTGCCTTTCATTATGCCACGCAGTTGTGTAAGATAGCTAGTGTTATAGATAGTGCTGCATATATGGTAAATGCTAAAACCAAGCTGGGATATATTTTAGCACGCGGAGGTTTCTTTAAAGAAGCTATAGATTCACTTTCTTCTATCCGGATTGAGAAAGAGACATTACCTGCTCAAGTGTTGGCAGACTATTATATTAGCTTTGGGCGTGTTTATCATGATTTGGCGGATTATGCAAAAGACGATGTGTTTTCATCCAAGTATAACCAAATAGGAAATGAACTCTTGACGGAAAGTCAGTCTTATCTTTCTGATTCGTCAACAATCTATTATGTGAGAGGAAAAATAGCCCTTAAAGAAGATAAGTTAGCTGAGTCCAAACAACTTTATAGGCAGGCCTTAGAAATATGCGATACTACTGATACGGAAACACTTTCAGTACTCTTGTCGACTTTGGCGTTTATCGACCGTAAGTTGGAACTGAACGATGAGGCTATTTATTACTATGTGAAGGCGGCTGTGAATGATATCCGCAGTGCCACCAAAGAGTCAGTCTCTATGAGAGGATTGGCAACGATGCTGTATTATCATAAAAATGATGTAAACCGTGCATCTGAATATATAAATGAGGCATTTGAAGATGCAACTTTTTATGGAACCCGTCACAGGATTAATGTCATCGGAACTTTATTACCTGTATTTGTCGGGGAGAAACTCGATATAGAGCAGGTTAAGCGGCAGACTTTTCAGGATAGTTTTATCTTGACTTCTATTTTTGCGATTATATTAATAGTGGCCATCATTTATATTCTAGTACAGATGAAGCACTTGCGTCGTTCCCGTCAATTGTTGGAAAAACTGAACTTGAAATTGTCGGAAGCAAACCGTATTAAGAATTCGTATATAGGACACTATCTGGATGCTACTTTTAAATTAGTTAATCAGCTTGATAATTTTGTATTGGTAGGGCAGCAAAAGTTGGAGAATAAGCAGTATGATTCTCTTTCTTCGATGATTCATAATTTAAATTCGGATTTTAACAGGAAAAGTGCTTTTGCTGATTTTGACAGGACATTCTTGTCTTTATTTCCAACATTTGTTGAAAATTTCAATTCATTACTTCAACCGAATGATAAATTTGCATTGGAGAATAAAGATGCGTTAAATTCTACCTTACGTATTTTTGCCTTGATCCGGTTGGGAATTACAGAGTCTGAACAAATATCAGAAATCCTGGGATATTCCGTGAACACCGTTTATAATTATAGAGTTCGCACTCGAAATAAAGCTGTGGATCCTGCTAATTTTGAAAAAAATATCAGAAAAATAGGTCTGTAGTTGTTATATAAGTACGTATAAACCCCTATATTTTTACCTGTCTTTGATTTTGTAATTATTTGATTATTAGTTGATTAGTTTTCTAATTCCTCTATATTTTTGTTATATGGCGGATATATCCCCTCTTTTTCCGGTTGGTAATTCTTAATTTTGCCTATGCTTCGATTAACAAAGAGTATAAACGACTTAAATCAAAAAGAACCGTGAAAAGTATGAAGAACTACAACCGATTATTTTTATTGAATCTAATTGCTTTATTTTTTCTTTCCACTTCGTCTCTGGCAATAAATTCCATTTCTTCTTTAAAATTGGAGAAAGGTAATTTTCGGATTTTGTTATCCGGGCATGAAGTAGAACCTGTAAAGCTGGCGGCAGAAACCTTATCTAAAGACTTTGAGAAGGTAATGCATTACAAACCTGTAATCTCACAAACGATTGATGAGGCAAATAGTATTGATATTGTTATCATTAACGAAGAGACGGGCGGTTCTTTGCTTCAGCCTCGATTCATTCGTCCTTTGGATGGTTTCGAATCTCATAGGGTATATTGTAGTCCCGATGAGAAGCGTATTTATCTTCATGGAAAAGATATGCGTGGTGCTATATATGCTATTTATACTTTTAGTGAATTATTTCTTGAAGTGCCCCCGTTGTGGTATTTTTCTTCTTGGGAACCGCAGTATAAGAAACAGGTGGAGATACAATCGGACTTTGACTATTTTCAGAAGTCACCACAAGTCAGGTATCGTGCTTGGTTCCCTAATGATACCGATTTGTTCAGTCCCTGGAGACGCTTGTCGAAAGAGAACAACGAATTGTGGCTGGAGACTATGTTGCGGTTGAAGCTTAATACTGTCGAATTGGAAGCTACGGTTACATATCCGGATTATAAACTGAATGGTCAGGCTGCTTTATTACGTAAATACGGACTGGTACTTACTTCTCATCATCATGTAGCCTGCAACAATAATCTGAAAAACTGGGAAGGATACTGGCGACGAGTGCGCGGCATGAAAGCACCGGAGTTACTTTTATCGAATGAAAAAGCTCTTGTTGAGTTTTGGCAATATAGCATAGAAACGGTGTGTCGTGATAAACAGGAAAATCTGTGGCAGATTGCTTTTCGTGGTGTAAACGACCAGCCTTTTTGGGCTGCTTTTGCCGATGCTCCGGCGGGTGATAAGGAACGTGCAGAGGTGATTAACCGTATGATCCGCATACAATTGGCTATGATAAAAAAAGCAACAGGAGAGAATGATCCTTTTGTACGAATGACTTTCTACGATGAACTTTCTGACTTGTTGGCTAAAGGCTATTTACAACCTCCGACAGGTAAGAATATGCTTTGGACTTTTGTTGCCGGACGGAGAGATCACTATCCTTACGATGATTTGGTTACATTCGATACGACAAAGCAAGTGAAACTGGGGTATTATATGAATCTCCAATTTACTTCGACCGGTGCTCATCTGGCTCCTGCAGAAGGTCCATGGAAGATGGAAGCGAACTATCGTTATGTGAATACACGTGGTCCGCTGACTTTCTCGGTGGTTAATGCTGGCAACTTAAGAGAATTTGTCATGGAAATGTCGGCCAACGCTCGTATGATGTGGGATATGAAGGCGTATAATACAAATTCTTTCCTGATTGATTTCTGTACCCAATATTTTGGAAAGGAGCATGCTACTGAAGCTGCCAAGCTTTATCATGATTATTACTATGCCTATTGGCAACAGAAACCGTCAGAGTTTCCGGGATTGGAACGTCAGTTTATCTTTCAGGATTTACGCTACTCTCGTGTTTTTGAACAGATCGGAAAACGCTTTGATGACTTTTCTCCGAATCCTTTGTATGAGATCGGATTTGAACGGGTGCCCGGTCGTTCGTTCCGCATTGACGGAAATAATCAGGTTGATTCATTGATTGCGGGAATGAAAAAGACAGCTGTGCGTTTCGAGGAGGTTTCACGACATTGTGAAGGTTTTCTCAAATCTTTGCCAAAACAAAATCAACGGTTCTTCAGAGATAACTTGGCTGCTCCTTGCCATTATATGGCGGCATTGAGTCATTCATTATATCATTTTGTATCTGCTTATAAAGAAAAGGATCGCAGTAAACGGACTGAACATTTGGAAGTCGCTATCCAAGAATTGGAAGAGGCACGCGATGCCCTGTATGAAACGCAGGAAGGAGTATTCTCCACTTGGTATATAGGTGATTCCATGAATGGTAAATTTAATATTCCACAACAACTCAAATTGTTAAATAAACTGCACAAAGAATTTTAGTAACAATTTATATTAATTACCTAATTGAATCTAATTTATGAGAAATTTAGACTTTAGCACGAAGGTATTTCGTCTGCTGATGCTGGTTCTCCTACTCTTTTCGGTACAGATAAGCCGTGCTGATGAAGGGTGGCCGAGAACTCTCAAAGGGCGAATTGTTGACGCGAAAAGTGGAGAAACCCTTATTGGGGTAAATATCCAGATCTTGGGAACTACCACAGGTACAATTTCAGATTTTGACGGAGGATTTCAATTGGTGGTCAAAGCCAATTCCGTTATCCAGTTTTCGTATGTGGGATATAAACCCATTGAAATCAAAGCTGAAGAAGCGGTAAAGAAAACTGTTTTCCAAATGGAAGAGGATGCTGGTGTACTTGAAGAAGTGGTGGTAGTGGGGTATGGTACCCAAAAAAAGGTGACTAGCGTAGGCTCTATCACACAAGCTGATGGAAATAAGTTATTAAGAGGAGGTAGTGTCAATTCTGTAACCGAAGCATTACAAGGGAAATTGAACGGTGTAGTAGCTATTAATTCCGGTGGTATGCCGGGAGGAAATGATGTTTCTATGTATATCCGTGGTAAGAGTACATGGGGAAATACAGATCCGCTTGTATTGCTCGATGGTATTCAGAGTGATATTAAGGATGTGGATATGAATGAGATCGAATCTATCTCTGTATTGAAAGATGCTTCGGCAACTGCTGTATATGGTGTACGGGGAGGTAATGGTGTCATTTTGATTACTACTAAGCGTGGTACAAATAAAGCACCTACTATCAGTTTTTCGGCAAATTATACGTATAAGTCACCGACTACCAGTATGGAACTTGCTGATTATGTTACGTCCATGCGGGCTTATAACCAAGCTATGGCTAATGATGGGAGCTGGAACAAATTGATTCCCAGGTCTACACTTGATGCATGGGAACGTGCTTATGCCGAAGGAAATTATGGTGCGTACAATGATGTATTCCCTTATGTAAACTGGTGGGATGAGTTGGTCGGGTCAGGTTTTACCCAGAATTATAATGTTAATATTCGTGGTGGTACGGATTATATGAAGTATTTTGCTTCGGTTGGTTACCAGGGTGACGGTGATATTTATAAGTTAAAGAAAAATGACTCATTTGATCCCCGACATAGTTATAAACGTTACAACTGGCGGTCGAATTTTGATTTCAATATAACGAAATCCACAAAACTGTCTATTAATGTGGCAGGTAAGATGGCTTATCGTAATAAAGCACTTGATGACAGTAATCCGTTCTATGCTATATTGACGAGCCCGACGAGTGTTTATCCTGTGAAATATTCTGATGGGGAATGGGGAGATGATACTTACACCAATCCGGTAGCTAATATGAATATGGAAGGTGCTAATCTGCGTAAAACATTTCAAGGGTGGTATGATGCTTCTCTTGAACAGAAGCTTGATTTTATTACTAAAGGGTTGAAAGTAAATGCCAAGGTTTCTTATTCTTCATCATCTACTACTTCTACAGCCACTTATCTGGGTACGGAAGCAGCAAGTCAGGCGTTTAAATATATTATTCGTTATTCACGTACATACGACTATGCTAATCCGATTATTGGTGAAGATGGACAGTTAACTTATCCAATGTTGGAAAGCAAGCGTCTTCCTTATGAAACATCTGTGTCTAATCCGGCTTTTGTTAAATATTACGATCAGTTGGATGCTTATAGCCGTCGGTTTTATTACGAATTCTCTATTGCTTACAACCGTTCGTTCGGGGATCATAATGTAAGTGCACTTGCATTGGTGAATCGTCAGATCTTTGACTCAAAAGATGGTGGCGATATTCGTTTCCCGAACTATAATGAGGATTGGGTTGGACGAGCTACCTATAACTGGCGCGAACGTTATCTGGCGGAGATGAACATTTCATATACAGGTTCGGAGAAGTTCGCACGTGGACATCGGTTCGGTTTGTTCCCTTCTTTCTCATTAGGATGGCGGTTATCTGAAGAATCGTTTATCAAGAAACATTTGGGAGACGTACTTACAAATGCCAAAATTCGTTACTCGTGGGGAAAAGTAGGATCGGATGCCGGAGCAAGTCGTTGGAACTATATTCAATCGTTTACCTCCGGAGACCATCTGACTTTGGGCACTGATGCTACCGGACATAATTGGGGACCGCTTTATACAGAAGGTTCTATCGCTAATCTGGGCTCTACTTGGGAAAAATCAACCAAACAAAATTTAGGTATCGAAATTGGTCTGTGGAATAAATTGTCATTAACGCTTGACTTGTTTGACGAAAAGCGTAGGGATATCTTAATGACACCCAATACCACATCTTCTATTGCGGGAGCTACTTTTAATTCGTTGAATATTGGAAAAACGAAGAATCATGGTATCGAACTGGAGTTGCGTTGGGATGATAAGATTGGTAAGGATTTTCATTATTATGCCAATTTTACAATGGCGTCAAGCGAGAATCGTATTGTATTCCAGGATGATCCGTATAAATCTCCAGACCATTTGAAAAAGGCGGGAAAGCCGATCGGGCATCAAGCACGATATTTGGCAATAGGTAACTATGGTTCTATTGACGATGTATTTAATTATGCTCAAAGCGGCACTATCAATTCCATATCACCGAATCAGGTGATTCCTGGTGACTTGGTATATATCGATTTTGATGCTAACGGTATTTTGAACGGTCAGGATAAGGTGGCGGTCGATCAGTTGAATTATCCGCTTCATACCTATGGTCTTGATTTGGGATTTAATTGGAGAGGGTTGAGTTTCAGTGCTATGATATATGCTCCTACAGGTGTTTGGAAATTGGTGGATACAGTTTATGCATCTTCCTTTAAAGGCGGAAGAGTAAATGCACAACCTGGAGCGTTAAATACCTGGTCGCCTGAAACGGCTAGTTCAAGTGGTATTCAGAGACCTTCTTTACATTTAAAGGATGATGGTGGATTTAACGGTACTGAAAGCACTTGGCGCTACCGGAACTTTTCATATCTACGTCTAAAGAATGTGGAGGTTAGTTATCAGTTACCTAAGCGTTGTCTAACTCCAATGCGTATCTCTAGTTTACAGGTCTACGTTACTGGTAATAACTTGTTGACTTTTTGGGGAGGTGACAATCGTATAGATCCGGAAGGTAATCAGACAGGTTATCCTATTCTGCGTTCGGTAACATCGGGAATCAGACTTTCATTCTAATCTTAATAAAAATAATGATCATAATGAAGAATAAATGTACATATATACTTGTCGGTCTCATGCTTTTCCTGACTGGATGTGAAGATTTTCTGGATAAGCGTGAAGATGCAGGCGGACTTGATGAAACTGCTATTTATGCCAGTTATGAGTCTATACGTGGCTTTTTGGATAAGGTATACAGTAACCTGGACACTTATAACTGTATGGTGAGCCGTGATGCAGGAAGTTACGGTCGTACGTATGTCGGCGCAATGGCTGATGAGATGGGAGTAGTATATAATAATACAGTTTTTAATAAGTTCTTTTCAGGAGCATGGTTGCTGACAGGGAAGAGCGAGAATGTTACCGAGATAGGTAATGGAAGCTTAACTCCGATTGGCAGGGCTTATCCGGCTTTGCGTATAGTGAACCGTGTTATTGAGAATATAGATAAAGTTCCACTGACGGAAGAACAGCGGAATGAAATATTGGGACAGGCTTATTTCTATCGTGCCTGGTTCTATTTTCAAGTTATCAAACGTTATGGGGGAATGCCGATTATTGATCGTGTATTTGCCGGTGGAGACGATGATCTGCCTCGTGTAACTTATCATGAGAGTTCGGAATGGATGGTTAGTGATATAGATAAAGCGATTGCAATGCTGCCTGATACTTGGGAAGCTATGCATTATGGACGTCCTATTAAATTGGCTGCTTTAGCTTTCAAAGAAATGGCACTTCTGTATGACGCGAGTCCGTTAATGCAAAATGACCTGGATGCGGTAGTGGTGAAAGAATACGATAAAGAACGGGCTAAGAAAGCAGCACAAGCAGCTTGGGCAGCTATCAGTTATATGAAAAAAAATGAATCGCTTACAGGAGTCCGGTTGGCGACAAAAGAGGAATATACGAATACTTTCTGGTTTCCCGATACGGAACTCAAGAGGGCGGAACATATATGGATGTGCCGTAATATACAGGGTACGACTAATCGCTCTATGTGTATTCGTGCATTTTGGCTGTATGGAGATATGACCGGGCAGACTGGGGCGGAATCTATGGCTATGTCATGTCCTACTTTGAACGCTGCTAACATGTACGAGCGTCAGGGCGAGGATGGTATCTATTATCCGATTGACGATCCGAGATCTGGTTACCAGTTTGATCCCGAACATGCTTTTGTCCGTCGTGATCCTCGTTTTTATAATAATATCCTGATTCCGGGTGATGAATGGGGGACGTATAAGGATGGAGCTCCTCATTATATCCGTTTGTGGGTAGGTTGTTCTGCTTATAATCAGTATTTGACGAATTCTAATACGAATGCTCGTGAATTGTCAGGTTTTATGTGTCGCAAATTCTTATGGCCGGAAGCAAACCAGAAACATACAGGAAGTACGAGTGGGGCAGTTACTTATATAGGTAAAATAGCACAAACGGTATTTATCAGAGTTTCGCAACTTTATCTGGATTTCGCCGAAGCCTCTTTTGAAGCTACGGGAAGTGCCACGGCTAAAGTGGAAGGATGTGATATGTCTGCTGTAGAAGCGCTGAATTTAATTCGTAAACGTATTGGGGTTACAAATTTGCCTTCTGATATTGTGAATGATCCAGTTAAGTTCCGTGAAGCTTATCGCCGTGAGCGTGGTGTGGAGCTGATGTTCGAGCATCATCGCTGGTGGGATTTGCGTCGTTGGATGGTTATGCACGAGGTGTTTAAAGCACCGTTCCCGCTCAAAGGGGTACGCTTCCATCCAGTAGGAAGTTATGGAGATAAGGCAGGTAACTATACTCGTCCGGCTAGCTTTACGTATGAAGAATTTGAAATGACTAAAGAGGTACGTAACTTTTCTAATATGCGTAATTACTGGTATCCGCTTCCTCAACATGACGTTGATGCTCTTCGCAATCTGAAACAGAATCCAGGTTGGTAATGAAAAACACTTAATAGTTGATGTTAATGAAAAACAAATATCATATATTTTTTACTGGTATGCTGTCCATTGCTTTTTTCATGGGAGCTACCGTAGACACGAAAGCTCAAGATTCGATAGCAGTCGTTAGTCGTGTCAATATTGAACACCTGAAAGCAATGCCCGACTTGCAACTCTCCAATACATTGCAAGGGCAAGCGGCAGGTTTAATTGTTATTCCTAATACGGGAGGTATCGGTTATGCCAACTCGACATTTTATGTTCGGGGACAACATAGTAACGGAACTAACAAGGCTATCGTAATTATAGATGGCATTGAACGTCCGATAGATGATATATTGCCTGAAGAGATTGAATCTATTGAGGTCTTGAAGGATGCGTCTGCCAAGATTCTTTATGGTGCGCAGGCTACGAATGGCGTTATCTTAGTGCGTACTAAACGTGGTCAGGCTGGTAAGCGGGTGATTCGTTTTGGTGCCGAATACGGGGTACAACCTGTGACTCGCTTACCCGAATATCTTGATTCTTATAATTATGCGACACTCTTTAATGAAGCTTGTGTCAATGACGGCTTGCTTCCTTTGTATTCCGACGCTGATCTTCAAGGGTATCGTAATTCTACCGGGGTGAATGATTTACTTCATCCCAATGTTGATTATTATAAGGAATTTTTGCGCAGCTCAAGTACGTTCCGTAAAGCGACACTGGAATTGAGTGGAGGTAATGCAAGAGCTAAATATGCCGTTACGGTAGGCTATACAGGGAGTTCCGGTTTGGAAAAAGTAGGCGATCGGTCTGACTTGAATCGGGTGAACGCCCGTGGTAATCTGGATATACGTATTACCGATTTCCTTTCGGCTTCGGCAGATGTGGCTGCCCGTGTGGAAAAAAAGGATTGGGGAGCTAAAGATGGTGGCGGGATGTTTAGCGAAATATCGACGCTCCGTCCCAATGAATATCCTTTTATGATTTCGGCAGAGGATATACACGGTCATAATGGCATAGCGGCAGATGAGACTTCGCTGTTATTTGGAGCCAGTTCACGTAAGTCAAGCAATCTTTATTCGGATATGCTCTATGGCGGTAATACGTCGGAACGTTATGTCAATAGCCAGACTAACCTCGGTCTTAATTTTGATTTGAATGAGTTTGTGGAAGGACTGGCTGCGGAAGCGTATATTACTTTTGATAATTATAGTTATCTGCGTCAACAATTACGGAATGATTATCCCACTTATTCTATTGATCGTTACCTGAATGCTGCCGGAGATGAGGAAATACGTTTTACAGAACGTAAGAAACTGAATTTGCCCAAGAAACAGTCTATTGCGTCTAACAGCACTTATCGCTATTTCGGATGGAATGCGCGTGTAAAATATAATCGTTCGTTTGGATTGCATGATATGGGAGCAAATGCTGCTTTTCGCTATACGGCAGAGGAAGCTACGGGCAGTTCACAAGATTTGAAAGAAGGTAATTTCACTTTCCGTGCCAATTATGCGTATAACAAACGGTATATGCTTGAAGCTACATTGGCGGCAATGGGGTCTAACAGATTTCAGGGAGATAATAAGTATTTCTTCGCTCATTCGGTAGGAGGTGCATGGATAATATCTAATGAATCTTTTTTAAAAAATATGAAGGCTGTAAATCTTTTGAAAATGAAGGTGAGCTACGGTCATTTAGGATATGCAGGGGATACTGACTTTTTTCTCCATAGAACAAATTGGAGACAAGGGGATAAGGAGGAATTCAAACCTAGTACGGGGGCCAATACAACCGATTTGATTCGTTTAGGTAATCCTGACTTGAAATGGGAGTATTCTAATGAACTGAATATCGGTATTGAAGGTCGTTTCCTGAATAATCGTCTGTCTGGTGAGGTTAATTACTTCCGTGAGTTACGTAAGAATATAATTGGTATCAACTCTGCTAAATATGCAACGATAGGAGGAAATTTCATTCCTTCTGAAAACATAGGTGAGGTATTGAATCAAGGTATTGATGCCTGTGTAAACTGGAATGACAAAGTAGGTGAAGATTTTACGTACAATCTTGGGCTTAATATTACTTTTACTAAAAATAAACTTCGTAAAACGAATGAACTAAGTAATATCGAAGACTATCGAAAGAGTATTGGACAACCTACCAGTGCCATTTTGGGGTGGCAGTCACAAGGCTTATTCGGAAAAGATGTGGCTATTGCCGGGCATCCCTTTCAGAGTTTTGGGAACTATCAGGTAGGAGATATTGCTTATGCTGACTTGAATAATGACGGAATGGTGGATAATAATGACCAGACATGTATCGGACAGAGTTTCCCGAAGACTACGTTGGGAGTGGATGTAACTTTAAACTACAAAGGATTCGGACTCTATATATTGGGTACGGCAACAACCGGAGTCACTCAGATGTTGACTAGTACTTATTACTGGAACAAAGGACTTGACGGTTATTCCGTACTTGCCGAGGAACGTTATCATCCGGTAAATAATCCTACTGGTACACAGCCTCGTCTGACTACCACTTCGGGAGTGAATAATTATCGCAACTCTACGTTTTGGACAAAGAACGGTTCATTTTTCCGTCTCAAGAATGTTGAATTGAGCTATACCTTGAATAATAATTCGAAAAAAGGTATAGGGAAGAATTATAAATTCTTTGTGAGGGGAGCTAATTTGTTTGTATTGTCGGGTATTAAGGAACTTGATCCGGAACAGATGCTTGCCGGTATCAGCAATTATCCTGTGTATCGCACGATTACAGGTGGAGTATCTATTAACTTCTAAAGTTGATGCAATTATGAAAGTATTGAAATATATATTTAGTATGATGCTATTGGGTGGCATCATCAGTGCTTGTGCCGACCTTGACACTAAGCTGACAAACGAATGGTCGGAAAGTGATACATGGAGAGATGCGGATATGGCGCAAGGTGTTTTGTTATCTGTTTATCAGGATGTCATGATTGCGCCCGATGCTTGGGATGGCAATTTTTTGGATGCTGCTACAGATAATGCACTGACCCGGAATTATGACTCTAAGGTGTATCGGGCCAGTCAGGGGGCATTTAGTCGTTCTACTAATCCTCTTGGCAATTGGAGCAGTTGCTATGACCAGCTTCAACGGATTCATTTGTTCTTGGATAAAGGGCTGACAGACGACGTGAGTTATGATGTAGCAAATGCAAATAACGACAAAAGAACCAAGCGTCGCCTTCAAGGTGAGGCACTTTTTCTGCGGGCATGGTGTAGTTTTCAGTTATTACAAATGTATGGAGGAAAAACCGATGATGGAGAAGTGCTGGGATATCCGATTGTGACCCGGTATATCACTCCGGAAGAATCTGCCCATCCTGAAAATTTTAAGCGTGATACTTATGAGAATTGTGTAAAGCAGATATGCGATGATTGTGAAACAGCTATGTCTTTGTTACCATTAACCTATTCGGGAGGGGATGCTATCTTGGGCGATATATCTTTTGGTAGAGCGTCCGGATTGGCTGCTGCTGCATTGAAAGCGCGTGTATTGCTGTATGCGGCGAGTCCGGCTTATCAATCTGACCGCGTCGTAAAATTGAATGGTATGGGGGATTATACGATTATCAATCAGGTTGCCTATAAAGCAAAATGGGAACGTGCAGCACTCTATGCGTATGAGGTACTCCAGATGCAAGGGATGGCTACTTATGCAGCGTTGATACCCAATGAATTGTATGACGGCGGTGATACACAATCTGCAGAATTTCTTTTTAGAACATTCGTAGGTCGCAGTCATGATATTGAAACAAGGCATTATCCTCCTTATTATTATGGGAATGCACAAACTATTCCATCCCAAAATCTGGCTGCTTCATTTCCTGCTAAAAATGGTTTCCCGATAGATGATCCTCGTTCTTTATACGATAAGGATAATCCTTATGATTGCGAACGCGATAACCGTTTTTTTGTGAATCTGTATTACCAAGGACGTCAGTTTGGAGCTAATGCATCTTATATTGACGTAACACCTGGAGGTAAAGATTCCGGTTATCTGGATGTGAAGGCCAGTCGTTCGGGATATTATCTGGCAAAGTTTATCAATGCGGATGTAGCTAATTTCCTGAAACCGTTGGAAGAGCAAGATTCACGTCATTATTATCCGATGTTGCGTAAAGGAGAGGTTTGGTTGAACTTTGCTGAGGCTTCCAATGAAGTGTGGGGGCCGAAGGTAGCAGGCCCCGGATGCTCCATGTCTGCGTATGATGTCATTCGTGTGATTCGTGAGAAATCGGGAGGGATTACGAATACGACCTATCTTGATGAAATGGCTGGTACACCGGAGAGTTTTCGGAAACTGATTCAGAATGAACGCCGGATCGAGTTTGCTTTCGAGAACCAACGTTTCTGGGACTTACGTCGTTGGTTGCTGCCACTAAATGAATCAATTTTAGGTATGGAGGTTACTCGTAAAGAGGATAGTAGCGAAAATTTTGAAGTAAAATTGGTGGAGGAACGGCCGCTCAATGATATCCGCTATTACTATCTTCCTTTGCCGTATGATGAATTACAGAAGAATCCGAATCTGAAAAATAATAAAGGTTGGTAATAATCTAATTAAAAGAAAATAAACACATGAAATTAGTAAAGTTTTTATTCGTATCGTTCGTTGGGCTGGTTAGCTTTACCTCATGTTATGATGAGTATACTAACGATTATGAAACTCCCAATATGGGTTTTGCTGTGGCTAACCCCTTGCGTACAGTGATTGCTGATAGAGATATGCCTATATATATAGGCGTATCTATCGGTGGTAAACGTGAAGTGGATATGTCGGATTGGGCAAAATTTGAGATTGATCCGTCATTGGTAGAAGGGACTGGCAAAGTATTGCTTCCAAGTAATTACTATACATTATCTGACCAGGAATATTTTCGTGTACGTAAGTCTAATCTTCCGGTTGCTGATGTCCGTATAGATTTTACGGAGGCATTTTATAACGATCCGCTTTGTCTGGAAGCGCACTATGTATTGCCATTTCGTATGACAGAAAACTCTTTGGGAGCTTTACGCGAGGGAGCTGAAACAACTGTTGCTGTTATTAAATACATTAGCACTTACGCCGGAACTTATTATCGGATGGGAAAGGTGACAGAGGTGGATGCTTCAGGGATTGCCATAGGACAACCGGTAAGTTATGGTGATACGTATGATATCATCAACTGTAGTACCGTTGCTTTTAATAGCAAGGCTCCGCACATTGTGGTTTGTCCTGGTGTTGGTAATGAAAAAGAGGGGGTTGGTAGTGTAACGCTCTCAATGGATGCGGACAAGAATGTGTCAGTTACTGGTGTGGATGGAAAGGCGGCTATCAGCAATGCTTCAGGAAGTTATAAAATAGAAGGAGACTATGAATATGTTGCTGATGTCACTAAACGCGCTCCTCAATTTGATTTGGAGTATACTTATGAGAAAGCGGGCAAATATTATCATGTAGTAGAAAAATTGGTTCTACGTCAGGATCCGCTTTATGATTTGCGCGTTGAGACATGGTGATGAGTAATAGATATGATTGAAACATAATATTAAGCAAAGATGAAAAAAAATATATTTCTCGTGCTATGCATTTCTTTTATTTGTTTTGGCTGTAGTGCAGAAGCGGAATGGGAAAAATTAAAAGTAAAGGAAGTAGTGAAGACGGATCCTGTTATTGATTGGTCGGCTACTGCTGATAGTTGTACCTATGTTCTTATTGAGCAGTTTATGAATAAAGAAAAAGGTACTTTCTGGAAATCACCGAAAGATGTGAGTGGAGGCTCGTATAATATTTATTGGCAACAGGCACATGCGATGGATGTCGTTATATATTCTTATGAGCGTATAAAGGATAAGAATCCGGCATTGGCTGCCACATACAAGAGTTATTTCAAATTATGGTTTGATAATAAGGCGAATAATTATCATCATAGTGACAGTGATGAAACTGGATTTTTGAATCCTTTTACGGATGATATGTGTTGGATTTGCCTTACGTTGATACATTTGTCGGAAGCTACCGGTGATGCTGTTTATATAAATATGGCAAAAAAAATTTATGATACACATATTATAACCCGGGCATGGACAGATGCTAAAGGAACCGGATTGCCTTGGAAAAGCGATGATAAGAGCCGAAATGCTTGTACAAACTCTCCCGGTTGTTTAGTTGCTGCCAAACTGTATAGGAAGTTTGGAGGAAAAAATTATCTCGAAGATGCGAAAATGTTATATAAATATATTGTGGGTAGTTTACTGAAAAGTGACGGAAGAGTGGAAGAGCCTCCTTTGACATATACACAGGGGACTTTTGGAGAGGCATGCCGACAATTATATCATATTACGCAGGAACGGGAATATATGAGAAAGGCTGAATTGGTAATAAACTATACAATGACTAGTGATCGTTGTTTGCAAAACTGGATTTTGCGGGATGAAGGAACAAATATGGATGGAAGTATTTTTAAGGCGGTATTTGTGCCTTATGCTGTAAATTTGGCTTTGGATGATGATACTTCTGATTTTGTGAAAAAGCGTATTAAAACTTTTTTGTTGGACAATGCCGAAGCATTGTGGAAAAACATGGATAGAAGAGAATATCCTGCTATGTATTGCAATTATTATTGGGGTAGTATGTTTCCTTCCAATGAAATTGCATCCATGGGGGCACAGGCAAGTGGTAGCTCTTTAATGGAAGGAGTTGCCCGAATGATGGTGACTCCGGAAAAATAAAGTTATCTTTGTAGCCCAATATAATTAAATCGAGCTTATGAATCATCGGTTCCGTTGTTCTTGCATTATCTTGTTCATTTTTTATTCTTGTATTAGTCATCTTTATGGGCAGGTGCAGGCAGTATCTACCGTTGATACAGGGTATGAACTTTGGTTGAATTACAAATCCGGCTCCAATTCCCGATTGAAGCAATCTGCTATTCGGTATGCCAGTCAGGTTCGTTTGGCGGGAAGCCAGTATGATGAAGTAATAAGAGAGGAGTTGGAGCGTGCTTTAAGAGCATTGCTGGAAATTACACCAGGTTTTGATCGTGGTAAAGAGGCTGGAATTCAGATGAGTTTCTGTACAGATAAAAGGCTGGGTAAGGAAGGATATATTATCCGTAGTGGTAAAAAGAGGATAACACTTCAAGCCTATTCCGATGCAGGGTTTCTTTATGGCACGTTCCATCTGATTCGATTGATTCAATGTGGTGAACCACTTGTACAACTGAATATAAGAGAGATACCTGCATTGGAATTTCGACAACTTAATCATTGGGATGATTTAAATGGAAATATAGAGCGGGGATATGCTGGTAAGTCGTTATGGAAATGGGAGGAGTTGCCGGAGAAAGTCGATAGTAGATATACTGACTATGCCCGTACTAATGCATCTATAGGCATAAATGGAGTTGTGTTGAATAACGTTAATGCCGATCCTCGTATTTTGCGCAGGGACTATTTGAAGAAAGTAGCTGCCTTGGCAGATGTTTTTCGTAAATACCATATACGGGTTTATCTTACAGCTAATTTTGCGGCACCTTTAAAACCGTCGGCAACTCCGGATGTGATGAAGCAATGGGGAGGGATAGGTGACCTTGATACAGCTGATCCGCGAGATCCGCATGTACAAGCGTGGTGGAAAGCGAAAGTTGATGAGATATATGAGCTGATTCCTGATTTTGGCGGATTTTTAGTAAAAGCCAATTCGGAAGGTATGCCCGGTCCTCAAGACTATCATTGTACTCATGCAGAAGGAGCAAATTTGTTGGCCCGTGCTTTAAAACCTTATGGAGGCATTGTGATGTGGCGCACTTTTGTTTATAATCCGGAGATTGATAAAGATCGTATCAAACGTTCTTATAAAGAGTTTCTTCCGCTTGATGGGAAGTTTGATGACAATGTGGTCTTACAGACGAAAAATGGGGCACTTGATTTCCAACCGAGTGAACCTGCCCAACCTTTATTTGGGAGTATGAAATATACTTCTTTGATGCCGGAACTCCAGATTACTCAAGAATATACAGGACATTCTACATATCTGGTTTATCTATTGCCTATGTGGAGGGAGTTCTTGGATTTTGATACCTATAGTGAAGGAAGAGGAAGTACAGTGAAGAGTATTATTACAGGTAAGACTGCTTCTTATCCCTTTCGTGCAATTGCAGGTGTGGCAAATACTGGAGATTTACAGAACTGGACAGGACACCACTTTGCGCAAGCCAACTGGTTTGCTTTTGGGCGTTTAGCATGGAATCCCGATGAAGAAACAGAAAAAATAACTTCTGAATGGATAAAGTCTACCTGGAATTGTGACGAACAAACTCTAAAGGTTATTGAACAAATGATGATGCCGACTTGGGATCGCTTTGTTCGTAGTCATTCGCCTTATAGCCTTGGATTAACTACTCAGGTAAAATGTCATTATAAAGCAGGATTCGGAATACGTGCCAATAAAGAGTGGAAAATTAGTAAAGAAAGTATTGGTAATGATCGTACTGTCAATGGGTCTGATTATGTATCTCAATATTGGAGGCCTAATCGTTCAATCTTTAATGATATAAATCTGTGCCCTGAATTGTATTTGCTCTGTTTTCATAATGTATCGTGGGAGCATAGAATGAAATCCGGTTTGACTCTTCGTGAAGAATTAACCGCTAATTTAAAACTGGGAATAGAACAAGCTGATAGAAATATCCGGCTTTGGAAATCAATTCGTCATAAGATTGATTCCCGGAGATTTGCAGAGGTAATGGAAAGTCTTTTGAAAGAACGGAGAGATGCTGAAACATATTACAATGTTGCTATTCATTTTTTTGATCTTTATAAGTAAAATCTATATTGGATGAGTTTTGATGTGAAAATGGTTATTTTTTGTCCTTTATTGAATGGCTATTTTCGTAACTTATTGGAAAGATTGCCGAACTTTGGGTGTGAGTAATTCATACACTTCTTGTTACTAAACTTATTACGATATTATGTTATGAATAGAAAAGTTTTATTCTCAATCTCTGCTGTTTCTGGTATGATAAATATCATCCCAATGTCGGCACAAACACCCAAACCCAATGTTGTTATCATCATGACCGACCAACAGCGAGCTGATTTGTGTGGTCGCGAAGGTTTTCCGATGGCTGTCACTCCTTTTGCCGATTCGCTGGCATTGAGTAATGTCTGGTTTGATAAGGCGTATACGGTAGCTCCTGCTAGTATACCTGCGCGTTGTTCCATGTTTACAGGACGTTATCCGACTGCTACGCATGTCCGTACGAACCACAACACTCCCGATATGTATTATAAGAAAGATATGCTCGAAGTGTTTAAAGAACAAGGATATAAGACGGCATTACTGGGAAAGAACCATGCGCATGTGAAAGGGAAAGATTTTGATTATTGTGAGGAATATTTTCATTGGGGAAAGAATCAGCGTGATACGCAGGAAGATAAGGACTTTGCATTTTTTCTGAATAATAAAGCGAGAGGTCAATATTTGGAAGCCACCCCTTTCCCGGCAGAAGCGCAGAATCCGGTGAAAATGGTTACCAAAGCTTTGGCTTGGGCGGAGCAGCAAAAAGATTCCGCATTCTTTATGTGGGTTTCAATGCCTGAACCGCATAATCCATATCAGATATCAGAGCCTTATTTCTCAATGTTTTCTCCGGAAAAGATACCGGCAACTTTGACTAGCCGGAACGATTTATCTAAAAAAGGAAATAAGTATGAGATTTTGGCGGAATTGGAAGATACAGCCTGCCCGAACCTGGCGGAAGATCTTCCTCGTTTGCGTGGGAATTATTTGGGAATGCTTCGTCTGATTGATGACCAGACCAAACGTCTGATTGAAGGATTCAAAGCAGCCGGGCTTTATGAAAATACCATTTTTGTAATCCTGTCAGACCATGGGGATTATTGTGGGGAGTATGGCTTGATTCGTAAAGGTGCAGGAGTGCCTGAATGTTTGACCCGTATTCCGATGATTTGGGCAGGATATAACATTCATCCGCAAAAATCTCCTATGGATGCACATGTTTCTATTGCTGATGTATTTCCTACTATTTGTACAGCAATCGGTGCAGATATACCTCTAGGAGTGCAAGGACGCAGTTTATGGCCGATGTTGACGGGTAAATCGTACCCAAAGAAAGAATTCTCGAGTGTAATTGTACAACAGGGATTCGGTGGTGAAGATTTCACCCGGGATGAACCGTTGGCATTTGCTAAAGAGGGGGCTTTGCAACCCAATAAAATAGCTCACTTTGACGAACTGAATACCTGGACACAAAGCGGAACTGAACGTATGGTTCGCAAAGATGACTGGAAACTGGTACTCGACAATTATGGCCGTGGTGAACTGTATAACTTGAAAGCCGATCCTTCTGAGATTAATAATCTTTATAATAAAAAGAAATATGCTTCCAAACAAATGGAATTGCTGGAAGAATTGATGACTTGGGAACTGCGTGTACAAGACCCATTGCCGGTGCCAAGAAATCGTTATCATTTTAAGCGGAATCCATATAACTATCATTTTGAAGATAAAAAGAAATAGAACTGAATAACTAGAACTACTGTATCAATGAGAATCTTTTCGCTATTAATATTATTGGTAGTGGCATCTGCCCTGCAATCGCAAGTGGTTGTGAATGAGAATGTAAAACATAGTAAATATGCTTTCCCATTAGTCGCATCGAAAATAAAGGCGACCGTGTGTTATGATGCCAATGATTACCCGGTTGTAAAGAAGGTTGCCGAACTGTTTGTGTCTGATATTGAAAATGTCACAGGGCAGAGATTAAAATTGGCAGATGAATGGAAGAAAGGAAAAACAGTGGTGATTGTCGGTACTATTGAAAAGAATCAAGCAATTCGTCAGCTAGCCTCCAATGGGAAAATAGATATATCTCCTTTGGAAGGAGCATGGGAACGTTATCTGATTCAGACAGTTAATCATCCTTTTCCAGGAGTAGATAAAGCGCTGATTGTAGCCGGAAGTGACAGGCGAGGAGCTTCTTACGGTTTGTTTTCTCTTTCGGAAATGGCAGGTGTATCTCCTTGGTATTGGTGGGCGGATGTCCCTGTGAAGAAACATAAAACACTTTATGTGGATGCTCCCACCACTGTTTCCAAGACCCCTTCCGTGAAATATAGAGGCGTTTTTCTGAATGATGAAGATTGGGGATTGAAACCTTGGGCTGCTAAGACTTTTGAGAAAGAGCGTGGCAATATAGGTCCCCGTACTTATGCCAAAATATGCGAATTGTTGTTACGGTTGAAAGCCAATTATCTGGCTCCTGCCATGCATCCGGTGTCGACTGCATTTTATAAGATACCTGAAAATAAGTTGGTGGCAGATACTTTTGCTATTGTAATGGGGTCCAGTCATTGCGAACCATTATTGTTAAATACAGCTAGTGAATGGAATTCAAAAACGATGGGGCCTTGGGATTATGGTAAAAATAAGGATAAAATTAATGAAGTTCTAGGAAACCGTGTAAAGGAAAACTGTGCTTATGAGAATGTATATACATTGGCTTTGAGAGGATTGCATGATGCGGCAATGGGAGGAGGTGATGTCCCCATGAAAGAAAAGGTCAAAATGCTGGAGAGTGCGTTGAAAGACCAGCGTAATTTGATTGCAGAACATATTGATCGACCGGTTGAAACAATTCCACAGGCATTTACTCCATACAAGGAGGTGTTGGAAATCTATTCGAATGGATTGGAATTGCCGGATGATGTAACCATTATTTGGCCGGATGATAACTTCGGCTACATGAAGCGCTTAAGTGGCCCGCATGAACAGAAGCGCTCCGGGCGTGCAGGTGTTTACTACCATGTCTCTTATCTGGGAGTTCCCCATAGCTATTTGTGGTACAGTACTACTCCCCCGGCTCTGATGTATGAGGAACTCCGAAAGGCTTATGATACGACGGCAGACCGTATCTGGCTGGCTAATTGCGGTGATTTAAAAGGAGCCGAAATGCAAGTCTCTTTATTCCTTGATATGGCTTATGATATAGATAGCTTTAATGCGAATAATGTGGTTACCTATCCCGCCCGTTGGTTGGCAAAGATGTTTGGGGAGCAGTATTATAGCGTATTTGAAGATATCACTTCTTCGCATATCAATCTGGCCTTTTCCCGGAAACCGGAATATATGGGTTGGGGATATTGGAATAATTATTGGGGCGGGGGAGAGAAACGTACGGATACGGAGTTCTCTTTTGCCAATTATAATGAAGCAGAAAATCGTCTGAACGAATATAGCCGTATTGGGAAGAAAGCGGAAAATCTTTTGGCATCTTTGGATAAAGACAGTCAGCCGGCTTTTTATCAGTTATTATACTACCCGGTGAAAGGTGCCGAACTGATGAACCACATGACTATAAAAGGACAATATTATCGGCAGTATGTTCGTCAGCAGCGTGCCGCCGCCAATTTGATAAAGGAGAAGGTAAAGAATTACCATGATAGTCTGCAAATCATAACTGAAGGGTATAATTCTTTGTTGAACGGGAAATGGAAATATATGATGTCTTTGAAACAGAATTATGAAGGTTCCAGTTCTTACTTTATGCTCCCGTTGATGGAAGAAAGTTATACACCGGTTGGTGCTCCTAAATTGGCTCTTCAGGCAGAAAGTGAAATTTTGGATAAAGGTGGGATAAGCTATCATAGTTTGCCTGTTTATAACACTTTTTCCCGTAAAAGCCATTGGGTCGATGTGTATAATCAAGGAAGTGGAGATTTGAGTTGGACTGCAAAGCCGTCGGACGATTGGATTATAGTGTCTCAAAAAGCTGGGAAAACTCCGACAGAGGACCGAATCAGGGTATCTGTTGATTGGGAGAAAGTTCCGGTTGGAGAGAGTATTAAAGGTTCTGTGGAGTTTAGGTCTAATGATCAAAAAGAATGTGTATTGGTTTCTGTTTTTAATCCGGCGTCTCCTGCGCGTGATGAGATGCAAGGAGTGTATATGGAAGAGAATGGGTATGTCTCTATTCCGGCTGCAGGGTTTCATCGTAAGTTTGAGAGTAATGACATAAAAATGAATATTCTTCCCGGGGTTGGGGTTGAAGGGCATGCTTTGCAATTAGGGAATCCTATATCTCCCTTACAGATGTATCGTGCTGGTGATGTACCTAGAGCGGAATATGATTTTTATACGTTTAATGCCGGGATTTATGATGTGTATACCTATGTTCTACCTACATTCCCTTTGCACGCAGAACGAGACTATAAATTGCCGGAACATACTAATTCGGACACAAAGTATAGTGTCCGTATAGATGATGGTTCTATTTCTACTCCATCTACTTCTGCTATTGAGTATTCTCAAGTTTGGTATGATAGTGTACTGAAGAATTGTAGAGTGAATAAATCTACTTTGTATGTGAAGAAGCCGGGCAAACACACCCTACAGATACGTTGTGGTGATCCCGGAGTCGTCATTCAAAAAATAGTTATCGACATGGGAGGATTAAAACGTTCATACCTTGGACCTGAAAGTACAAAATGTAATTAGTCTAATTGATTGGAGAACCAGATGGCTTTGCCATGGGTTCTCCTTCTTTTTGTGGTATTCCCAGTATAGGCATCCCATCTTTGTCCCACTCTATTTTTTGTAAGCGGGGAGTACGTGAGTCCATTGCACCTGGAGCGTCATTCGGTATCTGACGGGCATGATAAAGCATATAACATTCCTTTCCATCCGGTGAAGAGACGAAAGAACTGCCGCCAGGGCCAAAAACTTCATTCTCCGGTTTCTGCTGAAATACGGGTGTCGGATGTTTCTTCCAGGAAGCAGGGTCCAACAGGTTGGCATTGGCGTCTGCTGTTAGCAATCCTACACAATAATAGGGAGTCCAGCTACCACTGGCGGAATAAAAAATGCATACTTTATCTTTATTCTTCGGCTGGAAGAAATGAGGTGCTTCGTTCACATGGATCGGATAGGCTGTTTTGCTGCCATCGGGATTCACCCATTGACACTCCCATTCATATTCAGGTTTGGAAATCAGGACTCTATCAGAAGAAAGAGTCCACGGATTTTCCATCGAAGCGATGTAAATACATTGTGTCTCGCTGTCAATTCTTCGTTTTTGCCATCCGCACCAAATCATGTAACGCTGTCCGTTGTGTTCGAAAGTACTCGCATGAATTGCCCAGTTGTTATCTTTGTCGGTCGGTATGCGCCCTTTCATGACAAATTTACCCTCTGTAGGAATATCAGCTTCGTTTTCGATCACATAAATCTGGTGATTGTCCATATTGCCATCGTCTGCTGCGAAGTAAATATACCATTTGTTGTTGATGCGATGCATTTCAGGAGCCCATAAGTGATGGGAATTGCTTGGGTCGGTTGGTCTCCATACCGGCTTTCTAAGACTGTCATTCAAATTTGTTATGTCACTGGTCTCCCAGAGCATGATTCTGCTTTCAGAGCCTTGCGTATAATAATATTTTCCTTCATAAAAAACAGCCCATGGCTCTGCTCCTCTTTCACGTAGCGGATTTGTATAAGTAGCTCCTGTTACGGCTTTCTTTTCCGGCTCTGTTTTCTTCTTGGGTTGACAGGATGCACAAATAATTATTAAAAGTATGGTTAGGAATAACAATCTGCTTCTCATGGTATTTTTTACTTAATAATAATATTGCAAAGAAAGCACAAAATCCTGATAAATCATCTTTTTTTTGCAGATTGGTTAGTATTTATCCTTAATTGGTTTGTATTTATTGAATTTCTAGTTGTTTTTTCTCATCTTTGTGGCACGAACTTTAAAATTGATATTGTATGAAACTGAAGCACCTTATTCTTCTTAGTGTTATTTGCTGTTCCCAGTCTGTATTTGGACAAAAAGCCAATCAACAACCGAAGACGAGTGGCAATCCTGTATTCCCGGGATGGTATGCTGATCCGGAAGGAGTTGTATTTGGGGATGAATACTGGATTTATCCTACGTATTCGGCGCCTTATGACGAACAGACTTTCATGGATGCCTTCTCGTCTAAAGACCTGGTGAACTGGACAAAGCACCCGAAAGTGTTATCAAAAGAGAATATTAGTTGGTTTAAACGTGCTTTGTGGGCACCTGCCGTGATTCATGCGAATGATAAATATTATATATTCTTCGGTGCGAATGATATCCAAAGCAATAATGAACTGGGCGGTATTGGTGTAGCTGTGGCCGACAATCCTGCCGGACCATTTAAAGATGCGTTAGGCAAACCTCTGATTGATAAATTTGTAAATGGTGCGCAACCGATCGATCAGTTTGTTTACAAAGATGATGACGGACAGTATTATATGTATTATGGTGGCTGGGGACATTGTAATATGGTTAAACTGGCCCCGGACTTGTTGAGTATCGTACCGTTTGAAGATGGTACCCTTTATAAGGAAGTAACCCCCGAAAAATATGTAGAGGGACCTTTTATGTTGAAACGTAACGGAAAATACTATTTTATGTGGTCGGAAGGCGGTTGGACCGGACCGGATTATTGTGTTGCTTATGCCATTGCCGACTCACCGTTCGGACCTTTCAAAAGAGAAGCAAAAATATTACAGAGAGATCCCAATATTGGAACAGGTGCCGGTCATCATTCAGTTGTAAAAGGGCCGGGAGAGGATGAATGGTACATCATTTATCATCGCCATCCATTGGGTGAAACGGATGGAAACGCTCGTGTGACCTGCGTTGACCGTATGTACTTTGATAAAGATGGGAAAATAAAACCCATAAAGATGACTTTCGAGGGAGTAAAGGCAAGCCCATTGAAGTAAAATCTGAAAAGTTCAGCCCATCCGTAATTAATATTTTAATAAAGATGGGCTTTTTTTGATTTATTGTTTTATTTTTGTCCTTGTAAATCAAACATACTTATTACAATGAAACCAGATATACACACTCTTTCCGACTCCCTTTTGTGGAAAAGGTTTCTCGAGGGAGATTCGAGTGCGTATACCCAAATCTATAATCGAACGGTGCAAGATCTGTTTCGATTCGGACTATTATATACTTCAGACAAAGAATTAATTAAAGATTGCATACATGATGTGTTTGTGAAAATCCACATGAATCGTGCAAAGTTAGCCCCAACAGATAATATTGCAGCTTATTTGACGGTAGCGTTGAAAAACACTCTTTTTAATGCGCTAAAAAAAACAACAGATTCTCTTTCGTTTGATGAAATAGGTGAGAGAGAAGAGACGGTTGACGAATCCCCCTCCACTCCGGAAACTATATATATTAATAATGAACAGGAAAAACAAGTTCAGGCAACCGTGCATACTATGATGTCTGTATTGACGGACAGACAGCGTGAAATTATTTATTATCGATATATCAAAGAGATGAGTATTGATGAAATAAGTAAGGTGACAGACATGAATAATCAATCTGTTTCTAATTCTATTCAACGGGCTTTGGGACGTATCCGGAACTTATTTAAGAGAAAATAAGAGAGAATAATCAGCCTATTTTTCCTGCCTATCAAAAAAAAAGTGGGAAAAACTTCGGAAAAGGTGAGTATAAAATGAAAGTACAACTGTTATTCATACGTAAAGACAATGAAAATGATGAACTCTGAACAAAAACATACAGATTTTTCCCTATATACTTTTGAAGAATTCCTTCAGAATGATTTCTTTATTTCTTCCATGAAGCATCCTACGGAAGAAACACAGAAGTTTTGGGATGAATTTGAATGGTTGAATCCTTCTAATATAGATGAATATATAGCAGCAAAAAGATATTTGGAGGTTTTTTCAAAAGAGAAAGAAGAAGTACTTTCAAATGAGGAAACGGATGATTTATGGACTCGTATACAGGCAACCAATATAAATAAGGAGAAGGCGAAACGTAAGAACTATTTCTTAATAGGATTGAGCTCGGCGGCCAGTGTTGCTATTCTTGTGGGATGTTTCTTCTTATTAAAGAGTTATTCTTCGGTGCTGGGTCCGGATATTGCCACCTTTGCAGTGAATACTAAAGCTGATTTGCCTCTGACGGAAGAAACACTGTTGATTTTGGCGGAAGATAACGTAGTGAGCCTGAAAGAAAAAGAAACGGAGATTACGTATGATTCCGTAGAAATTAAAACAAATCAGGAAAGTATACAAAAGGAAAAATCGGCAGCTTACAATCAATTGGTCATTCCGCGTGGAAAGCGATCGGTATTGACGTTTGCCGATGGATCTAAAGTCTGGGTGAATGCCGGCACGAGAGTGATTTATCCGGTAGAGTTTGAAAAAGATAAACGTGAAATCTATGTGGATGGAGAAATCTACATAGAAGTAGCCAGAGATGAAAACCGCCCTTTCTATGTGCGGACCAAAGATATGAATGTCAGGGTGCTTGGTACTAAATTTAATGTAACGGCGTATGAGTCGGAAGCAATCAGAAGTGTAGTGCTGGCGCAAGGATGTGTTCAGGTAGAGACAGACCGGACTCCGAAAGCGATTTTGGCTCCTAATCAGATGTTCAGTTCTGCTGATGGAAAGGAAAATATATCACAAGTAGATGTGGAACAGGCAATATCGTGGATAAATGGACTCTATTGTTTCCAAAGTGCCGATTTGGGAATAGTTTTGCAACGCCTGTCTACCTATTATGGTGTGAATGTAGAATTTGACCCAGCGCTAAGTAAAATAAAATGTTCCGGAAAAATCGATTTGAAAGACAGCTTTGAAACAGTTATTAATGGATTAACCTTTGTTGCACCAATTTCTTATGCCTATGATGAACAATATAAAACGTATCGAGTAGTAAAGAAATAGATATAAAAAAATAAGATAATAAACTAATCTAACTCCCGTATTTTATGGTAATTATTGAAGAGAGTGGATGATACGAACTATCATCCAGATGGGACTTGCGTGCCTATGAATGTTTATATATAGAAAATAATATTATGAGAAATTTTTAACATGTTTAATATGAAAAATGCAATTAGAGAACGAAAGAGTAAGGTTCTCGGGCTATTCCTGTGCTTTTTACTTCTCGGAATAGACTACTCTTTCGCAAGTTACAACAATTATTCTCAATTTAAGACTCTTTCGGTCAGCATGAGTAACTCGACGTTGAGAGAAGTGCTTAAAACAATAGAGAAAAGTAGTCAATTTGTTTTCTTCTATTTAGATGACGCTGTCAACTTAGAACGTAAGGTATCTATCGACAGTAAGAATAAGAATATAGAAGAAATCCTTTCTGAACTTTTCGAAGGTACTTCGTGTACTTATCGGATCTCTGACAGGCAAATATTTATTTCCGGAAAAGCCCCTGCTTCAACCGAACAGCAACAGAATAAGCGGAAAATATCCGGACGTGTCACTGATATAAAAGGAGAGCCGCTTATTGGGGTGAACGTTACTGTGGATGGAGATGCAAACGGTTCGATTACGAATATGGATGGTTTGTATGAGATATTCGTAACCAAGAAGAGCGTAGTGCTTAAATTTACCTATATCGGGTTTAAAACTTCTGAAATACGAACCAATGCCTCGACCAACATTTATGATGTCACCTTGGAAGAACAGGTCAACGAATTGGAAGAGACTGTTATTGTGGGGTATGGTACCCAGCGTAAAATAAGTAATATCGGTGCACAGTCTTCCATGAAGATGGAAGATATTAAGACGCCTTCTGCCAGTTTAACAACTACATTGGCAGGTCGTTTGGCGGGTGTTGTGGCTGTACAACGTACAGGAGAACCGGGAAAAGATGCTGCTGATATCTGGATTCGTGGTATTTCTACTCCCAACACTTCTTCTCCGCTGGTATTGGTGGATGGAGTGGAACGTTCGTTCAATGACATCGATCCGGAAGATATTGAATCGTTGACAACGTTGAAAGATGCATCAGCAACAGCTGTGTATGGTGTACGTGGTGCCAATGGCGTAATTTTGATTAAAACCAAACCGGGAAAGGTAGGAAAACCGACAGTGAGCGCGGATTATTATGAATCGTTTACCCGTTTCACGAAGATGGTCGATTTGGCAGACGGTATCACTTATATGAATGCAGCCAACGAGGCAATGCGTAACGACGGTATTGCTACGAAATATACAGAAGATCAGATACGTAACACGATTGCCGGTAAGGATCCTTATCTATATCCGAATGTGGATTGGTTGAAAGAAATCTTTAATGATTGGGGACATAATCGCCGTGTGAATGTAAATGTACGCGGTGGTAGCGAGAAAGTCGCTTATTATGCATCAGTCAGCTACTTTAATGAGACAGGTATGACGGTGACTGATAAGAATATCAACACCTATGATTCTAAAATGAAATATAGCCGTTACAACTTTACTACCAATTTGAATATCGACGTAACTCCTACTACTAAGGTCGAGATCGGTGCGCAAGGTTATCTGGGAGAAGGAAACTATCCGGCCATCTCTTCTGCCGATTTGTATAATGCGGCAATGTCTATCTCACCGGTTGAATATCCGAAGATGTTCTTTGTTAACGGAGAAGCCTTTGTGCCGGGAACTTCAACCAATAACAACTTTAATAACCCTTATTCACAGGCTACACGTCGTGGTTATGACAACCTGACGAAAAATCAGATTTACTCTAATTTGCGCGTCACACAGGATTTGGATATGCTTACGAAAGGACTGAAACTGACTGCTATGTATGCATTCGACGTATACAATGAGATACATGTACATCAGGACCGTGCAGAGTCTACCTACAACTTCCTGGACACTAGTGTTCCTTACGATATGAATGGACAACCTATTCTGCAACGTATTTATGAAGGAAGTAACGTGTTAAGCTATAAACAGGAAACGAGTGGTAACAAAAAGACCTATTTGGAGGCTTCCTTGAACTATGACCGGACATTTAACGACGATCATCGTGTTAGTGCTTTATTCCTGTTCAATCAGCAATCCAAACTATTATATCCGAAAGGGACATTGGAAGATGCGATTCCGTATCGTATGATGGGTATTGCCGGTCGTGCCACTTATTCATGGAAAGACCGTTACTTCGCAGAGTTCAACATCGGTTATAACGGTGCCGAGAACTTTTCGCCTAAACATCGTTTCGGAACTTTCCCTGCATTTGGTGTAGGATGGGTTGTTTCAAATGAGAAATTCTGGCAACCTCTGTCGAAGGCAGTTTCTTTCTTGAAGATACGTTATACGGATGGTAAAGTGGGTAATAGCGAAGTTTCCGACCGTCGTTTCATGTATCTGGATCAGATGAAAGAAAATGGAGACTATGGTTATAAATTCGGACCGAATGGAACTAAGTGGTCCGGTTATGAAACAGTGAATATGGCTGTTGACTTGATTTGGGAAGAATCTCGCAAACAAGACTTGGGTATTGACCTTAAGCTATTTAATGACGATCTGTCTATTGTATTCGACTTGTTTAAAGAACGTCGTGAAAACATCTTGTTGAAGCGTGAACATTCTATACCTTCATTCTTGGGATACAACACATCTGCTCCTTACGGAAACATCGGTATCATAGAAAATAAAGGATTTGATGGCACGATCGAGTATAACAAGCGTATCAATAAAGACTGGGTAATTGCGCTTCGTGGTAATGTCACCTTTAATAAGGATAAATGGATTCAGGGAGAATTGCCGGAACAGAAATACGAATGGATGAACCAATATGGGCACAACATCAATGGAGTGAAAGGATATGTTGCCGAGGGGCTGTTCACTCAAGCTGAAATAGATGATATGGCACGCTGGGAATCTTTGTCGGATGCCAATAAAGCCATTACTCCCAAACCGTTTGCATCACAGTTTGGAACAGTGAAAGCCGGAGATATCAAATACAAGGATTTAAACAATGACGGTCAGATAGACGCATACGACCAGACTTACATTTCTCGTGGGGATGTGCCGACAACTGTCTATGGTTTCGGATTTACAGTAGGTTGGAAAGACTTGTCTGTGGGTATGATGTTCCAGGGCGTAGCAGGAGCCGAACGTGTTTTGAACGGTAGCAGTGTTAATCCGTTTAATGGCGGTGGTGGTAGTGGTAATCTTTACTCTAACATTGGCGACCGTTGGACAGAGGAAAATCCGGATCAGAATGCCTTTTATCCGCGTTTGTCTTATGGAAGTGAAACAACTAGTAATATTAATAACTTCCAGAAAAGTACCTGGTGGGTGCGTAACATGAACTTCCTGCGTTTGAAGACATTGCAGATCTCTTATAATCTGCCTAAACCCTGGGTGAATAAAGTTCATTTGAAGAATGCGGCTGTATATGTAATGGGAACTAACCTGTTCACTTTGAGTCGTTTCAAATTATGGGATCCGGAGTTGAATACCGATAATGGTGCTTCTTATCCGAATACGACTTCTTATTCAGTTGGTATTAATTTCACATTCTAAACAAAAAGATAATGAAAAAATATAATTATATAATCGTTAGTTTGCTGGCGTGTCTCTTGACGACATCTTGTAATGACTATTTTGACCAGGTGCCCGATGACCGTTTATCACTCAAGGAGATTTTCACAACCAGAGATGGAGCCTTGCGGTATCTTTCGAACGTATACACATTCTTACCGGATGAATTTAACCAACGTCAGGTGCATGAAACAAGTCTGTACCGTACTCCCGGTCCCTGGACAGGTTCCAGCGACGAAGCAGAGTGGACAAATGACAATAAAGGGAAATTGATAAATAACAACTCTATCGATGCGACTGAAGGAACGATGGTATTGTATCGCTGGAAGAGCTGGTTTTCAGGTATTCATGAAGCGGCAGTATTTACAGAAAATGTAGATCAGGCACCGCTGACTGTTACAGAAAGAAATCAATGGAAAGCGGAAGCAAGAGCTTTGCGGGCGATCTACTATTTTTATTTAGTACGTACTTATGGTCCGGTTCCTTTGCTTGAAAAGGACTTCCCGATGGATACTCCGAGCGATGAGTTGCAACTCCCGCGTAATACGGTAGACGAGTGTTTCGATTTTATCGTATCAGAGTTGAAAGGTGCGCAAAACGATGGTTTACTGGATGATGCTTCTACCGACAAAGTGTCCGGATATGGCCGTATTGATAAGGCGATTGCACAGGCGTTTATCATTGAGGCATTGACTTATCGTGCCAGCTGGTTGTTTAATGGAGAGTGCAATTACTATTCAGACCTGGCTAATACGGACGGAACAAAGCTGTTCCCTAACAAACCGGACGAAGCTACCAAACGTGCCAATTGGCAGAAAGTGATTAATGAATGTAACACTTTCTTCTCTAATTACGGAAGTCGTTATCATTTGATGTATACCAATAAGGACGGTGTTTCTGTTTCCGGTCCGGACTCGGAAGACTTCAGCCCGACAGAATCTTATCGCCGTGCAGTAAGAACCCTGTTTTCTGAAATGGGTAACAATAAAGAAATGATTTTCTATCGTTTGGATAATGCTGCCGGAACCATGCAGTACGACCGTATGCCGAATAGATCCGGTAATACGACTAATTATAGAGGTGGTAGCTTGTTGGGAGCAACCCAAGAAATGGTAGATGCCTATTTCATGTCAAACGGAGAATCTCCTATTTCCGGTTATAGTGCTGACGGAGTCACTCCGATTATCAACGAAAAATCCGATTATGTAGAAGAGGGAGTCTCTACAACAGAATACAAAGGAACAGACGGTACCTTATATGCACCGGCAGGAACCAGAATGATGTATGTTAATCGTGAACCTCGTTTTTATGTAGACATTACCTTTAGTAATTCAAAATGGTTTGATGGAACAGAAGGCGATTATATAGTAGATTTCACTTATAGCGGAAGTTGTGGTAAAGAACAAGGTAGCAATGACTATACAAGTACAGGTTATTTGGTGCGTAAAGGAATGGATTCCGGCGACCGTAACCAGAATTTGGTTTGTGTGCTCTTGCGTCTGACTAATATTTATTTTGACTATATCGAAGCGCTTGCACATGTCAGCCCGACTCATGAAGACATCTGGACGTATATGAACATGATCCGTAAGCGTGCGGGTATTCCGGGATACGGTGAAACAGTCAATCTGCCTAAACCGACTACAACGGAAGAAGTCATGGAGCTGATTCGTAAAGAGAAACGCATTGAATTGAGTTTCGAAAACTGCCGTTATTTTGATGTACGTCGCTGGGGATTGGTAAATGAGTATTTCAACAAAGCAATTCACGGTATGAATGTCAATTATGACGGAAATGAATTCTTCAAACGTACGGAGATTGTGAAGCGTATTTTTGACCGTCAGTACTTCTTCCCCATACCACAGGGCGAAATTGATATTGATAAAAACTTGGTTCAGAATACAGGATTCTAAATACTGATTATAAAATAGAAATTATGATGAAACAATATATTTTCTCTGCAGTTTGTCTCATGTCCGGTGTCCTTTGTATGTCCTCTTGCAATGAGGATAAACAGGCAAAGCCATATACCCCGGATTACGAGATTGTACCGGAGTATACTAATGCGGATACCTGGACTGCCTATGAAGCATTTAATGATAACTTGCTGGACCCCGATAAGAATATTTATAAAACAAGTACCGCTTATACTGCTGCTACCGACCGTAATAACGGAGCTGCCGCTATCTGGTGCCAGCCGATCTATTGGGATATGGCCATGAACGCATATAAACGTGCAAAAGCGGAAGGAGATACGGAAAGAGAAAACAAATACAAGCAGTTGTGTGATGATTTGTTTGCCGGAAATAAAGCACATTATGTAAACTTTGATTTCGACAATAATAATGAGAATACCGGCTGGTTTATCTATGATGATATACAGTGGTGGACCATTACTTTGGCACGTGCTTACGAATTATTTAAAGTGGAAGAGTATCGCAGTCTGGCAGAAGCAAGTTTTGCACGTGTATGGTACGGTTCTCCCCGCGTAGGTGATACGGGTTCTTATGCAGATCCTGAAAAGAATTTGGGTGGAGGTATGTTCTGGCAATGGCAGCCTATCGGCAACCCGAATGAAAATGCTGCCGGTGATGGTAAGATGGCTTGTATCAATTTCCCGACTGTGGTAGCTGCATTGACCCTTTACAATAACGTTCCTGCCGATCGTGTGGCTGATCCGAATCCGGAAAGCTGGAGTAATAAGTACGGTGATTTTACCCGTCCGCATTATGAAACGAAGGAAGCTTATCTGGCAAAAGGAAAAGAAATCTATGAATGGGCTGTGAAGAATCTGGTAGACAGCAATACCGGAGAGGTTGCCGACAGCAAGCATGGTGAAGGCAATCCGGCATGGTCGGACCATGTATACAATCAGGCCACTTTTATCGGAGCTTCATTATTGCTTTATAAAGCTACCGGTGAGAAAACATATTTGGACAATGCAATTTTGGGAGCTGACTATACAATGAATACCATGTCCGGAACGTACGATTTACTGCCGTTCGAGAGTGGCGTGGAACAGGGTATTTATACCGCTATCTTTGCGGAATACATGGCCATGCTGGTGAATGATTGTGGCCAGACCCAGTACGTACCGTTCTTGAAACGTAACATTAATTACGGCTGGGCTAATCGCGACCGGACGCGTAATTTGTGTGGTGGCGAATATCATAAGGCACAGATAGAAGGTGCTACTATTGATAGCTATAGTGCATCCGGAATACCGGCATTAATGTTGTTGTTTCCGGCAGATAAATAATTGTAACCCATAAAAAAGAAGAATAATGAATACGAAATATTCAAATTGGAAAATGTGGTATTATGTGTTATGCATGGTACTGACACTTCAATTGGCAGCTTGTTCTGAAGAAACGCATGACGAGTATACTGCGGCTCCTGAAATAGAAGATACCTATATCGACCAACTGGATGCATTGATTGCTGAAATGACCGATTTGCAGCAAAATTCAGACTACGGAGATAAGAAAGGACAGTACCCCACCGAAAGCCGGGCAATTCTGACAGATGCGATAGATGATGCCAATCGTGCGGTACTTTTAATCAAATATCAGCAACCCTCTCCGTCGGAAAGTGAGAAACAACGCTATGTGGCAGAAGCTAAGGCGTCTATAGAACAGTTCAAGAGTACGATCCGTACAGAAGACGCTGAAACAACACCGGCTGAACTGTTTGTGGATGGACGTGGTGATGGTGGTTCTTATATCGATTTCGGACGTAGCGAAGAATATGTCAATTTCGGAACCGAAGGAAACCAAGCCTTTACTGTTGAGTTTTGGGTGAAAGTAACCAAAGGTGGTGGAAAAGACCAGAATGTGTTCCTGTCAACTTACATGGGCGGTGACGGATGGCGTAACGGCTGGATGATGTACTGGCGTAATGCGGACGGTGGTATTTATCGTGCAACTTGGGGCGAAACAGGAGGAAATATCTGTGAACCGTCACTAAAGGCACCGGAAGATGGAGAATGGCAACATTTCTTGTTTGTGTACAGTGATAAAGGCTTGCCGGGCAGTCCGGAGCTTCGTGCGAAATTGTATGTGAACGGAGAAGTGAAAACAACCGAGGGAAGCGTGGGTAGCAGATTCTATAATTCAAGCAACTATGCCAACTATAATGCCCCGATGACTGCTTTCGGACGTTATATGCGTACCAGTGATAATCTGTTTGAAGAAGGCTTTGCCGGTTATATGAAGAAAATCCGTATCTGGAAAAGCGCAAAGGATAACGAATATGTTCAGAATTCTTATAATGGAACGGCTGAAGTGACGGGTAAAGAAGCAGACTTGGCGGCAGCATGGGATTTCATGACCAAACCTTCCGGTTCGGGTAATGAAGTAATAGATTTGACAGGTCGTCATACTGCTAAGATTATCGGTACTTACGAGTGGCAACGTATTGTTGAATAATAATGTAAAAACGATGAAAAACATGAAACGTTTAACTAATAAATGGAGAGAGGGAGCAATGCTCCTCTCTTTCCTCCTGATTTCTAGTCTGGCAGGGATATTTACCGCTTGTGACGATATTGAAGACGAGTACATAACAGATACACAATTAAGTATCTTACAGGAAAGCCGTACGTCATTGAACTATTTATTGAAAAATTCAACCTACGGAACTGCTCCCGGAACATATCCTGAAACCGGAAAGGATATATTAAATGCTGCTATTACCGAGTTGGATGCACTGATAACACGGGTAGAAGCTGGCGAAGAACTGGATGAAACAACTTTGGAAGCTGCTGTAGCAAAGGTAAATCAAGCGATTGACGAGTTTAAAAAATCAAAATATTATAATCTGTCTCCGGAAGCACAGCAATATATCAATAATTTACTGGCTAAGGCGGATGAAATACTTGCAATCGTTAATGATGAAACGAAGTGGGGAAATCATCAGGGACAATATCCGGTAGAAAATAAGTCGGTTTTGGAGAGTGCAGCTAAAGACTTGGAAAGTCTGGCTGAAAGAATCAAATCCGGTTCCATCACAGATATGACGCAGGAGATTTATGATGAGGCTGTTGCTGCTGCCGATAAGAAAGTAGAAGAAGTAGAAGATTCTGCATGGCCGGATAACAGTCAGATTACCTGGAATCTGTTTGTAGATGGAAATGCCGGTTCCTATATAGACTTTGGTTATAGCGAGGATTATGTGAAGTTTGGAGAGGATGACAATCAGGCATTTACGATTGAACTTTGGGTGAATATCAAAGAATATTGCAATAAACAGGGAGAAGACAACTGTACTTTCCTTTCTACCATGACAAACGATCCTTATTGGAGCGGATGGCGTGCCCAGGATCGTACGAAAGGATTATTGAGAACAATGGTTGCTCACTGGGAAAATGAGAATCATACAGCGGCAGGTATATGGGAACCGGGGTGGAAGAACTCAGATAACTGGACTAAAGATCGTTGGACACATTATGCCTATTTATTTAGTGATAAAGGTTTGCCGGGATTTGATACACCAACTGATATTAAGAGCTATTCTATGGTTAATGGTGTAAGGCGAGATGGAACAGTAGTTCGTATTGGTGAATCTTATAAGACTTATGTAAATAACAACTCTATTTCCAATCAGATTCACATGACCGGATTCTGTATGATGGACAATAATGGAAACCGTAACGAATGGTTCTCCGGTTACATAAAGAAGATCCGTATCTGGAAAACAAACCGGACAGAAAATCAGGTATATGCTTCTTATATGGGGAATGAAGAAGGTGTAAGTGCCGATAATCCGAATTTGGTAGAAGCCTGGGATTTTGAAGTGAAAGGTGATCAGCCTACTCAAAGTGCTACCAGGACAATAACAGGTTTGAAAGGTCATACAGCAACATTAGTTGGTGATAACTGGCAATGGATTGAATCCACAGACATTACAGATAACAAATAATTGTTTACCGGAATGAGTTTTCAATAGGTAGATTAAATATTCCCCTTATCTCTGTCATAAGGACAGAGTAAGGGGAAATTATTCTCCAATAACCCTTTATTAATCCTTTATTTTTATTGTAGAAAAGTGTTTTGGTCTGTATTTGTTCTTTATTGAATAAATATTATCGTTTTTTTTCAGCTATTTCTGCAATCTTTGTAACAGGAAAAATACTATAAACTTATAAACTATCATGAAAAGCAAAATTCTTTTGGCTCTGACACTACTATTGGGAGTATCAACTACCACATGGGCAGTCGGTAATTTAGGAAAAGCAAACCAGAAGAAGCATGCGTATACGAACGAAGATGTATGGGCAGCTTATGAAGGATTTAATAATACACTACTAGACTCCAATAAATATATTTACAAGACAAATTCGTCCTATCCGAGTGCTGTTGACCGTGGCAATGGAGCAGCGGCTATCTGGTGTCAGCCTATTTATTGGGATATGGCAATGAATGCCTATAAACTGGCAAAGGCACAGAAAGACAGAAAGAAGACAAGTTATTATAAAACACTCTGCGAGAAAATATTTGCAGGGAACAAAGCGCAATATTGTCAGTTTGATTTTGATGATAACAACGAAAATACCGGCTGGTTCATCTACGATGACATCATGTGGTGGACTATCAGCCTGGCACGCGGCTACGAGCTTTTTGGAGTGGATGAATATCTGAAACTTTCGGAAGCCAGTTTCAAACGGGTATGGTATGGCTCGGAAAAGGTAGGTGATACAGGCTCGTATGACAAAGAAAACGGAGGTATGTTCTGGCAATGGCAACCCATTCAAAATCCGAAACCGAATAAATTCAGTGATGGAAAGATGGCCTGTATCAACTTTCCGACAGTTGTTGCAGCATTAACCCTCTACAATAACGTGCCTGAAAATAGAAAAGAATCGACCGACAAACGGCCGGATTATCAGACGAAAGCTCAATATCTTGCCAAAGGTAAAGAAATCTATGAATGGGGAGTGGAAAATCTCTTGGATAAAGCAACAGGAAAGATTGCCGATAGCCGTCATGGAAATGGCAATCCTGCCTGGAAAGCACATGTCTATAATCAGGCAACCTTTATCGGAGCGTCCATACTGCTTTATAAGGCGACCGGAGAGAAATGTTATCTGGACAATGCTATTCTGGCGGCAGACTATACAGTGAAAGATATGTCTGCAGAACATAAAGTGCTACCTTTCGAGGGTGGTATTGAACAGGGTATCTATACTGCCATCTTTGCGGAATATATGGCATGGTTGGTGTATGATTGCGGACAAACCCAATATCTCCCGTTCCTGAAACGTACCATCAAAACAGGTTGGGCAAACAGAGATAAGACACGGAACGTATGTGGAGGCGAATACTATAAAAAGTTGCCGGAAGGTGCGGAAATCGACAGTTATTCTGCTTCCGGTATACCGGCATTGATGCTTTTGTTTCCGGCTAAGAAGTAAATAGAAAACGACACAGAACCACGTAAAAATGAATAATAAACAACTACTGATAATATTCAGCCTGTTATTAACCGGCAATTATGCTTCTTTTGCTCAAACTCAAAAGGCCAAAGACAAGGAAGCAAAAACGACTTTTCAAACTGCCGAACCCTGGAAACCCGAAACAGATGTGCGTGCTGATGCCACGATGGTGTATGGCACGCTGGATAAAAAGGGTGTTTCTTTTGAACAGCGTGTTCAGTCGTGGAGAGACAAGGGGTATCAGACACAATTTATGACCGGAGTGGCATGGGGAGATTATAAAGACTATTTTCTTGGCAAATGGGATGGAATAGACGGTCACCTGAAAGAGGGGCAGCGGGATCGTAACGGAAACGAGATAGCCCACGGGCACTTGATACCCTACATTGTGCCTACCGAAAGTTTTATCCGTTATATGCAGGAAACACAGATAAAGCGGGTGATTGATGCCGGCATTACTTCCATCTATCTGGAAGAACCGGAGTTCTGGATGCGTGGCGGATATAGTGAAGCCTTCAAGTCCGAATGGCAGAAATATTATAATTTTCCCTGGAGGCCCCAACATGAATCTCCCGAAAATACCTACCTCTCCAATAAATTGAAATATCATCTCTACTATAATGCATTGGATAAGATATTCACTTATGCGAAAGAATATGGTAAATCGAAAGGGCTGGATGTGAAATGCTATGTGCCTACTCACTCTTTGATTAACTATACTTCCTGGCAAATTGTAAGTCCGGAAGCCAGTTTAGCCTCGTTGGATTGCGTAGATGGTTACATCGCACAGGTGTGGACAGGTACTGCCCGTGAACCGAACTTCTATAACAGCGTAAAGAAAGAGCGTGTATTTGAGAATGCTTTTCTCGAATACGGCTGCATGAAATCCATGACTGCCCCTCTGAATCGTAAAATGTATTTCCTGACCGATCCGATTGAAGACCGTGCCAAAGACTGGCTGGATTATAAGATCAATTATCAGGCCACTTTTGCCGCACAGTTAATGTACCCGATGGTAGATACCTATGAAGTGATGCCATGGCCGGACCGTATTTATCAGGGATTATACCGGATAGCAGGAACGGATCAGAAAGAACGTATTCCCCGTTCGTATTCTACGCAAATGCAGGTGATGATTAACACATTGAATGACATTCGCACTTCTGACAAACAAATCAGCGGTACGCACGGCATTGGTGTATTGATGGCAAATTCGCTGATGTTCCAGCGTTTCCCGGATCATAACGGATATGACGATCCGCAATTCTCCAGTTTCTATGGGCAAACCTTGCCTTTATTGAAAAGAGGAATTCCGGTGGAACTGGTACACATGGAGAATACTCCGTTTAAAGATACTTTCAACGGACTTCAGGTACTTGTAATGTCCTACTCGAACATGAAACCGATGAAATCGGAATACCATAACTATCTGGCAGACTGGGTTAAAAAAGGAGGTACGTTGGTGTATTGTGGAGAAGATGTCGATCCTTATCAAACAGTTTTAGAATGGTGGAATACGGAAGGAAACGCATACAAAGCTCCTTCGGAACATCTGTTTGAGGCGATGGGGTTGTCCCGTAATCCCGGTGACGGAACCTATCGGTTTGGGAAAGGCACCGTGATTGTCATGCGCGAAGATCCGAAACATTTTGTATTAAAAGGCGGAAACGACCGGAAATACTTTGAAACGATTGCATCCGCTTATGAGAGCAAAACAGGTAAGAAGATAGAAATCAAAAACAATTTTATGGTGGAACGTGGTCCTTATACGATTGCGGCAGTAATGGATGAGAGTTCTTCTAAAGAACCTTTGAAACTGTCGGGATTGTATATCGATTTGTTCGACAAAGACTTGCCGGTATTGACAGTCAAGCAGATTAATCCCGGTGAACAGGGGTATTTGTATGATTTGAATAAAGTATCGGGTAAAGTGAAAGCAAAGGTACTTTGTGGAGCCTCCCGCATTTATGATGAAAAAGTAGGGAAGCAGAGCTACTCGTTTGTAGCTAAAAGCCCGTTACATACAACGAATGTATCAAGAGTCCTTTTGCCGCGTAAACCTGGAAAGGTCTTGGTAAACGGAAAGGCGGAACAGCCGGAGTGGGATGAATCTTCCAAAACTCTTTTATTGAGTTTCGAGAATGATCCCGCCGGAGTGAATGTATCGATAGAATGGTAAAATAGATTAAATAAACAGGTGAATTAAATTATGAAACAACAACTGATGATGCTGTTGCTGGGAACAGCTTCTGTACTTTGTAGCTGTGAGACCCAGATAGAACAGCACGAGAAGAATGAATTACGTGCTCCGGCATACCCGCTGGTGACGATCGATCCTTATACCAGTGCATGGTCCACTACGGACAATCTGTATGACAGTCCTGTGAAACATTGGACAGGCAAGGACTTTCCTTTGCTTGGCGTTGCGAAAGTAGACGGACAAACCTACCGTTTCATGGGAACGGAAGAACTGGAACTACGTCCTTTGGTAAAGACATCCGAACAAGGTAGCTGGACAGGAAAGTATACCACTCAACAGCCTGCTGACGGATGGCAGAATGCCGGATTCAATGATAAAGCATGGAAAGAAGGCGAAGCTGCCTTCGGAACGATGGAAAATGAACATACAGCCAAAACCCAATGGGGAGAAGAATTTATCTGGGTACGCCGGGTAGCTGATATTCAGGAAGACTTGACAGGAAAGAATGTATATCTTGAATTCTCTCACGACGATGATGCTATTATTTATATCAACGGCATCAAGGTAGTGGATACAGGCAATGCTTGTAAAAAGAACGAGCGGGTGAAACTGTCGGAAGAAGTAGTAGCTTCTTTGAAACCGGGTGAAAATCTGATTGCAGGTTATTGTCATAACCGGGTAGGAAACGGACTGTTGGATTTCGGATTGCTGGTAGAACTGGACGGTTACCGTTCTTTCCATCAAACAGCGCAACAAACTTCTGCAGATGTACAACCCATGCAGACTTATTATACATTTACTTGTGGTCCGGTAGATTTGAAACTGACATTTACCGCTCCTATGTTCATGGATAATCTGGACTTGTTGTCACGTCCTGTCAACTATATCTCTTATGAAGTAGCCTCCAATGACGGAAAGAAACATCAGGTTGAACTGTATTTCGAAGCATCTCCGCAATGGGCAATCGACCAACCTCACCAGGAATCTGTTGCCGACAGCTTTACTGACGGCGATTTGTTATTCCTTCGTACCGGAAGCCGCAATCAGGATATTCTGAAGAAAAAGGGTGATGATGTTCGTATCGACTGGGGACATTTCTATCTGGCAGCTGAAAAGGAAAACAGTACTTATGCAATCGGTGACGGCAGAGAGCTGCGCAAGAATTTCGTAGCCAATAAACTGGAAGCTCCTACCACAAACGGTTATGATAAACTGGCTTTGGTACGTTCATTGGGCGAAACACAAAAAGCTGATGGCCACCTGTTGATCGGATATGATGATATTTATTCTATCCAATACTTTGGTGATAACCTGCGTCCTTACTGGAACCGTGAGGGCAATGAAACGATTGTTTCCCAATTCCAGAAAGCGGAGAAAGAATACAAGACACAAATGAAAAACAGCGCTGCTTTCGACAAGAAACTGATGGAAGAAGCTACTGCTGCCGGTGGACGTAAATATGCCGAACTTTGTGCATTGGCTTATCGTCAGGCATTGGCTGCACATAAACTGGTACAGGCTCCGAACGGTGACTTGGTGTTCCTTTCTAAGGAGAACTTCAGTAATGGTTCCATCGGAACAGTCGACCTGACTTATCCGGGAGCTCCGTTGCTTTTATACTACAATCCGGAATTGGTGAAAGCTACCATGAACCATATCTTCTATTATAGCGAAAGCGGAAAATGGGCGAAACCATTTGCTGCGCATGATGTCGGTACTTATCCATTGGCTAACGGCCAGACTTATGGCGGTGATATGCCGGTAGAAGAATCGGGTAATATGGTAGTGTTGGCTGCTGCCATTGCCAAGGTAGAAGGTAATGCAGATTACGCACAGAAACACTGGGAAACCCTGACTACGTGGACAGACTATCTGGTAGAGAACGGACTTGATCCGGCCAACCAACTTTGTACCGATGACTTTGCAGGTCACTTTGCACACAATGCCAACCTTTCTATCAAAGCAATCATGGGTGTTGCTTCATACGGTTATCTGGCAGATATGCTGGGCAAAAAAGACGTGGCTGAAAAGTACACACAGAAAGCGAAAGAAATGGCTGCCGAATGGGTGAAAATGGCTGATGATGGTGACCACTATCGTCTCACATTTGACAAACCGGGAACATGGAGCCAGAAGTATAACTTGGTGTGGGATAAACTGTTGAATCTGCAAATCTTCCCTAAAAATGTTGCAGAAACGGAAATAGCTTACTATCTTTCGAAACAAAATAAATATGGTCTTCCGTTGGATAACCGTGAAACATACACAAAGACCGACTGGATCATGTGGACAGCTACATTGGCAAATGACAAAGCTACCTTTGAGAAATTTATCGAACCCGTATATCTGTTTATGAACGTTACACCTAACCGTGTTCCGATGTCCGACTGGGTATTTACAGACGAACCGAATCAAAGAGGCTTCCAGGCACGTTCCGTTGTAGGTGGATATTATATCAAAATGCTTGAAGGAAAACTGATTAAATAAAACAAAAATACCATGAAGAAACTAGCTCTATTCGCTTTTACGTTACTTAGTGCATGGGCTATGACTGCAAAAACAATTACCGGACCGGTGGACTACGTTAGTCCGCTGGTTGGTACGCAGTCAAAGCACGCATTATCTACCGGAAATACTTACCCTGCCATTGCGCTGCCCTGGGGAATGAACTTTTGGGTTCCGCAGACTGGTAAAATGGGCGATGGATGGGCGTATACGTATGACGCTGACAAGATCAGAGGATTCAAACAAACCCATCAGCCAAGTCCCTGGATCAATGATTACGGTCAGTTTGCCATCATGCCGGTAACCGGTAAGGCAGTATTTAATCAGGATGAGCGTGCCAGTTGGTTCTCTCATAAAGCTGAAACGGCTACTCCTTATTATTATAAAGTATATCTTGCCGATCATGATGTAGTGACCGAAATTGCTCCGACAGAGAGAGCAGCTGCTTTCCGTTTCACTTTCCCCGAAAACGACCACTCTTATGTAGTGGTAGACGCCTTTGATAAAGGTTCGTTTGTGAAAGTAATCCCTTCGGAGAACAAGATTATCGGTTATACCACTAAAAACAGCGGTGGTGTTCCTGCCAACTTTAAGAACTATTTTGTACTAGTATTCGACAAACCGTTTACTTATACGGCTGCCGTAGCCAGTGGTGTGATTGACACCAACAAACTGGAAGCGACAGACAATCATGCCGGTGCATTGATCGGTTTCAAAACCCGCAAGGGCGAACAGGTAAATGTGCGTGTGGCTTCCTCTTTTATCAGCCCTGAACAGGCGGAACTGAACCTGAAAGAGCTGGGTACGGACAACATTGAACAGATTGCTGCGAAAGGCCGCAAGGTATGGAACGATGTTTTAGGACGTATTGAAGTGAAAGACGATGATATCGATCATTTGCGTACCTTCTACTCTTGTCTGTATCGTTCAGTATTATTTCCCAGAAGTTTCTACGAGATAGATGCTAAAGGAGACGTGATGCACTACAGCCCTTATAATGGTGAAGTACTTCCGGGCTATATGTTTACCGATACCGGTTTCTGGGATACGTTCCGTTGTCTGTTCCCATTCCTTAACCTGATGTATCCATCCATGAATACGAAGATGCAGGAAGGACTGGTGAACACTTATAAAGAAAGCGGATTCCTGCCGGAATGGGCAAGTCCGGGACACAGAGGTTGCATGGTTGGAAACAACTCCGCTTCTGTCGTTGCCGATGCTTACCTGAAAGGATTGAAAGGATACGATATCGAGACATTGTGGGAAGCCGTGAAACACGGAGCGAATGCAGTACATCCGAATGTTCGTTCTACCGGACGATTAGGACATGAGTATTACAATAAATTGGGATATGTACCTTATAATGTAGGTATTAACGAGAATGCAGCCCGTACACTGGAATATGCATACGATGACTGGTGTATCTATCAATTGGGTAAAGCCTTGAAGAAACCGAAAAAAGAGATTGAAATCTTTGCAAAGCGTGCAATGAATTATAAGAATCTCTACGATCCCGAACACAAACTGATGCGTGGTAAGAATGAAGACGGTACGTTCCAGTCTCCGTTCAATCCGTTGAAGTGGGGGGATGCCTTTACGGAAGGTAATAGCTGGCATTATACCTGGTCGGTATTCCACGATCCTCAAGGTCTGATCGATTTGATGGGTGGTAAAGACGGATTCAACCAAATGATGGATTCTGTATTTATCCTTCCTCCGATTTTCGATGAAAGTTATTATAGAGCCGTTATTCATGAAATCCGTGAAATGCAGATTATGAACATGGGCAACTATGCACATGGCAACCAGCCGATTCAGCACATGCTCTATATGTACAACTATTCCGGCCAACCCTGGAAAGCGCAACATTGGATTCGTGAAGTGATGGACAAACTTTATACTCCTGCTCCCGACGGTTATTGCGGTGATGAGGACAACGGCCAGACTTCTGCCTGGTATGTATTCTCGGCAATGGGATTCTATCCGGTATGTCCGGGTACGGATGAATATGTTTTGGGTACTCCTTACTTCAAGGAGATGAAGCTACATCTGGAAAACGGAAAGACGGTGACTATCTTCGCTCCGAATAACGGAGACGACAAGCGTTACATTTCATCAATGACATTGAACGGTAAAGAATATACCAAAAACTATCTGACCCATCAGGACCTGTTGAATGGCGCTAGCATTTCTTACAAAATGGATGCGAAACCCAATCAGCAACGTGGTACCAAAGAGTCCGATTTCCCTTATTCTTTCTCTAACGAATTTAAAAAGAAGAAGTAATCATGAAGAAACAGATTAAATATATCAGTGCAGGTATGCTGGCAGGTATGCTTCTCTGTGGCGGGGAGCTGCAAGCCTCCAACCGTATGACGGAAATGCATGTATGTCTGGCGGATGCTATTCAGAAAGATAACCGCCCGGAAATATCCAATCGTTTGTTCCGTTCCAATGCGGTAGAGAAGGAGATTATCCGTGTACAGAAACTTTTGAAGAATGCGAAGTTGGCATGGATGTTTACCAACTGTTTCCCGAATACACTGGATACAACCGTACATTTCCGTAAAGGAAGCGATGGCAAACCGGATACGTTCGTATATACGGGTGATATTCATGCTATGTGGCTACGCGACTCCGGTGCACAGGTATGGCCTTATGTGCAATTAGCTAATGCAGACCCTGAACTGAAAGAAATGCTGGCAGGTGTTATTCTCCGTCAGTTCAAATGTATCAATATCGATCCGTACGCGAATGCTTTTAATGACGGCGCTATTCCTGACGGTCATTGGATGAGTGATCTTACAGACATGAAACCGGAGTTGCACGAACGTAAATGGGAAATAGACTCCTTGTGTTATCCGTTGCGCTTGGCTTATCATTACTGGAAGACTACCGGAGATGCGAGCATATTCGACGAAGAATGGATTCAGGCAATCACTAATGTACTGAAAACATTCAAAGAGCAACAACGCAAAGACGGAGTAGGTCCTTATAAATTCCAACGTAAGACGGAACGTGCACTGGATACTGTGAGCAATGACGGTCTGGGAGCACCGGTGAAACCAGTCGGTTTGATTGTTTCCAGTTTCCGTCCTTCGGACGATGCTACTACGCTTCAATTCCTGGTTCCTTCCAATTTCTTTGCCGTATCTTCCTTGCGTAAGGCAGCCGAGATTTTGGAGAAGGTAAACAAGAAGACAGCTTTGTCTAAAGAATGTAAGGACTTGGCGCAGGAGGTGGAAACAGCTTTAAAGAAATATGCGGTGTATAATCATCCTAAATATGGTAAAATCTATGCATTCGAGGTAGATGGTTTTGGAAATCATCATCTGATGGACGATGCCAATGTGCCGAGTTTGCTTGCGATGCCTTATCTGGGTGATGTGAATGTGAACGATCCGATTTATCAGAATACCCGCCGTTTTGTGTGGAGTGAGGACAATCCTTATTTCTTTAAAGGCAAGGCAGGCGAAGGAATCGGCGGACCGCATATCGGTTACGATATGGTGTGGCCGATGAGTATTATGATGAAAGCCTTCACAAGTCAGAATGATGCTGAAATCAAGACTTGCATTAAGATGTTGATGGACACGGATGCTGACACCGGCTTTATGCACGAATCTTTCCATAAGGATAATCCGAAGAAATTTACCCGTGCATGGTTTGCCTGGCAGAATACTCTTTTCGGTGAGTTGATTTTGAAGCTGGTTAATGAAGGAAAGGTAGATTTATTGAATAGTATACAGTAATATGCTGACATAGTAAATTGAACGCGGATAACGCGGATGATGCGGCTCTTTTTCTGATGCAAAATTAGAAAAAACGCGTTATCCGCGTCGTCTGCATCTAAATATGAATAGCTGAAAACTAATATTAAAAAAAACAATTGTATCATGAAAAAGTTATGTGTATGGGCAGTTGCCGCCCTTTTAATGGCAGCTTGTACTCCGAAAGCTGAAAAGGCTACAGATTCCGGTTTATTGCAGAGTAAATTCCAGACAGAAGTAGATGGAAAGAAGACTGATTTGTTCACTCTGCGTAACAAGAACAACATGGAAGTTTGTATCACGAACTTCGGTGGACGTATTGTTTCAGTGATGGTTCCCGACAAGGACGGAGTAATGCAGGACGTAGTGCTTGGCTTCGATTCTATTCAGGACTATATCAGCAAGCCTTCGGATTTTGGTGCGACTATCGGACGTTATGCCAATCGTATCAATCAGGGACAGTTCACCTTGGATGGTGTAGAATATCAGCTTCCCCGCAATAACTACGGTCATTGTCTGCACGGCGGACCGCAAGGATTCCAATACCGGGTGTTTGATGCAGCATTGTTGAATCCGCAGGAATTGCAGTTGACTTACCGTGCAGAAGACGGTGAAGAAGGTTTTCCGGGAAACATCACTTGTAAAGTGTTGATGAAACTGACGGACGATAATGCCATCGATATTCAATACGAAGCGGAAACAGACAAACCGACGATTGTAAATATGACCAACCACTCTTATTTTAATCTTGAAGGCGATGCCGGCAACAACTCCGGTCATTTGTTGATGGTGGATGCGGACTATTATACTCCGGTGGACAGTACTTTCATGACAACTGGCGAGATCGTTCCGGTAGAAGGAACTCCGATGGATTTCCGCACCCCGACTCCGGTAGGCGAACGTATCAACGACTATGATTTCGTACAGCTGAAAAACGGCAATGGTTACGATCACAACTGGGTATTGAACACGAAAGGCGACGTAACCCGTAAATGCGCTTCTTTGAAATCACCGAAGACTGGTATCGTACTCGACGTTTATACTAACGAACCGGGTATTCAGGTATATGCAGGTAACTTCCTCGATGGTTCACTGACAGGAAAGAAAGGCATTACTTACAACCAACGTGCTTCCGTATGTCTCGAAACACAGAAATATCCGGATACTCCGAACAAACCGGAATGGCCGTCGGCTGTACTTCGCCCGGGCGAAAAGTATACAAGCCAATGTATCTTCAAATTCTCTGTAGACAAATAATGGATTTATGAATGAGCTCCCTGCTCTCGGTTGCGGGAGTAGCGGAGCTTGATAAGTCTGTTATCAGACTGCTTTTGGCGGAAGGTGAAAATAGAAATAAATTATGAAATATTGGAAAACATATTATATCACCTGTTTTATTTTTGTGCTGATTCCACTTACATTGTGCGGGCAGGAGAATGTTGAACAGTTGCAGAAACTGGACAAGTTAATGTTTAGCGGAAGATATTTTGAATCAAAGGAATTGTACGAGAATCTATCAGAGACAACGACAGTCCCTCCTGATTTAGAGTTATACTATAAATTTCGAATGGCGCAATTTTTAAACAAGACAGACAGTGTCGCTTACTATTTAGAGCAGTTTATACCTCACCATTATGCAACTTTTGGGGAGAAAACACTTGTTTTTTATTCTAATTTGTTTGATGCGTACATAGAACTAGGGGATACGGATAAGGCATTGGATACTTATCTGCAGATGAAACGAATTTGGAATGAAAGTCTTACAAAGACAAATATAGGCGGAAAAGAATATGAGGAATGGCGAACTGCTACAGAGAATTTCTTATCCTATGCTGAAAATGCAGTGAATCTGCCTCCTATAAAAATGAAACGGAACGAAACGTCTTCTTTTGTTGATATAGAAGAAGGTGATAAGTCTGTTTTCCAGGCAAAATATAATGGAATATCACAGAACACTATCTTTGATACAGGGGTGGGACCCTACTGTATCCTAAGTAGAAAGTTGGCGGATGGGATGGGCTTTAGATATGACAGCATTGACGAGAATAAAGTAACGATCAATGAGAACTTGATTTCTGTCCGGAGTATCATTGATTCTATTGAAGTTGGAAATATAACTTTTTACAATATTCCAGCCTTCATTTACTCGGACACCGCGAGTGTTCCATTTGTATCCGGTTTATCAATTAAGAGAAGAAAGAAGAGGAAGAAGGCTCATACTGTTGTAGATTCGGTGCGTACATTGTTTACGGATTGTGTGTTTCTTGGACTGCCGGTAATGAAATTGATAGGGAAGATACAGACTGATTACGAACATAACAGAATGTGTTTCCCCGTCTCTGTGCCCAATGCTCACCTTTCTAAAGCCCCCAATGTTTATGCATACAAATACGATTTGTATATGCGTATAAAACTTAATGGAACTGATTTTACGGCTCATCTGGATACGGGTTCTGATGAATATATTACAGTAGATTCTGCATTTTACGAGAAACATCAGAAAGAGCTACTGATTGGTTCTACCAGTAAAAAGAATACATTCGGGGTAGCTATGCTGCATCAGGCACGGGCGATCACATATAAAACGTTAAAAGATCCTGCAATAATATTTGATGATAAATTAATGCAGCCTCCTGGTCCGGAAGCTGTAAAAACATATCCTCTTGGCCAAATAGTTCCCGGTATATTCTTTGATGGAGTTATAGGCAATGGCTTTTATCGGAGAATAGGAAAGAAAGTGCTGCTGGACCTTGACAATATGCGTCTTGAAGCAGTGCAATGAGAGTTGAAATAATCTAAATGAGAATAGAATAGACGAAATGAAGAAAAATAAAACGAAAGGACTTTTTGCATCGATAGTGCTTGGAGTGGCGGTTACAGCTTGTGCGTCTGCTTCTTCTAGTGGTACGGTGACGGTAGTGGACCGACCGGACATACAGTCCGTCAATACCAATTATATCGGGTATCGCGCTCCGCTTCGACCGTTGAATTTTATAAAGTTGCCGGTAGGTAGTATTCAGCCTGAAGGATGGGTGAAGAAGTATCTGGAATTGCAGCGCGACGGTCTGACCGGACACTTGGGAGAAATCAGCGCTTGGCTGGAAAAGGATAATAATGCCTGGTTGACAACTGGTGGCGATCACGGCTGGGAGGAAGTCCCTTACTGGCTCAAAGGGTATGGCAATCTAGCATATATCCTGAATGACCCGAAGATGATTGAAGAAACCAAATATTGGATTGAAGGTGTATTTGCCAGTCGCCAGCCGGATGGCTATTTCGGTCCGGTCAATGAACGTAACGGCAAACGCGAACTTTGGGCACAGATGATTATGCTCTGGTGTCTGCAATCTTATTATGAGTATTCTCAAGATCAGCGTGTCATTGACCTGATGACGAATTACTTCAAGTGGCAGATGACTGTTCCCGATGACCAACTTCTGGAAGATTATTGGGAGAAAAGCCGTGGCGGTGATAACATCATCAGTATCTACTGGCTTTACAACCATACTGGGGATGCTTTCCTACTCGAATTAGCCGAGAAGATTCACCGTAACACAGCCGACTGGACGAAATCCACCTCCTTACCTAACTGGCACAATGTAAATATCGCCCAATGTTTCCGTGAACCTGCCACTTATTATATGCAGACCGGAGATTCAGCGATGCTGAAAGCCTCTTATAATGTCCATCATCTGATTCGGCGTACTTTTGGTCAGGTTCCCGGAGGTATGTTCGGTGCGGACGAAAATGCTCGTCTGGGATATATCGATCCCCGACAGGGAGTGGAAACCTGCGGTTTGGTAGAACAAATGGCTTCTGATGAAATCATGCTTTGCATGACAGGAGATCCCATGTGGGCGGAACACTGTGAAGAAGTAGCGTTCAACTCTTATCCGGCTGCCGTGATGCCCGATTTCAAGGCATTGCGTTATATCACTTGTCCGAACCATGCCATCAGTGATTCGAAGAATCATCATCCGGGCATTGACAATCGTGGCCCGTTCCTTTCGATGAATCCTTTCAGCAGTCGTTGCTGCCAACACAATCATGCACAGGGCTGGCCTTACTTCACCGAACATCTGGTACTGGCAACTCCCGACAACGGAGTGGCAACAGCTATTTATGCAGCTTGCAAAGCTACAGTGAAAGTGGGAGACGGCAAGGAAATCACTCTTCACGAAGAGACAAATTATCCTTTTGAGGAAGGCATTGCCTTCACTGTTTCTACCGATGAAAAGGTTGCTTTCCCATTTTATCTTCGTATTCCTTCATGGACTCAAAAGGCGGAAGTGCGGGTGAATGGCAAGAAGGTAAGTGCAGCTCCTGTAGCGGGAAAATATCTTTGCATCAATCGCGAGTGGGCGAATGGTGATCGTGTGGAATTGACTCTTCCGATGTCTTTGTCTATGCGTACCTGGCAGGTTAACAAAAATAGCGTAAGCGTAGATTACGGACCTTTGACTTTGTCTCTTAAGATTGCAGAGAAATATGTAGAGAAAGACAGCCGCGAGACTGCTATCGGTGATTCAAAATGGCAGAAAGGTGCTGATCCCCAGAAATGGCCTACTACTGAAATCTATCCGGATAGCCCCTGGAATTATTCATTGGTATTGGATAAGAAAGAACCTTTGAAGAATTTCAAGGTAATCCGTAAATCTTGGCCGGCTGACAACTATCCTTTCACAGTAGCCAGTGTACCTTTAGAAGTAAAAGCTATCGGTCGTCCGGTTCCTGAATGGAAGATAGACGAAACAGGACTGTGTGGCGTATTGCCGGAAGAAGATGCGGTGAAAGGTGATAAAGAAGAAATAACATTGATCCCTATGGGTGCGGCACGGTTGAGAATCTCTGCGTTCCCGAACACAAAAGAATAAATTAATAACTAGAAAACTTAGAATAAATGAAACGTATTGTTTTTTTAGATTACATCCGTGTGTTTGCATGCTTTCTCGTCATCCTTGTTCATGCCAGTGAAAACTTCTACTGTGCTCCCGGAGCCACTGATATGGCAGGTCCGCAGTCTTTTTTGGCAAATGAAGCAGACCGGCTATGGGTATCAGTATACGATGGTTTTTCACGTATGGCAGTACCCCTGTTCATGATAGTCTCTGCCTTCCTGCTTGCACCGATGAAGGAAGAACAGTCTATGTGGCAATTCTATCGCCAGCGCTGTCTTCGCATCCTTCCACCGTTTTTCATATTCATGCTACTGTACAGCACTCTACCTATGTTGTGGGGACAGATAGACGGAGAAACATCTATGAAGGACTTGTCGCGGATATTCTTGAATTTCCCGACGCTAGCCGGACACTTGTGGTTTATGTATCCTCTGATAAGCCTTTATTTGTTTATCCCAATTATATCCCCATGGTTGAGAAAAGCCACGGCTAAAGAAGAGCGTTTCTTTATAGGGCTGTTTGTGTTGTCAACCTGTATGCCTTATCTCAATCGTTGGTGCGGTGAAGTGTGGGGACAATGTTTCTGGAATGAATACCACATGTTGTGGTACTTCTCCGGTTATTTGGGCTATCTTGTTCTGGCACATTACATTCGTGTACATCTTACCTGGAACCGTTCCAAACGTTTCATTATAGGAACTATTTTAATGGTGATCGGTGCTGTATGGACTATTTATTCATTCTATGTGCAGGCTATACCCGGCGAACTCCATTCCACACCTGTAATAGAAATAGGATGGGCTTTCTGTACGATTAACTGTGTGCTTCTCACAACGGGTACATTCCTTATGTTTACATGTATCAAACGTCCGCAAGCTCCCAAGTTGGTGACGGAAACATCGAAACTTAGCTATGGCATGTATCTTATGCACATATTCTGGCTCGGACTGTGGGTGACTGTGTTCAAAGATACATTGGCGCTTCCCACTGTTGCCGCTATACCATGTATCGCAGTGGTTACGTTTATCTGTTGTTTTGTAACAACTAAGATCATTTCGTTTATACCGGGCAGTAAATGGATAGTAGGATAAATATCCGGAAACAATAAGATTTTGAATAGATAATCAAGTTTTTCTTGATTTTCTATTCAAAATCTTACTGTTTATAGCCTATTTCCCTCTTAATGTCCTCTTTCTCTTTTCACCTCTTTCACCCTTTTGTAAACAGTTATTTACCAGCTTCTTACGGGTGAACCCTCCCTCTATTTGGAGCTTTATGCCGCTTTCATCGGTTTCACCAGATACACATTTCCATATTTGGTATGTTTGCGGGTGACACCTGCCGCAAGCAAAACTTGCGCGAACGTAGCCGGATTACTTCCTCGCATGGCAGCGGGGTTATACATCTTCAGTCTCCTGAATATATCCGAAGCCGAGAGCCGTTCGCTTCCCTCTTCATTATCTTTAGCTATCCGGAAGCAGGCGTGAAAGACTTCCTCTGCCGGGCACGGATGATAAAAAGCAGCATTGTGGCGTTGCAGTTCCCGTTCCTCTTCTTTTGTGAACCAATAGCGGATGCCGGAGAGTAGTTCAGCTTTCAGTTGGGCATAGATCTGATCGTGCATGATCCCTTCGCAATCGATCAGATGTTCTGCTTCAATGCAGATGAATCGCCGGCTACCGGTGGGATCGGTGAGCAAGTCAAAACGGTTGCTTGTACCGATGAAAGAAGCGATGCGCGGCAAGTTGCGGAAATTCTTTTGATAAGCTTTGCAGATATTCAGGTTTGCCATTTGCATCAGATTTTTCAATAATGGCATTTGCTGCGTTCCGTACTTGTCAAATTCATCCATGTTCAGAAGTCCCATTTCGGCAAGTAACCTTTCCGGTTTTCCTTGTGCAGACAGTTTCAGGTTGTCCATGTAATAACGTGACAATGCCGGCGGCATCAGTGCCTTGCAAAATGTGGATTTTTGTCGTCCCTGCTCGCTGCTGACAAGTATGGGGGCTACGCTGTTGGCATGTATTCCCGTCATGCCTAACCATTGGGCGGTGAGTCCCAGCATCCAGGTATGGAAGCTTTTTATCCAGAGCTGATTGTCAGAGACACGCTGCGCCAAAGCTTCCAGTCTGTCTGTCCCATCCCAGCCGGGCAGTTCTTCCATGTAAAGCCGGAAAGGATGGTATTCAGGAATACAAGTGGAATAAATGTAACGGCTCAAGTCTTTATCCCAGCAGGATATGCCCTGGTCGTGTGCTTCCATGCAGAAAGTGTTCAGTTCCCGCTTACTTACAGGTTCGAAAGGAACGGCACGCTTGTTGGCAGGACGATATTCCGTTTCTTCCGTCAATAGGTTGTAACGAAAATCATACTGTTTTTGCAGGAATGTACGTACCTCTTGGGTTAATCGGACCGGTTGTTTTCGTTCTGCCTCTTTCTCTCTTCCAGTAGGCGGTGCAGTGTCCGGCAGGGGAATGGTATATTTAGTTTCATGACATTTTAGCGTTTTCTGTAGCTCTTTGTCTGTTTTCTCAACTGCATCTTCTTTGTTTTCCTTCATTTGAAACAATTTTAGTTCCTTCAATACCTGTCTCCATATCAATGTTATTGCATTCATTATTTTTTCTATTTTTAAGTGATTAAAATCGGTTTATTGTTCAGCGCTGATACTGCGAATGTACTATCGGATGATACCGGTTTGCAAGTATTTCTCCGGAAAAAATATTAATTTCTACGTACCTGAAGAAGTCGGCTTCTTATCGTCCTTTTCTCTATTTTTTATCGTATCTTTGACGAAGAGTTATTGTTGATTCACTTTCGTGGTTCAATCAAATGACAAGAGTGATTTACTTGGATAACAGCTGTGATTTAAATGAACCACGGTAGTGGTTTGATGATAAACTTAAAGTTTTTACATGAAATATATTCACTATCAAAACGTTAACTACTAATGGCTATACTTTACGATTGGTATGAGAATCCCGGTGAGTCCGACGATTCGGAAGAGAAAGGTTTGCATCCCCGCATTTTTTTGAATGGTAAGGTGGGAACGGATAAACTGTGCCGGATGATTCACGGACGCAGTTCGCTTTCCGTAGGTGATGTAAAAAATGCGTTTGAGATGCTTGCCCAGATTTGTGGTGAAGAACTACGTGAAGGACGCGAGGTACATATCGAGGGGCTAGGCTATTTTGCCCCTATTTTGAGGAGCACGCAAAAGGTGACCCGCAGTACTAAAAACAAATGGTCGAAGATGGAACTGAAAACAATCGGTTTCCGTCCGGATGCTCGCCTGCGGGGTGAATTGGTAGGTGTCAAAGCCAGCCGGAGTAAGTATGCGCGCCATTCGGAGTCTTTGTCGGAGGTGGAGATAGATATGCGGCTGAAGGAATATTTCGCCGATCATGACGTAATGCTTCGTTATGATTTTCAGGAAGTATGCTGCATGACACGGACTACGGCGAATCGTCATCTCCGGCGATTGCTGGAAGAAGGTAAATTGCGAAATATCGGCAAACGTATGCAGCCGATTTATGTGGCTGCAGCGGGTTATTACGGGGTATCTCGTGATGTGCTCCGGCGGTAAATGGAAACGATTTGAAGTGTGTCGGTGAAACCTTTGAAAGTAGGATGGAAGGACTTTGCATGGTCGCTTTCACCCGCTTTCCTGCTCTGGGTGGAGGTTTCAGGAAGAAGGTGAAAGCGGTGAAGGATGTAGGTATTTCGTATGATAATATAGGGCTTTTTTGTCTTATAATAAAAATCAATTCGTTACAATTATGCATTAAAACGGGTGCTTTTGTGCTTGTATGTTATTGATAATCAATAATATGTCCGGTGATGGAGTGTAACATCCATTTGCGTGGCATTTATATGTATCGTATCTTTGTGAAAAATGCGTTACTTGAAAAATCTAATATATATGAAAGGATTTCTATTTTCATTGCTAGTATTTTTTAGCCTTAGCCTTACAGCACAAAATCAAGCAAAATTGTGCTTTTTAAAGAAGACAATTGATTTGGGAGAGTTTGTTTGTACAAAAGACTCCATTGTTAAAATCAATTTTATATTCTCAAATAATGGGGACGCTCCTTTGGTTATTTATAATATTGTCGCTTCATGTGGGTGTGTAAAGCCTAAATGGCCTAAGAAACCGATAAAAAGTGGGGAGAAGTCTATTGTTTGTATAGAATTGGACACAAAAGATCGACATGGTGTTTTTACTAAAGATATTTATGTTGAATCGAATTCTATAGAACGTGTATTGCTATTAAAAATAAAAGGAAATATTAAAAGATTATGATTATTATGAAAGAACACATGCTGTCGTTTAAATTAATTAGTGTTGTAGCACAGCTAGGCCTAATTTTAATGTTGATGGTATCTTGTAGCCAAGATGAAGCCATTTATAGCTGCAATCCGGAGATTGATTTATGGGTCAAGGAGAATAAACAATCAATTAACGTAATGTCATCTAATGAATTCTTATCTTTGGAACGAGATTATCAAAAAGCTTCTTATATAGCATTTTCTTCAAAACAGCGAGAGAATTTATGGATCTCCAAAATTACAGAAGCCTCAAAACTGGATTGGAGCGAAGATGAACAAAAACATATAGGGAAATTATTAATCGCTTTAAAAGAACATTCAAATATTTTTTCTAAAGATTGTCCGGAAGAGTATAAAGATGACTTTAAGATTTGGGTTTATCAATGGATTAAAGAAGGAGAAGAGCTCTTTAATTGGTCTCCAAAATTAATTAAGAATTTATTATTCTCTCCTAATCAATTGTTGAGTAAAGATGGAGAAATTAAAGGCGGTAAGAATAAAATAGCTCGTCAATTAAAAACGAGAAGTGAAGATGGGGGAGATAGCAGCCGTAATTGTAATTGCAATTCTAATTCTAGTCATGGAGAAGGCATATTTTCAGATGATTGTTCAGAGGAAAGTCATTGTGTGCAAGGATATTGGGGCTGTGAACCAAAGTGGGCTGGATGTGGATTATTTTTCTTAGATTCATGTGATGGATATTGTTGGTAATTGTGAATTGTATATAATTTGTGACTTATGAAAAATAAAGCATATTTAATTATCCTGATAGTATCTCTGATACTAACTTTTGCTGTTGGTCCATTGCGTATGTTCTGTTTTTTTGAGAATCCTCCACTTTATTTGGGAACATTGATCCGCGGGATAGTCTTTTGGGGGCTAACTGTTTATTTCCTTACCAGATATAGTGATAGAGTGAAACCATATAAAATTGTGTTATTGGTGTTGCTGGCGGACTTAGTACCGGATATTATTGTTAGGGTATTTATGGGACATTTTATGATTGCATTGCCTTCATTCCCTGATACAATTTTACAGATAATAGTTGTTTTATTAGGTTGGTGGTATACCCGACTTAATAAAGTGGGAAAGGTGGTGTTGACATTAGTAAATCTATTGATTTGTATTGGAGTATCTTCGTATGGTTTTGCCCAGTGGAATGAATTGGACTTTGTCAAAGATGGTAAGTTTAAGAAATTAGAAATCGTTGATATGTTAGAGCAGGCAGATTCTACCTTATCTCAAGATAGTATTATAAGCAAACTTCAAGGTAAGAACCTGATTGTTTATGTTGGAGGTGAGGATGATGAAAAAAATAAGATTGGGCTAACTTTCTTACAAAAGGTGCAGAAAGAATTTGAGGAAAATAGCGGTACAGTTGTATTGGCTCTGATTTATCATAGCAACTCTGAAAGCCGGACCTCAACTTTACTTCCGGAAAATATTGACTATCTAATTTTAAGTATGGATCAAGATAAGTCTCAATTCAAAAGTTCTGTTTTGTATCATTGGTATGTTGTGGATAGAAATAAAGAAATTAGATGGAGGAAAAAAATACAGTTGCAAGAAAATAATGATGCGCAGAAAGAACGAAATGAATTACAATTTCTTAGGGAACTTATAGCAGGATTAAATGGAAGCGTTGAATGAATCTTTCAGAAAGCTTTCTATTGTGGGCAAAATATTGCGGTTGATTGGTAAATAAACATACTTTTTTCTTATATTTGTGATTCAAGAGCACAAGATAAAGAGAATGATGAAACAGTCTATTTATTCTTTTAAACAATTACTGTCAGGAGGCTTGCTTTGTTGTGCGATTCTGTTGGCTGCTTATATATTTCAGGCATTTTTCCCTGAAATGTATGTTGATGCGTTTTCATCTTCTATACATCTATTGATGTGGCTGACACTCTTTGTGGGGGCATTACTATGGACATTCCGTGTAAAAGGAGAACGTATCGGTATTTCTGAAGTAATAGACTGGCAGTTTATAGCCGCTTTTGTTTTGATTACGGCAGATCAGATTTATATCATCATGCCGAAAGAAATTCATTTGGATATAGCGCCTGTATTGTCGGGATATACTATTCCTGTATTGGTTGTCGTTGGTGTAATGGTAGCCGGCACGATTAAAGTCTCCATTGCATTGTATCAAAAATTGGCTGACGAACGTCGACAAACCATTCTTCAAGCTCAAAAAATACAACAATTAATGGATGATCCTCCAACAGAACAGAAAGGCGTTTCTTTTCTTCGTATGCTTATTGAGAATCGCTCTATCGCTCAATTATCTGTTAAAGATTATCTTTTATTAGTAGAGGGGTGCCATCTGATTGATCCTGATTTATTTGCTTGGTTGAGAAGGCAAGGTTGTCAACTCACACCGCGAGATATTGTATTATGTGTGCTTATTCGAATGTGTAAAACGAAAGGGGAAATTTTATCTATATTTTGCATTAGTGATGGCACTTATCGTACAATGAAGTCCCGTGTTCGAAAGCGTTTGGGGATTGGAGAGGAGGATTTGGAAGATTTTTTGCAGAACGAATTAAAATAATAATTTTTGTAGGGTACTGACCAATCGTATAAATGTGTCAATAATTGTCAAACTCCCACCCATGATCATATAGTAAAACCATACTCGTTTATTAGAATATGGTTCTTGTGGAAATAGGCTGATAGCTCCTGCCACAAATGTTGTTCGTGCAAGGAGCTCAAAGAAAATAATTAGAAAATCTTGAAATGTATAGTTTATGTTGTCAATAAAGCGATCTAAATAACACATTGTAATACTGGCAATCCACATTACATTATATAGAAATATATATATAATTATTCTTTTATACATTCTTCGTATTCTTTATCAGCTGCTCTTTGGTTTCTTCGGTAGTTGGCTAATGCTTGTGTATAACAATAAGTAGTTGGAGATTCAGCTTTGCATTTGGCTATGGCATTATTATAATCTGCTTCAGCTTGTGTATATGCTGCTTGTCTCAATTCTTCACATTTACTGTTACCATTTCCTTCTTTGCGTGTTTTTAATATCTTTCTTTTTGCTAGCTCACGACTTTTGGCATATTGCCTGAATAATAACAACCGTTCCTCTTCACTCAATCTTAAGAATACCGTACGTTCAAGCAAGCCTTTTTTAGCTTCATCCATTTGTCGGAGTTCTTCTTCCAGATTCGCTTTTTTGATGAAATCTTCCATATACTCATCATCATTCAGACTTTCCATGAGTTTGTCATATTCTTCATTATTTAGTTTGGATGTATAAGCACTAAACTTGTCCGCTAATTGTTCACTACATCTTTCAAATTCATAAAACTCGTCTGAATTGGCAACGGAATCTATCAATACATTTCCTGTATTCCAAGTTTGAGAGACCAAGCTGCGTGTTTTGGCAATTGAGTTTACTTCTGTTGCTGTCTCATTTGTATAGTTGTATTCATCAGTGCTACAACTATAAATAAGGAATATGGTCAATAATATTCCAAACAGTGTAATTACGTATATACTACTCTGTTTTTTATTCTCGCTTTTCATGTCTTGTTTATAATTTAAATTAGGGAAAACAAAGAAAGGGATTTTATAGCAATTAGATGGAATGTTTTGTTCAAAAAATGAAATAATTTGTTCAAATAGCTGTTTGATGACTATAATAACTCATATATCAATGTTACAATTTAGATATAAAATGACTTTTTTAGGGCTCTATATGCCCGATAAATGCCTATATGACAGGGATAGGAGTGTAACGCTCTCTTGAATGGCATTTGTTATGCTCGTATCTTTGTGTAAAAATAATATTATGAAAGCAATGACAAAGCTGATTCCTATTATTTGCCTTTCTGTTATTACAGGCAGCTCTCTTTTTTATTCTTGTTCACAAGAGAAGAAAAAGGAGACTGCTATTGTACTTCCGTTGGAGGCAGCTTTGTCACAGGCTGGAGAAAATAGTGTTGAACTTGAGAAGGTTTTACATCGTTATCAATCCAATCCATCGGATAGCTTGAAATATAGAGCAGCTTGTTTCCTGATAGAGAATATGCCATCTTATACCTATTATAAAGGTAAGCTGCTGGAACAATACCTCACTTTCTTTACTCTCTTGCAAGAAGCGCGGAGTAAAAAGGTATATCCACAAGCAATGGTAGATTCTATCAGAAGGATGTATGGACCATTCTCTTTAGATTCTTTGCAATATTGCAAAGACGTTTTGACAGTCGATTCTGCTTATTTATGTAATAACATTGACTGGGCATTTAAAGTTTGGCAGGAACAGCCTTGGGGGAAGAGTGTATCTTTTGCTGATTTTTGCGAGTATATTCTTCCTTATCGTATTGGTGATGAAACATTAAGCTATTGGCGTGAGGATATTTATCGAAAGTATAATCCTTTGCTTGATTCGTTGCGTGCTTCCACGGTTCTTGATATAGAAGATCCGCTTGTTGCCGCCCGCTGTTTGTGCGATTCTCTTCGTAAACGTAGCCGCTTTTTTACAACTACGGTTCCGCAAGGACTTCCTCATGTAGGGCCGGAGATTGCCCAAAGCGTTTCGGGCAGTTGTCGTGAACTTTCCGATTATGTCGTTTATGTTTGTCGTGCGTTGGGAATCCCTTGTGCTATAGATTTTATGCCTCTTCATGGAGGTGGGAATGATGGGCACCAGTGGGTGTCGTTCACAGATAAATATGGTACGCTTTATTTTCAAGAGTATCCGGATAAGATAAAAGAAGTTCGTAAGGATAAGATGTGTGGGGCTTCGAAAATAAAGGTTTATCGGAATACGTTCAGTCTTAATCGTGCTATGCAGGCAGAAATGCAACGTTTAGATACGGCTGTTGTACCTTTCTTCCGAGATCCGCATATCGTTGATGTGACAGCCGATTATGCAAAGACATACAAAAAGAAACTGGAGATTCCTGCATCTATGCTTTATTCAGGAAAGCCCCGTTCGCGTATAGCTTATCTTTGTGGCAGTAGCCACATGGATTGGGAGCCTGTGGCATGGGCGGAATTTGATGGTGAACATCTTGCTTTTAACGATGTCCAGATAGAACCCGTCATGCGGATAGCAACTTATGAACGAGGAAGACTTCGTTTTTGGACTGACCCTTTTGAAATGACTGTTTCCGGTGAATTTCATGTTTTTACTCCGTCAGATAGTGTTCAGGATGTAACGCTGTTTGCTAAATATCCTTTGTGGCAAGATGAGAAGTACCAGAAACGTATGATAGGAGGTGTTTTTGAAGGAAGTAATGATCCGGATTTTCGTCAGAAAGAGGTGCTTTTCCTGATAGAAAAGCAACCCGAACGGTTGCGGACAATGGCGTATTCCCGTTCATTGACGCCTTGTCGGTATGTCCGCTATATGGGACCGGAAAAGGGGCATTGTAATGTGGCGGAAATAGAGTTTTATGAAGCGGGTGGACTGTTGCCATTAAGCGGTAGAATTATTGGTACTCCCGGTTGCTATCAACAGGATGGCTCGCACGAATATACGAATGCATTCGACGGTAATACTGAAACGTCTTTTGATTATACGGAACCCTATGGCGGCTGGACTGGGTTAGACCTAGGCACGCCAAAGGTGATAGATAAGATAATTTATACGCCTGCCAACCGGGATAATTATGTTCGGTCGTTAGATGACTATGAATTGTCTTATTGTACAAAGAGAGGGTGGAGGACATTAGGACAGCAAACGGCGATGTTGGATTCGCTGGTTTACAGGAGGGTTCCTAAAGGATCGTTGCTGTTGTTGCAGAATCATACACGAGGGAATCAGGAACGGATTTTTGTGTATGAGGGTGGAAAGCAGGTGTGGAAATGAAGAGTTCTTATGATTGGATGTAATATATTTAACAATTTAATATTTTATTATGAGTAAAAAAAATATTTGTACAGGAGTGGCATTGGCATGTGTATTATTTATGTCAAGTTGTGGCTCTTCTGCTAAATTAGCAAAGAATCATGATGAAATGAAGAGTGATTCAAGAATATGGGATTATCTTAACGTCAGTGAGAGAGAACGTGCATTGGTTGATTCTATTGTAGCATTGGATGAATATGCTGTATTTCTTGATTCATACAAAAAGTATCGGACAAAGAAGAATGCTATGCGTGAGGGCGAAGATGTGGAACAAACGAAAGAGTTTGCGGAATATTCGGCAGCGTGTTCTAAAATATTAAGAATCACGGATGAGTTAAAGTTAAGTGTGAATGCATCTGTTGCTGTGTTTGAGAAGATGCGTGAAGTTGCTAATAATAAATAGAATCAATAAAGAATATGATCCGGGAAGATAAAACGCCAACTAAAAAGATGCTGTCGACCAAGAATAACATTTATATAGGACTGTGTATCTTATATCTAGTGTTATTAATGATAAACAGGAAATATCCAATAGGAGATATAACACTGCATATCGTTTATCTTTCAACCTGGTTTTTTCTTTTATTGTGGGAAGTAATAGATGTACTAATAAATAGAAAGAAGAATATTAGCTTCATAGTTATAATTTCGATGGTGCTGGTTATGTACATTGCAAATATGTTGAGGTAAAAAATAATATGTATTATGCGAACCGTTTTATTTCTAGTTAGTATCGTTTTTAATATAGTTGGTACAGCAACTGCTAACGAAGTATTCAACCGTTGTGATACTCTTCCATCTGCGCAAATGGATTTGTTTACTTATGGAAGTCCGTCTATTGTAACAAGTGAGATGAATTTTAGAAATCTGTTTCGGAATTTTCCCATTTATGTAGATAATGCTAATGAAATAAAGCTGCTATATTATCACTATGTGGAAACGATTAAAAACAAGAAGCAAATAAGAAGCTATGTGAAGAGAAATTTTCCGCCATATGTTCCCAATTGGGGAGTAGCTGGAAGTCAAGGAGGAAATTCTGATATTGGTGAATTCTCTACTTGGCGTTTTACAATTGAACAAGATCCTTTTCAAACAATAGATGAAGACATTGTCAGTAAGATGATGCGGGAGGTTAAAATAGGCTATGAAGTATGGGAGGTTGTGTTTAAATTGTGGGATACGACTTACCATTATTATATGTTTGTGAATGCTAAAACGCAAGCAATTGTGAAGTGGGGGAATATTTTTGGAGCCAATATACCACAAAGCCATATTGATTTCATAAACAGGAAATACAAACGAGATACCAAAAAGCATATTGAGGTTGTTCCGATTCTTCATCATCAATGACGGAAAAATATGATAGGATATGAAGTAGCTATTAATGATCAGTCACCTGTGGTTGTCACGTCACCTGACGTGGCAGTCGTCATGGTGCATAGCAATTGCTCTTTCGGTGATAGTATTTATGTAGGAGGATTGGATACCTTATGTAGGAGTCAATAAAACAAGTGAAGCAATAAAATGTGAATAAGGAGAATATGAAAAGAAGTATTTTTTTATTCCTTCTGGGAATAATGTTGTTTGTTTGTCAGACAAAAGCATCTACAATAAACGATGTGTCTGCTATAGAGACAGAAATGATTAATTTTTTCCGTTCTACATTGCAACGTAACTACGGCAGTTCTGACGGAAAAGCAGTAAAGTTGATGATGGATGCTCTTCTGCATTATAAATTCCATTATATTATTGATGTGGACAAGGAGGCTTTGAAAGTTATTAATGGCAAACTTTATCCGGATATGTTTGGTAGCTATTTTGTAGAGACTAATGAGCATCCGATTGATTCACTTCATACGAATTGGAAACGGTACGATCCTTATCATATTATTTGTGGCTATGAATTCAAAAAACAACTGAATGGAGAAACTTATTATCAGAAGGAACTGTCACAGGCTACATCTCCTTTATTTAAGGAAATATGTAATGCGTATGAAGCAACCGGCAGTTTACCTTTTACTGTCGTTTTGGGAAAGTTCCGAGCCAACAACCATCAATGTTTGGATGCTTTTGAAACGGATAGGGATGTTCAGATGCTTTTCACTTTTTTCTTTTGGCGTTATTTATGTTATTGCGTGAATATTGATTTTATGACAGGGAAGGATAAAACGGAATTGTATATAGAAGCTGTACCTTGATGAATGGAGAAACAATGAAATCTTGAGTAAGTAACTAAAAACCAATATAGCTTATGATCTGGGAAGATAAGACGTCAATTAAAAAGATGTTGTCGACCAAGAATAACATTTATATAGGACTATGTATCTTATATATATTGTTATCAATGATAAACAGGAAATATCCGATAGGAGATGTAACGCTGCATATCGTTTATCTTTCAACTTGGTTTTTTCTTTTATTATGGGAAATTGTAGATGTACTTATAAATAAAAAGAAAGATTTTGGGTGCATAATTATAATTTCGATGGTGCTGGTTACGTCCATTGCAAATATGTTGAGGTAGATAGAAACAAGATGATAAAAGATATAAATTTAATATATGCGAAAATGAAATATACACGGACATTATTAATTATTGTATTTGCTTCTGTTGCCCAGCTATTTTACGGGCAAGAAAGATACACAATCAGCGGTGAGTTTCCAGATCGTTCTTTGGATGGTGAGTATGTGTTTCTATATGAACACTCAGCTCTTGTTGAAGAACCTGAACGTATGAAGCAAGCATTTAAAGATACCATATTGGTGGTTGGTAATACATTCCATTACGAAGGAACGCTCAACCGGAAACCTTTTTTGGTTTCTCTCTCTTGCAGTAAAGGTAGACAGTTTCGTTATAATACCTCTTTCGTTATAGAACCGGGGGATATTCAACTTCGTATTGTTGATTGGGGAAGTGAGGGGAATGTTTCCGGTGCTCCTATTAATAATGATTATAATGCGTACATTATCGAATGTAAAAAGCAAGTAGACAAGAGGCTCTATTTGATGAGAACCAGGCGGGAAGAGGAAGCGATGAAAAGTGATGCACGTCTAAGTGCGTTGTTTCGAGATGCGTATATACGTTCCACAGAAGGTCATTTGCTTTTTGGAGAAAAATATGCCCAATATCCCGATGTTATCCGATCTTGGTTGGCTATGTATATAGACCCTATTAATCAAACTGCGGGAGATGAGGCTATTTTATCGCGATTCTTGCATGTTGTCGATTTAATGCCTGAGGTAGAACGCGATATTCTTTTAGCTTGGCGGGAGTATAGAACCGAGTTGCAAGAACATATGGCAAAGGCCAGGGCCTTGAAAGACAGTCTGGATGCTAAAAGGCCTCGCTTTATTGAAGTTGTTCCTAATCATTCATCATCAACAACGGAAAAATTATGATAGGATATGAAATAGCTATTAATGATCAGTCACCTGTGGTTGTCACGTCACCTGACGTGGCATCTGTCATGGTGCATAGCAATTGCTCTTTCGGTGATAGTATGTATGTAGGAGGCTTGGATACTTCGAGAAGAATCGTTTGGGTAGATGAAAAACTGAAAGTGGGAGATAGAGTCCGGATAAAGGTTGTTGAAGTGTCAGCGGTATCTCCTGTTGTGAAGATGACCTATGATCGGGAAGAATTGAAGGTAAAATACGAACAGCTTAAAGCCGAGCTTGAGTCAAAGGGACTTATATAGAATATTGATATGAAAGGACTTTTAGTAAAAAGCAAAGATAAAATTAGCAAGGCTGGCATTCCTCAAAATGGAATTGGTCTTGTTGGTAATATTACTTGGCATAGTGGTGCGTCTTGGAGCGTTGGTGGATTGCGGGTGTCTGATGAGATGCATTTGGTATGGGACGGAGGAATGTTGGAAGTCGGGGACGTGATAGAAGTGGAAGTAGCAGAATTTGATGAGGCTTCGGCGCCTGTTTGGGAGGAAAAGCATTGCTGTCCGACACGAACGGCATCGAACGATACAGATAATCCGAAGGAATGGGAGCATAAACTGGATCTCTACTATCGGTTGAAAAAGGTATTGGAGGATGAGAACTTGATTTAATACCAAGATAGAAATGATAAGACTCTTTCATATTTTGTTTGCCGCAGCATGTATAGGCAGTATGTTTGTATATTCCCACCAATTTACAGATGCATATATTGTGCCCAAATGGTGCTGCGTTTTGTTTGTGCTGTTATGGATGCTGGTGTGTGCTGCATTTCTGGCATTGCAGCGTAAATCCATAGTGGCGGATATGGCGATATGGGGGAGTATCATTGTTTCCAGTTGTTGGTTGCAGGCTGTTTATGGAATATTGCAATACGTAGGTTTATTTCCTTCTCATGCAACCTTCCGTGTGACCGGTAGTTTTGATAATCCGGCAGGATTTGCCGCCTGCCTTTGTGCCGGATTGCCTTTTGTCGTTTTTCTGATCATACATAGAAATAAGTATATTCGATATGCCGGATGGCTGGCAGGGGGAGTGATGGTGTTGGCGGTATTTTTATCTCATTCGCGATCTGGTATGGTAAGTGTCATTGCGGTATGTATCATGTTTTTGTGTGGAAGATTCGTTCATGGGAGATTGTGGAGATATTTACTATCGGTATCTATGATAGGATTGTTAATAATCGGCTCCTATTGGTTGAAAAAAGATTCGGCAGATGGTCGGTTGTTGATTTGGCGGTGTGGCTTGGAAATGGTGAAAGATGCTCCTTGGACGGGGCATGGCAGCGGAAGTTTCGAGGCTAAATATATGGACTATCAGGCGGATTACTTCAAAGAATATGGTTCGCAAAATCGCTATGCAATGTTAGCGGATAATGTAAAGCAGCCTTTCAATGAATACTTGGGAATTCTGATTAATTTCGGTATTGTCGGATTGGCTTTGCTTTTGGGTATGGTGGGGGCGCTTGTGTATTGTTATAGGCAAAATCCTACACAGGAAAAGAAAATAGCTCTTTATATTTTGCTATCAATAGGCGTATTCTCTTTCTTTTCCTATCCGTTTATGTATCCTTTTACGTGGATGGTGACATTTCTTGCCGTTCTCATGTTGACTGCTGATTATTTGAAGCGGATAAAGATAGGTACATGGGGCAGGAATATAATGTATTCCGCAGTGTTGATGGGCTTCTTTTTGGGACAGGTTAGGCTGGGCGCACGTACACAGTCGGAACGCAGTTGGCAGGAGGCTTCGGAGTTAGCTCTTTGTCATTCGTATGATGAGGCGCTTCCGTACTATGTGAGTCTGAAACACCGATTCGAAGATAATCCTTATTTCTTGTATAATTATGCTGCTGTTTTCACGGAAGCCAAAGAATACGAGAAGGCTTTAAAGGTAGCGTTGGAGTGTCGCAAGTATTGGGCAGATTATGATCTTGAATTATTATTGGGTGATATTTATAGGGAAAAAAAGGATTATAAACAGGCTGAAGAATACTATATGAGTGCTTCGTATATGTGCCCTAGTCGTTTTTTGCCTCTTTATCAATTGTATGAACTGTATAAATGTATAGGTAATACAGAGAAGGCTTCGGAATTGGCAAAGATACTTTTGGAAAAGCCTGCAAAAGTAAATTCAATGTTAATCAAGCGGATAAAATATCAACTCAAAAAGGAGTGTGAACCTTTAATATTATGAATATAGTATGTAATTATGCAGCATTCATAATGTTTTTCCTTAATGTATACCTTTATATTTGGAATCCTTTGGAGAAACATTATGATTTAATTAAAATAGTGTTTGGTTGGGTAATTGCTTTGTTTGTATTTAATTATTTGTTTCGGCATAGCAAAATAGAAAGGATAGGATATGTTATATCTATAATGCTTCTTGCCTTAGCTTATTTTGTGATTCCAATATAGGATCTGTTTGTTTATAGTAGTTCTCCTTATGGCTCGTTTAAAGTGCTTTAGTTACTATATGTCGAGATATTTTCTATCAAGAATGAGAACAATTGAGCAGATATGTATCTCTCTGTATCCATAGCAGTCGTTATTAACTGCAAAACTGTAAATTGAAAGTTAGTTAGGACTAAGTGCCTGACAATATATTATTTGTAACAAAAAACAATTATGAGAAAGTATATCCTTTATTCGTTAGCTATCCTGTTGGCAGCCTGTTCGAAAAGTGTTCCTTATTCTGACGAAACCATTAAAAATGATCTGCGTGTACCTGCTTATCCGCTGCTGATGCTCCACCCGCATCTGCGTTTATGGTCGACAACAGATCAGCTGACAGAGAAGAATATGATTTTTACTAATGGGAAAAATCTTCCTTTTGTCGGTTTCCTGCGGGTGGACGGAACGATGTATCGCTTTATGGGTAGACGTGAACTACCTATGCAAGCCATTGCAACAATGGCATACGATTATGAAAGCTGGGAAGGAAAGTACACCTCTCTTAGACCGGATGAAGGCTGGGAGCAACCGGATTTTAATGATCAATATTGGCAGGTAAATGAAGGTGCATTCGGTACACGCGACAGACGTGAAACGAGAACGCAGTGGCTTTCAACTGATATATGGGTGCGGAGGGAAATCGTGGATATTGATCCATATTTGCTTGAGAACAAGAAGATTTATTTGCGTTATTCGTATGATGATATAGTTCAATTATATATTAATGGAAAACTAGTCGTAAGTGCGGACCGCGCAGCGGCAAATTTAAAAGTCGAGTTGCCGGATTCTATCTTGAATACAATGAAGGAAGGGAAAGCCCTTATTGCAGCTCATTGTGAGAATAAAAAAGGTAGTGCATTGATTGATTTCGGCTTATTTGCAGAGGAACCGGGAATATTGGTAGAAGGCATAGCTCCTGTTTCTAATGAGAAGGAATGGATTGGGAAATATACAACAGAACAACCGGAAGAGGGTTGGGAAATGGCTGCTTTCAATGATAGCGCATGGGCACAAGGAAGAGCTGCTTTTGGCACGGAAGGCGGACCGAGTGTTGGTACTCCCTGGAATACCAATAGGCTATGGATTAGAAGGGAAGTCTCATTCGATCCTTCCTTAGTGAAAAATAGACAACTTTTTGTGCGTTATTCGTATAATGACGGTATGCAACTGCTTATTAATGGAAAGGAACTTGTCCGTACGGGAACGAAGGCACGCAACGACGTGAAAGTGCAGATCCCGGATTCTATCTTAGAAACAATGGAAGATGGAAAAGCCTTGTTTGCGGCCCGTTGTGTGAATTGGGGAGGTACTTCTTTTGCAGATTTTGGGCTGTATGGTGAGCTGAAAGAAGCCGGGCAGAAATCAGTGGATGTGCAGGCTACCCAAACACATTATACTTTTGATTGTGGAGATGTGGAATTGAAACTGACATTTACGGCTCCTTATTTATTGGATGATTTGGAACTGTTAAGTCGTCCGGTTAATTATATTTCTTATCAGGCTAAGGCCTTGGACGGTAAGGAGCATGATGTCGCTATTTATTTTGAAATGGATCCTCATAAAGCCTTTCGTGCCGGACAGTCTACGGAGATGTATGAAAAAGACGGTTGGGTGATGATGAAGACTGGTCGGGAGAATCAGAAGTTGTGGGTAGATAAGCTGAAGGATGCTCCGGCTTGGGGATATTTCTATTTAGGAGCGAAAGAGAATGTTACTTGTGCACAAGGGGATGCGGCAGAGATGAGGGCGCACTTTATGAAAGAAGGTGATTTGAAAGAAATGCGTCGGTCGAATGAAAAACGTTATGCGGCAATAGCACAGAAGCTGGAAATGAATAGTGAGTTTCCCCAACATCTGATTGTGGCTTTCGATGGATTGTATACAATGGCTTATTTCGGTGAGGACCTACGACCTTATTGGAATAAGGACGGAGATAAAACGATAGAAGGGTTATATGAAGACGCGGAAAAAGTATATAAAGAAACAATGGCAAGGTGCTATGCTTTTGACAGGCAATTGATGGAAAATGCTTGCCGTGTCGGTGGTAAAGAGTACGCAGAATTGTGTGCTTCGGCATATCGTCAGGCCGTTTCGTCTTTCCAGATGTCTAAGAATTCGAGTGATGAGTTGCTCTATTTTACTACGTTGGTGGGTTCGCTGGATATTTATTATGCTGTTTCACCGCTATTTCTTTGTTACAATCCCGATCTGCTGAAAGCAATGTTGAATCCTTTCTTTTATTATAGTGAGAGTGGTAAATGGAATAAGCCTTTCCCGGCTCATGATTTGGGCGGTTATCCGTTTGTAAACGGACAAGCGAAAGGGGGAGATTTACCGGTTGAACATGCCGGAAATATGCTGATTATGGTGGCTGCTATGGCTAAAGCGGAAAAAGATGCATCTTACGCAAAGGCTCATTGGGAGACTCTCTCCAAATGGGCGGGTTATTTGATGGAGAACGGGGTTGATACCGGTAAACAGGTTGATACTGATAGCTTTGCCGGCCGCTATTCTCATAATGCTAATTTGTCTGCCAAAGGAATTTTAGGTATTGCATCGTATGCTCTTCTGGCAAAAATGCTAGGTAAACAGGAAGATGCTGAAAAATATTTGGCAGCAGCAAAAAGAATGGCCGAGGAATGGGAGAAGCAGGCTTCTGACGGGGACCATTATCGTTTGGCTTTTGACCAGACGGATAGCTGGGGGCAAAAGTATAACTTGATTTGGGATAAACTCCTTGACCTTCATGTTTTCCCGGATAGAGTAGTAGAATTGGAAACTGCTTTTTATAGGACTAAATTGAATACTTATGGTTGTCCGTTGCATAGTAAAACTGATTATGCGAAAGCTGATTGGACTGTATGGACGGCTGCATTGCAAAATGACCGACTCATGTTTCGTGAGTTTATTCTTCCGCTTTACAATTATATGAATGAAAACAAATGGCGTGTACCAATGGCAGACACTTATAATGTTGTGAATCAGAAAACAAGAGGCGTATCATGGGGAAGACCGGTAACGGGTGCTTATTTCATAAAATTATTAGAGGCGGTTATTGAATGATGTTGATTTAATGTGTATCTGTGCAAAAAAATAGTGTGGTTGTCCTGATTCTATGCTTCGGATGTGCTTGATAAAGAAGAATCGATTGTAGCTATTGAAAAATTACTCTAGAGGAATATAAGAACGGATTTTTACATATGTAGATCAAATTCAAATTTGGAAATAATACTAATATATAACGTTAATTAGATTTGTAAAATGAAGAAGACTATTGCTTTGATTTTTGTATCTTTATTTTTTCTATCTAGTTGTATAAATGATACAACAGGTAAAAAAGCTAACTTGCCAACCGAAAAATCCGTTATAGAAAATAGGAAAGCTTGCTTGGAAATTGTAAATAAGAAATATGATTTTGGAAAAATAAGCAAAAAAGAACATTCATATTTAGATATTGAATTTGAGTTGAGGAATACGGGGAAAATTCCTTTAATAATATCAAAAGTTGACGTGTCTTGTGGGTGCTTGTCTGTCAATTACTCGAAAGAACCAATAAATCCTGGTAAAATAAGAAAACTGGCAGTACATATTGATACTAAAAATCAATATGGTATGTTTAATAAGGTCATTTTTATAAATTCCAATGCAGAGAATAACCTAGAGCTTATAAGGATAACAGGTGAAGTGGAAAAGTAAGTGACATTTAAGGCGTCTAACTATATTGATACCAATGTGAAGTTAAATGACAAATTAATTGTTAAAGAGTAAATAAAGTTATATTTGCTAGAACCATTTGATGATATAATAAATAAACAAAAGTGAATATGGATCCTCCATGAATTAAGATAATTGCTAGAAACAGTGGATATTGGTTACCACTATGATATTGAAGTTACATTCTTGGTTGGAACATCCTAGGGTGAATATAAACTAATTTTATAGCTAAGTGCCAGATTGCACAAATAGGACATGTACCAAGTATAATGTTAATAGAATGTCACTTAACATTTATTATAAGATAAATGTGTATTAGAAAAAATATTGTATAACGCTTCTTTTTGTAAGAAGCATAATGATTATTTATATATGA
>ULUC01057492.1_pt1 | contig 88554 bp, 76 predicted proteins | sample 1958151 | NCBI WGS metagenome assembly ULUC01 (sample SAMEA4835750, study PRJEB28245) | human gut metagenome | biome: gut microbiome; material: fecal sample | place: Denmark | collected 2008
TTTTCTTAATTTTGTCCAATATCTATTGTAGCACTACATCCTCACTCCTCACTTAAATCGCTTTACCGCTTGACGAAACCACTGTAAAGTAGTATAATATAAGAAATGCTGCTTATGCAAATTCTTTTACGGAGGTCCTTTATATGGAGAAAAAACCGTTTTATATCACTACCCCGATATATTACCCTTCAGGTAATCCTCATATCGGTCACTGCTACACCACTGTTGCCTGCGATTCTATTGCCAGATACAGACGTATGCAGGGCTATGATGTCATGTTCCTCACAGGCACTGACGAGCATGGTCTGAAAATCGAACAGAAGGCTGCTGAAAAGGGTGTTACACCTAAGGAATATGTTGATGAGGTAGTCAAGACTTTCAAAAAGCTTTGGAGCTACATGAACATCAGCTATGACAGATACATCAGAACTACTGACGATTATCACATTGAAACTGTTCAGAAGATCTTCAAGGCTCTTTATGACAAGGGCTACATTTACAAGGGCGAATACAAGGGCAAATACTGCACGCCTTGCGAAAGCTTCTGGACTGAGTCACAGCTTGATGAGAACGGCTGTTGTCCTGAGTGTCACAGAGAGGTAACAGAGGCTAAGGAGGAGGCTTACTTCTTCAAGATGTCACCATTTGCTGAGAGGATAGAGAAGCTTCTCACTGAGACAGATTATCTCCAGCCAAAGACAAGAGCCACTGAACTTGTAAACAACTTTATCAAGCCCGGTCTTGAGGATCTTTGTGTATCGAGAACTACTTTCAAGTGGGGTATTCCTGTTACATTTGATGACAAGCACGTTGTTTACGTTTGGATAGACGCACTTTCTAACTATATTTCTGCACTTGGTTTCTGGAACGAGCAGTACAATGATTTTGACAAGTTCTGGCCTGCTGACGTTCACATGGTAGCAAAGGATATCATGAGATTCCACGCTATCGTTTGGCCTGCAATGCTTATGGCACTTGATCTTCCACTGCCTAAGCATCTTGCTGTACATGGCTGGATAACATTCAACGGACAGAAGATGTCCAAGTCTTTGGGCAACGTTGTTGACCCGTTCATTCTTGGCGAGAGATATGGTGCTGACGCTATCAGATACCACATTCTTCGTGAAATGGCTTTGGGTGCAGACAGCTCATTCTCAAACGAGATAATGATAAACAGAATAAACTCTGACCTTGCAAATGGTCTTGGCAATCTTGTTTCAAGAACTGTAGCTATGGCTGACAAATATTTTGGCGGCACGCTTCCTGCTGACAGAGAGGCCGGCGATTTTGACGCTGAGCTTATGGCTGAGGCTAAGGGACTTGTTGCAAAGGTAGACGAGTTCATGGACAAGACTCAGATAAACAATGCTTTGGCTGAGATATTCAAGGTAGTATCCAGGGCTAACAAGTACATTGACGAGACAGCTCCATGGGTACTTGGCAAGGACGAGAGCAAAAAAGCAAGACTTGCGACAGTTCTTTACAATCTGCTTGAAACTATCAGGATAGTATCAACGCTTCTCAGCAACTTCATGCCTACAACAATGCCAAAGGTATGGGAGCAGATAGGTGCGGCTGAGTGCGACATCACATACGAGAACGCTGGCAAGTTTGGTGTACTTCCTGCTGACGTTACAGTTCACAGGGGTGAGATCATCTTCCCAAGAATTGACGTTAACAAGGAGATAGAGGAGCTTAACAAGATAATAGGCAGCAATGCAGAGCCTGAGGAAAAGGCTGACGATGGATTTGAGCCTGCGCCTATAGCTGACGAGATAACCATAGATGATTTTGCAAAGGTAGATCTGAGAGTTGCTCTTGTTAAGGACTGCGAGAAGGTAAAGAAGTCCAAGAAGCTTCTTTGCTTACAGCTTGACGATGGTTTTGGCGGCAGGCAGGTAGTATCGGGCATTGCGGCATGGTACAAGCCTGAAGATCTTATTGGCAAAAAGGTAGTTATTGTAGCCAATCTGAAGCCTGTGAAGCTTTGCGGAGTTGAGTCAAACGGCATGATATGTGCGGCTGACACACCTGACGGTGCGGCAAGCGTTATTTTCCCGGATCAGGACTTGCCATGCGGAGCTAAGCTTAGATAAAACATTTATAAAAAAACAAGGAGCGGATTTCCGCTCCTTATATGCGTCTGTAGCTCAGTTGGATAGAGCGCAAGACTCCGACTCTTGAGGTCGCAGGTTCGATTCCTGTCAGGCGCACCAGCAGGGGCGTGCCCCTGCACCATATCCGCTATCATTCATGGTAGCGAAATTTTTATTTCCGCCCATAGGCGTGATATGCTTGGAGAGTTATATGTTCGCTGTGGCGGGCATTTTACGCTTTGCAATATATATAGCTGTATCATATCCGCCGTACTTTTTGTCGGCGGATTTTTCAGGAAATGCTCATATTAACAATTATTTCAGAATAAAGCATATAAATATTCACTTGACTTATAGTGTACTCCAAGTGATATAATTATTAAAATAAATACATAGGAGGATTTAACATGAACGTTCTTATTTTAAACGGAAGTCCGAGGATAAACGGAAACACTTCTATTGCCATTCGAGAAATGGAAAAGGTTTTTAAAGAAAGTGATGTTGAAGTAGAAACTGTTCTAATTGGGAACAAGGATATTCGTGGCTGTATTGCCTGCATGTCATGTTCAAAAACGGGCAAATGCGTATTCAATGACATGGTAAATGAAATCGCACCAAAGTTTGAGAAGGCTGACGGACTTGTTGTTGCAAGCCCTGTATATTACGCTTCTGCAAATGCAACTCTTATCGCCTGTCTTGACCGTTTGTTCTACAGCACACATTTTGACAAATCAATGAAGGTAGGAGCAAGTGTAGTTTGTGCAAGACGAGGCGGCTGTTCGGCTACATTTGATGAGCTTAACAAGTATTTCACTATTTGCAATATGCCTATTGCCTCAAGTCAGTATTGGAACAGTATTCACGGACGTGAAGTAGGCGAGGCTGAAATGGACGATGAGGGTAAACAGACAATGCGTGTACTTGCAAGAAACATGACTTTCCTTATGAAAAGCATTGCACTTGGCAAAGAAAAATACGGCTTACCTGAGGTCGAGGAACACGCTTGGACTCATTTTATCAGATAACTCTATACATAATGAAAACATGAAAAATATCCGTTCTGCAAAAAAACAGAACGGATATTTTTTAGTTATATATCATTCAGGCACTTTGTCACTCGCCTGCGCAGTTCTTCTCCTCCAAAGGGAAAGCCGAACTCTGCGGCGGAGCTTCCCCACTCAGGTGGATGCTTCTTTGAGCCGTCAAAATAGCGGCTTTTCACCACGCCACGATAGCGTTTTGGCATTTTTGCCGCAAGCTCCTCACATTCTCTCAAGCGAAGCTGCACCTTTGCAAGGTCAAGCCACAAGTCAGTAAGTTTTTTCCCTCTGTGGGCTACCCTGCCGCAATGCTCCCCCACTACGGCAAGCTGTGAGGACATTTCGCAGATATCTTCTTTAAGCTTCCACTCCTGCCACCTTAGTTTGCGATACTGTGAAAGCTTTCGCAGTGCGGCTGTATTAACTCTGCTTCCACCGCTTCTGAAATTATATCGGCTCGCTGAGGGTGCAAGCCTTTTTATGAAATTTACCTCTACGGAATAATCTATATTATCGTACATTTTTCTCCTTTCGCCTTTTTGTACAGACATTTGGACAGTTAGTATGATATACTGTAAATAAAATAAAGCAATGACATTTCAGATAACCGTTTTCTGTATATCTCTCGGGGCGGAGATGTCAAAAAGGGGGGGCGGTTTATCCTCTTGACTTTTACAGAGAAATGTATTATAATTATATCAAAGCCAGATTTTATGCAGATATCTGTACTAACGATACATACAGTATACTACAGGTTTCTGCAAAAGTCAATAGGTATTAGCGAATTTGATACAGACTTCTGTATCTTTTGTGAAATGATCACAATTGGAGGAAGAAAATATGACTGAAATGTACAAAAGGATAAAAGAACTATGCGAGGAGAACAATATGACGGTATCGCAGATGTGCAAGGAGCTGTCTATAACGAGGAGCTGTTTATCTGAGCTGAGCAAAGGCAGGACGGAACGACTTTCCGCAGAGAATTCTACAAAGATAGCGAACAGATTTGGAGTGAGCGTACAATATCTTATATCTGGCAGGGAAGAAGATTTTGATACGAAGCTGAAATATGCATTATTCAACGGCACGCTTGGAGTGACGGACGAAATGTTTGACGAGGTCAAGCAGTATGCAGAAATGGTCATGCTCAGAGAGGAAGCAAAGCGCAGAAAGGCTGGTGAAAAGTGAGAGATGACGAACATACAGGAATTGTATGATATTTGCAGTAGAGAGAACATAACTATAGATTTTATTGATTGTCCAAAGTGCGGGGCGATATCGCTTTTTGGCGCAGGTGGCTGTTCGATCGGCATAGACAGCCAGACGCCTGCAAGGCTTTTGAAGGAGCGCACTGCTCACGAGATAGGTCACTGCGTAAAGGGTGCGTTTTACAACAGATACGCCACGGCAGACAAAATCTCACAGCATGAATACCGTGCAGACAAGTGGGCGATAGAAAATCTGATACCGAAAAGCGAGCTTATCAAAGCCATAAAGAAAAATCTGGACAGCATTTATCTGCTTGCGCAGCATTTTGATGTGAGCGAGGATTTTATGATAAAGGCTTGCAGGTATTATGGGGTTTATTTTGGGTAGAAAAATACCGCCGAGGGCGATGGCGTCCTCGGCGGTTGGTTTTAGTATAGCTTTTTTGCGGTCAATTCTTCAAGAGTGCCGATCTTATTGAACAGGTCTTTTATAATGTAAATCACGGCAAATTGTCAAGTGTGCTAAAACTTCACGCCCCAACTGAAATTCTCAGGGAGATCGTCAGGTTTGTTCGCAGGGTCACGATACTGCCCTACAATGCCTTTAGACCTTGGCGAACTTGTATCACACCACTGTGCAAGCTTGTATCTGCCGTCCTCCCCTGCTATCCAAAAGGCATAGCCTGCATCGTCGCCATTGACGCTAAGTGCGTCATGGACTGCTTTTTCAAGCTTTTTGGATTCGTCATGCACTGCCGAGCAATCCACCACAAGCTCCACCAAAGTAAAGCCTTTTTTATTCATGTCTTTCCCTCAATTCTTTCATCAAAATATTGATCCCCACTTAATATTTCAACAAGTATATTATACAAAATTTACCCTGTTTTGTCAAGAAGAAGGCAAGCTTTATTACTCAATTTTACCATTTGCACAAAGGCAAACTATTCTTATTGGCTATTTTATATATTTTCAGACAAAAAAAGAACCGCTCAAATGAGCGGTTCTCAAAACGCTTTAATTGTAAATTAGTCACCTGCAGCTGGAGCCCAAGAATCCTTTGTGTATGCTGTATCAGCGAATGGCTTATTAGCATTGTCAGGCTTGCTACATGGGTTTGGATACTGGCCAAGAACTCCACCTGTTGGGTTCTCAACGTCAGACCACTGAGCAAATGTAACGTTACCATCATCGCCAAGAACATATACGCAATAGCCAGCGCCATCACCATTGTCCTTAAGTGCATTCCAAACTGCAGAAGCAAGCTTAGCCTTTGCAGTATCATCAGTGCCACCAAAATTCTCCTTAATCTTGTTACCCTTACTTGATGTAACCTTCATTGAAGCATCAGATGTTACTGATGTACCCTCAACGAGCATATCAGCAGCTTCGTTGTTTACAGTTGTGAAAACGAGCTTAGCGTTTGAGTTAGCTGTCTTGAGCTTTGACTTCTTTACATAGTTCATCATTGTAGGAACGAGGATAGCTGCAAGGATACCGATGATAGCGATAACAACTACGAGCTCTACAAGGGTGAAACCTTTTCTGTTAGATTTCTTCATAGAAAATCCCTCCATAATAAATTAAATAAATTTGTTTATAAAAGAGCTGCAAGCCGATTTAAGCAGCTACTTTCCAATAATTAAGCGGCTTTCGGAGTTCTTTGCGTTCTCCTTATCACCATGATTAAAGTATACATCATCTTGTCCAAAATGTCAATAGTTTTTCGGATTTTTTCTCAACTTTGTTCAATTTGACGAAAAACTAATTTTCAATCGGTCATTTTGACGATTGGTAACACTATGTTGACATTTTCACAAGAAATTATGTCACACACTTTGTCACACACCATTTTATGATGTATCACCTTACATCGTTCTTAATTATATCTTAAAACAAATAAATTGTCAAGACTTATTTAACAGTTTCGTTATTTTTGTGTACTCTGTACACTTCTCATTCATTTTTGAATACAATTTGCACTATTTGTTTCGCATATTTAACTATTTGAATGATTTCTTCATCTTATTATACAGATTTTCAGAAGCGTTTTCTATCTCCGCGCTGCCATAATAAAGCGACTCGGAGGTGCTTATAAAAAGGTCAAGTATCCCCTGATTTTCAAGCTTCGGGGACATTATTTCAAGCTCCTCTGAGTTTGCCATTTTCTCGTTGGCTTTATACTCTATCCCGTCAAGCATATCCCTCGCTTCAAGGGCTTCCAATGCCGCCTTTGATGCAGGCACGCCCTTTCCCATGCCCTGCAGGAGAGCCATTTCCTCACCGTTCACAAGATAGTCAAGAAGCTTTGCGGCTTCCTCAGGGGACTTGGTATTTTTCTTTATGGCATAAACGCTAGTGGGCTTTTTATACCAACCGCTGCTCACTGCCTGCTTATGCTTTGGATAGTCGCCTATAACGATGTCAAAACCAAACTTCTGAGCAGGCTCGCAGTAATACTCTGCGTCTGATATCCAGGAAGCCACGCCTGCCGTCAGGCACTTTTCAAGATCGTTCCTATCGAAATCCCACGCAGGTTTTGTGACCTTTTTATTTAGCATTTCCTGATAAAAGGCGAGCATGAGCCTTACGTCCTCCGAGGTATACTGAAACTCACCGCTGTCAGATAACATTTTTCTTCCCGTTACCTGCTCCACATACGCCACAGAGCTGAGATAAGCCGCCTTTTTCGTCATTTCAACAGGATACACCTCGTCTGACTTCATGACCTCTGCCGCATTTATAAGGTCAGACCAATTTTCAGGCAGGCTCAGACCATAACTGTCATACATGGTCTTATTATAGTAGAAGGTTATACAGTTCGTACCGGTAGGCAAGGCGTTAAGCTTGCCGTTTATAGTGCCATATGAAAGGCTGTCATCATCAAATGCTGAAAGATTTATGTATTCCGACAGCTCATTAAGGTCATAAAAGTCCTCGCCGTCGGGAGAATATTCATAGAGCCAACTGTAGTTTAACTGCATGATATCTGCGGTGGTGTCAGAGAAAAATTCCACGTCCATTCGTGTTTTGAAGCCGTCAAAGTCTGCATACTCAGGTCTTACCACAACGTCCTTATTGCTGTTCTGATAGGCTTTAAGCCCGTCGAGAGTATACTCGTTACGCGCGTCCTTGCCCCACCACGAGAAGGACACCTCGGTCTTTACTTTATGCTCCATTCTTCTTTCAAACAATGCACAGCTCGTCATGACAGTCGCTGTGCAGATCGCTGAAGCGGTCAAAGCCGCACACCTTACAATGCGTGTTCTCAATTGCGGCTCACCTCTTCCTCTTTTTTATCATATATCACCGCTCTTGCGTCCTCACTGTGTTCTGCTTTCTCGCAGGCTTTTTCTGCCATTTCGTAAAGTTCATCATAATCATCGCTTGTTTCAGGGTAGACCGACGCACCAACTGCACATTTTATGTAGCCCCTGTCATCGTCAAGGCAACATTCCTTCAGCTTATCGTTAAGCTCTTTAACATAAGCCCTCACATTACCATAGGCTCTCATAAGGTCAAAGTTCGTGTGGTCTGCAAACAGAGCAAACTCGCCCTCCCTGAAAATTCCGCAGATATCGCCCTCCTTGCGGTTCTCCACCAGTATTTCGGCGACTTTTCTTTCAGCTTCCGCCACTATCCCCTCGCCATAGTTGAGCCTTATAAGCTCCAGATTTGTTATTTTCACGATAATAAATGCGATAGTCGAGCCTGAGATACAAGTTTCCATTTTATCCATAATGCTGTTTTCAGTATATTCCGCAGTGAAAAGCCCTGTATTTTCGTCCACCTTTGGATATTTTCCAAACTTCGGTCCGTTCTGCGGGTCGTTATCCGCCGCCGCTGCCGCAGATATCATAATAAATATGACTGCGCAGCAAATAAAGATACCAAGGCATTTAAGCCCTGTTTTCACATAGTGACGCAAAGTGTCTGACATATCCACGGTAGTAATGACCACCCAATCGTCACTGCAATCATCAATAGCACAGATAGTAGTCATATCCGAAACGGTGACTCCAGTGCCTCCCTCAAGGAATTTAGAGAGCTTTTCATCGAGCTTTTCGCCGACAACACTTTTTCCGTCGTTAGCATAGATTATCCTGCCATCGTCATCACACAGCATGGTATTTATCTCGCTGTAATTGTCAGAGGGCAGAAAAACAAGATCAAACTCCGTTGAAAACACAGAGGAGATAAAAATAAGATCGTCATTTATCCTGCCTGCGAAATACACTCGTCTGTAGTTATCGTCCTGTCCCGTGAACCATTTTATCTTGCTGTCACCCATAAGGTCGGAAACTCTCTTGTATATCTCATCGTCAAATATATCCTTTGTACCATCGGTTATCTTTCCTACATTATGTTCATTACTGCTTACAATGCCAAAATCAGTATAGTTGCCCAATGTACTAAGCTCTATAAGCCTCTCAGTGAGAACATTCTCCTCATTAAGCACAGCAAATTCGCTCTTTGACGTATCAGTAGGATCATATTTCGCATAGTCCTCATTGCCCATTATAAGCTTGGCAGTGTCCTCCATTTTCTTCATAAAGGCAGCCACATTCTGGTCTGCTTCCGCATTTATGGCAGAGCAAAGCTGAGCCTCTTTCTGAAATGCGTTCACACCGCTGTAATAGCAGGCACACGCATACACAAGCAGACAAGCAACGAACAGCACTAACACGCTTGTTTTCAAAATAGATCTTCTATATTTTTTTATTTTATCATACAGTTCAAAATCAGCAGAATTTTTCAAAAGCTATATCACCTCTCAGGCTAAATTACTATAATCATTATTAATTATAACACATATGCCCATAAAATAAGTGATTTTTTTGTTAATTATTGCTCAATTTGTATTGTACGGTTTATATTTTCTCTGACACGGCACTGTCTGACCTTATTCGCATGGCGTTTCTTTTTGGTTTCCGCTTCAAAAAGCGACAGTGCCGCCCATGCCGCTGTGAACACGATGCCTGCGGCAAACACTGCTCCCATGTTCCTCTCTGCCACCGCAACAAACAGGAAAAACAGCACCATTCTCATTATAGTTTTCATAAGCCACCTGTCGCCGCCTGCACCTGCCGCAACGATAAAAACATTCATCATGATTATCCATATCATTTTTACACACATCCTCATATTTTTCTTTTTCTATTTCGGGGCTGTATGTATGATAACACAACTTGATGAATTTGAGGGGTAATTTTTTGGACAGCAAGTTTTTTTGTCGATATGCACAGATAAGAACGTTTGTTTTGATATAAATTCTACAAATCCAAAAGACCCCGTGGCAAAAGCCACAGGGTCTTTCAGAGAAGTAAGAAGTATAATATGAAGAAAAAATTATGAATGGGGAATGCTAAAGTTATGTACTTTTCCATGCCATTTCACTTTTGCCGCACTCTGAAAATTCAGAGCACAGCGAGATGAAATGAAAAGAAGAATGAAGGAAAATTATATATGAAAACTCATTATATGAAAAACTCATTATGAGTAATTGGTTGACGGAACTTTCATCAAGCTCTCAAAGCTTTTGCCTGAGGTCTTTCTCGGTGTTCCTCTGACCTTGTATATATAATACCTGTTCAATATGATAGTTTTATGAAAAGACACTGAAAATAAGCTGATAAGAATGGCAAAGTGGTTTTCATATAAACGGCTCACACAAAACGCAAGTCAATCCGCCGCCTGAATATTCTCTATCCTGACGTGACTACAAGAACGTCTCCCTCTTTGAGCCGCAACCTGCCGTTTGGGATAAGTATACGTCCCTGACGTTTTATCATTACTATCAGGCTGTCCTCTGACATTGTTATCTCTGACACCTTCAGACCGCACCACTCGTGGTGCTTATCAAGGTTCATTTCGCTTAGGACAAAATGGCTGTCGTCATAAAAGCCTGCCGCACTCAGCACCACAACGTCCCCTGCAAGTATCTGGGTTTTGCCTGTTGGTATTATCTTCTCTTTGTCACGGAGTATCATCACCACAAGCAGACCTCTCGGAAAAGGTATATCCTTTATCTTCTTCCCTGCCCAATTGCTGTCCGTCTGAACTGAAAGCTTTATAAACTGCACTTCCGTTTCGTCGCTGTAGTCATTAAACGTTTTCATTACGTTCTCCTCATCGTCTATCATATCGAGCTTTTTAGCAAACAGCGGCAGAAGCGTACCCTGAATACCGATAGACATAAGCACGATACAGAAAACGATATGGAAAACGTCATTTTTCATATATGCGTCATCAACTGTCGCCATGATAGCGAAAACAATGGAGGTCGCTCCTCTTAATCCTGCCCATGAGATAAGGGCTATCTGCTTCCACTTTGCACCGAAAGGCTTCATGATAACAGTAACAGCCGCAGGTCTTGCAACGAATGTAAGGAACAATGCTATCGCCGCCGCAGGAAGTATTATTGACGGCATTTGTGACGGGAATGCCAAAAGTCCAAGGAGGAAAAACAGCAATATCTGTGTGAAGCCCGTTATTCCGTCAAAGAAATGCACAAGGGCTGTTTTGCCTGATATTTTTGTGTTGCCAAGGACAATGCCAACTATATAGCAGCTTAGATAGCCGTTTCCGCCCACCGCCGAGGGCAGAGCATAGGAAAGAATAGCTATGGCAGTAACAAAGATAGCGTCAAAGCCTGCTGCGTCAAATCGCACACGTTTTATGAGATACACTGCGCCCAAAGATATAAGCGCACCGAAGCCCACACCGAAGAACACCTGTGCAAGCAAGCTCACAACAAAGCCTCCTGCCGTCGCACCGCCTTTCATTACTGAAAGTATTATAACCGTGAGCATATAAGCCCACGGGTCGTTACTTCCGCTTTCAAGCTCCAGTATTGAAGCCGTACCGTATCGCAGGTTGAGCTTTTTGCTTCTAAGTACAGAGAACACCGAAGCGGCGTCTGTGGAGCTTATAACAGCGCCTATAAGCAGACTTTCCAGCCACTCAAAGCCCAGCACAAGCTTGCAGAATACTCCCGTTGCAAAGGCAGTGAGCAAAACTCCTGCGGAAGCGAGTATAAGTGACTTGCCTGCCACCTTTTTGGCTTCGCTCCATTTCGTGCCAAAGCCTCCGTAGAAGATTATGAAAACAAGTCCCACCGAGCATATCTCCTCGGCAAATTTATAGTTATCGAACTCTATTTTAAAAAGCCCGTCAGAGCCGAACAACATTCCAAGGAGAATGAACGCCAGCAATGCAGGAAGTCCAAACTTGTCCGATATTTTATTGAAAAACACACAGCACAGCACTATCACAGAAGATAAAATGAGCATTGTGGTCAAGCTTATCACCCCTTTTTACCTTATTATAAAAATAGCATTATAAAAATAGCGCTTTGGGTATCTTCTACTCAAAGCGCCTTTGCTTGTGTAAATATTATAACATATTCGCCCCTGTGCTGTCAACTTTTTGCCGACATCTTACGGAAATTTTACATTACCCCTTGACAATATCGAACATATGTGCTATAATCAATAGTGAAGCAGTATATCCAAATAAAAAACGCCTGCCTTTTACAGCAGACGTTCGCCTATTTATATCTCGGCTCTTTTATCCTTGTCCAAATTTTTATTTGTAGCAATCGGCAATATCTGAAATAGCGTCCTTTGCCATTTCCACTGCCCTTTCAGGTCCAAGCACCTTTGCCTGTGAGCCGAACTGGAAAAGCCAGCCCCAGAATGTTGGTGCGACCTGTACCTCCTCATTTATATAGAAGGTATTGTCGGAATTTTTGTGACATATGGTTTTCTCACCAAAACGATCCATTACAACATCTATGAGCTTATTGTCAAACTGCAACTGCAGCGTCATAAGCTCGCCGCCGTACATTCCGTAGATAGTCTGACGATTTGTGACCTCTGTCTTCTCCTCCTCGGAAAGCTCCCTCCTGGGGATATCTGTAACAGTGACCTGAGTCATTCTGTCAACTCTGTAGCGGCATATCTTTTCATGCTTTTCGCAATAGCACACAAGGTAATAGTTGTCATTTTCCCAAACCAGAGAATACGGTGAAACCGTATACACCTCGCCGCCATGGCGAAGCTGTTTGCGTTTTTCAACGGTGTATTCGTAATACTTGAAGTGTATCTCCAAGCCGCTGAATATGCCCTCTTGTATGCTGTTTATAGCATAGTATATCTGCTCGTTGAAGGTCTTTGTCCTGTTTGACACATAGACCATTCGGCGCAGATCCTTTGCCTTGTGTTCAGATGTAAGTGATTGTATCTTCTTTAACAGCTCCTTCGATTTCTTCTGTGTAAGAAACCTGCTTGAAGCAACTGCGTCTGCAAGAACATACAGCTCCTCGTCCTGAAACAGCCTTTGAGCAAGATAATAAGCGTTGGAGTGACCGTCCTTAGTTATCTCAATATCCATTCCGCTGTCGCAGAGGGTCTTGATATCGTCATAGATAGTCTTACGCTCAGCTTTTATGCCGTAGTCGCCCAGGATCTCGATAAGCCTGTTTCCTGTAATGGTGTGCTTTTCGTCTGTCTTGGTCTCAAAAAGCTTTTTCATGGTCAAAAGCTTCTGTTTCTGTCTGGAAACTCCTGTCACTTTATTTTATCCTCCCCGCTGCGTTTCATATCCGAAACCTTAATTCTTGAGCCGTCCGGCTCAATGATCGTCGTGGCTTCAAGCTGACCTGTCAGGTTAGCTATAACGCTTCTGCGATACTCATTTCTCAAAGCCTCACGCTCAGACTTCTCCTCTGCGGTAAGCTCTCTTTTTCTCGCAATAGCAGTAAGCTCAGACAATCTGTTAAGCTTTACTTTCTCCATAAATTTTTACACTTCTCCTTAAAGCTTCACACTGCCCTGTGTTTTTATTTTTATCCGCAGTATTCGGCTCAAAATAGAACGGGCAGCTTACACAATACCGCCCTTTTCATTCAAAAGATGTTCATATCGGCTTTTTTCTTTATTTATATTTATAAGTCCAACAAAACACCCTCAAACAAATTTGCAGATACATTATAACACATATTTCTTTAAATTGCAATGGTAAAATGCACAAACAGTCCGTTTAATTTCCCACAAATTAAACAAGAATTTTGAAAATTGTGTTTGTCCAAAAATTTGCCCACAATATATAGTGGGTAAAAAAATGGTCAGAAAACATCGAAAAAAGATAAAGAAAGGATTTTTATGCAGCACACAAAGGTATCATACGAACTTACACAGAATTATATCCCAAGCCCTCAAGCAAAAGAAAAAGAGCCTGTTGACCCTGCCTCTGCCATAGAAAACAGGCTCATGCGTGAGATAGTGCGGGAAAATTTGACGAAACGGCAGAAATGTTATATAATAATGTATTATACAAAGGGCATGACAATGCAGGAGATAGCCGACGCAGAGGGTGTTTCAAAATCCACTGTATCAAGGACTATCGGGCTTGCAAGAAAGCGGATATCCTGCGGTATGAAGCCTGCCATGCTCAAAAGCGCACTGAAAGGGAGATAGCATTGAACGCACCTGTGAATAAATTCGTTAGAGAATATGCAAAGTCAGGCATAGCGAGGTTTCATATGCCTGGTCACAAAGGGCAGAAATTTCACGGTCTTGAGGCTCTTGACATCACTGAAATAAAAGGTGCGGACTATCTTTTTGAAGCCGAGGGGATCATCGCACAGAGCGAAGCCAAAATGGCAAAAGCCTATGGCAGCAGGCGGACTTTTTACTCTGCCGAGGGGTCGAGCCTTTGCATAAAGGCAATGCTTGGCATAGTATGTCGCAGTGGACAAGGAAAAAAGATAACTGTTGCCGCACCAAGAAACGTCCACAAGGCGTTTATAAATGCCTGCATACTCCTTGACATTGACGTGGAGTGGATATATCCAAAGGGCGAGTTTACATCTATATGCGCAGGAAGCGTTACTCCTGAGGAAGTTGAAAAGGTGCTGGCTGAAACAGAGGTGGACTGCGTTTATGTGACCTCGCCTGACTATCTTGGCGATCTCAGCGACATAAAGGGCATGAGCGAGGTTTGCAGAAAATACAGTGTACCTCTTCTTTGCGACAACGCTCACGGAGCTTATCTGAAGTTTCTCCCTGAGAGCCTGCACCCCATGGACTTGGGGGCTGATATGTGCTGTGACTCTGCTCACAAAACGCTTCCATGCTACACAGGGGGAGCAATGCTTCATATTTCAAATCACGCCCCTGCGAATTATGATGATTGCGCCAAAGAGATAATGTCAATGTTCGGCTCAACAAGCCCCTCCTATCTTATAATGGAGAGCCTTGACCTTTGCGCTGACTATGTGAATGGTGATTTTCCTCGTGACCTTGAACGCACTGTGGAAAGGGTAAGAGTCTGCAAAGATAGGATAACAGCTTTCGGCTGGCATACCACAGGCGAAGAGCCTATGAAGATAACCATTGCCGCATACAAAAGCGGTATCACAGGTGACGACCTTGCAGACAGGCTGAGGGAATATGGCATCGAGCCTGAATACAGTGACACACAATATGTTGTGCTTATGCCGTCGCCTTTCAACAGCGAGGAGGACTTTTTGAAACTTGAAAAGGCGTTTTCAGAGATAAAACAGCCTAGGATAAGGCTTTTCGGTGACTTACCCGCTATACCAAAAGGGATAAAACGCATGGGTATAAGGCAGGCGGCTTTTTCGGCTCAGCACACCGTAAACGTGGAGGACGCCTGCGGTCTTATATGCGGAATGACCGTCACAAGCTGTCAGCCCTCTGTGCCTGTGGCAGTGAGCGGTGAGGAGATAACACCGCAGGTAATAAAAATTTTGAAAAACTATGGAATTGAACGCATAAATGTGCTATAATATAAGGTGTAGCTAAAAAAGCTATTATTACATCAAAATAACAGGAGGCAAAATCATGAAACTTGTCTATGCTATCGTAAACAGCGATGATACCTACGCTGTAAATAAAGGACTTCTGAAAGCCGGCATAAGAGCCACAAAGCTTTCTTCAACAGGCGGTTTTCTTATGTCAGGAAACACCACCTTTCTTATCTGCTGCCCTGATGAGCAGGTAGACCTTGTTATAGAGGTCTGCAAAAAGTATTCAAAGAAAAGAAAGCAGTTCGTTCCGTCATCAACTATCATGGAGCCTGACGGTGCGGCTTCATATCCTGTTGAGGTGGCTATCGGCGGCGCAACTATTTTCGTTACTGATATCGAGCGTTTCGAGAAAGTCTAAGGGATAGAAAATTTTCAGAAAGGGGTCTGAGGGCTTGATAATATACGGAAACAGCGAGCCTCGCAGGCTCGTATCTGAGATGATAAAAAAGAAACGAGAGCCGCACTCCATAATGATACACGGAGAAAAGGGGCTTGGTAAAAAGACCCTTGCACGCTGGATAGCGGCGGCACTCTTGTGCGAACATCAGACAGGCGAGCCTTGCGGAGTTTGCAGGACTTGCAGAATGATAGCCGACGGAGCTCACCCTGACGTTATGGTGGCAAAGGCAAACAGCAATGGCAACTACATCGTTGACGATTCTATCAGACCTATAGTTGCGGAAGCTCCCGTTGCACCGAACGAGGCGAGAATGAAAGTATACATAATCCCCGACCTTGACTTGTCGGTGAACACTGTTATTCAGGTGCAGAACATTCTGCTTAAAGTCATTGAAGAACCGCCTGAGCATACCGCTATAATACTTACGGCGAGGAGCAAGGAAATTTTTCTGCCTACCATAATCTCACGAGTGCTTTCCCTTGGCATGACCTCTGTCACGGAGGCGGAGAGCATGGCGTGTTTGCAGGAGAAATATCCTGCCGTTGTCCCTGCGCTCATAAGCGAAGCTGTTTCAGCAGGGCGTGGAAATATTGGCAGATGTGTCGAGTATCTTGAACACTCCCAGTTTTTTGACAGCGTGAAGCTTGCAAGAGGTCTGTGCGACGCAATGTGCGGCGGAAACGAATATGACGTTTTGAAAACGCTATTTGTGGCAGACGGCAAAAAAACGTTGCTGAGAGAGGGGCTGAGCCTTTTTCAGGAGATACTCCGTGACAGTGCGGCATTCAGGCTTGGGGGAGAAAGTGAAAAGTCTGTGAGCTGTGCGAAAGAGGGTGCAAAGACGCTCAGCAGAAGCCTTTCCTCAGATCAGGCGGTCAGGCTTTACGATATAGTTTCTGACTACATAGGCAGGATAGACGCAAACTGCAACATAAGCCTGACTATAAACAGTCTGGCAGGACAGATATATTCTGTCACAGGAAAGTAGCTGACGGCAAAGCCGTGATATATATTTGAAAGGAAAAAGAGATGTTAAAAATAATCGGAGTACGCTTTAAAAGCGTTGGCAAGATATACTACTTCGACCCAAAAGACTATGACGTGAAAATGGGCGACAAAGTTATCGTTGAGACCGCAAGGGGCGTTGAATGTGGTGAAGTTGCGCTTGTGGACAGGGAAATAGACGAAACAAGATTCACAAACCCCGTAAAAGGCATTATAAGGCTTGCCACCCCTAACGATATGAAAACTATCGAAAAAAACAGACAAAAGGAAAAGGACGCTTTCAAGATATGCGAGCAGAAGATAGCCGCTCACAAGCTGAAAATGAATCTTATCGACGTTGAATGTACTTTTGACAACAACAAGCTTCTTTTCTATTTTACCGCCGAGAGCAGAGTTGACTTTCGTGAGCTTGTAAAAGACCTTGCCGCGGTATTCAGAACGAGGATAGAGCTTCGTCAGATAGGCGTTCGTGACGAGGCAAAAATGCTTGGGGGTCTTGGCATCTGCGGACAGCCTTTCTGCTGTTCAAGATTTTTGGGAGAGTTCCAGCCTGTTTCTATTAAAATGGCTAAGGAGCAGGGCTTGTCGCTTAACCCTACAAAGATCTCAGGCACTTGCGGAAGACTTATGTGCTGTCTGAAATACGAGCAGGACAGCTATGAGGATCTTCTCAAGCACACACCAAAGGTGGGCGCTATCGTCAAGACGGCTGACGGAAAGGGCATTGTTGAGGAAGTCAATCTGCTCACAGGCAAGCTGAGAGTTAAAATGGATAAAAACGACAATGTTGTTGTTGTGAAGAAAGACGATATTGAGGTAATAAAGGATTCTGTTATAAGGCTCGACCGTGACGAGATAAAGGCTTTGAAGGGGCTTGAGGGCAAGTAATTTCAGCGCTTTGCACGAGCGATCACCGCAACATAAACGGGCTGTGGGGGGCGCCAGCCCCTACACAAAACCGGCGCAGCATTTTTATATATCAGCAAATCATCAGATAAATATGCAGAAAGGAACGACCATATGGCAAAGGTGAAAACTTCGTATGTGTGCAGTCAGTGCGGATATGAAACTTCAAAATGGAACGGCAAATGCCCTAACTGCGGCGAATGGAACACCTTTGAGGAGGTCGAGCTTGCGGTCAGGGCGGGCGGTGCAAAGTCTAAGCCCACGACTGTCAGGGATATTTCCGACAAGATAGTTGGCATAGGCGGTGTTGACGCAAGCTACAACGAGATACGTTATGCAACGGGGCTGAAAGAACTTGACAGAGTGCTTGGAGGAGGGCTTGTGAAAGGCTCTCTGGTGCTTCTGGGCGGTGAACCGGGCATAGGAAAATCCACAATGCTTTTGCAGATATGTCAGTATTTAGGACAAGACCACACCATACTTTATGTATCGGGAGAGGAGTCTGTACGGCAGATAAAGCTTCGTGCAAACAGGCTTCATGTTGATTCTGAAAATCTGTATCTTCTTGCAGACAATGACTGCGAGCAGATATGCTCTGTGATAGTAAAAGAAAAGCCTGAGATAGTCATAATCGACTCTATCCAGACCATGAACATAAGCGGAATATCCTCAGCTCAGGGGTCTGTGACGCAGGTAAGAGAATGTACAAATATGTTCATGCGGACGGCAAAGTCAGAAGAGATACCAATGTTCATAGTAGGTCACGTCAACAAGGACGGTGCTATCGCAGGACCAAAGGTCATGGAACACATTGTTGACTGCGTGCTGTATTTTGAGGGCCAGCGAAATCTCACCTACAGGATACTGCGAGCCATAAAAAACCGTTTTGGCTCAACGAATGAGATAGGTATGTTTGAAATGGCTGACAGCGGTCTGCTGGAAGTTGAAAATCCCTCTATGATGTTTTTGGAGGGCAGACCGACAGACGCTTCGGGAACTTGCGTTGCCTGCATAATGGAGGGCACAAGGCCTGTTATGGCGGAAGTTCAGGCACTTGTGTGCAAGAGCGTGCTTGCCTCCCCAAGACGTACTGCCACGGGCTTTGACTACTACAGAATGGCGATAATAATAGCTGTGCTTGAAAAGCGGCTTGGCTATTTTTTCGGTGGGCTGGACGTTTACATCAACATTGTAGGCGGATTAAAGCTTGATGACACTGCGGCTGACCTATCGGTGGCGTTGGCGCTTTATTCGGGGCTGACGGACAAGGTCATAAGCGACAAGCTTATCGCCCTTGGCGAGATAGGCTTAGGTGGAGAGCTTAGGAGCATTTCCCACTGTGAACAGCGCCTTGCGGAGTGCGAACGAATGGGCTTTGAAACTTGTATCGTTCCTGCACATTCGTTGAAAAGCGTTGACACAAGCAAGTTTTCAATGAAAATAATCGGTGTGCGCTCAATAAGAGAAGCGTTCAAAGCTATAGGCTGATAAACTAATACAGAACAACGCAAAACGGACGGAAGACCAATTCTTCCGCCCGTTATTTTTCTGCCTTATGTAGAAGCCGCACGCTCTCCCATAATATCGCTTCTGAGAAGCCCATAGATGTTGAAGTCTGTATAGATGTTCACAAACTTTGCCTGACGCTTTGTTCCCTCGCAGGTAAAGCCGCATTTTTCCATTACTCTGTTTGAAGCCACGTTCACCGTCATGACCTCAGCTTCAAGCCTTTGAATGCCTGTTTCCTCAAAGCAAAATCTGATTACACGCCTGAGAGCCTCGGTGACAAAGCCCATGTTCTGATACGCCGCCGAGATTCGATAGCCTATCATTGCCTGTCTGTCATTCTCGATATTGAACAGGTTTACCTCCCCTGCCAACCTATGATTTTTCTTTAGCTCTATCCCCCAGCTTATATGATCCTTTTTGCCGTTGTTAAGAGTGCGTCCGAAAAAAAGCGACGGCTCTCTTTCCTGCCTTGTCATATTTCTGCCCCAATATTTGTAAAGGTTCTCGTCAGCCATATAGGTTTTCATATCCTCTGCGTCAGTAGCGGTCTTCGCCCTGAGTATGAGTCTTTCTGTTTCCAGCACAGGAAAATGAGAAAAATAATAGTCCATATCCTGCAAAATAAACACTCTCCCCTGCTTATATAATAAAAATTCCCAAGTCTACTAAAATTATAACATAAAATCTAGCAAAAATCAAGTGTTTTTAAGCGAAATACACAAAAAAGCAGAAAACGCCCCGAAACAAGTTCGGGACGCTCTCTGTTCTATAATCTGGAGAATTAGAAATCAACTTCTGTATCGTAGTAGCAGCACTTGAGGAGCTTTTCCATTTCTTCCTGTGAAGGCTGACGTGGGTTAGAACCTGTGCAAGCGTCTGCGATAGCGTTCTTAGCGATCTCAGGGAGTCTCTCAAGGAATACGTTCTCAGGAACGAATCCCTGCTCACATGGATAGCTGTCTGTACCATAGTTCTTGATGCAGTGAGGAATGTTGAGCTTATCATTCATGCCTCTTACATACTCGATGAGGAGCTTTACCTTCTCGTCATCGTTTGAACCGCCCAGGTGCATATAATCAGCGATAACGCCATATCTCTTCTTAGCTGTTTCGTCCTTAGCATTGAATGCGATTACCTTTGGCAGATACATTGCATTAGCTGCGCCGTGGATAATGTGTGCGCCATAATCAGCGAAAGCTGCGCCTGTCTTATGAGCCATTGAGTGAACGATACCAAGCAGAGCATTTGAGAATGCCATACCTGCAAGACACTGAGCGTCGTGCATTCTATCTCTTGCACCCATATCACCGTTGTAAGAATCAATGAGATCCTTCTGGATCATTTCGATAGCGTGGATAGCAAGCGGATCTGTATATGCACAGTTTGCTGTTGAAACATAAGCTTCGATAGCGTGTGTCAGAGCGTCCATACCTGTATGAGCTGTCAGCTTCTGTGGCATTGTTTCTGCAAGGTCAGGGTCAACGATAGCTACATCTGGTGTGATCTCAAAGTCAGCGATAGGATACTTGATACCCTTGTCATAGTCTGTGATGATAGAGAATGCTGTTACCTCAGTAGCTGTACCTGATGTTGAAGAAATTGCGCAGAAGTGTGCTTTCTTTCTCAGCTCAGGGATACCAAATACCTTACACATATCTTCAAATGTGCAGTCAGGATACTCATACTTGATCCACATAGCCTTTGCAGCGTCGATAGGTGAGCCGCCGCCCATTGCTACGATCCAATCAGGCTCAAATTCGAGCATGACCTTTGCACCGTTCATAACTGTTGTTACAGAAGGGTCTGGCTCTACGCCCTCAAGAAGCTTAACTTCCATACCAGCCTCTTTCAGATAATCCTCAGCTTTCTGGAGAAAACCGTTTCTCTTCATTGAGCCGCCGCCGACTACGATGATAGCTTTCTTACCTTTCAGTGTTTTCAGGTTCTCCAATGCTCCCTTGCCGTGATAAAGGTCTCTTGGTAATGTAAATCTCATTTCTAATTCCTCCTATATGTAATGTAATAATGTGTTCAAAGAGGTTTGTGTAAATCTCACACAAATTCTCTCTTTGCTCGCCTTTAATTATACAAAATGTCAATGAACTATTCTAACATAATCTATGAATATTCTATTAATTATTAACTTTTACATAGCGTATATCTGTTAGTGCATACAGCTAAATGTACATATGAATGTGTAAAACAGGTGTAAAAAATATCACAATTACATGAAAAATCACGATTTTGTTTGCACTATATGGAATTTTGTGGCACTTATTTTGTTTTCTTTTGTTAATAAATTATACATTTATGAGTGTGGAGATATTCCTGTTTATGAAGATAAAAAAATTCATAAAAAATTCATAAAAAATTTGCGTAAGCTATGGAAATATGAGAAAAAATATGCTATAATATATTGGTATTGTATTGTATCCTCCCACGATGGAGGAATAATAACAAGGAGGAAATTTAATATGAAAACAAAGGTCAACACGAAATCATTGGTGATACTGGGTTTGATGACAGCTCTTACAATGATCTTCTCATTTACCCCTATCGGTTCTATACCGATCGGACCGCTGGTAATTACCCTTAATGTAATTCCTATTGCGATAGCGGCTGTAACGGTAGGTCCTGTGGGAAGTGCGGTCATTGGCGGAATATTTGGACTGCTCAGTTTTCTGCAGTGTTTCGGAATTGGCGTACCAAGCGGAATGGGTGCAGTTTTAGTATCGATAAACCCTATTTTGGCTTTCGTTCAGCGATTTGTACCAAGACTTCTTGACGGCATTATCGTAGGATTTATTGCAAAAGGAATGAGCAAGGTAACAAACAATTATGTTTCATATGCTGTTACGGGCTTTTTTACTGCGTTTTTGAACACTGCGTTCTTTATGAGTGCACTTGTTTTGCTTTTCGGCAACACCGATTATGTAAAAGAGCTTATGGGCGGAAAGAATATAATAGTATTCATCTGCACCTTTGTAGGCATAAACGCTTTGGTCGAAATGGCTGTATGCACATTTGTTACAGGTACGGTAGGTGCTGCACTCTACAAAGCAAAGTTCATACCTAACAAAAGTAAAGCACAGGCATAATACCACCGAAAGGATAACATACAAATGGTTTTAGCAGTCGATATAGGAAACACAAACATAGTCATGGGTTGTTTTGAAAGCGACAAGATACTTTTTGTTGAAAGACTTTCTACAAATCAGCAGTCCACGGCACTTGAATATGCAATAATGCTCAAGAACATTCTTGAGATACATTCCATAGACATTAACGACTTCAAGGGCGGTATAATCTCGTCCGTTGTGCCTTCTGTTACGCTTACTATGAAAGAGGCTATGGAGAGGCTCATCAAAAAGCGTATCATGGTGGTAGGACCGGGAATAAAAACGGGACTTAAAATAAACCTTGACAATCCAGCCCAGCTTGGCAGCGACAGAGTTGCTGACGCAGTTGCGGCGATAAATCTTTATCCTGTACCTATTATAATGATAGACATGGGCACTGCGACCACCGTATCGGTGATCGACAAGGAAAAGAATTTCATTGGCGGAATGATAATACCGGGACTGAGGACTTCCCTTGACTCTCTGTCAGGAAAAGCCTCACAGTTGCCTTTTATCAGCCTTGTGCCGCCTAAAAAGGTCATAGGCACGAACACTATCGACTGCATGAAGAGCGGTATAATCCACAGCAACGCTGCAAGCATTGACGGAGTTATCGAGAGGATAGAAAACGAACTTGGGGAAAAATGCACGGTGGTTTCCACTGGCGGCGTGGCAAAGATAATAGTGCCTTACTGCAAGCGTGACATCGTCATTGATGACGAGCTGCTGCTCAAAGGGCTTATGATAATCTACAATAAAAACAAACAATAATTTAAAATACAATACACACGGCGTCGGGTATTTATCCGACGCCTTTTTTATGTCGCTTTTTATATCCATAATAGACAAACAAACGAGCTTCAAACAGTTGCAAATGCCGAAAATGGAGCGTTTCTATTGCTTCCAGGACTTTGTTATGGTACAATCATATGTGCAAAGTAAAACGTTTACATAAAACAGAAAGCAGGAAATATATGAACGCAAGAAAAATATTATGCCTTATGGCCGCAGTGCTTATGCTGTCGGGCTGTTCAAAGGGTGTGGACGGTTCACAGGCCTCATCAAAAGCGGCTGAAAGCTCCGGCAAAGCGGACAGCAGTGTTTCAGACTATGATAATACCACCACCGAGCCTGAAACAGACAAGCCTGAGTTTGACCTCAATGACAGCGTGATAAGTTTTTCGCAGGAAAGCGGCTTTTATGACAGCGGTTTCAGCCTTGAGCTTACCGCAAACGATGGCGAGAAGATATACTACACCACTGACGGCACAGACCCTAGGACCTCTGACACGAGAGAAGAATACACTGCCCCTATCGAGATAAAAGACAGGAGCAATGACCCTAATGTGGTTTCAGCCGTGCCGACAGAAATGATATCGGGAAATTTCAATGAGTTCAGCTTTGGCGAGGGGGATTTCTGGTGCAACAAAAAAGCACCTTCTGACAATGCGGTGGATAAATGCACTGTTATAAGGGCGTCAAGCGAAAAAAGCGACGGAAGCGTTTCACAAAGCTTCTCAGGCAGCTTTTACATAGGAAGTGCAGAGGAGCATATAAAAGGGCTTAAAGAAAGCTGTGAAGCGGCTGGGCATGACCTTGCGGTAATGAACATCACAATGGACTACGCTGACCTTTTCGACAGCAAGATCGGCATTTACGTCAAGGGAGATATTTTCAACAAGGCACTCGAAGACTATAAAGCCAGCGGAGAAAGCATAGAAAACGAAACTGCAAGACAGCTTGACGCAAACTACAAACAGCGTGGCAAGGAATGGGAACGTGATTGTCACATCGAGCTTAACGAGATTTCAGCCGAGGGAAATGTGACGAACGCTTTGTCACAGGATTGCGGCATAAGGATACAGGGAAACTATTCACGCTCCGACCTGCAAAAGGGATTCAGGCTTTATGCCAGAAAGAAATATGGTGAAAAGAAGTTTAATTATGAGGTCTTTGAGGGGCTGAAAAACGCATCTGATGAAACTATCGACAGCTTTAAGACGCTTACTCTCCGTGCAGGTGGAAATTGTGCTTTTACAGCAAAATTCAATGACACCTATTGGCAAAGTCTTATGACAGAGCTTGACGGCTCAACAAAGGCTTCACGTCCATGCGTTGTTTATCTGAATGGCGAATACTGGGGACTTTATGTGCTGGAAGAGGACTATTCCGACAATTATTTTGAAAGCCACTACGGTGTGAACAAAGACGATGTGGTGGTCTACAAAGGCGACGCAGAAACCTATCAGAGCGGCTATAAGCTTGATGAGGGCAATCTTCCGGAGGGAGAAACAGACGAGGGATATTTCTTCAAGGAGCTTACAGATTTCTTCGCTTCTCACAAAGACTTATCCGCACAGGCAGATTATGAGGAGTTCTCAAAGCTTGTTGACACCGACAGTGTGAGAGATTATTTCCTTGCAGAGGTTTGGATAAACAACAAGTGGGATTGGCCGGGCAAAAACTGGTCAATGTGGAAAGTGCAGAACACAGACAGTTCCAACGAATATGCAGACGGCAAATGGCGTTTCATGTTCTATGACATTGAGTTCGGCGGAGTAAGCGGCGAGGGCGACGCATGGACGAACACCATGAAAGAGGATAACTACAAGCCAAAGGGACTGCTTGACACGGACACGAAAAATCCTGCGGTTCTGAGTTTTGCTTATCTTATGTCAAATGAAGATTTCAGGAACGATTTCAATGACAGGCTTTTAAAGATGTCTGAGGGTACGTTTGAAAAAGAAAAGGCACTTGATAGGCTCGCAGAATTTGAGAGCATATATTCCCCTCTTTATGAGCAGTTCTTTGCAAGATACCCAGAAACAGGCTCGGCTGAAGAAGCTCTTCATGGAGGATATGCTTCATCAGATTGCATAAGAGCGTTCATTAACAAGCGTAATAAGTCTATCAAAAGTATTGTGGACTGGACTAATTCGCAGTTCTGATATTTCACAAACCAAAACGGCAGAACAGCATATGCTGAACTGCCGTTTTTATATGCTCTGATCTATGCCGCAGGAGCGTATGTGAATGTTATTTCGAGAGTGTTTATCTTTCCTGCATAGTCAAGTATTGTTGGAGAAGCCTTTGAAAGGTCACCGCCTGCTATCCTTGCGTCCTCAGGCGGTGTGGATACCCACTGATTTACAAGGTTCACTCTTGTGCAAAGCTGGTCGTCAGAGGTCGTATAGCCCTCCGCTATGGTTTCAACAGCTTCGCCGTTTATCTTTATCTCGTCAATAGTTGCGATATAGTTCGGATAAAGCTTCTCACCGTTTGCGATACCCAGAGCCGAGAATGCAATGCCGTTGGCGTTGTTTGATGACATATCAAGGCTTACTGTGTAAGTTCCCTCACCGTCTATAACTGCGTTTTCTGCGATAACTCCGTCGCTCTTTGAAACCGGATCATACTCGTCACCAACGCTGTAGCATACGGAAAAATCTGCACTCTGATACATTATCCATGCCACCGCTGTGTTCTCGTCAGCCTGCGGTGCGGTATCATCTGTTAGCTTTTCAGGTGCAGCCGCAAGAGTTTCATCAAGCTTCTTTACAGCAGCGGCTCTTTCCTCCTCCACTGTCATCGAGGACTGGTTATCACGGCGTCTTTCATCAAATATCTTTGCCACAGTTTCATCACGCATCTTAAGCTCTGAACGTGAGAAGAAATCACTGCAATCCCAAAGGAATGGTGCAAAGCCGTAGGCGTCACAGTTGTCAAGGAGGTTGTCAATAAACTTGTCAGTGCCTTTCTTTACGTCACCGCCGTTTGTAAGCACTGCATACTCGCCTATTATTATGCCATAGCCCTGCTCGGAATACTTTGTCATGTTCTTGAAAAGTCTGTTCTGCTCCTCATAGTCTGTCTTTGTTCCCCAATCTGAGCGGCCCTTTGTTCCGCAGTAATCCCATGGGGTATAATAATGAACAGAAAGCAGGAGCTTATCCTTTGCGGTATCAGTTGGCATCTGGAACTTGTTTGAGCAGGTCATTGTGATATCGGTATTGTAGCCTGCAATAAGAAGAAAACGCTGTTCGTTGTTTCCGCCTGTTGCACGAACAGTGTCAACAAAGGTCTGATTTATCTTGTTGGCCATTTCATAGCACTCGGCTTTGGAAAGCGAGCCTGAGTTTTTGCACACGTCTGTGTCATTGAGTCTGTCACCAAGCTCTTCGTTTGCACCCTCAAATATAAGTCTGTCGGAGTATTTTTTATATCTGTTCGCTATCTGCGTCCACATGGACTTATACATTTCAAATGCCTTGTCAACGTCGCTCTGCTCGGAAGAACCGAACATTCCCCACCAGCTTCCGTCCCAGTGGTCGTTTATGATAACATACATATCATTATCCAAAGCGTAGTTTATTATCTCCTCCACTCTGTCGAGATAGGCTTCATTTATGGTGTAATCGCCTTTTTCATACTCCATTGCGTTTGTCCATGCCACAGGCACACGGAGAGAGTCAAAGCCGCTTGCTTTCATGCCCTTTATCATTTCTTCCGTTGTGACAGGCTGACCCCAGAAAGTTTCAAAGCTTTCAGGGGCGGTGTCGGCAGAATAGCTTTTATGACCGTAGGCTTCCATGGTGTTTCCGAGGTTTGTGCCGTTGCCCAGAAGTCTTGCAAGCTCGGTTGCGGTAAGGTCTTTGTTTATACTTCCGTCATCAGAGGTCTTTGCGCCCTCCTCTGCCTTTGATGAGCTGTCGCTTCCCTTTCCACAGCCTGCAAGCAGTGCTGTGCAGCCCATGACCGCCGCAGTAAGAAGCGAGATAGCTTTGATGGTTCTCATATTATTTCCTCCTATTTCATAAATACAAATTCTTCAAGTTCAAAAAGCGGCTTGGTTTTGAAATAACCTGCTATCCAATCGGCAAGCTCATCTGAAAAAGCTGTAGGCACAAAATAGATAGAATGTCTGCCTGTGAGTGACTTGATTACTCCTGTGTAAACTCCGTCACCTGTGCCTATATCAACATAGCCTACAGGCTCGCTGTTCTCATAGTCATCAGCATAGACCGCCACCTTTGTGACAGTTCCCATGCCCCTGACTTTCAGGGCTATCTTCATGGTCTTTGAGGAAAAGTCCTCGCCAAAATCAAAATACTTATATCCTATAATGTTGCCGTGGGTGATGTTCACGATACTTCTTGTGAAGATATCCTTTTCGGTGATAAAACAACCGCCTTTCAGCACGCAGGCTATATCCGCAGGATAAGGCTTGAAAGGGTCTAGGCTATCCTCAAATCCCAGCGAGGTCATTTCCACTGTCGGTATCGTTCCGTCAGGGAGGATCTCTATTTTCTCAACGCAGGCACGTCTTGACATTATGGTATTGTTTGTCATTCTGTGATAGAAAATATACCACTGACCATTTATGTTGCACACTGAGCCGTGGTCATTTCCACCCGGATAATCAACGCCGTTGTCGATTATATATCCACGATATTTGAACGGACCTTGTGGCTTATCTGAGGTTGCATAGGCAAGCCTGCTTCCTACACATGGGGAATATATAAGATAGTATGTATCCCCTATTTTTCTTGGGGAGCTTGCCTCGAAGAAGCGCTGTTCCTGCGGTGCGTTGTCGCTGTCATCAATGACCGCTCTTTTGTAGCTTCCATTTTTAATGGTATACATATCCGCAGGGTCTATCTCGTTGAAGTTGGATTCTGTGAAGCCGTAATAAATATACACTCTGCCGTCATCATCAACAAGCACGCCTGCATCATTATAAATGCCGTCATCGCCTGCGTCCTCAGGGTCATATTTATACTGAGAAAGGAGCTTGAAAGGACCTTCGGGCTTATCGGACACGCCAACAACGCCCTTTGAGCCGACTATATAGGCATAGAGATAATACCTGCCGTCTTTTTCTATAACGTCCGGAGCGAACAGCTTGCGGTCGGTCATTCCCTCGGTATCGGACTTATGGTCACGGTCATCACGGGTATGGAAGCTGTGTCCGTGGCAGACCCAATTGTTAAGGTCATCAAGTGGTGCAGACCAGACTTTCAGTTTATAGTCGCAAAAGTCGCTTTGAGCGGCTCTGTCATGTGAGCCATAAAGATAAACTCTGTCGCCGAAAACTCTCGGCTCGCCGTCAGGGATATACTCCCATGCAGGCAAAATGGGGTTTGGCATGAAAATTTCCTCCTATGTTTTTTTCATAACTTGTTTTATCATAAGATAATTATAAATCATACTATTATTATTTTCAATATCCTAACACGCTGTCAGAGGTGAAAATTTGTGCAAAATGTAAAATCGTGCAGACTGTCCAAAGGTGCAAAAAAGCCCGTTTGCGACGGCTTCCGACCTTGACAAAAGAGGGCAAATCGTGTATAATATTAAGTTGATAGTACCCGTATAAAATTATATTGATATAGGAGTGTTTAATTATGGCAGCTATTTCTAAGACTGTTTCAAAAGCAGGTTATGCTAAATTGCAGGAGGAACTTGAATACCTTATTACAGTAAAAAGACGTGAAGTTGCTCAGAAGCTTAAAGAAGCACGTTCTTTCGGAGACCTTTCCGAGAATGCTGAGTACGACGAGGCTAAGAACGAGCAGGCTATCCTTGAATCAAAGATCAATGAGTTAGAGCTTCTCATTTCAAACGCAACTGTCGTTGAGGACGATGATATTTCTGTAAACGAGATAGGCGTAGGCTCTATCATCAAGATAAAGGATATCGAGCTTGACGAGATTGAGGATCTTCAGATAGTAGGTTCAACTGAGTCTGACCCTGACAACGGCAAGATCTCTGACGAGTCACCTATAGGCAAGGCTGCACTCAAGCACAAGGTAGGCGACATTTTCGAGGCTGAAACACCTGCCGGTCTGCTGAAATTCGAGGTCATCGACATTTCAAAGTAACAGACCACTTACAAAACACACGGAAAGGAAAATATAAATGAGCGAGGAAAACCGCACAAACGCTCCTGAGGAAGAGCTTACTCAGGAGGACATAAACAGCTTAAAGAAGATAAGAATGGACAAGCTTGAAGAGCTGAAAGCCAAGGGCAAGAATCCATTTGAGATAACAAAGTATGACGTTACGGCAAGCTGTGCCGAGGCTAAAGCACAGTATGAAAAGCTTGAGGCTGAGCTTAAGGAGCAGGCAGGCGAAGACGAAGAAAAGCTCAAGGAGCTTCTCGAGGCAAACCGCATAACAGTAAGCGTTGCAGGCAGAGTAATGTCAAGACGTCTTATGGGCAAGGCAAGCTTTTTCGATCTGAGAGATAAGAGCGACAAGGTTCAGGTCTATCTGAGAATGAACGAGATCGGCAAGGAAGAATTTGACGATTACAAGAAGGGCGATATCGGTGATATCGTTGGCATTGAGGGCTTTGTATTCAGAACAAAAATGGGTGAGATATCAATTCACGCTCAGAAGTTCGTACTGCTTTCAAAGTCGCTTCTGCCGTTGCCTGAGAAGTGGCATGGTCTGAAGGATCAGGACACTAGATACAGACAGAGATACACAGACCTTATATGCAATCCTGAGGTAAAGGATACATTTATAAAGAGGTCGCAGATAATCTCATCTATCAGAAGATATCTTGACGGACAGGGCTTCATGGAAGTTGAAACTCCAATGCTGGTATCTAACGCAGGCGGAGCTGCCGCAAGACCATTTGAGACACACTACAACGCACTTGACGAGGACGTTAAGCTTAGAATTTCTCTGGAGCTTTATCTGAAAAGACTTATTGTCGGCGGACTTGAAAGAGTATACGAGATAGGCAGAGTATTCAGAAACGAGGGTGTTGACGCAAGACACAATCCTGAGTTCACTCTTATGGAGCTTTATCAGGCATACACAGATTACTACGGCATGATGGATCTCACAGAGAATATGTTCAGGCACGTTGCACAGGAGGTATGCGGCACAACTTGCGTACCATATGGTGACGTAATGATCGACCTTGGCAAGCCTTTTGAGAGAATGACAATGATCGACGCAGTAAAGAAGTATTCTGGTGTTGATTTCTCACAGGTAGCCACAACAGAAGAGGCAAAGGCACTTGCAGACGAGCATCACATTGAATACGAAGCAAGGCACAAGAGGGGCGACATACTCAACCTGTTCTTTGAGGAATATGTTGAGGAGCATCTTATTCAACCTACATTCATAATGGATCACCCTATCGAGATTTCTCCACTTACAAAGAAGAAGCCTGAAAATCCTGATTATGTAGAGAGATTTGAGCTTTTCATCACAGGCAGAGAGATGTGCAACGCATACTCAGAGCTGAACGATCCGATAGATCAGCGTGAGAGATTTGCAGCGCAGGAAGAGGCATTGAAGCAGGGTGACGAGGAAGCAAACCACACAGACGAGGACTTCCTGAGAGCTTTGGAGATAGGTATGCCACCTACAGGCGGAATTGGTTACGGCATAGACAGACTTGTTATGCTGCTGACTAACTCACCGGCTATTAGAGATGTGCTGTTGTTCCCTACGATGAAGACGTTGGAGTGATAAACCCTTGATCTTGCGGGGTTTTCAGCAGGTCTGACCGACGGCTTACGCCAATTTTACGCCAATCGGTCAGAAACTTATAAAAAAATATGATAACATATGAGAGATCACTGATGTTTTGGTTCATCGGTGATCTCTTTTTTATTATTCGGCACTGCCGCCTTTGAGAAGCTTTTCAAGGGTCTGAAATTCTTTCTTTTTGAAGTCGCTCGTGGCGTCGGTGTAGACGTTCATCGTGGTGCTGAAATCTGAATGGCCGAGTACGTCTTGAATCACTTTGAGATTTATGCCCATTTCGCACATTCGCGTTGCAAAGGTGTGGCGGAGGGTGTGACAACTGAAATCAGGTAATAGGGTGACGTTTTCGCCGTCCTGCGCTTCCGAAAGCACTCTTTTGTTGCAGTCGCGAATTATCCTGCGCAATGCCCTGTTGAGATTGTTCTGATTATGTACATTGCCAAAGCGGTTTATGAAAATAAAATCAGAAAAGCCGTCGACTTTAACTTTGCATCTCAGCCCCGCTATATCCTGATACTCTTTCTCCTGTTCGAGCGCTTCCCTGACTTCGCTCATAATAGGCACGCTGCGGCTTCCCGCTTCTGTCTTAGGCTTGTGTATGCTGAACTGACATTTGTTTGTATCGTGCTTGTAGTAAACAAGCGTGTGGTTGACGCTGATAAAGCCGTTTTCAAGATCAACATCGCACCAGCGCAGCCCCGTTATCTCGCCAACACGCAGACCTGTATAAAGCATTGTAAGAAATACAGGATACCAATGCTGATAACGCGGCGTGCTGCGGAGGTAATCAAGAAAAAGTTCCTGTTCCTTTGCGGTAAGCGCCTGACGTTTCTGTATCTCCTTGCCGTGCATATGTTTCAGTTCTCTTATCGCATTGTCGGAGGGGTTCGCGGGGATAAGCCTGTTCTGCACGGCAAGTTCAAGCACTTGATGAAGCACGGTATTTACGTTGTCGATAGTAGAAACTTTTAGCCCGCGTTCTCTGTAAAGCATATTGTAAAAGCCCTTAACGTCCGAATACAGCAGTCCTGAGATCTTGCTTTTGCCGATATAGGGGTCAACGAACATTTCATACATATACATATAGTTCAGCATAGTGTTGTCCTTTAGCCCCATTTTATCTCTCACCCACATTTTGTAGATGTCATTTACCGTGAGGTTTCGGGCGTTAGGCCTTATGCCTCTGAAAACATCGGCAGAGATTTCCTCTTTTTTCTCACGAAGTTCCTGCAGCGTGGGTGCATATATCACGCGCCTTTCGCCGTTCTGCGTCCAGCGGTAATCATAACCGCCGCCCGCACGTTCGCTTTCACCTTTTTTCAGCATAATGCCTTTGCTGTCTCTGCGCCTTTTTGCCATAATAAAACTCTCCTTTCAAAATTCTGCCGACCATCGGCTTTCCGGACGGTCGGCATTTTTCACATTTCTCGCAGTTCAGATAGAATAAGCTCTCGACATATACTCGTCAAACTGCCTGCGCTTGATAAGCCTTTTGTTCCCCACCCACAAAACGAACGGACAGCGTTCGTCTGCCGTGAGTTCTCTCAGCTTGTGCTGACCGATGTTTGAATAAACGGCGGCTTCCTCGATAGTGAGGTTTTGCTTTTGAAATATAGGGACGTTGAGTTCCCTTTCTCTGACCATATCCATAATTGCTTACCTCCTTGGTATCTTGAAAATAATGTATAAGTTAAATCATTGCTTTTTCCGTTTGTTCCAGACTCCATACTGTTTTGGTAGCGGGAACATGCCCGGTTCACGCTTTTTAGGCTTTTTAGGCTTTTTATCTTCCGTTTCATCGGAACAAGGGGCATACTCTTTGAGCGAATCGGCGTTTATGTGATAAAACTTTTTCGTCCATTTGCCTTGCGATTTGCCCTGCTTTCTGATAGGGTATGTTCTGCTTCCGTCTTTTGACAGAATAAGCACATTTTCGTCAGCAAGGGCTTCACCTATGGACTTTGCAGAAAGCCTTGACGAAAAAATATTTCTCAATTCCTTGCCGCTGATGATAAAGCTTCCCTCAAGCTGGTTATCATAATAATGAGGGCCTTCATCTAAATAACGAGGATCTTCATCTAAGCGTATCGCGTTACGAAAATCCTTAATATCGTTAGAGACGTTTTGTGAATTTAAAATAGCGGCGGCTGCTTCCTCGACTATGTTTCGAGAGGAGGCATATTCACTGCTGCGGTTTTCAAGGTGACGCAATGTGTCATCTATCTGTGCTTCGATAGAGTTTTCGATAGAACGGCGCCTTGTGATCATTGTCATATCATCGTTCGAAACGCTTCTGATAAACTCACAAAATATATCGCAGGTGCAAAACAGTAAGGACTTTATAGCATAGTTTCGGTTAAAGCCCGAATACCTCACAGCCTTGCTTTTGTGATTTTTCACATCGCTAAGCCTGCTGTTTAGATTCTTGCTAAGTCTGTCATAGTTTTTGCAGACCCACTCGATAAAACACCGCACCATTTCAAGATACTGATCTTTATTACGGCAAAGCTTGTTGATCTCCTTCGGCGGTATCGGATCTTTAAGATTTACTACAAGACAGCGATTTAGCGTGCTTGAACTTTTAAGCAGATATTCACCCGTCACAAAAAGCATACTTTCATTTTTGATCCTTTTGCCGTCACGGACTATCTGCCCCGGAGTTTGAACACGTTTGAGATTTTCCGAAAGTTTCTGTTCGTTATTCTCTCTTTCTCTGTTGGAATCAGTGCCGCAGAGGTCGTCAATTGCCACGCAACAATGCTTGTACTCGAATATCTTGTCGATCTCGCTTTTATTGCTGTGCAGATTTATAATATTTGGACTGCCCTCGAAATAATCTACAAGCAGTTTGGTTATCGCAGATTTTCCCGAACCCGAATCGCCGTAAACGTAAGTGTTGAACTCAAATCTGCTTCTTTGCGATTCGTCTATAAGTGGCATTATGAATGGCGTAAGTGCCGCCATAAGCAATACGCCGGGTATATTATCTGAATCAAGAAAATCCGATACCCACGGCATAAATTCAGCATTTTGCGTTGACAGCGGGCGTTTAAATTTTGCGAGGGCTTCGTTCTGCGGTGCTATATCAACGCCTATACGTTCCGTATCGCCAATAATGCAGTTGCCAAGCAGGAAGACGTAGTGCGCATTTTGGTCATCACCTATTTTAAAGCGATTATACCCTTGGGTAAGAGAATATCTGATTCGGGGTTCCATATTAAGAATAGCCCCTTTAATAGTTCCCGACAAAAAATCGTTACATGTGCTTTCTCTTTTATTAAATTTGACCTCATTGCGAGGAATAAAGCGCATAGCTTTTTCAAGACCGATGTACGGAATTACCGCCGGGTAGGTTTTCTCGCCGACTTTAAATGCGACCTCTACATAGCAGTCACCTGAGGCAACTGTCGTCAATGACTTTACTTCGTAGTAATCGGTTATTTCTATAAGAGCGTTTGAAAAATGCTCGCCGTGATAGTAGATACCGTCCGGACCTGCTGAGTAGCCCCTGGGGTAATTTTTTATTTCCATAAGTAAGATCCTTTCGAATAATTTAATGTTCACATTATATCACCTTCTTTTTTATGTTGCAAATTCGCACTTTTTACACTTTTTACAGCTTCGGAACAATTTCAGCTATTTTGTATAATAAAAATGTGATATATTTTAGAAAAAAAGAGCCGACTTTTTTCTAAATAAAAATTTTTTATCCGTTTTTGTAATTATAGGGAGGTAATTGTGGTGGCAAAATCAAAATGTAAAAAAATCATAAATTTCAATGATCTAAGATGTGATAGCTTTGACAACACATTATGTAACATTTCTGAGGAAGAAAGATTTGATTTTTGGAATCTTTTGTATAATGATATGTCTCAGAAGATACTGATTACTCCGAAACATGATACAAGTAAAATATGTTGTGATTCGATTCGCGGTATTGTTCCCGTCATCAGCACAAGAAGATTTGAGTTTGACGACGACGCACACACGCTGGTGCCTTTAAAAAGCGAAAAAGATGTCGTCAAACTGTTCTTGAATATAATAAATAAGAAAAAAGCCAAAGATGCTAAGGGAAATGTTGAAAGAATCAAGGATGATCCGGAAAAAACTAAAAAAAATCTTTTTAACTTCATAAAGAACTATGGCTTCTTTTTCCATATTACAGATGATGAGTATATAGAGTATGGTAAAATGATCTGTTTAATAGAGCGATTCTCGATTCTCGTTGACCTGATCCATGAGATCTCGTTAAATCTAGATAATGATAATTATTATCAAACTATACTTGCACTTGTATTAAAATTATTGCTTTCTAAGCCGGTAGAAATAGAAATGCGAAACTATACATACAGATCCTGTGTGCATAACTATTATGATCTAATAAATGGTCCATATCATTTGAAAACAGATAGTAGTAGACTAGGGAGTTGGGGAACGAACAGTGACGATGATAAGTATGGTTCTTATGAAACAAAAATTAGCAACGATGAATTGAATGAAATATTTGAAGAGTGCTTTCCCGAAATTTCAGAAAAAGAAAACGAAGAAGCGGAGAATTCCAAGGAAAACAAAGAAGAATCTGATACTGAGATAATCGAAGCAGAGAATTCCAAGGAAAGCGAAGAAAAATCTGATCTTGAAAAGATTAAAGCGGATTTAAATATAAATGATGTAAACCACGTAGGTTCCCTTTATTATCAAAACAATGCGCTATTTTTTAATTTTGAAAATCTCGAAAACAATATAGATGATCTCAAAATTATTGTTTTTATGAAGCTGTATTTTGAACAAGTTGGGATAGTGAAGGGATGTATAGAAGAAGTAGCAGATATAGAAAATGTAACAGAAAATTGTGCAGCAGACAAACGTATAGTAACCCAACTAGAATATGTCGGCAAACCGGATTTGAAGAAGTTCACACCAAAGATGAAAGAAGCATTGATAATCATAGCTAAGAAGGTTATTTGCGATGAGATCGAGCATAACATAAAAAATATTAGACCGAGTTTTGACTTAGAAAAAGGACTTTCATTAAGGGTGAACACACTTTTGGAGGCGATGTATTATTCTTTATTACTGAATTATAAGCAAGGTCAGGGGTATCGACGCTGCACAAGGTGTTATGAATATTTTCTTATGTCATTAACAGACAATAAGAGAAAAAATTGTGGCAGCAGAAAGGATTATAATAATAAGAACTCTAAATCGCCCGCCTCCAATAAATAGAATCTTCTGCTTGATCTTACCATAAGCGAAGGACATATTATCGCAAGCAGCTAACATACTATATATGTAAATTATAAAATATACTGTAATTTTACTATGAAAAAATAAGTTTAAAAACCACAATGATAAGGGTTCAACCGTTACCATTGTGTTTTTTTCGTAAGTATTTCAGATTTTCTGTCTATATATAAATGGGAAACCGCTGCACCTTTTTTGTCATTTTTAGGATACCTCTCCCCCTTACCCCCATAATTCTTATTTCTAATTTTAGGGAGTTTTGATAGCTGGTATTATATAAATACTGCTTACTAAATAATAGTTGTAAGTTTAATATTTTTATATATTTGTCTGTGACATAAAATTCAAATAGCAAGATAACATGAAATTAATTTGACAAATATTTGTTGAAAATTAATTGTTAGGAGGTATTATCTTGAATATTTATTTCATAGATACGCTGGAACTTACTTACAGTTACGACTTCGATGACATAATTAAACTAACTAAAAATTTTAAAATGGTAGACCCTAAAAAAGGGGCAGGTAATAAAGAATTTATTTCCACTGAATTAAGTGGCATGGGTATTATAATAAAAACAAGAAGAAGCAGTAAGGCTGAATTGTATAAAAACAGCAATAAGTACAAATTAGTACTTAAGATAAATCCTAATAAATTTTATAAGCCTTATATGAAGACTGAGCATATAAGCAATATTATAGAATTTTGCGATATGGTCGAGCGGTTGGATATGCAGATACAGTATTGTTTTAGCGGCTTGACGATAGATGACTTTGAGATCACGAGGGTCGATCTAACGGAGGATATTCACGGTATCCCTGAGGACAAAATTACTCAGTACATACGCATTATGCGTCAGCTTTATTTGACGCTTGGTTTTCATCACAACAAGAAGCTTGAGGAGAATACTGAGGATTTTGATCCTGACAGTTCATTCAATGCTGTCAATGACTCTAAAAAGGTAGAATTTGTTGTATATAATAAGGGTCACGAAGTTCGCAGTAAGAAGAACAGCAGTGATGAACAGAAAGAACATTACAAAGACACGATGCGTGTTGAAGTGAGGTGCAGGAAAAAGTTTGCGGACAAGCTTTCCGAGAAAGCATACACGGCTCAAAAGCTGGTGGAAATTTACCGCATGAGAATGGAGGTCATAAGAGATGTTTTCGATGACGTTTTTGTGCTTAACAAAGACAGTTGTTTTATATCGCCCTACTGGCAGAAAAAACAGATCAAAAAGTACGTTTCAGGCAAGACAAAGCTTGGCGAAAAGATGAATGATTTTTCAAAGCAGCTTGCGCACGCTTCACGACCTACTATGGAGAGCGTGATAGAGAACAGCGAAAAATGTCAGCGGTCAGTTTCAAAGCTGCTCAGCAAATTTGAGGATATGGGCATTTCATCGGTTACGACAAGCGACAAGGGAACTCCGTTTTTACAGTCGCTGAACACGCTTTTTGGGTTTTCTCCGCCGAGTGAGGAGGAAAAGGCGTTGTATGAATACATACGCAGGAAGTCTAGGGGGAAGGAGGTGTTTTGGTATGGTGGAGATTTGTAGGGATCAAAGGAAGGATCCGTCTGAGATAAGCGAAATGAGGAATACAGGCTTTTCTAAATAGCTCATAGTCATTTTTCTTTAATTGGTAGAAATTTTTGTGGCTTGCCAAAGTTGTTTCTACATACAGATCATTATATGATTATTGTTAAAGTTGCACTAACATTAGCGAGCTTGCACTTGACATTTTAAACAATTTGTGTTAAAATATAATAAATATGTGCAAGAATCGAGTGAAAAAAATGTGGTGTGACAAATGCAAGCATGAAACAAATTCGGAATTTTGTGAATTGTGCGGTGACAAAACTGAAGCTGTTATTCCAACTGAGGTTTATTGGTGTAATCAATGCAAGACACCAATTATTATAGCCGTAAATGAAAAACAGAATTGTGAATGCCCATTATGTGGAGGTCAAATTAATTATTTATCATCCGATTTGCGCCCTGTGTTTCCTGAAGAAAGATTATTAATTGAAATACTCTTAGATGAGCCTATGAAATATTGTGAAACTTCAGTATGGGCAAACAATAATAGATATTACTTTGATGGAAAGCCTTTTGCTATAACGTCAAAACATTACAAAAAATTCTCGCCTGAATACATCAGAGAACAATTGCAAAAATTCAGCAAAGAAAACAATTATGATTACTTTAAGGGCATAATTACTAAATTTATTTGCGCAAATAAGGAAAGGCTAAATTACATAATAGATGAGGCACATTCTTTCATAAAAAAAGAAGCTGAAAAATTTCCTATAGAAAGTGTTGTTCTTTCTTTTTCCGGTGGAAAAGACTCAACTGTAACTGCGGATTTAGCTGTAAAAGCCCTAAGTGAACCGAGTTTAGTTCATATTTTTGGAAATACAACCCTTGAGTTTCCCTCTACCATAGAATATGCTGAACGATTTAGAAAAAATAACCCTAAAGCAATATTTAGAATAGCAATGAATCGCGAACAGGATTTTATGTCTGTATGCGAAGATATTGGTCCTCCAGCAAGAATGATGAGATGGTGCTGTTCAATGTTTAAGACTGGACCTATTACACGTATACTAAATCGCTATTATCGTGATGAAAATATTCTTACATTCTATGGAATAAGAAAGTGTGAATCTGTAAGCAGAAGTAAATATAACAGAGTGGAAGATGATGCAGAATCCGTAAAAATTCAAAAGCAAAAAGTTGCTTCTCCTATTTTCTATTGGATGGATATAGAAATTTGGCTATACCTATTGGGCGAAGATGTTGATTTTAATGATGCATATCGTTTGGGATATGATCGCGTCGGATGCTGGTGCTGCCCTAATAATAATGAACGAGCGCAATTTTTATCATCTATATATATGCCTGAACAATACAAAAAATGGAGAGATTTTTTAATTGATTTTGCTAAAAGAATAGGTAAACCTGACGCTGAAGTTTATGTTGATACAGGAAAATGGAAAGCCCGACAGGGGGGGAATGGAGTCAAAGCAGCAGATGACGTAAAAATTCGATTTACTAATTGTACAGCAGAAGATAATGCAAAGATTTATAGATTGAATCGTCCACTGAATGATGAATTTTTAAATATGCTAACACCATTTGGCCGCGTTTCAAAAGAGCTTGGAAGAAAGCTCTTAAACGAAGTTATAGTACTTGACGTGAAAAATAATGTGCCAATTCTTTCGATTCAGCCTTTTCAACAAGCTGATTATGAATATTCGGTAAAGGTTAAAACTATGAATGTAGCCAAGCATGAGGACTTGCAAAGAATGGTAGGATACCAAGTCCGAAAATTTAACGCTTGTAGAAAATGTCTTAAATGTGAGTCACTTTGTAAATTTGGTGCAATATCAATATCTGGTGGAATTTATCGTATAGATGAGAATAAATGTAAACGATGTAAAATGTGTGTAACAGCAAAATATCTTGACGGCGGTTGTCTTATGGATAAATATTTAAAAACTAAAGAGGATTAGTAAATATGAAATTTAGAGGTCATGAAACGTTTGCCATTAGAAAAGGTTGGCTTAATAAAGGAATAAAGAATATAGAATTAAATTCTGGGGTTTTTCTTGGTGATGCTGGAAATCCAATGGATGTATTGGGCATTGGTGCGAATATGGTGAAAGCCTTAAGATATTGGATGATTGCTACAAAAATCGCAGATGAACCCCATTCAGGTAAGAGAAAACAGAGCCTTACTGATATTGGTGCCACAATTTATAGAAATGACCCCTATTTTGAAGAGATAGGATCACTTGCTCTTGTTCATTATGGATTAGCTTCGAATGAAGGAGATGCAACGTCCTGGTATATTTTTTTTAATGAATTTGATTATATCGAATTTTCAGAAGATGATTTTCAAAGTCATGTAAAAAAATACGTCCGTATGTCAGGAAACAATCTACCAAGCGAACGCTCAATATCAGATGACTTTAAGTGCATTATAAATACATATTATTCAAAACCAAATAGCAATAATAACCCAGAAGATAATATCGAAAGTCCTTTAGTAGAGTTAGGCCTAATAGAATATCTTTATAGTAAAAATAATATCCGCTTATATAAAAAAGTGATGATAAAAGAAGAACTTCTTCCTGATTTAATTGCGTTGGCTATTATACTAAATAATGCAGATGGTAAAAAAGAACTTAAAATAAGCAGCTTATTAAGAGGAAAAAAATCCATAGGAAGAATCTTTAATCTTGATATGGTAAGAATAATTAATATTCTTTATAGACTTGAAAAAACAGGTTATGTAAAAGTGGTAAGAACTGCAGGATTAGATATTGTTGAAATTCTTACAGATATGAAATATATTGACTGCATTCAACTTTATTACGATAAATTAAACCAATAAGTGAAATAGGTGTTACTTATGAGAAATGAAATGATTGAAATTTCAAAAGGATTTCAGTCCTCTGTTAATATAGAATATGACTTTAATGATAAAAAGATAATAAACGCTTTTATTCCTACAAATGCTTGCCTTGATATTATTAATAGTATTATGGTGAGTACTGATGAATCTACAAATACTAGAGCAAAAATACTTACGGGAGCATATGGCAGGGGTAAATCTCTTTGTGTTATGATTGCTTTATCTATTCTCTTTAATTCCAATATAGATTTTAAACCTCTTATTGGAAAGGTAAAAAAAAGCAATGAGGAATTAGCTCAAAGAATAAAAAATTATATATCTGCAAACAAGAGAATGTTGCCTGTGATTATAAGTGGAAATGGCGGAAGCATGACACAATCGTTCTTAAATGCACTTCAAAAGTCATTAAGACTTAATGATTTAGATGATATTATGCCAGAAACTCATTTTCAGTCTGCTATTAACAATATAAAACGATGGGAAAAAGATTATCCAAATACTTTTGCAAAATTTAGTGACTTATTAAATGAGCCAGTCAGCCGTTTTATTGATAGGCTTGCTGAAAATGACGTTAATGAATATAAAAAGTTTATAGCTTTGTATCCGGATCTTTCCTCAGGCGGCACTTTTAATCCATTTTTCAATGGTGATGTTGTTGATATTTATGACAACGTTAATTATGAGCTTAAGAAAAAGGGCTTTAGCGGTATTTTTATTGTTTACGATGAATTTGGTAAATATCTTGAATCTAATATATCGTCAGCAAATGATAGTGAAACTAAGATGCTTCAAGATTTAGCCGAAAAATGCAACCGATCGTCATCACAGCAACTTCACCTTATGCTCATTTGTCATAAAGATATTTCTAATTACATTGACATGAATCTTCCTCAGGATAAAGTCGATGGTTGGCGCGGAATATCTGGAAGATTTGAACATATTAATCTAACGAATAATTTTTCACAAATGTATGAGATAATTTCACATACTATCAAAAAAAATGAATACCTGTGGAAAGCATTTCGAAGCAAAAATGAATCTATTTTTTCATCTCTCTATACCATATATAATAATTCGCCAATGCTTAGTGGTAAAGAAAACCTTGTGATAGAAGGTTGTTATCCTTTGCATCCGGTTACTACATTTGCCTTACCAAGACTTTCAGAACGTGTAGCTCAAAATGAACGAACCCTATTTACTTTTTTAAGTTCAAATCAAAAAAATACATTAAGACAGTTTGTAGAAATTAATAAGGATGAGTTAGCCTTTATCACACCTGATTATCTTTATGACTATTTTGAAAATGAACTTCGCAAGGAATTGAATTCTTCTGATATACACAAGGTATATTCTTTAGCTACTAAAATCCTTAGAAATTTCAACCCTGACTCTCTTTCGGCTAAGATAATAAAGTGTATTGCTGTTATCAATTTCGTACAACAGTTTGAACGATTAGCTCCAACTACAGATGTTATATGTAATATTTACAGTATTGAGTATGATTCAAAGGAAATAATTGATTGTATACAGAATCTTATTGATGAACAGTATATCCTGTATAGAAAGCTTAGCAATAACTTCCTTTGTTTAAAGGAAACAAGTGGCATTGATATAAAAGAAGAAATTGATAAGAGAACACTGTCTATTATATCGAAAAAAACAGAACAAGAAATAATTGAGGAATGTGTAAACGTAAAATACCTGTATCCGATCGCATATAACAATGATAAATGTATCACAAGATATTTTGAGATAAAATACGTAACCTTGGGAAATTATGTAAAGGACGCAAAAAAAGATATGCCATTTGAAATTGCAGGTAAAGTTTATGCTGTGTTCAACTCAGAAAATCAACCTTTTGATGATTTTATAAGCAAAATACATAAAAATCAATCATTAAATAGAAGACATATTACAGTTGTTCCTAATTTTGAAACTGCTGTTACTTCATCTTTTGCAAAATATCTTGCAATAAAGGAATTGAGAGAAGCGGCTGTAAATGATTCTGTGCTTTTTGATGAATATTCACTTTATCTCGATGATTTTAGTGAAATAGTATCAAACTTTATTATGTCATATATTTCGCCAGAATACCAAAAATCAAAGTATTATTATGAAGGCAAAATTCTGAACATAAAACGAAAATCACAATTAAGTGATCAGCTTTCAAAAATCTGTGAAACAATTTATCCGTTAACGCCTATTATAAATAACGAATCGTTAAATAAAGACAAGCTTCCAAGTGTTGCGATTAATAGCAGAGCAAAAATACTATCTGCACTTCTTGAAAATGAAGAAGTATTTGAAAACTTAGGTTTAAGAGGTTCCGGACAAGATGTTTCTTTTATGAGAAGTACTCTTGTTCAAACAGGGGTATTAGTTTGCAACGATGGAAATTACAGCTTGAATCTAATGCCACATGATGCTAACCTTGCTAATGTACTTGGTATTATTAAAGCGTTTTTTAGAAGCACAATTGAAAAAGGTGAAAAAACATTTGATAAATTATACGATGTTCTTATTAATCCTGAACATGGTATAGGATTAAAAAGAGGAGTTATCCCTATATATATTGCAGTTGTTTTAAATACTGTAAAAAAGGATCTTGTTTTCAAACAAGCTGGTAATGACATAAGATTGACTTCAGATTTATTAAACGCAATAAATGAAAAACCTGAATTATATTCAGTTGTGATGGAAGATTGGGATAACAATAAATCTCAATACATAAAGACTCTTGACAACATATTTTCTGATTATATTTATGAAAAAGATAAGAGTTATAATAGTTTTTCATACATTGTAAACGCCATAAACAGATGGTATCTTTCTTTGCCTAAATGTTCAAGAGAAATGACAATTATCTATGATACAGAAAGGCCACTTTTTCAAAATGATCTGAGGTTTATAAATAGTCTAAAGAAACCGATTACTAACTCGAGGGATTATCTTTTAAATACATTGAGCGAAATATACGGAATTAGACCTAATGAAAACCTTGCCAATGAAATTGAAAGAGTTAAAAATTTATTTGATGATAGTAAAAATTCTCTTGTGCGTTATATTGTAAATGTGACATATGAAATATTTGGTAGCGGTGGGGATGAGACTTTCAATTCTGCGCTTGTAGAGTGGTACGAGAAACTAAAACCAGAAACAACACAGCATTTATTTGCGAATAATGAAAATGCTATTCTTAATCTTATTTCGACCATTACAAACGATGAATTTTTATTCGCTGAAAGAATAGGAAAAGCTATTACAGGTTTGCGCTTGAATGATTGGAATAATACTATTGCTCAAAATTTCCGAGAGTTATTTACAGCATTTAAGGAGTCAATAGAAGCTTTTGATAAACAAACAGGCAACAAATCAAATAATACCACACAGCAATTCACAATGATAATTACTGATAATGATGGAATTGAAAGGACGAGATATTTCGAAAAGGTTAAATATAGTAGTAGAGCAAATTTGTTATATCAGGACATAACTGCTGCTATTGAAGAAATGGGACAGTCAATTACTGAGCAGGAAAAGAGACAGGTTTTAATAGATATTTTATCAAAACTATGTGAGTAATAGAAGGAAGGTGTGGGTTATGGAAAACTTGGCGTATTTTGATAATGCGGCAACAACTTTTCCAAAGCCAGAATGCGTATATACGGCTATGGATGCATTTGCAAGGACTAATGGCGTTAGCTTGGGGCGTGGACAACATGTGTTATCAGCAAGTGCAAGTGCTCTCGCTGATAACACGAGAGAGTTACTACTAGAGCTTTTCCACTGTTCTAATAAAAAAGTGGTTTTTACAAATACTGCAACAGAAGCCCTAAATATCATAATAAAAGGTATTAGTGTACCAGATGGAGCAAATGTATACATATCTCCATTTGAGCACAATGCTGTTACTCGTACTCTGAATTACATATCTCAAAATACTGATTTTAATTTGATTCAACTTGAAACAGATTCAAAAACTTTAATGCTAGATCTTGACAAGATCAAATCGCAATTTGTTGAGCAGGCACCTTTTTGTGTTATTGTAAGTCATATTAGTAATGTAACAGGTTCTATAGCACCAATTGAGCAGATTTTTTCATTAGCAAAAAAATATAAGGCAATAACAATTGCCGATATGTGTCAAAGTGCTGGATTATTAGATACTGATATTAGTAGTAATAACTATGACTATGTGGTATTTGCTGGACATAAAACATTATATGGGCCACTTGGCATTTCCGGATTCATAAGCGCATTTCCTCAAAAATTAGATCCGATTATTATAGGCGGCACCGGGGTTGAGTCGGCAAATCAATTTATGCCTGAAGATATACCAATTAAATACGAAGCTGGAAGTCATAATACTACAGCGATTGCTGGATTAAATGCTTCGCTCAAATGGATATTAGAAGTCGGTATAGATACAATTCGTCGAAAAGAGCAAGAAAATTACAACAGGTTATGCGATATTCTTGATAAACAGAACAATATCAATTATTTTAGACCGACTGACCACGCTGGAGTTGTGTCATGTTTATTCGATGGATATAGTAGCGATGAAATAGGGCAAATATTAAGTCAAAACAATATAGCTGTCAGGACAGGATTACATTGTTCTCCGTATGCGCACAAATATATAGGTACATTTCCCGCTGGAACAGTAAGATTTAGCGTTGGTTTTTTTAATAATGAGTCAGATTTTGAGAAACTAAACGAAATCCTTAACTATATAAATGAAAATTCATAGGGGATAAAAAATTATGAGTTTAAAAGATATAGACGTAAAAATAGAATATCGTTCACTTTTACATAACATAGCAAATGATTTTTATATTCCTGTGCTAAATAAAGCGGTTAGTTATGATAGAGCAGTCGGTTTCTTTTCATCTTCTATTTTAGCAAGCATTTCAAACGGTATAGATGGATTAGCAAGAAACGGAGGTGAAATTAGGCTTGTCACCTCCCCGTATTTGTCAGAAAAAGACAAAGAGGCAATTCGTAAAGGATATGAAAATAGACATGAAGTAGTTAAGAATGCACTTTTAAGAGAACTGCGTGAACCACAAAACGATATTGAACAGGAACAACTAAATTTACTTGCTAATCTAATCAGTGATGGTATACTTGATATAAAAATTGCTTTTACTGAAGACACAACAAAACTGGGAATGTATCATGAAAAGCTAGGATTGATAAGAGATAGTGATGGCAATGTAATTGCATTTTCAGGTTCAATGAACGAATCCGAAAATGCATTAAGTGCGAATTATGAAACGATAGATGTTTTTTGTTCTTGGAAGGGAGATCAAGAACGTATTGCAGCAAAGGAAAATGCGTTTCAATCAATTTGGAACGACACAGAGCCGAACCTTGTAGTTTTGGATTTTCCTGAGATCAAAACAGAAATTATAAATAAATATAAACGTGAAAACCTTGATTATTCACATTCGCCTTCTTATTATAGAGAGCTAATAAAATATACTATTCCTGGTGCAAAAATTCCTGATGGATTTGTGTTTCATGACTACCAAAAGAAGGCGATAGATACATGGGTACACCATAACTATTGTGGCATATTTGACATGGCAACGGGGACTGGTAAAACATATACAGGATTGGGAGCAATTTCAAGATTAAATATAGATTTGAGAGGACATTTAGCTGTTGTTATAGTTGCTCCTTATCAACACCTTGTTGAGCAATGGGTCGAGGATATAGAAAAATTCGGAATGAAACCGATTATTGGCTACAGTTCTTCTAGTCAAAAGGATTGGAAAAATAGGCTTGAAAATGCAATAAGACGACAGAAATTGAACGTAAAAGGAGCGGAATTCTTTTGCTTTATATGTACGAATGTAACTTATTCATCAAAATTCGTCCAGGAAACTATAAACAAAATTAAAGGTGATTGTCTTTTAGTAGTTGATGAAGCTCATAACTTTGGAGCGATAAATTTACGAAAATACTTAAATCCTATTTTTAATTACAGATTGGCACTTTCTGCAACGTTAGAACGACACAACGATGAAGCAGGAACAGAAGCGTTATATTCCTACTTTGGGGATAAATGCATTGAATACACACTTGAAATGGCAATTGATAATGGTTTTTTGACTAAATACCATTATCATCCTATCTTTGTGAATTTAACTGATGAAGAGCTTACAGATTACTATAAGTTAACAAAATCCATTCAACAGTGCATAAAAAAAGGCAAAGATGGTAAATACACTATTACAGAACAAGGAAAGCGTTTAACTTTAAAACGTTCAAGACTGGTTTCAGCTGCTCAGAATAAACTCTATGCACTTCGACAAGAAATTAGCCCATTTGTGGCTGAAAATCATATACTTGTTTATTGTGGATCGGCCTCATTAAAAGATTTTCATAGTGATACATACCCTGTTGATGAGGATGAAATAAGGCAGATTGATGCTGTTACAGATTTATTGGGAAACCAACTTAACATGAGAGTGTCACAATATACATCAAGAGAAGATATTGAAGAACGAAAAATACTAAAGGAACAGTTTGCTAACGGCGACATTTTACAAGCGCTGATAGCAATTAAGTGCCTTGATGAAGGCGTAAACATACCAAGTATCAAAATTGCTTTTATTTTGGCAAGCACAACCAATCCAAAAGAATATGTTCAAAGACGCGGTAGAGTACTAAGGTTATACGAGGGAAAACAGTATGCTGAAATATACGACTTTATTACTTTGCCTCAAAAACTTGGAAATGCCTATTCTGCAACTGAGGCTGAACTAAAAATAGGTCTGGAACTTGTACGAAATGAGTTAAAAAGAGCTTTTGAGTTCGCAAGGCTTGCTGATAACTATGTTGAAGCTGATTTGAAACTTCAAAGAATAAGAGATGTTTATAATATTACTGATGAAATATCAGAGATTAGGGAGGATTTTGATTACTATGACTAAAAATGACATTCCTATTGATGAAAAAAAGACAACCAATATCCTTAGACAGATTATCATTGAAGAAGGTAAAAATATTGGTTCAAAGGGTATTTCTGATTCAGAAATGGTGAAGAAAATCAAGAAAATTATTGAGGAGGAAGTTGAATGTTATTAAATGAAATTACTCTAAAGAACTTTCGTCAGTTTAGGGGAACCCATAACATTAAGTTTTCAGTTGATCCTCAGAAAAATGTGACGGTTATTATGGGCGAAAATGGTTCGGGTAAAACAACTCTTGCACAGGCTTTTACTTGGTGTTTGTACGGCGAAACAGATTTTAAGACAAAATCTGTATTAAATTTATCGTACGCAAATGAAATGCCTGAGGGTGATGCAACAAAAGTTGTTGTAGAACTGAAACTCATACATAAAGAAATTGAATATACAGTGGTAAGAAGTCAGGGTTATGAAAAAGAAAGAACTGGCGATATAAAATCATCACCAACAAGGGTAATTATTCATTATAAAGATAAAAATGGTCAAACCGAAACAGTAAAAGAGTCACAAACGAATTCCAAGATAAAGGAAATACTTCCAAAAGAGCTCTCTCGCTATTTTTTCTTTGATGGTGAACGCATTGACAAAATGAGTGATGAAATTCAATCTGGCAAAAGTGAGGAATTCGCCACTGCTGTAAAACGGCTGTTGGGATTAGATACGTATTCTGAAGCACTAAGGCATATTGGTGGTGATAAAAGAGCGGGCAGCAAAAGTTCTGTAATTGGAAGTTATAATAGCGCCTTTGATGCAAGTACAGACAGTAAGATTGCTTCCTATTCGCAAAGATATGATGAGCTTCAAGCAGATATTAGCAAACTAGAATCAAGGAAAGAAGATATAGAAACGCAGTTACCCATGATAGACACTGAGTGTGAAAAACTTAGCGAGAAAATTGCCATTAACAAAGATGGAGAAAGATACCAGAACGAATGTAATCGTAAGAGAGAAGAGATCAAAAGGAATAATACTTTTATAGATGCATCATCGGAAAAAATTTTATTATCGTTTAGGAATAATTACAGGTACTTTTTTTTTAAAAAACTTGTGTCAGAAGCACTGAGTGTTCTTAAAGATGCTAATAAAGTAGATAAGGGAATACCAGATATTCATGCCAGAACAATCGATTTTTTGGTAAAAAGAGGTTTTTGCATTTGTGGAAATGAGATTTGTGATGGTAGCAAAGAACTGAAAGCTTTACAGGACTTACTTGCTTATATTCCACCTCAATCACTTGGAACAATGATAAGTGCTTTTTCAAATGAGTGTAAAAATAGAACAAGAGGAGGCGAGAATATTTATGAAGCTATACGTGACATTCTTGCCGACGTTGAGGCAAGAAAAGTAGCCAACGAAGATTTACAAGCCGAGATTGTCGAACTCGAAAATTTAATAAAATCATTTGAGAGTATTGGGCAATACCAAAAAAGATTAAACTCTTATAAAGAGGATAAAATAAAAAAACAATCTGAATTAAATAATATAAATACTCAGATAGGCAGTCTTACAAGGGAGAGAGATAGACAAGAAACAGAGCGAAATAAACTTGCATTACAAAGTAATGATAATAGAAAAATTGCTGTTTATAAAGCATATGCTGAAAGGATTTATGAAATTTTGTCACATGATTATAGTGAGCGAGAAAAGGAAGTCCGTTCGCAGCTTCAATCGGCAATTAATGATATTTTTAAAAGCATTTACAAGGGCGGATTGTCACTTGAAATTGATCACAAGTATAATATTCATACAATAATTTCAGATGAAAGCGCATACAGTGGTATAATGAATGATACATCTACAGCTCAGAGTATTTCTGTTATTTTTGCCTTTATTGCAGGTGTTATAAAAGTGGCACGTGATGCAAATAACAGCAACAATTATGATTTGTCAGCAGAAGCATATCCACTTGTGATGGATGCACCACTGTCTGCATTTGATAAAAGAAGAATTCAATCTGTTTGTGAAACACTGCCTAGTATTGCTGAACAGGTAATAATTTTCATTAAAGATACTGATGGTGAAATTGCGGAAAAGTATATGTCTGGTAGAATAGGAGCAAGTTTTGAGTTTGATAAAAAATCAGAAACCGAAACTTGTTTTAAGGAGAGGGGTTAAAGTATGTTTGACAGAGAATATTCTTTTAGAGGAAAACACTCTGAAATGGTTATAAAATTAACGGGCGAGTTTACTTTGACAAGTGAAGACGGAACAAATGTGAAAAAGCATTCTTTGTTTAAGAGAAACTTTGATGTATACCTGCTTGCTCCAATTGTTGGTTTTTTATATAATAGAAAAGCAGATATTGATACAACACCTCAAGGTGGATCGACCAAAATATGGGCGGATATACAGATGAATAATTCTGATGATTTAAACTTTAACTATAAATTAATTATGCTATTAGATAAAGAAAATGAACCGGATCCCGAAAAAAGAATAGATAAAGTTTTCAGAGGAATAAAAAACGAGGCAGATGAGCAACTTTATAATAGCTACGTTCTTGGAGGTGTAGAAGTTTTATACGAGAACTTAATTGATAAATCTTCTGATTATATTGCAAATTTATACGATTTTCTTGAAACGTTTGAAAACAGATATAATACTGACGTAAATGTGGATGATGTTCTTAAAATGGCTCGAAAATTATCATATTAAAGGACTTAACAATGAGCAATAAAGATCTAGCTGTTCAGAATCTTCAAAAAACATATGATAAAAATGGTTTTATTACAAGCAATAATATTTACGATGTTTGTGATGAATTAAATTTATCAATTTTTGACACAGACTATGTAATGAATAGAATTCTATATTTGGGGATTCTTATAACAGACACTGCAGATAAAAACGATAGTTTTGAAATAAACGAAGAAACTGTAGATTATGCTCAAGTTGATTACAACAAAATCTATAATTATTTTCTCTCTAATTATCCTAATATGAAATACATAATAGATACCATAAAGTCTGTTTTACCTATACAACATGGAGAAGTTAATAAACTTATTACTCAAATTCGAAGTGGAAATAATCAGGCAAAAGAAATATTATTTCGAAAAAATATGCGAGCTGCATTAAAGGCAGCATACAACTATAGAAAAAGGACAACAATTTCTTTAGAGGATATTTTTCAAGAGGCTTGTATTAGTATTTTAAAAGCTATAGACTTGTATAATCCTTATGAACATTCTAATTTTACTACATATTGTTCAAGATGGGTAATGCAAAGAATTGATAGATATATAGCTGATCATGAAAGTTTTATTAGGATACCGGTGCATGCTCAAAATCAGATTAATTTTATTGAAAATATTGTTTCAGAAAATTTTTATGAAAATGAGTCCCAGTTAATAAAACTCATAACGACCAAAACTGATTTGACGTACAAACAAACACTAAACATATTGAAGGTTTTTGGGGTAAAGGAAAACAATTACATATACGATAGCTTTGAATCCCTTGATGAAATTAATATTGTAAGCGATGATGATATAGAAGAACAAATTACTGATATTATAAAAACTAAAGAAATATATGCTGCACTCAATCAATTACCTAAAAGAGAAAGAGATGTTTTGTGCATGAGATATGGATTATTATCAGGTCATGAATACACGCTTGAGGAAATAGGTGATAAAATGGATGTAACTCGTGAGCGAATACGTCAAATTGAAGCAAAGGCATTGAGAAGATTACGCAATCCATCTGTGTCAAAAAAATTATACGAATTTTATTAGATAAATTAATAGTATTTTAAATCTTGTAAGATCACCCGCCCCTGTACTGAAAAACACAGTACAGGGGCTCTTCTTTTTTTACCTCTTCCTCAAAAACTCAATAACACTAAACTTGTATATCCTCCACCTGCTGCCGATCTTGAAACCCTCTATCTCCCCTGTTTTAAGATAACGAAGCATAGAGTTTTTGCCAATCTTTAAAAGCTGCTGACATTCTTTAGCGGTAAGGATGTCGGGTATATCGTCAAACATAATTTATCATTCCTTTCAAAAAATATCGGTTTATCTTAATGTTCGGCGGTTTAAATAGGCTTTTTACGGAAACTTGATCTTTACAAATATACATCATCTTTATGAAGTAACGCAAATGCAGAAAGGAGGGCGTTACGATGAACAAAGCTAAAGTCATACTCGTGCTTGTGGGCAGCGTGCTGGTGGAGATAGCGCAGGAGATCATCACCTACATCGCAGATAAGGACGAGTGAACACCATAGGCAGGCTTTCGGGTCTGCCTTTAATTTTTGTAAAGGAGTTTTAAAATGAGCGAACTTACCCATTGCAGCATTTGCGGCTGCGCTTTAGAGGACGAGGCGGAATGCTATGAAGTCGAAAACGAGATACTTTGCCAGGAGTGCTACGATAACGAAACTGTGGTATGCGACCATTGCGGCGAACGCTGTATCGAACGAAATACCGTGAGCGATGAGAATACTATCCTCTGTACAGATTGCTACGATAATCATTACTACCGCTGTTCAAACTGCGAAACTATCGTGCATTCGGACGATACCTACTGGCGCGGCGATAACGCCTATTGCCGTGAATGTTATGACGATTGCTGTGATAACGGCGACTACATCAACGATTATTACTACAAGCCTAAGCCCGTGTTCTACAAACTGCCGAAAGAAGACAACGTGCGTTTTTACGGCGTTGAACTGGAGATAGACGGTGCAGGAAGATACGATGATAATGCGGAAAAGATTTATGATACAGCTAATGTTCAGAATGAAGTACTTTACATAAAGTCAGACGGCTCGCTGGACGAGGGAATGGAACTTGTCAGCCACCCTTGCTCAATAGATTTTCATCGAAAGAAGGTCCCGTGGGACGAGATAGTTAAAAAAGCCATTGCCCTTGGCTACCGCTCGCATAATACATCTACCTGCGGACTTCACGTCCATATTGGCCGAAAACAGCTTGGATATTCTTACGAGGAACAGGAAGACGTCATAAGCCGAATAATGTTCTTTTTCGAGAGCCATTGGAACGAGCTTTTCAAATTCTCACGGCGTACTGCATACAGCGTTGACCGCTGGGCAGCAAGACACGGTTACAATGACAAGCCGAAAGAGATACTTGAAAAGGCAAAGAAAAGCACTAAGGGCAGATATGCCTGTGTGAACATAACAAATGCTGATACTGTGGAGATAAGGCTGTTCAGGGGCACTCTAAAATTCAACAGCTTTATGGCGACGCTTGAACTTGTTGACAGCATATGCGAAAATGCAGTTTGCCTTAATGACGATGATATGAACAAGCAATCTTGGGCGGATTTTGTGCTGGGCATAAAGCCTGAATATACAGAGCTTATCAGGTATCTGAAAGAGAAAAGGCTCTATGTTAACGAGCCTGTCAGCGAGGAGGATTAACTATGTGTGCGATATTTGGATTTGTAAATTACAGACGTTCGCTCAGCAGGAGCGAGATGAAAGAACTTATCAACAGGTTATCCGTAGAGTCTGAGGTAAGGGGCAAGGACGCAACGGGAATAGCGTATGTGAAACACGGCGAACTTAAAGTTTTCAAGAGAGCAAAGCCTGCTCACAAGGTAAAGCTTTATGTGCCGGAGGACACAGTTATCCTCACAGGTCACACGAGAATGACTACCCAAGGCGACGCCAGATACATTTGCAATAACCACCCGTTCACAGGCAAAACTGCGGACGGGTCTTTTGCTTTATGTCACAACGGCGTGCTTTACAACGACAGTCAGCTTGCAAAGTCCGAACATCTGCCGAAAAGCAAGATAGAAACTGACAGCTACGTTGCCGCACAGCTTATCGAGAAATACGGCAGACTTGACTTCAAGACCATAGCGAAGATGTCAGAGGCGGTAGAGGGTTCGTTCGTATTCACGATACTGAGCGACAAGAACAAGCTTTTCATCGCAAAGGGCGACAATCCGCTCTGCCTTATCCATTACAAGCAGTTGGGGCTGTATGTTTACACGTCCACCGAGGACATTATGAAAAATGTGCTGAAAGGCAGTTTCCTTGAAAAGCTGCCGTTTGAAGTGATAAAAATCACAGAGGGGGAAATCATAAGCATTGACAAGCGTGGGCGTTTTGAGAAAAGCAGCTTTGTGCCAAACGAGTTCTGCTATGGCTGGAACTATTACGGATACAGAAAGTCCGCTTACGATGAGGATGAACTTTTTGACATATGCGGTATGTTCGGGGTATCACAGGAAGATCTTATGCTGCTTTACGATTTGGGTTACACGGACGAAGAGATAGAGGGTATGCTTTGCGACAGGAGTATGTTGAGGGAGTGTATCGAGGAGGCTAGGGTGCTGGTGGGAGAATATTATTAGGAGGTATTTTATGGCATACACATTCAGCGGAAGCAGATACGTCACAAGCGGCGTGGCAGAAAACTTCCCTATTGAATTGCAAGTGGCGTTATTTTCAGCCGTAGAGCAAATGCGAGAAAAGGTCAGCGGAAAGCTTGATTATCTGCAAGTTTTCGAGATAGTTACAGAAGTCAAGGGGCAGAAAAAATTCCTGCACATTTATCATATGCAGGAATGCCCTGAGGCTAAGCTTGAATATTTCATACCGACCGGCGTGGAGGTAAACGGCAGGGCGTATATGATCGACGATGTGGATCATATTACGCTGCTGTTGGCGGAGGAGTATTGAGTTGAAAAGGAATCACAGCTTTCGAGGGGGCTGTGATTTTTTTGCCCTGAACTCACCTCTCCTGTACCTATTTACCTTATAATCATGCTTCAAAGTGTCGGTCTTGTCTATGTGTCAGACGTACAAATTTACCTTTTCCCCTCTCACCGCCTATTCCCATTAGCCAGATCATTAACAATATCAGCAATGTTCTCCAGCTGCCTTTTGTTGAGCTTTTTCAGGTCGGAAATAAGCTTACTTAGCTCTTTTGGCTGCTCGGCGTCGGCGTCGAAAAACTCCTGCGGCGTAATGCCCAGATACTCGCAGATATAAAAGAACGACGTCATAGATGGCAAGGCTTTTCCCGTTTCGATATTGTTTATATACCCTGCGTTCTGTCCAATAGATAAGCTCATATCCCTTGCGGAAACGCCTTTCTGTGTGCGAAGTTTTGAGATCCTCAAAGCAAAATTATTGTCATACATGAATTTGTTCTCGTACATTATTTGCACCCCCATATATAATATTTTATCCTATATCATTATGCATTATGTCGGAATTTTTCCTATAAAGGGGTTGAAATATGTGAAATAATATGATATAATGATGTAAAGTATTTGAAATAATGCGATATTTGTATAAGAAGCGGATTGTGTCATGTTTTTTTGTTAAAATAAAAAAATATCTTACGAAAACGTTATACTAAGCAGCCAGCTTAACAAAAGTGAAAAAGAATGTGTTATAATTAACATACAAAAACGTATTATTATGTCAGTTATAGTTGATAATTGACAAATCAATAAGGAAAAGGAGTTTTTGACATGAACGAAAACATCAACAAGAAATTTGATGTAAAAAACTTTGACTATGATAAGTGCTATGAAGAAGTAAAGGAAAATGCTTCAAAAAATATCAATATCATAGTGTGCGGAGCTACCGGCGTTGGCAAAAGCAGCCTTATAAACGACTTCTTCGAGTTTGATAAGGATAGGGCCGCGCCTGTCGGAAGCAGCGGAAAGCCGCAGACAAGGGGCATACACGAGTATCATTCAAAGAGCATTACCCTGTTCGACACTGAAGGCTACGAGGTAGAAAGCTCGTCTACGCCGGAAAACAGCGCTTTTTACAAAAATATAATAGATCTTATCGACGAACGCAAAAATAATTATCCTGCGGATTTGGGTATGCACATCCACGAGGTTTGGTACTGCATAAATAACCGCTTTATGGATATTGATGAAAAGCTGATAAAGGACATACAGGCAAGAAATATCCCCGTGTGCGTTATTATTACAAAGGTGGATAATCTTGACGAGAACGAAGTCGCTCAGATAAAGGACGCTGTCGGCGATGCCGGAAAACGCAATAGGATAAACGGCGTTGAGGTGTTTACCTATTCTACTAACAGCGATCTTGGCGACGAGTATGTGCAGAAATCTGAGATAAACAGCTGGGCACATCATAATCTTGACGATTACCTCAGAGAAAGCTTTATCCCGTCGCTCAAAAAAGCGCAGGGTCAAATGGCAGAAATGATGATAAAGCACAAGATACCGAAATACGCGGCTTTAGCCGCAGGTATTGTTACGGCTACATCATTTGTACCCGTGCCACTTTCCGATTCGGTACCGCTTATGGGCATACAGGTAAAAATGGCGATGGATATTTTAAGCTGCTACGGAATAGATAATGATATGAAGGGCGCTGTGAAAAATTTAGCCGGAGCGGGCTTCGTTTCTTATATAGGAAAAACGCTGGCTTCTCAGCTGCTTTCGGTGATCCCATTTGTCGGCGGCGCGGCGAAAGCCACGGTAAATGTTTCAGTGGCAACTACTGTTACGGCTACCCTCGGCGTTGCGATAACGAAGATCTGCGAGGAATACACTAAAGCCTGCATAGAGAACGGCGGCTCGAAAGACCTTATGATCACCAAAATTTCCGACTACTTTACTGTTGAAAATCTGAAAAAGGTAATGAAAGAGATCAGCAAGGGCAAGGATCAGAAAATTGTAGAGAGAATAGTAAAAGCTGTAGTTGATATGTTCAAGGATACGAAAAAAGGAGCAAGGAAATAATGGAAGGCGACAAGATAAAAACTAATATACTGATAGCCGGCAAATCGGGCGTTGGCAAAAGCAGTCTGCTGAATTACATATTTGGCGAAGAGGTCGCGGAGACGGGTGCGGGAAAGCCCGTAACGGCGGAGGGCCTGCACGAATATTCTTTCGAGCTGAAAGATAACGACCGAATATCTTTTTCGATATGCGACAGCTGGGGTCTTGAACCCGATAAAGCGGACGAATGGCACAAGCAGATAATCGACAAAGTAGCGGAGTACGACAAGCACTCTATCAACGAATGGTTCAGCACCATAATCTACTGCCTTAGCGCCGACTCTGACAGAGTGGAAGATTTTGAGATAAGCATAATAAACGACCTTATAGCTGAGAAAAACAACGTAAACGTTGTGATAACTCACTGCAAGTCTGAGAACGACGACAGAGCGGAGCGTATGAAAAAGCGCATAGTTGAAGACGGCGGCGTTTCGGCTGACTCGGTGATATTTGTAAACAACTATGAGAAAAAACTTATTTCTGGCGAGGTAAAAAAGTTTGGACGCGAAAAGGTAGTAAACTGCATTATCCGCAACTTGTGGAACAATTACAAGGTAAAAGTGCCGTATAAAATAAAAGAGCACGCCAACGAAATGTTTCGCAGCGAGCACGATAAGTTTCATGATATGGTGGCAAGTACAAGCTTTGTTCTGCGAAAGCATCATAAGCTCGATAAGTTTGAAGAGGAAATAAACAAAGAATTCACCGTGTTCGTTTATAATTCTGTAAGAAAACTAAATAGCGAGTTTAACGATGCGTATAATTATTATCAGCAGTTGTCAAAAGAGTATTACACGATCGTTTTTGGTATGGACGCGTTAAAGCTGCTGAACGACCCAATAATGTTTTTTGACGCAACAAAGGCTTTCAAAGAAGAAGTAAGTCAGCAGGTGGAAAGGATCGCCGAATCGACGGGAAAAATACTGAAATTCATGAATCAGGACGTTACCAAAGAGCTTATGAAAAAGCTTTTTGCAGAGATAAAGATAAACGTAAAGACGGCAAAAGCTATCAAAAACGACCTTCATGAAACGGTGGACAGGTACATTGTAAGAACGAAAGGCGTAGTTTTTGAAGAGATCGAGAAAACTGAGGAAAAGCTGCTTGCTATCGAGATCAAGATATAGGGGGTGCAACCAAATGACCATAAAAAAGCTAACAGCAATAGTCCTCACGGGTGCGCTGTTGCTGCTCACCGCTTGTTCTGACAGCGATTCAGGCAGCGACAAAAAAAGCAAGAAGAAAGACTACTACACCATTGGCGAAACTTGGACAGTTGATGGACAGTGGTCGCTTACCATCACGGGAGTCACGGAAACGGCTGAGCGCAATGAGTATGCGGACGAAAATCCTGCGGCGGTCTATATCGTGGACTACGAATATACAAACATCGGTTACGAGGACGAGGACGGCATAGCAAAGGGCATTTTCTTCGACATGGAGGACACCATAATAGACAGCAATGGCGTTATGGGTTACAGTTACCCGGGCGACGTTGCGAGAAACCCAAATGAAGCGCCTATCGGAAGCACCTGCAAGGCTCAGGCTTGCATTGGTGTGGACAATGCGGGCGATTTCAGGATCACTGAGAGCCATTATGATTCAGACGGTGACGAACATTCGGCGACTTTTCTTATCGAAGTCGGCGGAAGTTCGGCAGATGAAAAATCTGACAGCGCCGCTCAGCCGACGGAAACTACCACCACTACGACCGCCGAGGCGACTACAACTAAGCCCGTGACCACGCTTGCGCCGTATGACATTTACGACGACACGGTGTATGCGAACGACCTTATCTACGAAACGGCGGACGATATTTTTGCCGAGCTGGGTGACGATTTCAGCATGGATTTTATATCAGTGGGGCAGGAAAACATCATCGCCGTGGAGAACGACGACGTGTACCCGAACACGAAGATCGGCTTTTATACCACGGACATACAGAACATCGGCACGCTTGATTTTCCGTACGCGATACACGTCACGCCGGGCGGATACATCACCGAGGGCGTGCAGGTTGGAATGACGTACAACGAGCTGAAAGCCATTTGCCCGAGCCTGGAGGGCGCAACGCTTGACGGCGGAACGTTCGGCCCGACGGCGTGGATAAACATAGACGGCAACGCGTGGGGCATAGAGTTCGACGTATCGCAGGCAGACCGCGAGCGGCTAGGCATGGCGGTAGGCGTAGCTGTTGATCTTTCGGAGCTTAATCCTAAGAGTACACTAGGGTATTATATTAGTTCGCTGAGCTGAGGTAGGCTAAGCGGGCTTTTCGATCAAATGACTATGGGTAAAGAAAAATCACCGATACAAGCCTTTGTGCCTGTATCGGTGATTTTTTTGCACTTCCATATCAATTTATAAGCCATTGCCTCATTTTATACGGCTTTTATTAGACTTTTATAAGACCTATTACAATTTTATAAGAATTTAATCTTGACAAATTCTAATAAAATCAGTATAATTATATTATGGAGGCGATAAAATGCTTGATAATGAACTTGTAGATATGGTGAAACAAATACAGCTTGTTCGCAGCGAGAGCAACAAGATAGAGATAAAAGCGGCAACTAAGGGCTGCCCTAAGGTGCGTGATTCGCTGTCCTCTTTTTCAAATCAGTCGGGCGGAGGCGTTATTATTTTCGGCGTAGATGAAAATGACGGGTACGAGGTCTGCGGAGTTTATGATGCCGCTGACCTTATGAAAAAGGTCGAGGCGCAGTGTCAGGAAATGACGCCTGTGATAAGACCGCTGTTTTCCGTTGCATCTATCGACGGCAAAACTGTCGTATCTGCCGAGATACAGGAGATAGATAATGCTGACAAGCCCTGCTTTTACAGCGGTGTGGGCAGGCTGAAAGGCTCATATGTCAGGTCGGGCGACGCTGACAGACTTATGACGGAATATGAGGTTTACAGCTATGAGGCTTTCAAAAAAAGCATTCACGACGAGCTGAGAACTTGTGAAAGAGCCTTTACAAAGGACATTCAGACCAACGCATTCAAGCTTTATTTTGACCTGCTGAAAAGCAAAAAGCCTAATCTTGCCGAGCTTTCAAATGAGGAAATATGCCGCTTGCAAGGTTTTACGGACGAGGGCAAACCGACTTTGGCAGGGATAATGCTTTTCTCAAACTACCCGCAGGCGTTTTTTCCGCAGCTTTGCATAACGGCTGTGTCTGTGCCCGGAACTGAGATAAGCAGTACGGCAAGCGTCGGCGAACGTTTTATAGACAATCAGCGAATAGACGGAACACTTGTGCAGATGCTGAATGATGCTTTGGTGTTCGTGCGCAAAAATATGAAAACTGCGACTATCATAGACCCGAACACGGGCAAGCGAACGGACAAGACGGAATATCCTGTAATTGCTATAAGAGAGCTTATCCTGAACGCTCTTATCCACAGAGATTACAGTATCCACACGGACACGACGCCTATAACCATAAAGATGTTCAGCAACCGTTTTGAGATAGAAAATCCCGGCGGACTTTACGGCAGAATGACCCTTGACAGATTGGGAAAAGTGTCTGCCGACACAAGAAACCCTAAGATAGCGGGTGCTATGGAGATACTCGGTGAAACGGAGAACAGATACAGCGGCATACCTACGATAATAAATGCAATGGAAGAAAGTGGTCTGCCTGCGCCGAAATTCGAGAGCGACAGAGGCGTATTCAAGGTGACGTTGTACAACAGCGCCGCCGAAAGCGTGCCGACAGACGACATTGAAACTGAGATACTTGAATTCTGTAAAACGCCGAGAAGCAGGAATGAGATAGCGGAGTTTTTCAATGGCAGAATGACGATTGCTTACGTTATGGAAAGGTACGTCAAGCCAATGATAGCAAGCAGCAGGCTTATTATGACGATACCTGAGAAGCCTAAGAGTAAGTATCAAAAGTTTTTGGCGAGGTGAGGATAAAGGTAGAGTGGACAATTACGAATGAAAATGCAAATCGGAATTTGTGGAGGAGAATATGAAATGAAAATCTATGATATTTCTCAAGAGGTTTTCGGCTGTCAGGTATATCCAGGCGACCCGACACCGAAAAAAAGGGTGATTTCTTCAATGGAAAAAGGCGATTTGTATAACCTGACGGCTTTTAGTATGTGCGCTCACAACGGCACGCATATAGATGCGCCATTTCATTTTATCAAAGACGGAAAAACTGTAGATTCCGTAAGTTTAAATACATTTATAGGAATGGCTTATGTTGAAGAATATAATGGAATCGTTTCTGCCGATGATGCCACGGAAATACTTGAAAAAGCGAAAAAACAGAATTCAGAAGCGGCAAAGAGAATTCTTATCAAAGGAGATGCAGAGGTCTCTGCGGAAGCAGCTAAAGTGTTTGCTGAATCAAACATTTTACTGCTTGGTAATGAATCTCAAACTGTCGGTCCTGAAAATGCTCCGATGGAAGTACACCTTATCCTATTAGGAGCTGGCGCTGTATTGCTTGAAGGGATACGTTTAGCAGAAGTTTCAGAGGGCGTTTATTTCTTAAACGCAGCACCATTAAATCTATCAGGTGCGGACGGTTCGCCTTGCAGAGCTATACTGATCGCTGCTGAAAGATAAATTCCAACTTATAGATGTACAACAAAATTATCATCAACATAACAGCCACACCTAGTGCCAATTTGACAGCATGGGTGTGGCTTGTTTTTTATGCGATCCTGCTTGCTTTCCCCGCAGAAAAATGGTATAATGAGAATAACAAAATTTTTCAAGAAGGCAGACTGTATGGGCGTATACGTCCGTTTTGCTTGTGAATAATAGCTATAAGGAGATGGTGTTGTGCTTAGAATATTTTTTGGAAAACACCCTAAAGAAATATACAATACTGAGGTCTATTATGCAAATCAGTATGATAAAATGTGGGTCATGGAACCATTTGCAAAAAAGATCATTAAGGATATTGATGACTCAACTGTAATTGGCCCTGATCTTATAGAAAACGATATTTTTGGCAAATTTAATTCAACGGAATTGTCAGCGGGCGTTAAGACTCTTTTGCTGATATATAATCAGCCTAAAAAGATCTTCAATATTTCAAATTGCGGAGATAACTGCTCAAAGTATCTGCTTGAAATGGCTGAAAACAAGGATATTACGGTATCATTGCATCATTTGATGGACTTTGGAAAGTCTTTTTCTGTGAAAATAATAAATGAAGGGAAAAGAAAAGTGATTACAGACCCAATTGAATATTTGATGCTTGCAGATAGATATCTGAGGGGTGAAGAAAATGAGGGGTAAAATAAAAATACAAATAAAAAACAGGCACATAACGTTTAATTTTACTCTTGAGAGAAATGTAACGATATTGACAGGGGACAGTGGCACTGGAAAAACGAAACTCATCAATATGGTGAGAAACTATTCCGAACTTGATGAACAAAGTGGTGTAATTTTAAAGTGCAGTAAACCTTGCCTTGTATTGTCAAATGCTAATTGGGAAACCATTCTTGAAAATACCCACGAGAGCATTGTTTTTGTTGAAGAAAGTACACCATTTCTATCTTCTTATGAGTTTGCAAAAGCGATTCAGGGTTCTGATAATTATTATGTTCTTGTAACAAGAGAGCCGTTGGCGCAAATTCCATACAGTATAGATGCTATCAGGAAGATCCATAAAAATGGTGCAAAACCGAAGTTCGAGAAGATATATAAGAACATTTCAAAAAATGATATATCAGCATTTCCGTATGATATTGTAATCGTTGAAGACAGCAGGTCGGGTCTTCAGTTTTTTAAGAAAGCAACTGAAGATCACGATCTCGAATGTATCAGTTCTAACGGAAAGAGCGGAATTGTAAAATTACTGGAACAGCATAAAGGTAAGCGTATTCTTGTAATAGCCGACGCTGCGGCACTTGGTTCAGAAATCAAAGAGCTTATGTATTTAAGGTCTGTATCAAATAATAAGATCGATCTCTTTTTGCCGGAGAGTTTTGAATGGCTTATTCTTCGCTCGGCGATTTTTGACCGTAATGATAATGTTCAAGAGATTTTGGCTGATCCGGCAGAACATATAGATTGTGAAAAGTATTTCAGTTGGGAGCGTTTTTTTACCGCATTGCTGGTGGCAGAAACTAATGGCAGAGCAAATCTTGAGTATCACGAGAACAAGAGCCATATCCCTTCCGGATATTTATCCGAACAAAATATTTATTCTATTTTAAATGCAATGAAAAAATAATAATAGACAAGCCATACACTATGCCGATTTGACAGCACGGGGTGTGGCTTGTTTTTATGATTTCTGAATTGACAAAACAAAGGTTTTGGTGATATAATTACTATGAGCGAATATGTAAATTTTATATAGTTTTACTTATATTAAAGGCACCAACATGAATAGAATAGAAGCACTGAAAAAACTTGTCAAACGTTTCGGTGATAACTACAAGGCATACAAGAAAGATAATTATAATTAGCATTTCTGCCGACAAATCTGGAAGAGAATGATTTTTCTGATAATGAGGAGATGAAAACAGGCAATCATGGAATATGGTGAATACGAATTAGAAGAGCGTATAGAGTCTTTTATAATGAAAAGATGTGAAACAGAACAATGCGATTTCAAGCAAGAATGGCATCAAAAAGCAGAAGATCTTATAAAAGACATTGTTTGTTTTGCTAATACCGTACATGATAAAGATTGTTATTTAGTGTTTGGAATATCAGATGATTACCAAATCGTAGGCATGACGAAACCTCGCAGAAAACAAGCAGATATAATCGATACCTTGAATAAACTGTATTTTGCAGGAGATATTGTTCCTAAAGTTGAATTGCATACCATATTTCTGGATGGGAAAGAAATAGATGTACTGATTATTAAGAATACTGATTTTACGCCGATTTATCTGAAAAAGCCGTATGGGAGAATGAAGGTAGGATGTATCTATACTCGTATTGGCGATAAAAATACCCCGAATGATGATAATGCGGAATACCATGAAATAGAAATGCTATGGAAGAAAAGGCTGGGCCTGACAAAATCTCCACTTGAATTCATATATGACAGTATGAACAACAAACTAAACTGGAATGAATATGAAGAATCTTGGTATCATATTTACAAACCAGAATATGTTATTCGTACATATTGGGATGATGATGAATGTTCAGACAATCGACGAAGAGATGAGTTCTATTCGTATTCTCAATTAAACGAATTAACCTCTTTTATGAGGCTTGATATTATGGCAAATCAAACCGTATTAGAAGGGTTTCAAATTGTCTGCCTTGATAGCGGAAGGTTGACCATACCAGTACCTGAATGGGGATATATCAAGCAGGAATTTAATCCATATGATATAATTTCCTATAAATACTATTCAAATGGTACAAAACGCTATACTCTTTTGAAATTCATGTATGATCATGAAAATAGGGAAGAACGATATGCTTATAGAAACTTAATGAAGGTGGTATTGATATTTGACTCCGAAAATGAGCGATTTGCTTTTGAAGACTTTATTACATATTATTTTGAAGAATTCAAAGATAGACTCGCTAAGGCGGACAAATATAATTACATAGAAACGGAAAGTAAAAAGAAAACAGAAGTATATAGAGAATATTTAAATACGGGCTTTATTCTTAATGAAATGCTTAGAGAGTATAGAAGTAAATATGAAGATGAATAAAAATCGTGATGCAAGAGATCAATACTACCCACACTTCCTTCATCATTGATCTACATTTTGATTACAACGTTACTTTTATCACAGGCGACTCTGGCGTTGGCAAATCCGCTCTGTATTCATTTATTGAAGAACTGTCTGCAAATGATAAAAGAATAAGGTGCTTTAATTACCTTGACCAAAAAAAGAATTACAAAGCTTCGATAAAAAATTCGAAGGATAAGCTTTTTGTAATAGACAATGCAGATATTCTGTTGGACGATAAAATGAGGCAGTATATTGCTTTTGATGCGCAAAACCAATATGTAATAATAGGGCGAAACCCCACCGGCTTAATGCTTGAGTTAGATGAGATCTACGAATTGTCAAGCGAGAATATCAATGGCAGAACACTATTATCATTAAAGAAAAGCTTTTAAACGAAGAGTTGGAAGATAGATTCTAAAAAAAGCTGTTTAATTTTTTCAGCCCAATAAAATCTAAACTGTTTTATAGTAGAATCCCCAACACCCCACCAAATCCCCATACGCCAATTTTACGCCAAAATGGCGTAGGTTTTGCGAGAATATATAAACTTTTGTAAAAAGCAAAAACGTCGCAAATCCAGTAAAATCAAGGGTTTGCGAGCTTTTGAAAAGATATAAAAAGGCGGTGTGGGTATTTCCCTACGATGAAGACGTTGGAGTAACCATAACATAATAATTTGTAGAATTAATGGGCAATTCCAATCGGGGTTGCCCATTTTTAAAACAAACAGAAATACAAATCGGAATTTGTAGGGAGGTTAATTATATGGAAAAGAATAAAAAAGAAAATACAAATAATTTGATATCAAGAATAAAAGCAAGAGCTAATGCAGGCAAAAATACGGAAGAAAAGAAAAGTCCTGATAGTTTAATATTAAGAATAAAAAGAAGAGCAAATGCTGATAAAAATAAAGAAAGAGACAGATAAATTCCAGTTTGCCAACCTGCCCTTTGAGAGAGGAGAAATCCCTTTCTCAAAGGGTATTTTTATATTGTGCAGTTTGTATGAGGTTTCTTGTGTTTCATATTATCACATAAGAAACCTCAAAGACATCACCGCTCTTACTTCTCCTCAAACATCCACTTGACCGCCTTTTCAGCATACTCACTCCAAAAAATCATATCGTGGTTGCCTTTGCTTTCAAAATACTCGTGAGAAACGTTTCTGCTTTCAAGAAATTTGTGAAGATCACGGTTGTTTTCAAGCAGGAAATCTTCTGTACCGCAGCACATAAATATATCTGGGATATTTTTGCCCTCTCGCTGAAGTTTGTCTATAAGAAATTCGGGATTGTTCCTGCTGTTCAGCACCTCAGACGTTTCGCCGAAACATTCTCTGTAATATTCATAATTCGCTGTGGCATTGCCCTGCCCCTCTGACATTCCTGCGACTTCGTGTACGATAAGAGCCGAAGATAATGCAGCAACCTTGCCAAAGGTTTCTGGATATGCAAATGCTGTATGAAGCGCACCAAATCCGCCCATTGAAAGTCCCATAATGTATGTTTCACTGCCGTCTTTCGCAAGTCTGAAAACTCGTCTTACATAGTCCACAAGCTCCTCGCCGACGAATTTGCAGAACTGATGACCAGTCGAGCGTCCGTCCAGCCAAAAAGAATTTTCGCCCGAGGGGATAACTACCGCAAAGTTATACTTGTCCGAAAGATATTCAGGCACCCAGTTTTCTGCGTCGCCTGTAAAACCATGCAGCAAGAAAAGCGTTTTGGTGCTGTTTTCCGAGTATTTCGTATCTGTCTGCCCCCAGTCCTGCCTTATGTCACATGGCAGGTACATTTTAAACGTGGTATATCTCCGCAGGCAATTTGAATAAAATCTGATCGTTAAGTTTGACATAGCTTTTCCTCCTGTTTTTTATATAATTATACTACAAAAAATCGGGTTTGTCCAAGGGGGGCAGCGAAAAAATTTTTCAATTTCCCTCACAAAATCATTTATCCCTATAAAAATAAAAATCACATCTGTCAAAGCCTCGTCCCAACGTACCTTGCCGCTTTTTCATAATATTTTTTGTCGATCATAATTCTACGCCCCTCCACATTTACAAGGTGTCTGTCTACCCCGTCTGCAACTATTTTATTCATTATATCAAAATCAAAGCCGCAAAGTCAAACCAGCAAAAAAAGCTGTCTGACCTTGCGGCTTTTGACCTTTATAATACAATACTAACCGAAATGTGCCCTACATATCCTCCCTCATCATATCATTCTCACTCTTTATAAACATAAGCACAAAGCATATAAGCAGCAATGCACAAGATATCCATATAAACTCATTGCCTATGTATAATGAATATGCTCCGCCTATTCCTGCACCGCAGGCAAATACGAATATCGTAAGAAAATATTGCAGCGATTTCCTAAGCAGCGACTTGTCCCCTATCCTCATGTATGCACTTATGGATTCCATTGCACTTCTCATATTTCCTATGCACATCGTGCTTGCGTATGGATAACTATTTACTTTTCTGAACGATTGCACCTGCATTGCACAGGCACATGATGAAAGTGCATTCGCCACAAAATCGTATGAACCGCCAAGCGGTATAAACCCTACAATGCAAAGCAGCACCATTTCCGTGAAAACTATTATCTGCCGCCAATGTATAAATCCCACGTCCTTGAAACGTGCGTGCAGACGCTCGGCTATGAAAATCCCCATTGCAAACGCCAGCACAGGTATAAGATAGTGCAACGCCCTGTGCCAGTTGCCTTTTGCGACATATGTGCTCATAAGCACAATGTTTCCCGTCTGTGCATTTGAAAAAACTTCACCTCGCACAAAATACGAATATGCGTCCTGCAAGCCCCCTGATATGGTCAGAAGTATCATGAGCATATTGGTTTCAGACATTTGTTTTCTTGATCGTAACATCATTTTATCATATTCCTTCATAAAAAATTAACAAGAAAAATATTTTTATACACTTTAATTTTCTCCTTTTTCCATTATAATTATCTCAGATATATAAGTCAAATATATAATTTATATGCAAGATATAAAATATTGATATAGTAAGAAAGTGATAAAGTGAATATAAATTACGAATATTATAAGATATTTTATTATGCCGCAAAGAACCGCAGCTTTTCAAGAACGGCAAAAGTGCTGCTCACAAATCAGCCTAATATCACAAGGGTGATAAAAATACTCGAAGGAGAACTTGGCTGCACGCTTTTCAATCGAATGAAAAACGGCGTCACGCTTACCCCTGAGGGAGAGATACTTTACGAGCACATCTCAAAGGCGGTGGAACTTATTACAGAGGGCGAAGATGAAATCTCAAAAGCCAACGACCTGCAAAGCGGAACTGTCACCATAAGTGTGACGGAGACCGCACTTCACGGCGTTATGCTGCCACTTCTCAATGAGTTTCATGAAAGATATCCGGGAATAAAAATAAAGCTGCTGAACCATTCAACCCCTCAGGCACTGACTGCTCTCAAAAGCGGCATTGCAAACCTCGCTGTGGTAACAACGCCGATAAGCACAGAGGGCTCGCTGAATTTTCATAAGCTCAGAGAGTTCCGTGAACTTATCATATGCAGCACAAAGCTAAAGGATCTTGCAAAGCGAACGCTCACTCTTGAGGAACTTTGCAGCCACCCTATAATATCACTTAACCGAAACACAAGGACATATGATTTCTATTCCGACTTCTTTTTCCAGCATGGAATAGATTTTCAGCCGGATATAGAGGTCGCAACTGCCGATCAGATAATGCCGCTTGTGAAAAGCAACCTTGGCATAGGCCTTATACCTGAACCAATGGCACAAAGCGGCGATGTTTATATTCTGAAAACTGATGAAGAGTTTCCAAAGAGGAGCATCGTTCTTGCAGAAAATGCAGACAAAAAACTCAATGCCGCCGCTACAGAGATACAAAAAATGATACTGAAAAAGTGTAATATGTTTGCAAATGCTGAGATATGACATACATGAAAGGAGATAATAATATGCCAACAGTTTTGCCAAAAGAAAATGAAGTCGAACAGTTTTTTTCAAGGATAATGGCATCGGAAGGAGCTTGCGAAAGGCTCAGCAGCGTGCTTTACGATCACCTTAGTGACGACGATATGCAGACCGATCCTGACCCAAAACATCTTGTGCAGGTGCTTTTGACCGCATATACGAACGGTGATATAAGTGCACTTCTTCTGGAGCTTTGTGGAAGAAGTCTTTTCGATCTGCTGAGAGAGGCTTACCTTATACCAAAGCGTTTTCACGGAAAAGCCGGAAAAAATCCTGAACTCCTTACGACCCCTGAAGGCGATGTCATTGAAGAAAAGAAAAAGCTTGTCACAAAGCATGAGTTCGAGAAATTTCGTGATGTGTACAAAAACCACAGCTGTGCACCACGTTCAAAGCTTTATCTTGCAGACGGATATGACCTTATGAGGGTCTATACCGACGGAATGAACATTAAGGAAAAGCGTGTTGACAAAAGACGTGGCGTGCTTATACTTTACGCCCTGCCTGACACTGTAAAGCTTGGACTTTCCGAGGCTCAGACCTATGATGTTATATGGAATACTTTCCACAAGATACAGCAGACTGCCCCAACCGCAATGGTCTATTACGGACAAGAAACAGGCGAAAAGGCTGGAAAATCATTTGATGAGATCGGCGTTTTACTGCCTGTTCATCAGTTTGAAAAGAAAATGCTCATGCACCTCAGCGAGATAGACGGCATTGTGCTTGCCTGCCGTGAGGAAATGATGAAAAAAGCAGGCTCAGACAGCCTTGATCTTTAAAAACGGAAGTGATACTGAATGTCACAAACTATAGTTAAGAAAAATCACATGGATATCCCATGGCACGATTTCACAGACGCCGAAAAGGACGAGCCAGTATCAAAGGCGAGCCTAAAAGAAAAAGCCTCTGTTATAGGCAGGGTGGGAATGATGTTTCTCTCCTGCGGAACGGGAGCGTGGCGTGTGAGAAGTTCCATGAACACCATGTCGGAATGTATGGGACTGACCTGCACAGCAGATATCGGGCTCATGTCCATAAACTACACCTGTTTTGACGGCGAGGCTTGCTTTTCGCAGTCTCTTTGCCTTACTAACACGGGAGTAAACAATTCAAAGCTAACACGTCTTGAAATTTTCATCAACGATTTTGTCAGCCGCTGCGATAGTTTGACTTGCGAACAGGTCCACAATGAACTTGACGATATCGAAAAGATACACGGACTTTACTCGCCGCCTGTTTTGGGCCTTGCGGCGGCACTTGCCTGCGGAGCGTTCACATTCCTGCTTGGCGGTGGACTGACCGAGATGATATGTGCATTTTTCGGTGCAGGCATTGGCAATTATGTGCGGAGCAAATTCACAAAGCACCACCTTACCCTTGTGCTTGGAATAGTTGCCTCAGTATCGGCGGCGTGCCTTTCATATGCAGGGCTGTTTGAACTTGCGAAAATACTTTTCAATATAAAAATGCAGCATGAGGCAGGCTACATATGTGCAATGCTTTTTATTATACCTGGTTTTCCGTTCATCACAAGCGGCATAGACCTTTCAAAGCTCGATATGCGTTCGGGCATCGAGCGGCTGACCTACGCCCTCATCATTATAATTGTAGCCACAATGACGGCGTGGTTAATGGCACTTATCCTGCACCTTACGCCAATGGACTTTTTGCCTCTGCACCTTACCTTATGGCAGTTCATACTGTTCAGACTTGCGGCAAGTTTCTGTGGGGTTTTCGGATTTTCCGTTATGTTCAACAGCCCTGTCAAGCTTGCAGCCTCTGCGGCAGTTATAGGTGCACTTGCAAACACTCTGAGATTGGAACTTGTTGACCTTGTTTCATTTCCTCCGGCAGCTGCTGCGTTTGTGGGGGCATTCACCGCAGGCATACTCGCCTCGCTGCTGAAAAAGTATGTGGGCTATCCGAGAATATCCATAACCGTTCCGTCCATAGTCATAATGGTTCCGGGATTATATCTTTACAAGGCTTTCTATAATTTGGGCGTCATGTCCCTTGAAACATCTGCGTCATGGCTTGCGTCTGCTCTGCTGATAATACTAGCTCTGCCTTTGGGGCTTATCTTCGCTAGGATAATTACGGACAGGTCATTTAGGTGTTGTACTTAAAATCTTAGTCATAGCTAAAGCTATACTGAACCCACATAAAAAACTATATTGATATACACTTTCCTATTAAGACTATTCTCCTTTACCTATAACTGGCGTCAGCGGCATTTGTCAGCAAAAGCGAAGTGCTGAGGTGTTTTAAGAACATAACAGGACAGTCGCCGTTTGAATATCTAAAAAATTATCGTCTGCGCAATGCTGCATATATGATAAAAAACACATCTGACTCGATAAATGCTATCTGTGGGCTTTGCGGCTTTGACGATCACAGCTATTTTTCAAAAGCCTTTAAAGAAGCCTACGGGTGCAGCCCCAGAGATTTTAGAAAGTAGAATATACGGGACAATATCTCACAGATTTATCTGTCTGCCGTGTAGACATTACATTCTCCTGTTTATAGGACTACGATAAAACTATTATCAAACAAAAGACGTTTCATTTTATCCAAATGGAACGTCTTTTGCATTTGTGCTTTTTCTTGTATGAAAAAAGAGTCAATTATTCTCCTCCCAATAATCCTCTGCATCCTCGTAGTCATAGAAATCATCATAATGATCCTCATAGAGATCCTCTGGGTCGTCATAATCATGAGCATCATACTCAGCAGATTTACTGGTTGAGGTTTTATTAGTATTCTTATGGGTAGCTCTGGTAGCTGAACTGCTTGCTGTAGTGGTTTTCGGACGTGATGTTGTAGCAGTTGTGAATACTGGAGTATAGCTGTTCTTATTATTGTAATACTTAGGGTCATGTATCAAACAGTAGCAGCTGCCTTCTTCAGGAGTATTGTCACAGCCTGAGTGTGCGCATTTGGGGCGCAGGGCGTCATAGATCATGGCTATCCCTATGATGATCAACACAGCGACAACGATTCCTTTGAGATTGAACGAACTATGCTGAGAGCTGTTTTCTGTTGCCAGCCTGTAGCCTATATAATCGTCAAGCATTTCCTCGTTTCTGTTGTTTTTTCCAGATTCCATAATCACACCTCCAAACTGTATTTCTGATATTATACCATATTTTTTAAGATTTGTGGTAACAATTTTTGGACAGTTGCATATTCTGTCCATTTTATCATTTTTTAGTGGCAAAGTCGGGAGATGTTGTCCACTTGGACGTTTTTATAAAGCAACGAACCATTGAGTACGAAACAACGAATTGATAATTGACCTGAGTTTATCTCTATGCTATAATTAGCGTACACCGGTGATAAAATAATTCGGAGGTATTTAAATGCAAGTAAAAATTGGTGAGAAAATAAAAGAACTGCGAAAGGTGACAGGAAGGAAGCAAGAGGACCTAGCCACCGCCTTAGGTGTTACGCCACAAGCCATTTCAAGGTGGGAGGCAAATGGCGGTTATCCGGACATGGAGATGATCCCATCGATAGCTAACTATTTCCATATATCGATCGATGAATTGTTTGGCTATAATAATGACAGGAACAGAATTATTCAGGAATATAATGATAAGGCTCAATGGCTGATAAATAATAACGATGATATGACAGAGTGTATTGCTCTAATGCGTAGAGGGCTTGAAGAGTTTCCAGACAGAATGGATTTTAAGACCAAGCTTGCTTGTGCTTTACATAAGCAAGGTTGGAAAAATAAAGGCAAAGAGCCAAATATCTTTTGGGAAGAAGCCGCTAAACTGTATGAGAAATTATTGCCTCATGACCAATCGTGTATCATTCCGTTATTATCCGTATATTCCTGCCTTGGTAAATATGAAAAAGCCGAGCAGAAAGCATCTGAACAGCCCGACCTTGAATTGTGCAGACAAGTTCTGTTAGGAAATTTAGGAAGTATCGGCAGTATAAATGATGAGAAAAGGGCTGAACAATATCGTGGAGACGCAGTGTTAGAGCTTCTTCATGCTTTTCAAAAATCACTTGATGAAGCGATAGTGTGTAATAATGAGCTGAATAATAGTCGAGAAGGATTGGAGCTTCTTTTATTGACTCGACAGTTGTTTGATAAAATAGTAGGTACTGAATGCCATGGATTTCACAGTGACTTATGTTTTATAGATATGAGATGCGTCAAAATCGCAAATAATATCGGAGATCATAAAGTTGCAATGGACTGTTTTGATTCAGCGTTTGAGCAATATATTAAATTTGAACAATGGAAAATTAAACAATCCAAAAGATCGGAAGAACGGAATAATAAGAGCATAAATGATGAGAATAACGATGAGCATTTTACTTCATCACTGTTGAAATCTGTAAATCCGTCAGGTCATAAAGTAATTGTATGTGAGCCAAGCTTTTTAGTAAAGACTGCGACTTCCTTTCCAGAGAAGGAAAAGAAGTTAATTACAGAAGATCCAAAGTACGCTTGCATATTTGAGCAATGATTTTACATGATCAGTAAACAACAAAAACCTTTCTTTCGTTCGACAAATTTCAGTTTATAAAGGTACAGTTAAATTATTATCAAAATAATGGTCACACAACACCACAGGCTCTCGCCACACTGAAAAGCAGCGTGGCAGACCTTGCGGTGGTGACAATGCCTATAAGCACCAAGGGTTCACTCAGATAACATAAGCCAAAAGAGTTCCATGAGCTTACCCCCATTATACAGCTTGAAGCGAACTCTATGCCAATGGGTAAAATTTTTTTTCAAACCTCCCCAATTTTACCCCTAAGTATGCTATAATAGAATAGACAAGAAACCCGACCCAAAACCCAGCGAGGTGCTTTTATGACATATGCAATATCTGATATCCACGGCTGTTATGAGGAGTATATTAAGCTTCTCGAAAAAATAGGCTTCTCTGAGGACGATACCCTCTATATCCTAGGTGACATCTGCGACAGGGGCGAAAAGCCTATGGAGATTTATAACGACATCATGGCTCGGGATAATGTTATCCCGCTGTTCGGCAACCACGAACACCTTGCCTATATCAATCTCCGCCACCTCATAAAAAATGATGTGAGCAAGCTTACGAAAGACGAACGGCTAGACCTGATAGATTGGCTCACCAGCGGAGGAAAACCCACTTTCAGCGAATTTATCTCCCTCTCCAAAGCCGACCGTGTGTACTTTATGGAGTTTCTTAAAAGCTTCTCAATGTATGAGGATATCACCATATACGGCAAACGTTTTGTCCTCACCCATGCAGGTCTTGGAGGCTTTAGCGAGGACAAGCCCCTTGATGAATATACCCTCCACGAGCTTATCTGGGAGCGTGCCGACTATTCAAAATGCTATTTCAGCGACCCGAATACTTTCCTTGTGACAGGTCACACCCCTACCGCCAATATCCCAAACCACGGCAGACCCGAAGCCTACAAAGCCAACGGACACATAGCCATAGACTGTGGCTGTGCCTCAGGTGGACGGCTGTGCGCATACTGCTTTGAAACTGACAGTGAGTTTTATGTTGACAAAATAAACCAGCCCCTTGAAAATCACTTCAAAATGTGATATACTTGTCCTAATAACATAACCGACGAGGACAAAACGGGGGTTATGCCGTATTAAAGCGTATTTATAGATTATATTTTATGGAGGTAATCATGGCTTTTGATTTTAAGAAAGAGTACAAAGAATTTTATATGCCTAAAAACAAGCCAGAAATTGTAACTGTTCCTAAAGCAAATTATATTGCAATCAGAGGAAAAGGCGACCCAAATGAAGTATGTGGAGCATATCAACAAGCAATTAGTGTACTATATGCCGTTGCTTATACACTGAAAATGAGTTATAAAACAGATCATAAAATTGAAGGATTTTTTGAATATGTAGTTCCACCACTTGAGGGTTTTTGGTGGCAGGACGGCATAGACGGTATAGACTATACTGATAAGGCATCATTCAATTGGATATCTGTTATCCGTTTACCTGAATTTATAACTCAAAAAGACTTTGAATGGGCAGTTGAAACAGCAACTAAAAAGAAAAAGTTAGATTGTTCGTCAGCAGAGCTAATGACAATTGACGAGGGATTATGTGTTCAAATAATGCACTTGGGTTCGTTTGATGATGAACCAGCTACTATTGCTCTAATTGATGAATATCTAGAAAAAAACGGATATGTCAATGACATAACTAAGACAAGGTTACACCATGAAATTTATCTCTCAGATGCAAGGAGAGTTGTCCCTGAAAAATGGAAAACTGTCATTAGGCATCCAATAAAGAAGATATAGAATACTTCCATTTAGTCATTCTTTTCTTAAATAATTATCCACCGATACAGCCCCTCTGTATCGGTATTTTTCTGCCCCAACTCCCCTATCCGCCCCACCTCTATTGACATTTCCCCCTCAATGTGCTATCATAAAAAAAGCGAGTTAGTTGCAACTATCTCAATAACACCGCAGGAGGAAGAAAAAAATGGATATGAATGAAAAACCAAAGCTCTCAGGCGTGCCTGAAACTATGCTTCAAACTGTTTACGCCCGTGCAAAGGAAACCAAAACAAGGGGTGCGATAAAAGATACAAAAGCCGTGGAGATAATAGATAAGATAAACTATGATTTTTCACTTGCCGATAAGGACTCAGCAATGCACAGCGGCGTTGTGGCAAGGACAATAGTCCTCGATAAGCTTGCGAACAAGTATCTTGCGAAAAACAAAGGCGCAGTGGTGGTGAATATCGCCTGCGGACTTGATACACGCTGTTACAGAATGAACGGCTACACCAATTGGTATAACCTTGACCTGCCTGAAACCATCGCCGTGAGAGAAAAGCTTCTCCCTGAATCAGGCGAGATATCCCAGATAGCAATGTCCGCAATGGACGATTGGAGCAGGGAAATAACCGAGCACGATGCCCCTGCTATCGTCATTATCGAGGGTCTGACTATGTACCTCTCAGAAAAGGAAGTAAAGGAGATTTTTGACGTCATAAGCAAACGCTTTGACCACGTCACCGTATTGGTCGAGACAATGAGCCCCACTATGGTAAAGCGTATGAAAGAAAAGTCGATCGAGGGCAGCAAAGCCAAATTCACATGGGGCGTCAAGGACGGCAAAGAGCTTGCAAAGCTTCTACCGAACTTCCGCCACATTGAAGACCACAGCCTCGTCGAGGGAATGGCGGAGTTTATCCCAATATTCAAGCTTCTTAAAAAGATAAAGCCTGTGAGCAATATATCAAACAAGATAGTAGTAATGGAAAAATAACTTTGACTTCCCACCCCCGCCATGCTATAATCCCAAATTTAGAAGTTCCGCCACGCAAAAAGCCCGTCAAACAGCGTATCACCGCCGCAATTCAGATATAATTTTTTATCTCCAACAATGTAAAATTCTTTTTTTGCACGGGTAGCGGCAACATTCAGTCAATGTCTGCGTTGATGCGGAATTTGATAAATATTTTTCAGTGACTCCAAAATGTTCTCTAAGCATATTCAGAATGTTTGAATCCATTGTGAGTACGGGCTTTATTTGAGAGCGATACTGCAAAAATAGTCAGCACCTTTAAGCTCCTCAACAAACTTTTGGTCGATTTGTTTCTTGGTAAGTGGAAGCTCATTTACGATATTCTGCACTGCACCATTATTGGAGCTTGCAACAACAATATTATTTTCCGTAATGATCCCTGGAAGTACGCCAATAGATGCGTTGTCAAAATATATTGTCTCTTTTGTTCCCTTGATCGACTTGTCTCTTAGTTTGGCAATATCATAAGCCTGTTTTACAATTTTTCTTATCCATTGCCATTCCCCTATCTTTCGTTCATCACCCAAGCAAACCCCTTAGCTGTCCGCCAAGCAGGCTCTTTAAAATGCCCGCCCTTGTTCCATTCAAGGGCGCATTCGATACCCTGCCCCGTCAGCAAATCATAACTCTCACGGATACAGTCGCCCACCTTTGACATGACCGCATTTTTCGTCCTTTCTTCCTTGTCACCAAGACTGAGATAAACAGCGTCGCATTTTATCTTATTCTCTTTCATATACCCCACAAAATCAGGAAACCACACCGACGGAGAAGCCGCCGCAACGCCTGAAAATTTCTCCGTTTGAAACGCCGCCCACAAGGCAAAAAGCCCTGCCAGAGAATATCCGCCAATGTAATAATTCTTGCTCTTGTCCGAGCAAAGCGTTAATATCTCCGCCAGAGTGTCTTCCGCTCCATTGCCGAAGTCCTCATTGCCAAATACCGCAGGGGCTTCCCATGGTGAAAGCTCCCTGTTCCAATCATCGACCTTCACCGCAATAAGCTGAAAATCCACACTCGTGAGCTTTTTTATCTCTGCCACCTCGTTTTCTATCTCAGGCAGATCATGGTCGCCCACAGGCTGGATAAGAACAATATCAGCATTTTTGTCGCCATAATAATGGTATGTCATTTTGCCGTCACCTCTGTAATGTATCTCACTTCAAGTACCCCTTTACAACGCCAACAAATTCCCCTATATCCGCAAAATAATTAGGATAAGCCTCACTTAGCCTTGCGAAAGAAGAAACCCTGACAAGCACATTGTCCGTCCTATCATTACTGCGGTATTTCGTTTATTGACAGTATATCACATTATCCGCAATATTTCAACAGCCCTCAAAGTCAAGCCCTTTTAATCTGTGTAGTACTACAATAATTGTACCACATTGCAAAGTAAAATACTTGAAATGACATACGGAATATGGTATAATAACACTATCTAAAAAACTATCGGAGGAAAATTATATGGGATTATTTGATAAACTTCGTGAACCTGTGGTACTAAAAGAGGACAGCAGTGCGAAAAAACAACTTGAGCAGCTGGACTTTTATTCAAAGCTTGCACCTGAAAGTGTCAAGGAACAAATAGAACAGGACAAAAAACTTGTTTACTATGGCATAAAAGGCGAAGAGGCATTGATGTTTGAGCTGAAAAACAGTCATATGCCTATGTATATTCTTCACGATATTTTCTTTGAAGAAAATGGACTTACAACGCAGATAGACTATATAGTGATCACACGAAAAGTGATACTGATAATTGAGTGCAAAAACCTCTATGGAAATATTACAGTTAATAATCAGGGAGATTTCACTAGAACCATTCAATTTGGAAAACGCTATCATAAAGAAGGTATATATAGCCCTATAACTCAAAATCAGCGTCATTTGGATATGATAAAAGAAAAGCGTCGAAACACTAAAGGCTTACTCACCAAAGCTATTTTTGAACATTATTTTGACGATACATATAAGTCAGTAGTTGTTTTAGCTAATCCAAAAACCATAATTGACATGAAGTATGCACCTAAGGATATAAAATCCAAGATAGTTAAAGTTGACGGACTTAACAGCTATATAAAAAGACTGAATGACGAAAGCCGAAACGAAAATATGTCAGATAAGCAAATGAAAGAATTGGCTGATTTCTTTCTGCAAAGCAGCATTCCAAATACTACTGACTATACTGCCAAATATCAGCTTGAAGTCAATGAGGAAAAAACAGTTACTGTAAAGGAAGAGCCAATTCAAAACACATATTTTGACAGCATTGAAAATTCACCTGTATATAAAGCATTAAAAGACTATCGCTACAAACAAAGTGTTAAGGAAAAAATCAAGCCATATTTCATTTTTAATAATGCTCAGCTTGAAGAGATAATAAAAACTAATCCTCAAACTTTAGAAGAACTAAAATCAATAAAAGGCTTTGGTGATGCCAAATGCCCAAAATACGGTAAAGACATTCTAATGATATTGGGAGATTATTGATATAACAATAACTAACTTCAGATATATCCACCGATACAGCTCCCCTGTATCGGTATTTTTTCTGCCCCAACTCCCCTATCCGCCCCACCTCTATTGACATTTCCCCCCTCAATGTGCTATCATAAAAAAAAGACGAGTTAGTCACAACTAGCCAGATGGCACCACAGGAGAAAAAAATGGATATGAATGAAAAAACCAAAGCTTCTTAAAAAGATAAAGCCTGTGAGCAATATCTCAAACAAGATAGTAGTAATGGAAAAATAACTTTGACTTCCCACCCCCGCCATGCTATAATGATAAAAAAAGAGGTGACCCCACATGACCAATAAAGCATATTACCACCTGCCGGGGCTTTTCGAGTTTTATGACCTTTACACCGCTTTCCTGCCCATATTCCGTGAGCATAGAGATTATTTCTATGACTGGTGCGAAATAGGCTCTGTCTATGGCGCACCTGCCGACTGTATATGGGGCGGCGGACGAGCAGGCTTCGGCGAACATTCTCCACGAGAAGTCCTCGACCTTATGAAAGAATATAACATCTCCTCACGGCTGACCTTCAGCAATTCCCTGCTAAGAGAAGAACACCTTTCAGACAAAAAATGCAATGACCTCTGCAAGCTTTTCTCCCAAAATGCAGACCCCAAAAACGGCGTGATAATATATTCCGACCTGCTTCTTTCATATCTGAAAGAGAATTATCCCCACCTCTATTTTGTGTCCTCTACCACAAAAGTCCTCACCGAGTTTTCTCAGCTTGTAAACGAGCTTGACCGTGACGATTTTTCCTATGTAGTCCCCGACTTTCGCCTAAACAAAGCCCTGGATAAACTCTCCGATCTCACCACTGAGCGGAAAAACAAAGTGGAGTTTCTTTGCAACGAATGCTGTTATGTAGGCTGTGCAGACCGAAAAAACTGCTATGAAAACGTCAGCCGCAAAAATCTCGGTGAAAACTGCCCCGACCATGTTTGCAAAGCACCCAATGCCTCAGAGGGCTACCGCTTTTCAAAAGCCATGGAAAGCCCCGCCTTTATCGGCATAGAGGATATCCAAAACATCTATCTCCCAATGGGCTTTTCAAACTTCAAAATAGAGGGCAGAAGCCTTGGAAGCGCCCTGATACTTGAATTTCTGCTCTACTATATGACAAGACCCGAACATCAGCTAAAGGTCAGAGAGCAAATTTATCTCGACAGTATGCTGGATCTGTTCTGACTATTCTTCACATCGCATATCCCACATATTGCAAAAAATATGTCGCAAAACTCATGTTACCCATAGCTTACTTGGAAACAAAAATCAAAATAAGTGTAAACAATGCCACTTTTTTGTTGAAACAGCCATTATAATATAGTATAATAACACAGTGCTTTGTCACAAAAAAGTTATAGGAGAATTTACATGAAGAAAATTATCGACATATTTCTGCGTTCTTTGCTCACAGGCGTGGCGATAGCCATAGGCGGAACAGTCTATCTTTCCTGCCCTAACAAATATCTGGGAGTGTTTCTTTTCGGCATAGGACTGTTCGTGATACTGTCCTTTGGCTTTAATCTCTTCACAGGAAAAGTCGGATATGCAGTTGAAAACAAACCCTCTTATCTCGGTGAGCTTGGCATAATATGGCTCGGCAATTTTGCAGGAGCCGTCCTCTCCGCCCTGCTTATTACCCAAACACGCATATCCACCATAAGCGACAAAGCCACAGAGCTTTGCAATATAAAGCTTGGGGATAATATCACAAGCGTTTTTATCCTATCATTTTTCTGCGGAATACTTATGTTCGTTGCCGCAGACGGCTATAAAACTATCCAAAACCCTGTGGGACAGATACTTGCAATATTTCTCCCCGTTGTGGTCTTTATCCTCAGCGGCTTTGAACACTGCGTCGCTAATATGTATTTCTTTGCCATGGCAGACTTATGGAGCATTAAAGCCTTTGGCTACATTATTATAATGTCCCTTGGCAACTCCATTGGCGGAATACTTATCCCCCTTCTGCGAAAAGGCTTTGTATCAAAAGCATGACGCCTATTTTTATAAGTTTATGTAACACATAAAAAAAGATACCGCAGTTCAAAAAGAACTGCGGTAAAAAAATGACTTCTGCTCTCAGGAACACAGTAAAGGGGGTATTATGAAAAAAACAAATAAAACAAAGGAGTCAATAGTAAACATAAGATAACAAATAAAACACAATTTAAACAACTTAGAAGGAGTGTGCAGAAGTCATAAGGCAATACCGCACAAGGCACGCCTGTCGGCTTTGTACGCAATCTGCTTGCAGATTTTCCGTCATATCGCACCAAAGCTTCTTGAAATACGCTAGTATTCCTGCGTCGCTTTAGCACAATCTGACGAAAAATCTGACGGCGCATCTTGCGCACAATCCTTGTGCGGTATTGCCTTGATTCGTTCCTGATGTATGTATTATATCACACTAAAAACCATTTGTGGTAACTTTTTTTGGACAGTTGCGATTTTTTTCAAAAAAATCTGCACTCTGAAAATCCCAAAGCTTTCAGAGTGCAGAATTATCTTTTTCTGTAGAGGCGAACAGCGTTTGCCCCTTCCCACGTCTATTTGAATTGTCGCCTGTCTATCAAATAATATCCGCCCTGCGTTTACCTATCTGTGCAAACTCTTTGCGCCTTGTGATAAAGTAAGCCACTGTTACCGCAGTGCCTGTTATCACCCAGGAAACAGGGTAAACTATCATGAGCATAAGATAGCTTCTGTGAGCCGCATAAATCGTGTTCACCCACACAAGCCTGAACACGCAGGTGCCAAGCACAGTTATGACCGCAGGTGTCATAGAGTGACCCATTCCCCTAAGACAGCCGCCCGATATTTCGTAAACGCCCGTAAGAAGCTCCAGAAGGCAAACGCTCCACATTCTTATCATTGCGTAGTGTATAACGTTCTCGTCCGTTGAGAAGATCTGTATAAAAAGGTGTCTGCCAATAAGGAATATCAGACTCAGCCCAAGACAGCTTGCAAGCCCGATAAAGGTGCAAAGCCTGTATATCTTTTTACAGCGTTCCTTATCCTGAGCCGCAAAATTCTGACTTGTAAAGGTGGTCGCAGTCTGAGCGAAAGCGTTTATCACAAAATATGCCATGAACTCAAAATTCTGTTCCGCTGTGCTTCCAGCGATACCGTCTGAACCGAAGCTGTTTATCGCCGCCTGTATCACAACGTTTGACAGTGAGAAAACCATGCTCTGCAAACCAGCCGGCAAGCCTATCTTTATGATACCAAGGAGATATTCCCAGCGTATCCTGAGCTTTCTGAAATCAAGTCTTAGCATCTCCTCCTCGTGGTTAAGAAAGTAAAGTATCATGCAGGCACTGAAAAAGTTTGATATAACAGTTGCCGTTGCAACGCCTGCCACGCCCATTTTGAACACGATCACGAACACAAGGTTCAGAATAACATTTATAACGCCTGCGGTGATAAGAGCGTAAAGAGGTCTGGTGCTGTCGCCCTTGCTCCTAAGCACTGCCGAACCAAAGTCATATATCTCGATAAAAGGCATTGCAAAGAAGAATATCCTGAGATACAGCGTTGCAAGCTTTAAAACATCGTCAGGCACATTCATCATGCCAAGGAGTATCGGCGCAAGTATCTCGCCTACACCCAGTATGATAAATCCGCTTATGACCGCCAAAAGCACCACCGTATGTACAGCCTCGTTTGCCTTATCTTTTCTCCCCTGACCTATAAGCCTGGCCACCACAACGTTTGCACCGACAGAAAGCCCCAGAAAAAGGCTTACAATAAGGTTCACCAATGAAGAATTGCTTCCAACCGCCGCCATGGCTTTGTCGCTGTCAAATCTGCCCACCACCGCAAGGTCAGCAGAGTTAAAAAGCTGTTGCAAAATACTTGACAATGCAAGGGGCAGTGCAAAAATAACGATCTTGCCCACAAGCGGACCGTTTAACATATCTATTTTCTTATTTTTCATACCAGATCTTCTCTCATCTTTCAACTAACTATTTCTCATACCTAATATTATATCACACCATCAAAGCTATTTCAATACTCGAATTTGCACATAAGCACACACAGAGATGTGTAAAAATCTAAACATTACGACCATTTGTACAATTTTTTGAACTCTTTGCCTGTTGACAAAGGCATGAAATGGTGTTATAATAATATTCCACGGGAGGTGAGCAGTATGGCGATAGACAAAAAAGGCACAAAGCAGATTGCCGACAACCGAAAGGCACGTCACGATTATTTCGTGCTTGAGCAGATAGAGTGCGGTATCGAGCTTGTGGGAACAGAGGTCAAGTCTATAAGGAATGGCGGCGTCAATCTGAAAGACAGTTGGTGTTCTATCGAGGACGGAGAGATGTGGGTCAAGGGTATGCACATATCCCCTTATGAACACGGCAATATTTTCAACCGTGATCCACGCCGTGAGAGAAAGCTGCTGCTCCACAAACGTGAGATACTGAGGCTGTTCGGAAAGGTACAGCAGGAGGGTCTTACGCTTATCCCGATGTCGCTATATTTCAAAGGCAGCAGAGTCAAGCTTGCACTTGGGCTTTGCAAAGGTAAAAAGCTTTATGACAAGCGTGACGACATGGCAAAGAAAGCCGCACAGCGTGACATAGAGCGTGCCATGAAAGAGCGAAACTAACCTGGGGGTGTAAAGGTTTCGACGGGGGTTTTGAAGCACGATAAGCGAGTAGAGGAGCGCACACTCTTTAAACGGCGTACGTTTTAAAATTAGACGACAACGATAATTTTGAATTAGCTGCTGCTTAAGTCAGCGCTCGTCTTGCCTTAGAGTACCACGACTTTGGTAAAGGCGTCGATCAGTGGTGAACGTTACAAAGCGACGGCTGTAGCCTTGTAATGTATCACAGCCTACCAAACACACAGGCGTGTCTGTTTGCCTTTGTGCAAGGGAACGGGAGTTTTCCGCAATAACAGAATACACTCGTAGAAGTTCGTGGGGATAGGCTTTCGGACAGGAGTTCGATTCTCCTCACCTCCACCAGCAGGGGCGTGCCCCTGCACCCAATCCGCTTTACTTTATGTAGGGCGGTTTTTTTATTGCCGCTCATCAATTTTAACTAAAATCCAACCATTGTTTCTCCGTGGTGGGCATTTCCCGTCAAGTTTTTTTTGTAAACACACAAAGTCACCGCTGTGATAATTCGTGTGTCACTTTTACAAATTCAGGGGCGTGCCCCTGCACCCGATCCGCTTTACTTTATGTAAGGCGGTTTTTTATTGCCGCTCATGGATCATTATTTATAAACCCAACTTTGTTATTTCACCATGGCAGACGCTGATATAAAAAAAGAGTGCATTACCACCTCAGATAATGCACTCTTATATTTTACCCTATTTTTCCTCCAGTCCGCTGAGCGAAAGCCTGCTCTCCATTTTCTGAACAGTCTTGCTCTCCTGCTTTGCGATCTTCGCTTCAAACCAGAAGGTCGAGCCTTTGCCCTCTTCCGATTGAACGCCGTATGCAAAGCCGTGGGCTTTGAGTATCTCCTGACAAATGGAAAGTCCAAGTCCTGTGCCTACCACGTCACGCTTTACCTTTGCGTCACGGTAGTATCTGTCAAATATCTTCGGCAAAAGCTCCTTAGAAATGCCCTTTCCGTTGTCTGTTACTTCAATACGAACCACATCAGCCTTGTTTATCTGCTTGATACGAATGACCTTATTGTCCCCTGTGTAGTTTATAGCGTTGTTTATAAAGTTGTAAATTACCTGATCCAGCTTTGCAATATCCGCCGTTATCACTCTGTCCTCGTCTGGGATATACTTGATATCATAACCATTTTGCTCTATGAGTATCTGATATCGAGTCATGCAGTCATTGAGCTTGTCAACAATAGAGAAGTCCGTGAGTTTAAGCTCCGCATTGCCCGACTCCAGCTTTGAAAGCTCCAGCAGATTATTTACCAGACTTGAAAGCCTGTCAGCCTCGTCGATAATGACTTGGATATGCTCCTGCCTCTTCACAGGATTATCCCCCGACAAGTCCCTTATCATTTCCGCATAAGCCTTTACCATAGTGAGCGGTGTTCTCAGGTCGTGAGATATGTTCGCAATAAGGTCTTTCCTAAGCTCCGATACCTTTTGTATCTCGTCCTTGGCATTGTTAAGCACCGTGGAAAGCTCCTCTATCTCACAATAGCCATGACCATTGAACTCCACCGTATAATCCCCTTCACCGAATTTCTTCGCCGTGTTCGTAATGTCAACGATAGGCTTTGAAAGTCGCTTTGAGATATACATGGTCACAATAAAAGCAAGCTCAAAAAGTATGATAGTGATATAAATGAGCTGTTCTCTTATAATGCTTACAGTGGAATCTATCGGCTCTATTGAGCTTTCAATAAAAAGATACGCCTGCTTATCCGAATCATCAGTGTAGATAGACGTGCAGTAAAATATCTCCTTGCTCTTGAAATTCTCATTCTGAGCAATTTTCGTGATGTAGTTATCGTCCGACTGTTTTAGCTTAGATATCATCTTGAAAAGTCCGATGCCATAGCCCTTGTTTATGATCTTGTTAAGATGCGAATATGCTCCCATGTTGTTTTCCATCACAAGAGGATTGCCCATTTCGTCCGTTATAACAATGCAAAGGCTGTTGTCAAAAGCCAGCGAGCGGTTCGTTACCTCCTGCTGGTCAGTGCCATATGCTTGGATTATCTGATTTGCAGCGTCTGTGATATCTCTTATCTTCGCCGACTGATAATATCTTTCCAAGAAAAAATACTGAAAAAGCCAAATAAGAATAAGAATAAAAGCCGTGAAGAAGATAAAATACATCCACACATATGACCGCAGACTTCTTTTCGCCTTTATCTCCGCTGTCTTATTGCTGACTTTTTCCTTGACTTCTGCAAGCTTACTGGATCTTTTCAAACTTATATCCCATTCCTCTCAGAGTAACAATAAGATTGCGGTATTTTCCAAGGCTGTTTCTCAGCATTTTTATGTGAGTGTCCACAGTTCTGTCGTCACCGTAAAAATCAAAGCCCCATACCTCTTCAAGAAGCTTCTCTCTTGAAAGCGCAATGTTCATGTTCTTCACCAGATAGAAAAGCAGGTCATACTCTTTCGGAGTCATGGAAACCTTCTCCCCGTCTATCTTTACCTCACGGGCTGTAAAGTTTATCTCTAATCCCTCGTATCTTATAACGTCCTCAGTGCGCTGAGAAGCTGACGCGCGGTTAAGCACCGCCCTTATCCTTGCCATAAGCTCCTTTGGCGAGAACGGTTTTACTACATAATCGTCAACGCCTATCTCAAAGCCGAAAAGCTTGTCATACTCCTCGCCCCTTGCGGAAAGCATTATAACAGGTATCTGCTTTATTTTTCTTATCTCCTTGCAAGCTGAATAGCCGTCAAGCTTCGGCATCATAACGTCCATTATGATGATATCGAAATCCCGATTTTTCACCATTTCCACAGCCTGCATACCGTCCTCAGCCTGAGCTACTTCATATCCCTCAAACTCGGCATACTCTTTGATTATCTCTCTTATTTTAATTTCGTCATCGACTACAAGAATTTTTGCCATAAGTATTCCTCCCTATTCAGACAGCACCGCACAAGGACCGCTTATTGGCTTTGTACGCAATCCTTTTGTGTTGCTGCCTTAATTCATATTCTTTGCTTATATAATAACCTATTATTGTGTAAAATTTGTGACGGTTTATAGAATATTCTAAGCCATACCGCACCAATTCACAAGAAAACTACTGCCCGCCAACCAAAATGGTATGACGGGCAGAGCTTATATAGGAATTTGTTATGGAAATGTCAGGAAATCAGCAATGTCCCATCATAATGAGAGCCATAAGACAAAAACCTGTTACGATACAACTCATTGCGCCCATGATGTTGTCAATTTTTTCTGCTGTAAGCTTTTTCATAGTGATTACCTCCTTGGGGTATAAAATAAACTATTCTGTTCTCAGTGCGATAACAGGGTCTTTCTTTGCCGCCACTCTTGACGGGAACAGACCTGCGATAAGCGTCAGGCAAACGCTTATTGCAATTAGTATAACTGCCGCACTGACAGGTATTGAAGCTCTTATCGGCACGTCTGTAAGATGTGCGATTATCATGTTTATCGGTATTGTGAGCAGATAGGAGATAATTATTCCCAATGCACCTGCCACAAATCCCACGATAACTGTTTCGGCATTGAACACTCTTGATATATCCCTCTTTGAAGCACCTATACTTCTCAGAATACCTATCTCCTTTGTTCTTTCCAAAACTGAGATGTAGGTTATAATGCCTATCATGATAGATGATACCACAAGTGAAATTGCAACAAATGCAATAAGAACGTAGCCGATAGCGTTTATGATAGAGGTGATAGAACTCATCATAAGACCAACATAATCGGTGTATTCTATCTTGTCCTCTTCGCCGACACTGTCGTTGTAATCGTCGATAATATCTATTATCTTTTCCTTTGAAGCAAAGTCCACAGGATAGATATTTATGCTGTCAGGGTCTTCAACAACTGAATAACCAAGAGTTTTCATGTTGTTGTCATAGTTTGAAGTGGAATATTTTCCGCTGTTTGCAAGCTGATCCGCATTTGTGTCGGACTGTTCTTTGAGCATTTGCTTCATAAGCTCCAGTTGCTCGTCAGAAAGTGAAGCTATATACTTCTTCTGAGTTTCGGTAAGCGATGACATATCACCGCCCTGAATTGCTGACATATCCATTGAACCCATGGCATTCATGCCCATATCTGCAAGCTCGCCTGTATCGGAAGCACCGCTCTGCTCCATAAGAGCCTTATACTGCTCCTCAGTCATTCCCTCAGGTATCTCCATAGAGCTGTCGCCTGCCACCAAACCAGCCTTCTTATCTGTGTCGGAGTTGTCTGCTGTTTTGTCAGCCTTGCTTTCTGTATCGGCTGTGCTGTCGGAAACGGTTTCTGAACTGCTGTCTGTATCTGCCGCATTCTCATCCGTTTTGAACTTAAGTCCTGTGAAAACATCTATGTCAGGATTTGCTATCTGCTCTTTTACTATCTCGCTGTTATCTACTTCGTCGATAAGATATGTCATAAGGTCATGACGATAGCCTATCGCACCGCTTATGGAAGCAGAAGAAGCGTCCTCGTCAGGTCGCAGGATACCGACTACACTTATTTCTGTGCCATTTGCAACAGCCTTTTTCATGTAGCTCTCATCGCCTGTCATATCTTCCCACACACCGTCTTTTTTCTTATAGAAATCAGGTGTAGGAACGACCTTGAATTTCAGGTCAAGAAGCTCATCATAGGTGTAAACGTGCTGTTCGCTGTCAACGGATATATCCTCTCCTGCCATGGCACGTCTTACTATGCCGTTAAGTGAGCTTGGGTCGAGAAGTCCGAGAGAATAAAGCACATAGTCGTTTATCTCGTTGTTCTTATCAACTACAAGCACAACTTCGTTATACTTTTCAGGCAAACGTCCTGCGATAACGTCATACTGCTTGTCGATAAGCTCCTCATTATCTATCATTTCGCTCCATACATCAGTACCCATGCCACCCATTGAGCCACTCATGGACATTGCTTCCATCTGAGTTGAGGACATATATCCCATATCTTCAAGAAGCGTTGACGGATTGACCTGCATTACACCGCTGTCGCTCTCCGTAAAAACGTTAAGTGTAGTGGCGTATGTGTACTGAACGTCGCTTGTAAGATCTTTCAGGTCGCTGTTATCGTCAAGATATTTCTTGAACTTCTCCAGATTGTTGACCTTTGTTTCTTCCATGAGAGTGTTTATCATCTCGCCCATGGCATTTTGAGAATAGACCTTGTCTTTATCGTGATTTGCTGAATCCTCATGGTTTTTCGCCATGGTGTTCATTATCTCGCCTATACTTGCGGTGGTCTTTGTTATCTGAAGCGGATAGCTTGAAAGTGTATCAGACTGCACCTGTTCTATATAAAGCTGAACGCCGTTTGAGATAGAAAGAATAAGTGCGATACCTATTATACCAATAGAGCCTGCAAAAGAGGTAAGAAGCGTTCTTGCCTTTTTTGTCATAAGATTGTTTCGGCTCAAAGACAGTGCAGTAAGGAAGCTCATGGAAGTTTTAAGCTTTTTGCGCTCTTTCTTCGCCGCCTTTTTGTCAGCCTTTGTAGGCTCTTTTTCAGGCTTTTTGATAGGCTCCACAACATTCTTGTCAAGAGGGTCGGAATCATCTATGACCTTTCCGTCAAGAAGTTTGATTATCCTTGAAGAATATTTCATTGCAAGCTCAGGATTGTGCGTTACCATTATAATAAGCTTGTCCTTTGAAATGCTCTTCAAAAGCTCCATTATCTGCACGCTTGTTTCAGTATCAAGCGCACCTGTAGGCTCGTCTGCAAGCAGAATGTCAGGCTCGTTCACCAAGGCTCTTGCAATGGCAACTCTCTGCATCTGACCGCCTGACATCTGATTAGGCTTTTTGTGGAGCTGGTCGCCAAGGCCCACCTGCTCGAGAGCCTTGACGGCTCTTTCACGTCTTTCTGACTTTGAAACACCTGAGAGAGTCAAAGCAAGCTCAACGTTTGAAAGCACTGTCTGGTGGGGTATAAGGTTATAGCTTTGGAACACGAAGCCTATGGAATGGTTTCTGTAGGAATCCCAGTCGCAATCCTTGAAATCTTTGGTAGATTTGCCGTTAATGTTAAGGTCACCGCTGGTATATCTGTCAAGGCCGCCGATAATGTTCAAAAGAGTGGTTTTACCGCAGCCTGACGGGCCGAGGATAGAAACGAACTCATTCTCACGAAAATCAATGCTAACGCCTTTAAGGGCAGAAACGGTGGAATCACCAACGACATAATCTTTTTTTATGTCCTTTAAACTAAGCATATATTTTCTCCTATTTTTGTTATTGTAAAGATATTATAATAGGGTTTTATAAACTCAGTTTAAACATAACACAGTTTTGGGGTAAAAATTGTCGGAGGGGAGATTTAAGTGAGGAGTGAGGAGTGAGGAATTAGGAATTAGGAATGAGGAATGAGCAAAGCTGCCCCCAAGCA
>ULUC01023015.1_pt1 | contig 74488 bp, 88 predicted proteins | sample 1958151 | NCBI WGS metagenome assembly ULUC01 (sample SAMEA4835750, study PRJEB28245) | human gut metagenome | biome: gut microbiome; material: fecal sample | place: Denmark | collected 2008
GCCTAAAAAACGGTGCTTCATAACTTCAGAAGAAATGAGCCCTGCACTTCTCGCCGCTTTGATGGCAATCAGCGATTGAAAAATAGTTGGCGCTGTTTTGCCTTGCTTAACCAGATAATCATGTGCAATCGCCAACCACTTAGTCAGACAGTCCAACACAACCAAAGCAGAAAACGCATAGAACAATATAGCGTGTCTGTGCAGCAATACAACCATGATAGCAGCCATAGCAGTCTTATAAGACCAACCACTGTACAACGTTTTCCCTGCAGCAAATGCCGATTCAAAAAATAATTTATAATTCATATTTTTTCCTCCTTCGCCTTATAATGAGGCTATCAATTACAAGGCGTGATAAAAACCATGAGTCAAAGTGTGCGCCGCGTTATAAACGGCCATACGTAAAGCTAAGAAATCCATCTCTTTACCTCCTATAATTCTAATGTAACAGCATCGGCTTCTTCCGCTGTGCCTGCAGCTTCCACCTGCGCCTTTGCCTTGCGGTAAGCAATATGCAGGAGATTGGAGCGTACGGCGACCGCTGCTACGATAGCACGCAGGTCCGCAGCAGTTACAATGGCATCCTGGTTGTCAGCAGTAGTCCAAGCAATATTTGCGTCCTCACCCTGCAGGTCTAAAGCAACGATTGCAGCCGCTATGCGTTCACGAGCCTTGCTGTCGTAGTCATAAGTATTTCCATTGTAGGCAACGGGAGCAACTTCAGCTTTATCACGTCGTTGTTTGAGCATGAGGATTTTGCGTTGCTTAACTGTTTCAATATCAATAGGTTTAAGAGTAATGCTGCCATCCTTCAAGCAAATCTCATTCAAATCGTAATCTATCGCAGATTCAACAGCTACTTCTGTTCTAGTAGCCAAATCAATCAAATCTGGGGCCGCAGTACTGGTACTTACTATTTCACCTTTTTCGTTAAAAATATAATACATCTTTACTCCTTTATTCATATACTATGCATAAATAGTTAACAGTAGGCTTATAGTCTGTCACATTTCCTTCAGCATCCTCAATAGTTGCGCGGCAAATTACTCTACCAGAGCCTTGATTAACCTTACATACAATATGTGTAACATTCTTTAATTCTTGGCTTAAGTCGGATATCCATACCGCATAGTAGCAATTTTCGCGATTAGCCCCTTGAGGAATAGGAATAATACCACCCTGTACCAGCTGCCCCATCATTATATGTGATACTTTATGGGGCTTGTTTATTAAATCATCATAGTTGCCGCTAGTCGCTACCTTAGCTAGGGCATTCATTTTAGTAAGTAACATGTCATTTGTCGCATAGTCCGCATCATTTTCCAAATCAGTTAATTTTTCAGGTATGCGCTCAGAAAGAGATTGGAAGCCATATTTCATTTTAGTCCCCAATCCCGAAAAAGCAGCATTAATCACTTTATTCTGTACTGGATTTTCACTAGCATCAGACAATTCTGCATCAATAGTAACCATAGGAAGTAACCCAACAACGGGGTTGCCATCAGCACCTGTAGCTTTAACTCCTGCCGCCAAATTGTCGGCAGTGACGGTGTCGCCGGTCAAATCGACCAGCGTTGCACCATCGTATACAACTTTGTTCACTGCCATAAGTAATCTCCTTAACCGATTGTTACAGTAACCCCGCCCTGAGCATTGTCGCTCTCGGTGTACGGGATAGCCTCGACGGTGACCTGAGACAGATAGTTGTAGCCGCCGGTGCTGTCCGGCAAGATGGTCTGCTGCGTAGTAGACGGCGTAGCAGTCTTGGCCTGCGCCTTAGCTCCCTCAGTGCCGCTCATGGTGCCCTCAACGCCCAAGATGGATACACCAGCACGGATGTTTGTTGCAATGATTTTGGCCTGCTCCGTGCTGGAGATGGTTACCTTGCCGCTGCCGTCATGGTAGCCGATAGGGATGCTGTACGCTTCAGCTTTTTTGCTGAGGCTGCCGGTAACCGCACCATTGTTTCTCATCTCGCCGGTAACTTTGATTTTATTAACATAAGCGGTCTTTCCGCTTAAAATTTCTGCGCTGGCAGCAGTCGCATCGCTGGTGTCAGCGTCATAGGTGCAGGCACCGGTAATAGCCGCGCCGCTCTTGTCATGTGCGATAACGCCTCTAAGCAGCTTATCAGCGGTAACGGTATCGCTGGTCAAATCAATCAGCGTTTTGTCGCCATACACAACCTTGCTAATATTTTTTTCAGCCATAATTTACTTCGACCTCCTTTTCACTACCGATATAAATCGTAATTCCATCAGATAAATTGCTTGTTTCGTAATACGGGATTTTTTCTACGGTAATATTTTTGACTAAGTGTTTGTTTGCCGTCGGCAGTTCCTGCGCCTCATGCACTGCGGAGTGTACTGTGTAAGCACCCTCGTACAGCTCGACACCGATAACAGTCCCTGCTGATAACGTGCCATGCAGATTAGCTCTGCTAGGGGACAGTGTACCATGTAGCTCACCTTTCGCAGCCGTCAGCGTACCATGTAACCTCATCAGTAAGTCACCTCCTCCATGAGCAAAAAATCATGGGGCGGGATGACTGTATCTACATAGCCGTCAGCACGGCGAAGCTCGATGTCATATACATAAGCTCCAAACGCCAAACCTTCGGTATCTGCTGGCTTAATATTAAGCTCACCGCCAGCAATGATTTTTTGCAAGATAATTGCGGGATTTCTGGCGGATCTCCGAAGAGTAAACGTCAGCACGTCACCCTTGGTCAGCTCAACAGGGCTACCGTTGGTGTCAGTGATAGTGATTGTAAAAACACCGCTGTCACCCCTAATCATGGTAATGTTGTTATCATGAACTGAAAACATCTATATCACCTCCTCCCAAATTACCCGATAACCATAAACGATGTAGTTATTTCGACCGCTCCAGATATGCCATACTCGCCTTGATTAAAAAATCCTGTATAGCCATGTACACCTATTTTAATTGATGAGCTGGTCACAAATGTTATGTAGAGCCTATAATTAGTCGTTACTTGCGGCGTGTATCGCCAAAAATTACAAGCAGAAAACGGCGCAATCATGAATTCATCATCAAATTCCAAGATAGTATTTTCAAAAACCTGTTGTGCATCATACAATTTTTCGGTGCATTTAAAATAATAATGTAGCACACGCAGATACTGTTCTTCTGAGCTAAATATAGGCTTGCCATCCTTATTGTAAACAATTAATCCAGCGCCATGTTCTGGGGCAACCAAGTCGCGATTGTTGTATTTGTGATATCTTATACGACTCAAATACACCTGTAGGCTTGACTCTGCATCCCCATACGTCGCATCAAACGGGATGATTATATTAATCATATATCTGTCTTGTATGCGCAGTGGGAAAAATTTAACAAGCTCATCTGCGGGCGCACTAAAAGCTAATATCTCATTTATACTCTCGTCTACATCAAACGTAATCAATATATCCCAATGATTTTTATCTTGCCAATATTGATATATTTCGTTGTTACTCGGGATAAATTCAGCCCTTGAATTACATTTTTTATATTGCCTAATCCTGATAACTTTCCCGTCACGCACAAGGTTTTGATAATTATCGTCAATCGTAACAATGTTATCATTGTTTCTGACTTCGATGTATTTAGTAACTGCCATAAACAAGCCTCATCCCCTTTGCGTATTTGTTTGTGCCGACGCCATAGATAGCGTCTGTCAAATATATCCAGTTAATCGTATTACCGTCGATTGTGATTTTGACTGGATATGAGCCGCCGTCAGATATGCGATACACGCACGCCCATAACCTGCTATCTTCACAGACAATAGCCCCTTGAGAGTCGGTCAAATCAACTTTGCCCAACACACGGCAAAGCGACGTGGTAACGCTTATCGTCGGATTGCCGCCTTTGTATATCTCTATCCCTTGTGGCATTTTACCATACCCCCATTTTTACGCGCAGCACATTATTACTGTCGTAAACCTCAATTAAGTTATCTTGGATTTCCGTGCGTGCACCGCTCGTAGCAGTACGCAGCGTGCCGATGGTCGCACAGATGGCTGACAGGCTATTAACCATAATCTTATCAGCGGTGATACCACCAGCCAGCATATCATTTGTAATTATGCTGCCATCAACTTTAGTATTACCAGTGATATGAATGTACTTGCCATCAAGCAGTATCGTACCATCAGCAAGATTGATTTTTGTCAGCACAGTGTTGCCGTCAACATCAACATCTTTGACTGCCAGGCTTATGGCATCGTTCATCTGCGTGATTGTCGCATACGATTTCAATTCGCCATTTTTAAAATTAGCCATCGTATTGCTAATCTGATTATCAGTCTCAGTCTTCGTGTAGACGTTGCCGTTAAGCTTGGCTGCTTCCTTGGCATCTTCAAGCGCCTTTTTCGTTGCTGCGTCCAGTTTATCAGTGCTTATTGCCTCTGCAGCCAAAAGGCTGTTATCAATAGTAGCTTTCACACTCGACATAATCTGTCCGCTAAATGGTCCATTGCCAAAATAGTCATAATAGCAGGCCTTTACATCATATACACCGGCACCCAACGATTTGAAAAAGCTAAGATTACTGGTTTTTTCATCGTAAGTATATTGCGTTCCTGATATATACCAATGAACGCCGATGCAATTAGCCGGTATGCTGTTCACATGGCATTCTAGTCCTTGGAATCTCGAATCGACAATTATTTCAGGTACTTTCGGTGCTTCAAAGCTGTAATCTGCTTTAGCTGGAGCAGAAACCTTGCCATAAGCACTTACAGCAAAGACATATACACTACCTTTGCGCTCCTGTACAGCGTTAGTCGTGCAGCTGGCATCGCTCACGCGAGCGATAAAGTTACTGTTATCAACGCCAACTTGATTATCTAACCGGACTTCGTAATACTTGATGTCTGCATTACGCACTTCATCCCATTTAACTGTGAAATAATCGCCTATGGCAATGCTGATGTTTTCCGGAGTATTTGGTATTTCCGTTGAGAGTGCAACCAGAATACTTGTTTGGGCACTGCTGTCAGGCGTTTCTACATTTCCGAAAACGTCCTGTGTACAAACAGCAATTTCATAAGTCACGCCAATGTCAACCTGTGGCAATGTAGCCTTGTTATACCCTTGCCCGCCATATTGCCACTTGCTTTCCGTAGATGCCTTGTACCAAACCTGTGCCTGCTGGTAGTTGCCAAATCCTGCCGGCGGTTGCCACTCCACAATAATGTCATGGTACACAATAACACCATCAACATCACGATACTTGTTGTAAGCCATAATGTTTGTGCAGTTAGGCAAATCGCCAACACCAACAACGCACGTATAGCAGTCAACGTCAGCTAAATCCTGCCCGTTTGCCTTGAAGGCGTTAAACGCTGGGAACTTAAAATACAGTGTTTTACCGATATAGGATTTAGGCAAAGACACTGGGTAAATATTGCCGTCAAGTATAGCAACGTCGTCATCATAGTAATGTTCGCCCTGTTTGGTGCCACATTGTGCTCGAACAAGGCCGCTCAGAGTATAAATGTTTGAGCCTTGCAACGTTGCAAGGCTATAGCTCATGCACTCGCCGTTTATCCAAATCAGCGTATTGCCATCTTTAGCATCCTGAGCGCTGCCAGTTAAAAGCTCTACGGCACGAGGGTTGTCCAGCTCTATATCAACACTATCTCCGTCATAAGACAAATCAGATACCAGCCAGCCATAAACGCTGCTCACGCCATGCGTGCCGTTGTAGCTGTAATCACCGTCCTTGGTTGATACATAAACGTCACAGCCGCCCCAGTCTTCGCTGTCGCCATGCAAGGCTATCCATAGCTCGCAGCCGCTGCTGCTCGCCACCAGGTCAGACGGTGGGATAATGAAGAGCGGCGTTGCAGTGTTGCCCGGATTCACGTTGAAGTCCTGGTATTGGTATTTATTGTCTACCTTATACTTAGCCTCGCTGTAATCACCAGGAGCACGCTGCAGGGCAGTAACTGTTATCAAGCCGTTGTTTGCTTCTGTAACCTCGCTGACCATTGCAACCTGTCCTTTAATGCCAATCGCATCATCTGTGATGCGGATAAGGTCACCGGGCTCAAGGCGACAATACTTCCAAGGCAGCTTCAGCGTATATTGGTTGCATTCCGTCTGCGCAAGGCGCGTTTTCATTTGTGCGTACTTCAGAGCGCGTTCCTTCGTGTGCAGCCATTTAGCGTCATAGCTCACACTCCGCACACCATAAGTTTTAATGCTGGCGATATCCTGGAAGCTGACGCTCTCCTCTTCATAGTCATTAGCGCGGTTCAGGAAATTAACAGTAACATAGTTGTATATCTCCGTACTGTCCTTACGCTTGAAAACAACAGGGGCACCGCCCTGGCTAATCAGTTCATCAGCATCAATATCATAGATAATCTCTGTATTCGGCTTCCACGTTCCGCGTGGAATATCGTCGCGCGGAACAAATTTAAACCTGTCCACGCTCCAGAACATGTAGGTATTCGTCAGCTCCAACAGCTCAGCAATGACTTCCTGCGCTTTTTTCTGATTGGAGAAAGCGTCATTATAAGTGCTGATAAGCAGGTCAGCATTTTTACAATAGCTGGCATAATTTTTTAAGCTTGGAAGATCAATGTATTCGCCAAGTCCAATACTATCCAATATATTCTTGATAACTCCGGCCGGATTGGCATCAGTCCCGTCATTACTGTCTATAAGCGTTCCCTTGACTTCAAAACTATAGGACGGCATGGAAGCGCTGTCTTCTCCCAAGAAGATTTTTCCATAAAGATAAGCAAGATCAGTATATCCTGTAGCTATCTCAGGATGGTTTGTAGACATATACGTTGTTGGTGCATTATTATCACCGCGATTCAACGATAATCCCGCGCCTTCGTTACGGCCGTTGGCGTTAAGTGCTGCCAAAGAATTATATGCTGTATCGCCTACCCACACCTTGCTTACGTCCTTGATTACGCCTTCGCCTAAAGCCAGCTCTGCATAAACATAGTACAAATAGGTGATTGTTGTACTTTTGGACTTGCCGCTTTTCTGCGTCACGCGCTTTTCTTTAGTCGTAAAGTCCTGGTAACAAATCAGGTTGGGGGAAACCTTACATGTACCAAAAAGCAGCGGAACCGGAGTTCCGAACTCACAGACCGTACTTTGAAAAGCATCTATTTTATTTGAGCGGCTTGTAAAGCTTGTCTTTTTAAATAACCCCATGTTTAGGCCTCCAAAATCCTGTTATTCTGCTTTTACCAAGGGCATCAGTAAATTTCGGATCATCAATATTGGTAATGGTCGTACCATCATCAGCGTCACAATGCAGCAGCATGCCTTTGCCTAAATAGATGCCCAAGTGCGCATATTCGCTGTGTCCCCAACGGTAACTGACCAAATAGCCAGGCATCAAGCACTTAGTGCGCACAAAATGTTTTTCTAAATAAGGTAAGAGCAGTTCCTTACAGCCTTTTTGACAATACCAGTCTGCACTGTAACCAAATTCGACCTTTATTTTCTTATGCCCCAGCTCAGCATAAAAATTTGTCACCAGGGTGCAGCAGTCAAGCCCTGCGCCCTTCACGTCACCGCCATTGATATGCGGCGTGCCTACATAGGTTTTTGCTAAATCAAGGAGTTTATTCATATCTTCACCAGCACATTCTTCGATGGTTTGAGTGGAATCATACATGTGTAAGTGTCTTTGCTAGCCGTGCTGACCACCCCGTCCGCCTCTTGGTAGACGTTTTGCGGTGCAAAGGTGCGTAAGGGTACCGATGCATTTAGCCCAACAGTCTCACTCTTTACTGACAGCTTGCAGCTGATACCGCCACAAGACGATATCTCGCATCTGCCTGTAAAAAGCTCCAGCACGCCCAGGACAGCTCCTGTCTCCGCGTCCAGAAAGGCGCGTCCAAGCGTCAGATAAGCATCATCCAGCGTGCCATCATGTACTGCCTGCAGCAGATATTTGCCATCAACCTTATCATCATGCAGGCGGTCAGTATTCAGCGTCACGCTCAAGGTTTCAACTGAAGGTGCGCCAGAGCTTTTCGTCTGCTCGCGTTTCATAATAAAGCGGTCAGACTTGTATAATTTGCCGTTAAAGCTGATGTCCTTGTCAAATTCGGCAGTACGGTAAATACTGCCATTCGCTAACTTTAGTGTAAACAAATCGCAGCAGACAAATTCATTATCTGTGTTCAGGTGTTGAGCAAGATCTAACGTGCAGCTTTTCATGTTCATCACCTCACTGTAACCAATTTCAAGTTAACGTTGTTTACATTCTCAAAATTCTGAGTGACAGAAAGCGTATCTGAGAAGCGTACACGCCAATAATAGTCAAAGCTTGCCATAACAACGCTTTTTGCCGTCGCAGCTGGCACTGTCAGTACGTCCCCGTCTAAAGTAAAATCTACAGTCTCTTTATCATCAATATAAACACTTACATTGTCAGCCTTTTCGCAAGGCAGTACATAGCCGCCATTTTTAATAAACAGCTGATATTTACCGCTATCATCCCTGCTAAGCTCCTGTAGCTCGACGCGAGCGCCATAATCCTTGTAAAAGAAGGGTAAAAGAGTACCCTTGCATTTTGCATAAAAGCCAATTAGTAGCGACAGATTCTTATCGTCTAAAGCTGTAAAGCTCACATTAAAAGATAGTTTAGGATACAGCTGGCTACAAATCGCCCTACGCCTGCCGCTGGCGGTTTCTGTCTGTGTGACCTCCCACGCCTGCTGCAGTGTACTGCTCCATGCTGTTTCACCGCTGTCAAGAGGAAATATTCTTTCAGCCATATGCATCCTCCTTAAAAAGTATCAAACGCCGCGTTGAAGTTGCGGTTGTCGTCTAATGTTGCCTGCTTTAGAACCTGCATGCCTCCACGCGCCAAAAAGTCAGCAAAGCTGGATGCATCCAACGCTGATACGTTAAGAGTGATGCTGTTGCTCGTAGAGCTGCTGGAGGAAGCAACGCTGACAGGACGATTATAAGCACCGCCGGAACCGACAAGACCACCGCTGGCAAATCCTCTCAAACGTCCCGTATTCAGGCCATTAAGGAACGGTACGCCCAAACGGTCTACAGCCTGAGCATTCAGGACATATTCGCCATTAGAGAGCATTGCCGGAACACTATCACTCGTACCGGTACCGGGGCCATCAACCGAACCACCTGTTGCAAGGCCTTTGCCGAAAGCAGCCTTCCAACGCGCAGCAAAGCCACCACCGCCGCCAGTGCAGGCAGCTACGATAGTTGCGTAAATAGCAGCCTGGATAAGCTGTGCAATAAGTTGCTGCAGAATGTTTTTCATAGCATCTCCGAAGCTCTGAGCTCCGGTAATCCAGTCAGTTATAGCACCGGAAAAATCCTTCGCCAGCTGATTGCTAGTCTGCTGAATCTTGCTTATGGTATTGATTTTCTGCTGTTGCTCATCGTATTTCTGATTGATTGCAGTCAGCGCTTCCAATTTTAGTTTATCGTCTAGCCAAGGACTACTATTCACAGATTCAGTAGCTTCTTCTTTCCACTTACCGTTAGCCATCGTCATCTGTCCAACAGTACCAGAAGCATTATAATTAGCCTGCCAACCGATTTTCTGGTTATTATAACCAGTTTGAGCAGTAGCAGCTTGATTAGCAGCAGTCTGATTGATGTTATCAATCGTATATTGATGGGTTTCCTTAAGCAAAGCCAGCTTTTCCTTGAGCATGTCCAGCTCTTTTTGGGAAGCTCCACGCAGCTGCGCTTCCTTAAGTGCATTTTCAGCAGCAAGCATCTGTTCCGTGTAGGCCAGTTTCTCTTCCTGCAGCTCCTGTTTTTTCTTAAACTCAATTTCTGTAAGTTCTATGCTTAACTTTTGAGCGTCAGTACCATACTTTTTTGCAATAGCATTTTGAGCTTCAAACAAATCTTTTTCCTTTTTTAATTTTAAGCGCACATATTCATTTTCTATTTTGAGCCTTTCTTGCTTAATCTTATTTTCTTCCTGCGCAGCTTTCAAGGCAAAATTCTCATTTCGGCTATTGCCACCTGTTCTAGCTACATTGGTATCTCTGCTTGGGATTATAAGCGGCCTTTTTGGTATCGCAGGTCGTTTTTCAGGCTTTTCAGCAGAAGAATCATCACCATAGCTGCCACCGGCACCACCATGACCATCATCAGCTGAACTTTCTGTAGCCGTTGCTCTTTGCTTTGCTGCAAAAACTTCATCAAACCAAGCTATAGCCTTTCTGGCGAAATCTTCCACAGCATCCATAGCATCGCCAAGCATATCGGCAAAATCGTTAAACCAATTATTATGGTCACCTGTAATATCTGCCCACATATCGCCTATCGTATCAAGAATCCACCGTACAACGCCCAGAATAGCTTCTGTAACAGCAGTACCGATGATAACAACAGTATCAAGTATACCCTGCACAGCTGCCTTTACCGCATTAGCCAAATCATCCCAATAGACGATTATCAGCGCAATAGCAGCACCGATTGCAGCACCAGCAGCCACAATACCTGCAGAAAGTCCCAGCACCGCGCCTAACGTCGCTACGGCTGCAACCGATACAACAACAAGCACTGCAGCAAATGCACCTATTACAGCGATAACAGGAGCAGGCACGCACTCTTTGATGACGTCGCCCATGCTCTTGCCCTGCTCTGTAGCCGTCTGCATCTTCTGCTGAAACTCTCCCAGTCTGTCAGACACATCCTTTAAGATACCCTTGATGTTAAAGGCTTCCGTCAGATATTTGCCTACAGCAGCGGAAGTGTTGCCGGCAGTTTCTTCGATGTTAGCCAGAAGACCGGCAACCTCGTCCGAAGTCTTATCCATCATGCCGCCGAACTGTTCATTCATGCCTGCTACAATGGTCTGCACAGCCGCTTTAGAGTCAATAGCGCCTTTAGAGCAAAGGTCCTTCATCTCAGCTACTGTTTTACCTGCAGCCTGCGCCAGCATATCCCATGCCGAAATGCCTGCGCTGGTAAGCTGCATCATGTCCTGCGCATTGAGCTTGCCGCTGGTCTGCATCTGGCCTAAAGCGTATGCAAGGCGGCTCACGCCTTCCGTGCCTAAGCCTAAACCGCTGGCGGCATCGCCTAGGTTGGTAAGCATAGGGATAATCTCTTCAGCTTTAAAGCCGAACGCTATCAGCTGCTGACCTGCGCTTACAACACCGGGTACGTCGAAGGGTGTTTCTGCAGCAAACTGCTGTAAATCCCTCAGCATCTGCGTACCTGCCTCAGCAGATTTCAGCATGGTCTGAAAGGCAATCTCATACTGACGCATCTGTGCTGCAGCCTGTACAGATGCTATACCCATATTAAGAATACCGCCCGCCATACCGGTGAAGACGCTGCCTAACTGCACTGCAGCAATAGCGCTAAGCGCTCCGGTCATCTTATTGCATTTATCAGCAAAGCCTTTTATTCCGCTGGTTGCCTTTTTGGACTGCTTGCTGACAGTTTCCAGATCATCACCTACACGCCGTACATTCTTGCTGTCGATGCTGTCCAGACTCTTGCGCATTGCTTTCACGTCAGAATTCAGCTGCTGAAACATTTTGGCAATATCGGTAAGAATAGCTGTCGATTTGCTCATTTTTGCGGACATTCTGCCGGCAGCTTCACCTGCAGCTTCTACTGCTGCTGCAGTTCTGCTGAAGCCTTGCTCAGCCTGTTTGCTATCCGCTGTAATTTTGACGGATATTTCTTTATTTGCCATTGCCTGCCTCCTTCCTCTGACGCTCAAAATCAGCATAGAAGCGTTCCCGCTCCCTTGCCTGCTCTTCTTTGGTCTTCTGCTTCAGGAATGGCCGCATCAGTGTACCTGCTTTGGCAGGCTTGCGGAGATGCGGGGAAATGATGTTAGCTACCCAGTAAGCCGTTTCCCAGCGCTTTGCCATTCTTATTTCATTGCATGCATCAACCATATCGTTAAACTCAAACACCGAAAGCCTGTCCAGCTCCCAAGGTTTAAGCCTTAATTCACCAAAAGCAAGGGGTTTGGCTGCATTGTACCATGTCCGCATAGATACGCAGCCACCACCCTCGCTAATTAGTTTTTTTCGTATTCAATATCAGCCTTCTGCTCATCGGTCAGTTCATCCGGGAACAGCTGATAATAAGCACCCACGCCTAAAATACCGCTGGCAGCCACAGCCTTCACTACAGGCAGCTGGATATCGGCAATGCTGTAACCGTTTTCCATGGCCTCGTCAATCTTTTCAGCATAATACTGTTCAGTCTTATTGCCGTTCTGGCTCATGCCTACGCTCAGCAGTACCAGCAGATTCTTCAGACTCAGCTTGTCAGCGTCCTGCAGCACCTCGCCAATCGGACATTTCAACATGTCCTCTACGCGGCGCAGGCGGCCGATATTAAACCAAATCTGCTGACCTTCACCAAAAGCCTTAATGTCAATCTTTTTCATTCGTTATCCTCCATATAAGAAAAGGCCAGCTAAGTGCCAGCCTTATTTTAAGAATCAGCCCTTGCTCTGTTCGCTGAGGGGACCATCGCCGCTGATGGTGCCTTTAAGAGTAGCAACATCATCATGCGGAGTGCTCAGAGAGCATTCAGTAATAGAACCCCAACCGGTAACAAAGCTCTTATCCGGATATTCAAATTTAACATGCACCTGCTTGCCTGCTAAGAAAGCAGCCTCCAAGAACTTGGCACCGGTATCACCTGCAAGGTAAACGGTTTCCAAGTCGATGGACCAGCTGCGCAGACCGGGCAGGGTGGACTTCCAACCACCGGAAGTCTTATGGGAAGCATCAATCTCGTCAGCTTCACGGTTCAAATCACCGCTGCGCTGGCCACCCAGCAGAGTCCAGGTCGGAGCTGCTTCGGTAGTGCCGGTATTCAGGTAAATCAAATAATCTTTGCCCGCAGTCGCAGTGCTGGTTGCATCAGTGCGGGTCGGGAAAGTATATTCACTCATATCTGTTACTCCTAACAATCAAAATAAACTTCATAGGTAATCAGCGCCATGCCTGCATCAGCCTTGCCCTGCGCCACACCGAAAACGATTTCTTTAACCTGGCTGTCAATACACCAGCCGCCTAAATCGTGATAATGCGTCAGCAAGGCATCCAGCTTATCAGCCAAGGCATCGACGCCTTCAACGCTTGCCGTATCCAGCAGGTAGATGCTGTATGTCAGTACGCCCTTGCGTCCGCTCTTAGTCATCTCCACATAGGTGATACGGTCACAGCTCACAGTGCCTTCCAGCTTATTGCCACGGCTGGCACCGGTAACAAGGCTGCTCCAATGCACTTCCGGTATCTGGTCCTGTAAAAGTCCCATGATAACATCTGTGATCTCGGTACGTCTGCTCATGAGCGATACAGAGGAATACTTGCTCTCCCCTGCCCTCCGGTGACGCCAAAATCAGCAGCTGTAATACTTGCCATAAGGCGTTCCATCTCAGCCTTGTACAGCTTCAGCTTCTGTGCGTATATATCGCTGTTTTCTACACCGCCAGCGCCGTTGAATACGGTTGTAGGGTCTGTGCCGGTCTGCAGCAGACATCTGTTATAGCAGGCAGCCACAACGCCCAAGCGCTTGACTATGTAAGGTACAGGCTCGGGGATATCGGTTACCTTCAGCCTGCTTGCCAGGCTGTTTATGATTTCATTGCCATAGACAATATCCTCATATTTGCAATCCAGCACCGCGTCCTGTATATCTCCAAAATCAATGTAATCCATTATAAACCTCCCAGCAGACTGTCTAAAGCCTTGGCAAATCTGCTGACAATAACAGGCTGCATAACATCAGCTGCCGTATAAAGAAAAGGGTCCGCCTTTATGCCGGGGTGACGCACACGCTTGCTGAAGACAAATTCCTTGTTTACGGCAAAGCGCAGCACCTTTTTACTGCGTGGCACAATCAAATGCGCCTTAGTGCCTTCGTGCTGGAATACAGCTGTACTGCTTCCAAGATAAACAGTGCCTTGGTTCTCCTTCACTTCGCTCATAATGCTTTTTTCAGTCATACCGCTTCTGGTGATGAACCGATGATGGTCACGCGCATATTCCCTGACATCTCTGACGGCCATCTTCACCTGCCTGCGTACCATATCGCGCGTTTGGACCGGTGCGGCCTCGAAAGCACGCACCAGCTTATCAAATTCGCGCGTAATCCCTACGCTTTTCATTATTCAGCAGCAGTCTTATGTACGTAGATAGCACCTTTCTTGTTTTCCAGAACGAATGCGTCATAGCGCACACGGCCTTCAACCAACCAGCCGTTGATACCGGGCGGGTTATCATGAATCTTATAATCTGCCAGCTTAACAGGAGCACAGCAGGCGATAGGATTGGTAATGATAAACGCAGTTTTCGCCGGCATGTAGGATGCAGGTACAACGATAATAGGAATGCCGTCTACCATACCAACCTGACCTTTTACCAGCATATTTTGTGCCAGGTCAGAAGCCTTGATGAAGGATTCATCCTGCTTCAGCAGCTTGAAGTAAGACGCAGCCACATAAGCGATACGATTACCTAAAGGCGCTTTCTCGTCGGTCAGCTTCTCGGTGCCGTCGAGGAAGGCGCTGTAAGCGTTAGCCTTGGTGACTGCAGCAGTTGCGCTGTTCTTAGCGCCTGCAGCGATTTTTGCCAGACGATAAATATCCAGCTCCGGAATGATTACCTCGTCAATCTGGCGCTGTAAGGCTGCACCAGCCTCTTTCAGCATACCGGTATCCTGATAGTTGCTCTTGTCGATGGTGAAGGTGAAGGAACGGTCCTTAGTCAAAGTCAGCTCCTGTACGGAATCCTCCAGCTCTGCCGGGGTACCATAACGGTTTGCACCGGTAGAAGTGTAATCATTCATGCCAGCGGTAGGGATAGAGTAAACCTTTACAGTCTGCACACCGGTGAAATCATAATCGTTGTTGATTGCCGGAGCGGTCAGCGCACCGGTCTTGAAGCGCTCGTCAATTTTTGCGCTATATTTGTCTGCATAGTTAATAGCCATAATAAAAAATCCTCTCTTTCGTCATTAAGAATTAAAGCCACTGAGGAACGGATCATCAGTACCGCCGCCACCGCCATTGCTGCCGCCACCGCCTGCGCCATTGGCCTTAACTGCCCAGCTGTTCTCCTTCAGCCAACCGTTAACACCATCTTCCAGGCTGATTTCTTTGCCGTCGCTGCCGGTATAGGCAAGGCTTTCATCGTCTTTGACAACGATACTGCCTTCCAGCAGCTTAGCCATGTTCTGCGGGCTCGCAGCGTTGCCCTTAGTCAGCAGTTCAACAGCCTTAGCCATCTTCATGCCGTCAAGGCGCTTGGTCTTTTCGGCTTTGGCGGTTTCGGTCATATCAGCCAGCTGCTTAGTGACCTTGCCAACCTGTGCGGTTAAGTCAGCAATCTGCTTTGCGACCTCATTAGGCTTTTTGCCGCCCTGGGCAAATTGGTCTAATGTAGTCTTAAGTCCTTTGGCTTTGTCTACCACATCGTCACCATCGTCCAAACCAACAGCCTCTAAGATGCTTTTCAGCTTTGTCGCACTCTGCTCTCCTGCCGTGCGGTGCTTCTTTGCTTCGTTGTTGAGAGTGTTAATTTCGCCCTTGATAGCAGCGATGAGGTCAGCACCGTTCTCAACTTTCTCCAGTGCTTCGTAAACCTGTTTCATTTCCATTGTTCTGATACCTCCATATCATGGGCCTCCGCCCTATATTGTACCCTCTCCTGGGCAATAAAAAAGCACGCTGTTACACGTGCTTGATTAACGATGTTAAATTAGTCTAACAAAAAAGCAGCTGTTCGGATTGCCCGAATAACTGCTTAATATCGATATTCTTTATTAGACGACTGCTCTTTAAAGGTAAATCAATAGCAGGCTGCATCCGCTATCAATTCTTTATACCTTTGCATTTTATCTTTTATATCAGCTGGCGCGTCATCCGACAACTTACCGCATCCCACAACATACGGCGAAATCTCCTCAAATAATTTTTCTACTTCATCACTAAATTCCAATTTCATACTAGTCACCCTAATAATTTCTTAACCCTATATTCAGTCATTACCTCATCATATCTACCGCCTATGTACATTCTCGATGCATAGTCACTTATCTCAGCAAAATTATACCTCTTTTGCACTAATTTGTCTACAAAAATCCTATGTTTTTCTATTATATGCGCCATATATTCGTCCTGTTGGGTTATTTCTCCAAATTTAGCAACATATTTTCTTGCATCCTGCCAATGTATCATTTCATGTAGCATTGTCATCAAAGGATTCCTTGAAGCAGGGTTTTTCAGCGTAGCAAGATACTTTTCATAGGCCTTTCGATGAAGAGTCTCAGAATTTATATACAGTTTATTTTCACAGGCCACATAAGAACCTAACGCGTCATTCAAGTCATCATTACTTGCTATTACTATTTTCGGTAACGCTTCTTTGTTCCGAACACCTAGCAAATCAATGCACTTATTTATCTGTCTGTTGACTTCTGCCAACATCTTAGGTTTCAAGTTGACATTTTCTGAAACATGTATATCATAAGCAGCATTTTTAACTTTTCTAGTTTGAAATTTTTTGATGCTACCTTTTGGCGATTGATATTCATCAGTTATAGTCTTCTCGCTCAATTCTACTGGTTTGTACAGTTGCAGCCTGCTCTCTGCTTCCCGCAGTCCAGCATAACCACGCATATACCCCTGCCAGTCCTCACCATCTTCCCAAGCCTTCAAGCCTTTACGCCCCAGCACCTGTGCCCTGCGTGACTCCGGCAAGCTATTCAGCCATTTGTCGCCTGCCTCCCGCACCTGGTCGCGTTGCTGCTGCATATCAACTTCGCCTTCAATGACTTCCACGTACCGGCATAAGCAATGCGGGTGTACCGGCAAAAGCGGCAGCTTATCCTTGGGATATATGCCTGCACCCAAGCCATACATGTCAGCTTTGGCGTACATATCGCAGATATCGAAAACAGGGTGACGGCTGCTTAATTTGAATTTCACAGCCACAATATCAGCGTCTTTTTGCATCTTAGCTATAAAACCATCAGCCCATGCCCTCGCCATCTCGGTTCTGGTTATACGTTCGGCAACATAGCGGGATTTTTCGTTGACAGCAACTTCCACGGCCTTTTCAATAGCCTTTTCATTGCCTTTCTGCACTGCTTCCAGCAATTTATTATAGGCTGCCTGCAGTGCCTTGTTAGGTGCACCATTTTTGGCCAGACGATTGATGTTGTCAATGGCCTGCCTTTGCTCGGCCAATGCCTGCAGGTCATTGCCTGTAGCCACCCTTACCTTCTGCAGATATTTTGGCAGGTCCTGCCTGCTGATAATATCCTTGCCACCGTTATATACGTTCTGGCCATCGTCGCCATAACCGTCATACAACGCCCTTGCAGCCTCAGTCCAGGTCTTGTTCCGGCGCATCTGTTCTTGCAGGGTGCTTACAATGGCACCGCGCATCTTCACGCCTACGCCATGCAGTTTTTCAGATAGCGTCATGCCGCTTTCATCCAACTTATCGGCCAGCTCTTCACCCATGCTTTCTACTTGCGCTTTAGTCAGCATAGTCGGAACAATACCATAAGCATAAGCTGCAACCTCTACAAGCGCAGGCTTCAGTTCCGGTAGCGTAAACAGCTTACCATAGTGGCGCTGCACATTATCCAGTGCCTCTTCAAACTTCATGCCACTAGCAATCAGCCTTTGTAAGTAAGCTACCGCTTTTTTAGCATCCTTACGCCAGCTCTTATTCAGTTTGTTAATCAGCTGCGCCAGCCTGTCCGTCATCGTCATCATCGCCACCGCCATTATTACCAAAAGCATGGCTATAATCCAGCTTTTCTTGCTCCAAGTGCTCTTCGTAGGTCTTCACCAGTGCGTCAAAGTCATCAGCCTTAAGCTCCGGCAGATAGCTGGTAAGAACGCGCTTGAATACTTCCATGTTAAATTCATCGCCAAAGTTCAAGCCTTTAGCAATTTCAGCATTAGCAAGCTCCTGCTCAACCTCACTGATTTTGAAGTCATTCGGGTAGTTCACACTGTATTCCAGCGGCACACCAGTCCAGATACTGAACAGCCTTGCCAGATTCTCTTCCGCTGCTTCCACGAGGTCTGCAAAATCGGATAGAATCTGATTTGTCGCTTCGTAGTCCCACGCCTTAGCCTGCCCGCTCTGCAGCTTGGCGGAACCGGTAACGTTGACCACAACGGCCATGCGGTAAATCTCCTGCTGCAGCGTAGCAATCTGCGCTACCAGCACCGTTGCAGGACCGTCAGGCGGAGCGATAAACGCAGGTGCGTGGCTGCTCTCCGGAGGATATCCCAACGCATTGTTGGTGCCGATATTGATGCTGTCCGGGTCACTCGAAGGGTAACACAGTACGCTGAAGGTCTGATTGACCAGGATATCAGCCAACCAGCTGCACATATTGTAGATAGCAAGATTTGTTTTTGCTACGCTGAGGAACTCACTTGGCGGGAAAGGATTATGACTATTCCTCACTTTGCTAACCAGAGGAATAACCGGTACGCGCCCAAGATTCCAGGTTCCGCTGTGCTTGCCTTTGCTGTCGATAAGCTCCCAGCCTTCTGACGTCAGCGTGCGTGTCGCCATCGTCTGTTCCTGATATGCATCAGGCTCTACGAAAACAAACTTTGTGATACGTCCCAGCTTATCCTGACAAATTTCTTTGACGGCGTTGAGGTTAACCACAAAAGCATAGGGCAGGTTGTTGCGATCTGCTTCCAGGTCTGCCACGCGCATATCCTCTGTATCGCCCTGCGCCTTATCCATAACGATATAAGCAACGCCCTGCAGCTTCGCACTGCAGGCAGCCTGCTTCATAAGGTTCTGGATGCTGGTGCCCAAGAAGTCAACGTCCTTGCTGAAGGTTTCCCACAGCTCCGAGCCTGCGCCGCTCCAGTCACGCACAGCCAGTGTTTTGAAGATTGGCGCTACATGAGCATTAACGCAGGGTGCCAGATAGTTAAGGTAGTACGCCAGCTCGCGCCTCATGCCGTACTTTCCTGCATCCTCACGCGGGTGCTGGGTTAAATAGCTGCCGTCAAGAAAGCCTCCGCAGCCTTCATAGCCATCTTCCAGCATTTTGTATAATCCATGTTTATCATTACGCATTTTTTCACCTCTCTAATAGTTGACACGCATCGGTTTAGGCCTTGCCACCTCCACGATGTCCTCACACACGCCGGTCAAAGCATCCGGAGCATCATCGTGTGTGTTCTTGCCTTCCTTCTGGTACTTGCTCAGTGCTGCATAAAACTCCGGCCAGCGGTTCTTCCAATCGCTTGGGAAATAAATATGCTCCATACACCACGTAGCATTAGACAAGATTCTTGCAGCCTTGTTCTTGTGCTGCGTAAAGGTTTCAATGGTTGTATGGTTGCTATGCAGCAGCTTCTTCACGTTCCTGGCGAATCCACGCCCGCCATTGTTGCTTTCAAAGCGTGCCACATTCGTGCTGTTGCGTTCCAGAGCCCTCGCCGTTGCCGGTTCAGTTACTTCCATAGGCTCTTTCGTGTATAAAACGTCAAGCACATACGCTTCATCCGCAAAGGTGCGCCCATAAATAATGCAGCAAAGGTAATCGGCGCCCGTATCAGCCGTATCCGTATAAGCACGAATCTGCTTAAAGGCAGGAAGTGCACCGTCATAGGTCTTGAAGCTACTGTACAACCTGCCCTTGATGTCTATCGGCTCCTGCTGGTAGTTGGCACTCCATATATCAAGTCCCATAAGCTGCTTCTTCTCCATGCAGCTTTCAGCATCCAGCACGCCATCACACAGCATGCTGCCGTCATCCTGCACTGCCTTCATGTTGATATGCACGATTTTTTCTGCCGGATAATATTCCAGCACCTTGCCAGCCAAATCATCACTAGCCCAACGCGTCATAATAACGATGATTTTATAATTGCCCTCGCCACGTGACAGCATGGTATTGGTGAACCAGTCCCAATGCTTTTCCTTAACATTTTCGTTATAGGCTTCTTCCGCGTTCTTGATTAAATCGTCTATGATCATCAGCCTGCAGCCGAAGCCTGTTGCCGTACCAGTTGGCGATGTAGCAAGGTAACTTGTCTGCTGCCCTTCAAGGCTCCACAGGTTCATAGCGCCGTCGCCACGCTTAATTTTGGTGGCGGGGAATACATCACTATAGACCGGCTTATAAATATCCGCCTTAGCCTCACTGATGCTGTCACGCACGTTCTTACTGAAGCGCGTCGACAGTGTTTCATTATAAGAGCCAATCATGACCTGCAAGGTGTTATCCCTGCCTAGCGCCCATTCCACGAAATTGCTGGCCGTGTAGCTTTTGCCATGACGCGGAGGCATGTTCAGCACAAGTATCTTCTTGTCTGAGGTCAAGAACCATTGCAAGGTATCGCACAGCTCCTGCAGGTACTTGCGGTCGCTTCGGTAGAAGTCCGGGTTCTTCAGCTGGGCGTAAAAAAAGAACCTGCGTCTTGCAAGTTCTATCTTTGCTCCCAATGTTATAAGCTGCTTATCCATCCATACCAGCCAGCTTTTTCAGTTCTGCATCCGTCAGCCCTGCAAACGGATTAGCAAGCTCACCGGAGATTTCCACATTTTCTTTAGGCTTCAGGCCTACGGTATCGCGATAAATTTCAAAAGCCTTGATGTTGCCACGCTTAGCCTTCAGCTTCAGCGCGTCCAGCATCTCCTTGCGCTCATCGTCGGTCGTGAAGTCAGCGTCCAGCTCGCGGAACGACTTCAAGCGGCGGCGTGCTTCACCGGATGCCTGCCCGCCTTTTTTGCCATTTCTCGCCGCTTCCTCGCCGCTTCGAAACCTTGTGGCTTTTCCATTCTTCAAATTATCCAGTTGTTTCTTTGTAGGCATCCATCTCACACCACCTTAATCCCACATCATCAATAATATCCCAAAATTCTTCCACATCATGCGGCACAACGTAGAAGCCTGTTTCGTCTTTCTCAAAGTCAATGCCAACATGATGCAGCTCATGCCTAAGCAATGTTTCTAACTGCTTTTCGCTAAAGCCAACTACATTCGGCTCATAAACCACAATAAAAAAATCATAGGGACAGCACCAGCTGTAGCGTTCGCTCACTAAGTTGCAGTCAGCAAATATCGTCCGCTTATTGCGCTTCTTCTCTTCCAGGCTGGATAAGTAGGCTATTTTTACTTTAGCAGCCTTTATATCCGCAAACTCCGGCAAAGTGCGTATCAGCCTATTTGCTATTAACCTATACTTTTTACTGTGCTCCATGATATACCTCAAATTCTTCTACCCTTGCCGGACGCGCCGCATTGCAGTGCGGTGTCCTTGCGTCCGGAAAGAAGGAGGTGATTAGTCTGCTCCGGCGTGGTAAAAACTCAACAAAAACCACGCCCGGCAAAGGCAGAAAATATTTTGCTGGCTGCGGCGCTTGATTCTGCTTTATCCACCAATTAAGGAGTTTCCCACGATATTACAACAGTGCTAACCTAGTGTAACCTGTGTTTTTACGTTGTCAAGTATCACACCAGCATATATTTTAAACTTAAAAGGCAGTCACCGCAGCTTCTGCCCCTCACTACTTCGCCCGCAGGCTTTTCGTTGTTCTTTATGTGGTGCGTAGAGCTGGAATTGCACCAGCGTTGTATCTTACGTCACGGATTTACAGTCCGCTGCCTTCGCTACTCGGCTCACCTACGCATATAAAAGCAGGGGGGAAAGGGATTCTTGACGCCAGCTGCACAGCTGCGCTACGAATATTTGCAATGTCCTATTCGCAACTTGCATCTACTCCCATTCGGGAACCTTGCCCCTGCACCCGGGTATCTTTAAAATCTTACCATAACGCCACCCATGACGTTATCAGCTCTGCCGGCTACCCAACCACCAGCATTGCCTTTCAGCGGAAAGTTAATAACGCCTACCGCGCCATCTTTAGAGATGCCAGCACCAATGCCCCAGCGCCGCGTTTTATCCACTACCGGTATCTTTATATTAAGATCCGTACTGCTGGTCTGCGTCAGCGTCAGTTTATTCTTGTCAAACAGGTACTGTTCATTCTCAGCTTTGGCCACAACGAAGGCCTTGTCATTAACCTTAACATTCAGCACCGGCTTATTGAGCTTCACCTCAATATCCGTTTTTTCCGGTTCGCTTTTAGTGCTGCCGTCATCTGCCTTGTAGATAACAGTTTCTTTAGGCACATAAGCGATTTCCGTTTTCACCTTGTCCCGGTATTCGACCTGGGTAACTACTTTTGTGTCAGCCACCGGGCAGGTATGCAGAACGCCGCGCAGAACGAAACCGCCGGCAAAGGCTAGCACAGCAGCTATTGTTAAAACTATTTCATTTTTCGTTATCACTGTGCCATCTCCCTTACCAAGGCATAGTAAAAGCCCCACCGCCATTACAGCAGCAGGGCTTTGCTCCCTTGCGGTTTAATTTTCTTTTCCGCCTATTATAATTATATCAGTTTTTCAGTGTATCATTCTATATCATCTTTGCCTGATGTTTCACTGGCCAGTCTTTCCAGTATAACTTTGTGCTTCCGATGAATTTGCGCCCATGCGTAGCCCATACGCGCTGCTACCTGCTCCCAAGTAAGGTTGCTATAATAATACATTCTCAAAAGCATCTGGTCTTCCGCAGACAAATTTTCTATAGCCTGCTCAACCCTTAGCTGTAGCTCTACCAGTGCATCAATCTTGCTATCATACAAGCTGCGCAATTTGTCAGCTTTGGCAATAGCATCAACTATGTCACCATGCTCACCATGTCCACTGCCAGGCATACCGGTTAGCCTTGATATCCTCGGTGCCGTCATCATACTGACCAGCTCCGATATCTGTTCCCGCAGTTCAGATATCTCCATTTTCAGATGCTTGCATTCGCGCAGCTCATACTTAGTTATCAAATTCAAGCCTCCTTTAAAACAATTCCTGCTGATTCTCAATTTCTCTTTTAAAGCTCATAATCAACGCCCAATTCCGCAGCCACAGCAGGCAATGCCGTTTCCGCTTCAGCACGAGTACGATATACCCAGCCCTTGTCTAATAAAGCATAATCGCAAGGTGCTCCTGCCCACATATTTGAACGAACAACCCATTTGCCGTATGTAGTGCTAAAAGAATAAAAGATGTCTCTTTCTTTTGGCTTCCACGGCAGTTTGACGATTTCGTCCTTGCCATTCAACAAGGCAGCAACCGCTGCCTTACAAGCTATATCGGATAATTCAATATTGTTGTCATAGGTTAATTTTAATCCGTCGCCAGCAAATCTATACGTCAATTCGTCATAGCCTTCCACCTTAAATTCTTCGCCTAACTGCAATCCCAACATTTTAACGATTTCGGGGATTAAATTTTTACTCATATTTACTCACCTCCTAAACTTTTTCAAGGGACTTTTTATCCCCACTAGCAACTTTCCCCGATCTAGAAGGGATTTTTGCAAAATGTTGCAAGAATCTCTTCTGCGTCAGCTTCGGTAGCTGCCTTCAGGCAAGCAGCAGCCTTATGCAAATAATCGTCATCGCCGCTGCACTGCCAGTCGTTGATGGCCAGCTGTGCATCATTCACAAGGCGATGTTTATAATCTTCAATGTTCATTTATTTACCACCTTTCTACAATCAACCATATCGCAAACAAGCTCAGCGGCTACGGGCATAAGATTTTTAGCCATTCTATCACTCCTTAATATTTACAGAACAATCATCCATCCCTCAATCTCTCGACCGCAGTGTGGGCAAAATTTATATAGCAGGATTTTCCCTTCCGGATGCACACTTCCTCCGCAACGAGAGCAGTGGTACATTCCGCTCTCAAGCCCTTTGGTGGGCTTTCTCATTGTGACTTTTTCTTCAGGTTCCTCGTTATCGTAGAGTAATTGACTCATTGGGATATTTAAAATGTTAGCCATTTTTGCTCGTCTTGCAAAAGGGATAACTTTAGTTGTTCCTTTTTCGTAAGCTGATATAGTAGTCTTTGCATCTCCAGCAAGACCAATGCGCGCACCTAATTCTTTTTGCGTTATTTTTTTGCTTTTTCTAGCTTGGCGGATAACTTCACCGATTTGCTTTGCGTTTGCCATGTTAACGCTTCTTTTTAATAACCACACATAATGCTTTAATCCTCATTTCTTCCTCCAGTACAGATTTCCAATATAGAACCGCACCATGGGCAATACCAATAATCGGCATTGGTACGGATTCCGCAATCAGGGCAGGTTACCAGCTCCTGCCCCGGCCTCTGGTAATACTTTTGCTCAACGTGTCCTCTCGGCCTGCCTGTAACTCTGCCCCGTGTCTCGATGCCATGCCTTGCATCACGCTTCTGGCGCACATGACTTCCGCTGCACTCTTTGCATCTTCTGGCAGGTGTGCCGTCCGCCTTAATCACAGCAGGGCGGCCACAATATACACACAACCCTAACGCACGGCGTTCCTCTTTAAGCTCCTTGCTTGCCATTGCTCTCAGCCTCGTAGATAGCATCTTCAAGTCTATTGCGCAAGCGCAGGTAAATTTCCAAGTTGTCGCGATGGTAGTCCAGCCCGCTGTTATACAGGCCTTGCGGAATCTCTCTTTTTGTATCTTTCAGCGCCAAAACCATACCGAGGTTCTCACCAATGCTCTTATCTAAGGCGATACGCAGAGCCATACGCTCCGGCTCGGTGATGATCTGGAGGTTAAGCGGCGACGATAATTTTAATTCTCTCATTTTCTCATCTCCAGTTATCCAGGATAATCATTATGCCGATGATTCCATAAAGTGCAATTTGCACCAGACGCAAAATGCTTTCATCCGCTTCCAGCCACCATTTAAACATTACGGCTGAAAGCAGTATAAGCACTGCTCCCATCACCATTTCGATTGCCCTTATGATTACCATTTCGCCTCACGCTCCTTGCGATACAACACGAACTTCGGGACAAAGCCAACAGCTTCGCGGCGGGCGCTGGCCTTTGCAGCTTCTTTTTCAGCCATGCGGCGGCGGATATCCGTATATTTCTCGGTAATCAGACGGTATGTAGGGCAAATGCGAAACTCTCCCTTAACTTTTACCAAGGCAGGCATGCCAAACTGCCAAGGGCTGAAATATTGCTTAGAATCAATCATGCAGCTCACTCCTTTATCAAATCATCATATCCCGGCAAAACCTTTATTTTCTGGCCATTTTTAAAGGCATTAACTTTATAAGGGTTTCGCCAGTCAATCTCAGCATAGTCCAGGAAGAAGGCACTGGCCTTGTCATAATAGGTTACGGCATATTCTTTCACCTTGAGGCATGGACACGGATGCGGGCGGCCGGTCAATATCGCCTTCATCATATCCGGAACACTTACCTGCTGAGTAAGATCCGGATATATGCCCCAGCCTTTATGCAGACGACATTCCGGAATATCAACCTTGACTATTACGTCATGCGTACCGGGCGCAGCCCAGTGTACCGCGTTATTTGCCGTACCGAAAAAACACAGTACTTTCTTGCCCTTCCAGGCATTCTTAGAGGGAATGTTGGCTACCGGATAAATCGTGATACCTGACAAGTACTTTGAAAGTTCCAGCCAGCTCATAGCTCTGTATAAAATCATTCCTCTTCCTCCACACTCTGCTTCATGGCAGCTTCCACCTCTTGGATGATTGCCATATCTTCGCGGCTCAGCTCATGATTTTTGAGCTTCATCACATAATCATGAACTATTTTGACGGTGTTTTCGATGCGGGTTTCCTTTTTGGTTATCTCCTTGAAGTTGTGCATCACAGTAAGGCATGTAGCTCTTAACATCATCGTAACGATATCAACCGTCATTTTCTCCAATGTTTTTCTGTTGGCAGCATCTAAAAGCTCTTTGTCGAGGTCGCTCATTTTGGCATCCTGCCTAAAGGCTTTCTTTGCAGCTGCTCTTCTCAAAGCTCTATTTACGCTCATGCTTTTCTCCTTACGGCAGCTGGTTGAGCTGCTCTTCTTCAAGACATTTATACTGAGGCGTTATACAGCGCTGGCTGTTCTCATAGCGCCATTCGCATTCCCCCGGAGCCGGGTTCGTGCGCAACGCATGGCATGAAAGGCCTAAACGATGAAACAGCTTGCGTCTTGGGCAATCTGCCACTACATCACCCTGAGGGCAGCTGTAGCAATGAAGGCTTGCTGCATCCACCAAGTCCAGAAAATCTTCCTGAGCTATTGTATATGTGCGGCCGTTGTCATCCTTGTCTACGCGTGCATCATCATAGCTGTAAACCTTTATTCCGATATTCTGCGAGCGTCTGGCTACTTTTTTCTTTTCAAGTTCATCCAGATCGGCTATTCTGGCATCAATAATCTTGCCGGCATAGCTCTTGATTGTTTTCATGTATTTGCGCCAGTCTTTATCAGTTGTAGCGGCATCATCCAGAATGCGTTCCATGATCTGGACCACAGAGCTCAACCACATCAGCTGATTGAGCTCCGCACTGGCCATGTATGGTGCGTGCTTCATGCTTTCACCTTCTCCAGCTCAGCGCCAATAATTTCATGCAGTGCTGCAAGCTCTTCCAGCGAAAGAGTAAGTCCTTTGGCAGGCTCTCCGTTGCGGGTCCAAGGACGCAGGTCATACTTTGCTGCGTGGCCGTCCCACTCAACCAAATTCAGCTGCTTAACGTAACCTTTGCCAATCTGCGGCAGCTCACCAATCTTGCGTACAATTTTATACTGAATAATCATTGCTTTTCCTCCAATACTTCAACCAGCTTCTTGAAATACCATTCGGCCTTCTTGACGTCCTCAACTCCGCCTTTTTTGTTATAGCGGTACAGGTATTTCACGATGTTTCCGATGCAGAAGGCTTCAAGGCCTTGTTTGTCCTCGGTCATAACATCAACGATGTCAATGCATTCCATCTTTCCGCCGGTGTAGTGTGCCGGATGATTAACAACGTCATTTTCTTCATAGTCCTCAATGGCAGCCTTCAGCATACTTGCCGCATCAGCCAGATATTTTTCGCTGCTTTCTTCTTCGCACTTTTCAGGCTCAGCAGCTTCAGCGAACACTTCAGCCGGTTCTTCTTCAACATCTGCAGGATCTACTTCTACCGGAATGGGTGTTTCAATACGCGTCACCTTCAGCTTATGGTCCTTCATCAGCTTCTTCTTAAGGTCATCGCAGCTCATACGCTTACACGCTACCGGGACTTCATCTTCAAAATAATCTTCGTCCCACAGTCTGGCAAATTCTTCCTTGCTCAGCTCCAGCGCATCGCAGAACTTATTCAGCTGCTTCTCGGTCAGCGCCTCGATACCTTCTTCATCAAGCGACTTCACTACACTGTAGCTCATGCCCAGCTCTTTCAGAAAATTACTTGTCTTCATCCCTGTCTTCTCTTCGATGAATCTTTTGAAATTGTCACGGAAAACCATAACTTCACATCTCCTTATATTTCTTTAAAATTAATATCCGGATAGCGGTACAGCAGCATCTTCTTTTTCAGCAGATACTCCTTTGTCTTATAGCCTTTTGTGTCTATAACAGCTGTCGACCCGTCAGCGTACGTCACCACAAAATCAGCAACATACTTTATAGCCCTGATGGTCTTGCCGGCACACTTGAATTTAGGCTGCAGCTCATAGGGGACCTGCAAGGAGAAGTCTTTGACCTCTCCCGCCATCCGGAGCATCTTCAGTTCGTAGTAGAAGTTGCCTTCCTTCTGGCTGTCAAACGTTATGCCGTCTATAACCACTTTCCGGTTATTGTACTTTGTCAAAACGGAATCTCCTCGTCGAACGGCATCTGCTGCCCGAAATCTTCCATGCTCTGAGGTGCGGTCTGCTCTTTACGCTCGATGAACTCGAAGCGGTCTGTAACAACCTCTGCAGCAGTACGCTTGTTGCCGTTTTTGTCCGTATACTGGCGGATTTGCAGACGTCCTTCCAGCAAAACGCGCTGGCCTTTATGCACGCTTTTGCCAAGCACTTCAGCGCTTTTGCCCCAAATCTGGCAGGCGATGAAATCCACTTCCCTCTTTCCGTTCTGTGTATATGGTCTGTCTACAGCCAATGTAAAGCTGGCGACCACTTTCCCGCTCTGGGTACTTCTGATGTCTGCATCTTTCGTAAGACGTCCCAGCAAAACAATATTGTTCATTCACTCACTCCTTAAATCTCCTGCATCCCTTTATGCGGTCACACTGTCTAAGCACAGCCTGCCGTCTAAGACGCTCCTTGCCTACCTCTATGGCATATAATTCACCTTGACGTTCCCTGATTTCGGCAGCCTTAAGCCTGTCCTGTTCAGCACGCCATGCAAGATAATGTTCGCAGTGCGCATGGCAGTTTGCTCGCCGCTCCTGGCACCCTCTGCATCTCATTTACGCACCTCGATTCTGGCCAGTACATCGCTCATGCTTGTCAGCCCCTTCGGCTTCGGAGCCGATGGCTGCAGCAGCCCGGTTTTGTTCCTGCCCAAAATATACTCGTTGTGGCCGTGCTCTTTGGTTCTCCGGCACACATCCTCATACATCCGGCGGACCTGAGCCCGCACTGTGGGCATGTCCTCAGCCAAGGTCATCTGCAGATCATGCCAGCCGAAGCTCCTCACAGCAAGCTCGATTTCTATCCTGCTGAATACCGGAGTATGTCCCCAAGGAGTCGACTGCATGGCACGTTCAATCTCATTCCATGCTTCATCCCATTCGCGTACTCTGGTACTGTCATCCGCCGTGCCCATAAGGCTTTTGCTGGCATCTACGACCTCTGCGATTGACGGCAGAAATTTGCTCTCCAGCAGCAGCTTCTTCACTGCCTTGCTGAGGATTTCGTTCGGGATATCTCCCAGAACCTTGGTATAAATGGCCTGCCGGTGTGCATCGTTCGCCTGTCCGAAGGCTCCGAACAGCATACCTACAATCTGTCCGCGTCTTTCTTCGTCACAAGTCAATAATTTCACCGCTTTCTAAAAGCTGCAGTGCTTCTGCTGTAGTCTCTACAACATCGTTGCCGCGCCCCTTATGCTTTTGCGGCGCCCGGAAGGTCTTGCCCTCCTTGATGTTGACTGCGACCTTTTCAACATACCTGAAGCCCTTGGCGTTATTCCTGCCGCCGATTTCGGCAGCCTTACAGAATATGTCCAGACCAACTTCGTCAACTAACGATTGAACCAGCTCTGCCAGCATAGGTGTTGCAATCGTGCCCATGTTCTTTTCGTAGCACTCCACCGCTTGCGTGTAGACGGCCCGTCCGTTCTCCCTCCGCTCACTGTGTTCCTGGTTAACCTTGCCGGGCAAACTGGGTTGCTCGCGCGCGTTCTCCCCATCATCCTCTTGAATAGGGGTTTGAATAGGGGTTTGAATAGGTATTGTTGTTTCATTTTGAAACACCCCTGTTTCATTTTGAAACACCCCTGTTTCATTTTGAAACAGCCTGTTGCATTTTGAAACACCCCCTGTTTCATTTTGAAACAGGTCTAAAAATTCATCCGTCAGCGTATACCATGTAGTTTTATCCCAACGCATTTTGTTGAATGCGTCAGTTTTTATGGCTCCGGCTTCTTCTAATTTTTTCAAGGCTCTATGAACCTTAGAGAAAGACAGATACGGATGAGCTTCTGCAATCTTGCGAACGCTGCCATACACCCAATACCGTCCGTCGTGGTATTTGTCTTTCTCCTTCTTCTTCTGGCTGTTGTTAATCCAAAAAAAGAAGTAATCAAGCAGCAGCGCTTCTACTATCCCGTAGCGTTCAGCAAATTCCACGCTGAAGCTGTGTTTTTTCATAAGCACCGCCTCCAGGATGGTAAGCGTGCCAGCAATCTTACATATTTCATCAAGGCTTTGCGTCTTCTCATTTTGCACCCCATTCCTTAAGCATCAGGTCTTTGTCTGCCTCTGAAAGTGTTTCTATGCCCAGCTCGGCAGCTTCACTGAGCACGCCTTCCAACAGCACGCTGAATTCCTTGCTGTTGTAGGTATGGCTGCCGAAATAGCATTGCAGCTGCACAGCCTTCTGACCGTTGATTGTGATTTCGCCCAGTTCCCTGACTGTCCGCCACTCCTGCTTCACCCGCTCTACAGCAGCAGGCTTTACACAGACGTGGGTATATACGCCGTAGCGTTCCAGCATCATCAGGTATACGCTGTCTTTATCGGTTTTCAGCACGGCAGCCATCCTGCCCAGCAGCTCCCAAAGATAAGCGTTAGCGATAAGGCTGCGTCTTTTACGCTTTATCTTGATTTCAACTTCCAGTATCTTTCCGCTATTCGCTGCCTACTGAAGCTCCCCGGCCAGTGCGATCAGCGCCGCCGGTATCGGTATCTGCAGACAGCCGGCAAAGAAGTTTATAATCTTGGTTTCAAATTTCATCTGTCATTTCTGATGTAGTTTTTCCCTACGTTCATCATCCAATGGTCCCGCGAGTGCGTTTCCTCATAAATTGACTGCGCTATGCGCTTCAGATCATTAAGTATGTTAACGCCACCGGAGGAATGCACCGCATTAGGTCCCATTGTGTGGCAGTCATTGCAAAGCGGTACTACAAGCCCCAGCCTGTCCGATGCTTTGCGTTTGGCTCCGGGAAGCATGTGATGAACGCACTCCGCAGGCCTGCCACACAGATAGCAGTGCTCAAAATCATCAGTTATTATCGACTTAACCTTGCGCATCGGTACTCCCCAGAAGCTCCTTGATAGCCGGATGAGCAAGCCTGTACTGCTCCAGCCCAGCCATTTTTGCAAGCAGCTCAGGTTCCACGTCCTGAATCTTCTTGTACACGCCACCTTTGAGGACCACGCTGACAGTACCGTCAGAAGCGATATGAACAAAGCGGTCACCCTGCTGACGCTGCTGCTCCGGCTGGGGTGCTTCCGGACGACAGGCTGCATTGCCGTCATCGTCTTCCTGCGACAGTCCAAGGATTGCCGCCAGCGAATAGCGTCTTGCATAGGTAATGGCACTGCCTACCCCTTGAATATCAGCCTTAGCCACCGGGTAGTTTGCCGAGTTGCTGATATACTGACCGCTGCTGTGCATCAGCAGTGTAGTAACAGTAATAGTTTTATCCGGCACGCCCATGCCGTCATACAGCTGGCTGATGCTCAGGCCGTACTTGCTGAGCGGTTCACGCACCGCATTAAGGATTTCCGCAAGGTCTGCGTATTTGCTTTTAAAGAACGGGTTATCGGAAGTCTTGCCCGCATTCTTCATCTCGCCCTGCGCTTTGGCCAGCGCCGTGGCCAGCTCGTTGATGTTTTCACTCATTTGCATATTTTGCCCTCTCTTTCTGCCTGCTTCAGCAGGTTATAAACTGTAACCGCTGCATTCGCATTAAAAACACAGCAGGATTTGTAGCCTAACGGGTATACACTGCTGACATAGTAGCTGTCTGCATCCGGACGGTAATAACCGAAATTTTGGCGGCGGCAGCTGCCATCATATTTGCAGTTACTGCATGAGCGGTACTGATTGAGGAAGGTTTCCCGCGTTACCGGTTTTTCATTGGCTGCTTTCTTGCGCGTCAGGCCGTCTGCCAGCGCTTTTACTTCTTCTGGTGTAAGCATTGTCTTTCTCCTATCATCCGTGTTATAATAGGGTTGAAGTTGGAACGGAAAACCATAACTTCACCCTTACCGCTGATGGCGCTAGCATCAGCGGTTTTTTTCTTTGTCTGCGTTCATCTGCGCACCTCAATGGGAATCAGCACGATGTCCCCCGGCTGAAGGTCACCCTTCAAATTGCTAATTTTCTTTGTATAAAAGATGACCTCGCGAATATCTCTGCGGTCTCCTTCGCGCTGCATGGTGTCACCCACCAAGTGCCAAAGGGTATCCCCTTCGCCGGCCGTAGCCTTGACAACATAATTATCAACCGGGTGTGTTGCATCCCATGCAGCCCAAACGCAGCAGGCTGCGAGCATTGCGATTAAGATTTTTTTCATGCTAATCACTCTCCCGAACACATTTCGTGCAAATAATCGTCAATTGCAAATGCCGGAACAAAGCGGCGGCTGTTACGGACTACATACTTCAGACGGCCCGCGTCCATCTCTTCTCTGACGAATGCTGCGGAACAGCAAAGCAGGTATGCAGCTTCGCCAGTTGGGTAAAGCATTCTGCGCGGAATCTCTCTGCGCTCTTTCGGAGCAGCTTTTTTAATCGTTCTTGCCATGATTGAACCCTCTTTTCTTGGTATTCTTCGTGTTATACAGTTAGTAGATTTTATACCAGACATCATTGTTGAAACTCCCCAGTCTCGTTATGCTGCGCTGGTCTACGCTCGGCTACATCTTTACCAACGAACCACGGTTGCCCGCCTTTGTCGATAATACGGGCACTGCCAAATGCAGCAGATGTAAAAGTTTGTAATTCGTTCATTTTGCATCTCCTTAGGTGTTTTATACCTCTGGCTTTTCCACGACCGTCAAGGCCACAACCGTCAAGATTCTGTAATCTCCATGACGATAGCAAGCCCAGAAAGCACTACGCGCAGCAGATTCACTATTCTCAGTGAAAGTATCAATGTTAACTTTGCCTGTATTAAGGCTTTGAAAAACTACAACCCAATCTTTTACCATGATAGCCTCCGTTTCCTTTTGCACCTCCTTAGGTGTTTTATACCTCAAACGTCGCCCGTTTTGTAGACTATTTGTCTACTTCACAGGCAAAAAAAATTGCTTCCTTTTCGCTTAATTTAGAAATTCTAAGCAAATCGCACATTTTAGAGATTTCACCAGCGTTGAACGGGACTTCATTGTTAATTTTTCTTTTTAATGTTTGATATGTAACTTTAAGTTCCGCTGCAATTCTGGCTTTTTTCAATCCACTATCTGCAATAGCTTTTTCTAATTTGACTGTATCTGTCACGTTATCGCCTCCCTTTTTGTAGACATTTTGTCTACACCACTATTATATTTCTTTGTTTCCTATTTGTCAACAAAATTTTAGTGATTTTGTTGCATTTTTTTCTACACGATGTTACAATAAATTTAAACAAAAAGGAGAGTGAACACAATGACCACTATAGGAGACCGTATAAAAGCACGTAGATTAGAATTAGATATGTCGCAAGATGAATTAGCAAGATTAGTTGGATATAAATCTCGTTCATCTATCAATAAAATTGAAAGTGACGGCAGATTATTGCCTCAAAGAAAAATCATGGAAATTGCAACTGCACTGAATACAACACCAGCATATATTATGGGGTGGGAAGAATCCAATCAAGCAGAAGCTCCCTCCGTCCCCCTCACCCCCCGCGACGAACGCCAAATCGCCGCCGACCTCGAAAAAATGCTTGCCGACCTCGACAGCAAAAACGCAATGGCTGCCATGGGCGGTACCGTTGAAGATGATGAAGACAGAGAACTCCTGAAAGCAAGCCTGCAGGCTACCATGCGTCTGGCAAAAAAAATCGCCAAAGAAAAATACACTCCTAAAAAATATCGCCACGAAGAGGAATAATATCATGGATATCAAGGCTGCTGTGAAGCAGCTTACACATAAGCACAAAACAAATAACCCCTATGAGCTGGCGCAGCTGCTGAACATCATCGTCATGTACGCAGAGCTTGGCAGCACATGGGGCTACTACACTACATATAAGCGTTCCAAGTTTATCATCATTAACCAGAACATATCCGAAGAATTGCAATCATACACCTGCGCCCATGAGCTTGGCCACAGTGTTTTACATAAAGGCGTGTCGACGCCATTCCTCAAAGCCCACACCCTTTTCAGCATAGAGAAAATAGAACGGCAGGCCAACACCTTCGCCGTGGAACTGCTCCTGCCGGATGAGCTGCTGCAGCAGTACCCGGAAACTTCCATTCACCGCCTTGCTGACATGGTAGGCGTGCCGATGGGGCTGGAAGTGCTGAAGAAGTAAAATAGAACTTGGCAAAAACAGCCATTTTTACCAAAGACGTTAGGCATAAAAAAATACCGCCATTTTAAGGCGGTACCAGGAGGTTAATCATATGAATTTGACAACTAGCGAAATCCAAGATTTTTTAGATGAACCCAAAGAGTTTTTAGACGAGCGTCTTGCTATGCCAATCAATAATGAAATGGCGTCTTTCCGCGCCAGAGGTATAAACACCCAGTCTGATTATCTGATAGACATAAACCGGAAGCGCTGCATTATTACAAGAATAACTTTTCAGAACCGTGTAGAAACATCAGTTGTTTTGCTTCGTCTCGATATAGATACGAAACCTCATCGTAATCCTGACGGAGAAATGGTCGGTGGAACGCATTTACATATATATCAAGAAAACTATGAAACAGCATGGGCTTATGAGCTGGAAGACACAAGGATACAAGAATTCCTGCCGGACTTCAATCCCGAACCCATCTTACAAGCAATACAGCAAGATATTAACGGCACTAACAAAGTACCCATGTTTGACGAATTCAGCAATATGTGTAGATTTATAGAGCACCCTGCTATCTACTCTAATATGTTTTAACCCAAGTTTTCCAGATAATCATTCCTATCAGACCACTTAATTGGACATGCAGCATAGTTGTCAATGCTTTCCAATAAGGTTTCACTGACATTCTTATTATCATTGATAATAATTATAAATTTAGATGTATCTGCAGCAAAGTTTCTTGCGGCGCTGACATCTTGCCAAGCAAACAACAGGCGTTCTATATTAGAGCGGTTCGGGACATTAAGCAAACGTATCAGTCTTTCCGGATTCTTTTTATTCCGCTGCAGCAAGAAATCAAAAGAATGATTCAATCCTGATTTCCCTACGATGTTTATATCTTTAGAATAGAATATATCATTCTCATCAAAGAACTTACAAACATCATCATAAAAAAGACTTTTTACAGTGCGATTAGCAAGGTAAAACATATCGTTTACATCTAACAATCCCTGCATCAAGATATGCTGAGCAACAGGCAACTTTGACTTATCACATTTAATAAACAGTGCCTTCTCGCGTTCATCATACTGTATGCCTAAGCGACAAAGAATCTGATTAAATATCATTTTTCGACGATTAGTTGTTAAATCAACACCCGAAAGTATCAGTTCAGTTACTGTATATCCTAAATCAGTAACAATATACGTAGAATCCGTTTCTTTTTTAAAATAAATCTGCGTATAATCGTTGTTTCTGTCTAAGAAAGGCGTAGTTACTTCTATCAAACCATTTTCAAGCTTGGTCTGCGTCATATTCTCTTTTAGCCAAGCTAAATAGTTATCAACATGGTTTTCCATAACAACACCCCCTTTCCTTATTACACAGCACTATGCTTAAGCATATTTTATACTTTATCTTTGAAAAGGGCAACAAAAAAATAGATGCATAAGCAAAAAAGCGCCCGGTGTTACCAGCACCGAGCGCAGTGCGGAGCGTGTTACCAGCACGCAGCCGCTTTGTAATCCCTCAATTCATGGCAAGAACAAGAGCTGATTACCTTTTTATTATATCAGAATTTAATCAGCTCTGCATAAGTAAAATTAGTAAAGGAGCTGATTTTTATGGCTATCATTACCAAAAAAGGCAGGCCAAAGCCCTACAGCTACAGCATCTGCACCGATGAAATACTGCCTACAGGCAAGCACAAATACATTTATGGTCCATACTTTGCCACCAAAAAAGAAGCTAAGGAAGCTGAGGCCATAGCAATATCTCAATTATCACAGGGCACTTATATAGAGCCGTCAAAAGTCACTGTCAATGAACTGCTTGATGCTTTCATTGCATCTAAATCAGATCTGAGTCCCGGTTCCCTCTACCCCATGCGCAGTTTTGCTAAAAGGATTGGACGGCAGCCTTTAGGAAGTATCCAGCTTAATAAGGTTACACTTATACATGTAGAAAAATATAGAGCCTTCCTTTTAAGCGAATCCGGTCTTTCTGCCCAAACAATCAGAGAAGACCTGAGCTTTTTAAAATCTGCCTTCGAATGGGCTGTATCTGCAGATTTGATTTACAGAAACCCGGCACGCAAAATCAAACTTCCACCAAAGCAGCCTCCCAAGGGAATGCATGTACCTATCGAAATACTGCTGCAGATTCTGCGCATTATCAAAGCATTTGATTACAGTAATCTTTATATGCCGTTTCTGCTTGGCGGTATGTGCGGCATGCGTATAAGCGAAACCCTGGCAGTTCGTGCTAATGTCCTTGATTTCAGGGAAGTATCCGTAACCAATAACCTTCTGCGCCACAATGGCGTAATGCAGTTTTCCAAGACCAAAACGCGTACCAGTATAAGGGAAATCCCCATGCTTAACTTTGTACGTCACGAAATAAACGAATACCAAAGCTACATTGCCCAAGCCGAGAAAGAAGCCATAAACAGGTACAACCTGTTATTAAGCACTCCCGGATGTATTGCGGTAGATGATGCTCCCTGGCGTAACAACCTAGGTTTGCTAATAGTCTTTCCGGACAATGGTCGCCCAATGTGCCGCGATCATGTTGAACGGCGTTGGCGCAGATTGAAAAAACAGTGTCCGGAATGGTTGAAGCTGCTTGAAAAATATCCTCTGCTGGCCAAGATGCGGCACCATGATTTTCGGCATAGCTTTGGCAGCAATCTTAGGGACCGCGGCGTAGACATTGTTGATATCTGTGAAATTCTTGGTCACAGTGATGTTTCTTTCACAGCAAGAACCTACGCGCTGCCTTTAGAAAATACTCATCAAAAAGCTATGGATAAATACGAAAACGCCATCAAAGGACTGCTGCCATAAAAAATAAAGCCTGCTATTTCATTAAGTTGAAAAGCAGGCTTTTTCTAATACGTTCTAAAGTGTTCTAAATAGGCAGTTGGAGCAAATATTGGACAAATATTGGACAAAGCAGTATTTTTCTCATTTTCCTTTCGTCCTTTAAAGCTTCAGCATACAAAAAGAACCGCATTCTTATGCGGTTCCTAAGTTTTAAATTTGGTCGGGGCGGCGAGATTCGAACTCACGGCCTCTTGTACCCGAAACAAGCGCGCTACCAAACTGCGCCACGCCCCGACATTTGTTGTTGCTGTTCATCAGCAACGAATATGATTATAAAGCATCTTTAAGCTTTTGTCAACACTTTTTTTGAAAACTTTTATCCTTGGGTCACAACGCGGATGCTGGTAACCTCAAAAGCCTCAGCAATAGCCGGTAAAATTTCTCTTTCAATGTTGGTACGGTGCAGTTCGCTTTCAGCAACAAGCATGATACGGGTATCAGCATAGTTGATGTTATGCACCTTGCTTACCAGGCGCTTGAAGGTTTCCTCACCGATAATTTTCTTCAGCTTTTGCAGACGTGCAAACACCTCCGGTTTTTCCTTCTGCATACGTTCTTCCAAGGGAGAGAACGGTACAGTCACAACTCTGGCATCACGGGCCAGGACATAATTTTCCTCGCCTTCGCCAGGTACTACTAAATCGTCACGCATAATTCTTCCTCCATCTCTATATCTAACTAAATGAACCTGCATAACGCAGAATTTATTCCCTTTTATTATATGTCACAAGCACTTTTTCGTCAAGCAGCAGGATTTTTAGCATTTAACGAGAATACTATAAAAAATACTTTTAACGAGGGGTGTTCATATATGTCTATGAAAGAAGATTTTAAAAAATTTGCTATGCGAGGTAATGTTATGGATATGGCCGTCGGCGTTATCATCGGCGGTGCTTTCGGCAAAATCGTCAGCTCGCTGGTAAATGATGTCGTTATGCCTCCATTAGGTATGGCGCTTGACAAGATGGATTTTTCCAATCTGTTTATCAGCCTCAACGGCAAGGAATATGCTACACTGGAAGCAGCAAAAAAGGCCGGAGCTCCTGTACTTGCCTATGGCAGCTTCATTAATTCCGTACTGGATTTTCTGATTCTCGCTTTTGTCATCTTTATGATGATTCGTCAGATCAACAAGCTCACTCCGGAACCGGAGCCTGCACCGGAGCCACGTCTGTGCCCTTACTGCAAATCCGAGATTGCCGATGACGCAACCCGTTGCCCGCACTGCACATCTCATTTGGAATAACAGTTTACACTTTCGGCTGATATTCGGGATTTTTTCCTGCATATCAGCCATTTTCACTTTTATAAAGTCTTTTTCATTTGCTAAAAACAAGCTTATATTGTATAATGTAGATTATATATATCGCCTAGGCTGTTTTTCACAGCTTAAATTTTAAGGAGGTTATCTGATGTCTGTTTATGACGTGCTTATGGAACGTGGCTTTATTAAGCAAATGTCCCATGAAGACGAGATTAAAGAATTGTTAGAGAAGGAAAAAATTACCTTTTATATCGGCTTTGACCCCACCGCGGACAGTCTGCATGTAGGCCATTTCATCGCCCTGATGATGATGAGCCATATGCAACGCGCAGGCCATCGTCCTATCGTACTTTTGGGCGGCGGCACCGGCATGGTAGGCGACCCGAGCGGCAAGGACGAAATGCGTAAAATGCTCACTCCGGAATTCATCGCTCACAACATTGCCTGCTTCAAAAAGCAAATGAGCCGTTTCATTGATTTCGGTGAAGACAAGGCTATTATTGTCAACAATGCTGACTGGCTGTTAGACTTGAACTATGTTCAGCTGCTGCGCGAGGTTGGCGTACACTTTACCGTTAACCGTATGCTGGCTGCGGAATGCTTCAAAAAGCGTTGGGAAAAAGGCCTGACCTTCTTTGAATTCAACTATATGATTATGCAGGGCTACGACTTCTGGAAGCTGCACCATGACCATAACTGCATTATGGAGCTGGGTGGCGACGACCAATGGTCCAACATGCTTGCCGGCGTAGAATTAATCCGCCGCAAGGATCAAAAGCCTGCATACTGCATGACCTGCAAGCTCCTGACCACCAGCGATGGCCGCAAAATGGGCAAAACCGAAAAGGGTGCTCTGTGGCTTGACCCGGAAAAAACTTCTCCGTATGATTTCTATCAATACTGGCGTAATGTTGCCGACAGCGACGTAGAAAACTGCCTGTCCCTGCTGACATTCCTGCCGATGGATGAAGTTCGTCGTCTGAGCGCACTGAAGGATGCAGCTATTAACGAAGCTAAAAAAGTTCTGGCCTATGAGGTTACCAAGCTTGTTCATGGCGAAGAAGCAGCGCGTCAGGCGCAGGAAGCTACCGAAGCACTCTTCGGCGGCAATGCCAAAGACATGAGCAACGTACCGGCAATCGAAATTACCTCGGAAGATATGACTGCCAAGATTATCGATGTACTGACTGCCGCTAAAGTTTTCAGCAGCAAACGCGAAGCTCGTCAGTTAATCGCCCAAGGCGGCCTGACTGTAGCAGACACTGTCCTGCAGGATGCAGAAGCATGCCTGAGTGCAGACATGTTTGATGCAGATAAGAGCCTGTTAATCCGTAAGGGTAAAAAGAAATATTTCCGTCTGCTGGTAAAATAAGCCTTTTAAAGCCATCTATGCTCCTGACGGACTAGGTGGCTTTTTCTATGATTTCAAAATACAGACTACTCTTTTAATTAAGGTAGTAAAAAAGGAGCACTTAATGCAAAACGATAAGATAAACCTTTCATTAATCATTCCCATCGGCCTGATGTTATTTTCCTTTTTCTTCGGTGCCGGCAACTTAATTTTCCCGCCTGTTTTAGGACAGATGGCAGGTGAAAACATTTCCTGGGGCATGCTCGGCTTCTGCCTGAGCGGCGTTGGCTTCCCGCTTTTGGGCGTACTTACTATGGCTATGAAGCAAAGCGATAACCCGGACTCCATTGCTATGCCTATGCATCCCCTGTATGCCCGCGCCGTTACCATTCTCTGCGCGTTGGCTATCGGCCCGCTGTTCGCTATTCCGCGTACCGCTGCCGTTTCCTTTGACACCGGTATTCACAGCCTGCTGCCTGCTTCCTGCGAAGCTATCGGCCTGCCGGTATACACCGTGTTCTTTTTCGTCCTGACCTATTTCTTTTCCATTAATCCGTCAAAGATCATCGGTCATATCGGTAAATTTTTGTCCCCCATGCTTTTGATTTGTCTGGCAGTTCTCGTGGTCTGCGTTTTCGTAAATCCTACCGGCAGCCTGAAAATGCCTAATCCGGACTTCGCTGCATCTCCGTTCTTCCGTGGCTTCCAGGAAGGCTATAATACCATGGACCTTCTGGCAGCAATTCTGTTCGGTTCTATTACTATCAAGGCTATTGAAGCTCAAGGCATTACCGATAAAAAGGTTCTGACCAAGCTCTGCTCTTATGCCGGCCTGATTGCAGCCTTCTTCCTTGCTATCATCTATGCAGCACTGGCTTACACCGGCGCACTGAGCATCAATGTTTTCGGTGTTATCCCCAATGGTGCAACTCTGCTCAGCAAAATCTGTACCTATTACATGGGCTTCGGCGGTCAGGTTGTCTTGGCTTTGATTATTTTCTTTGCCTGCCTCACCACCAGCATCGGCCTGACAACCGCTATCTCCGGTTATTTTGCCGAACTTAGCAATAACCGTATGCAATACGAGCGACTGGTATTCTTCGTCTCTGCTTTCAGCCTGGTAGTAGCTAACTTCGGTCTGGAAAACATCATCAAGTTCTCCATTCCTGTTATCTGCATGCTCTATCCGATTATTATCGCTCTGGTAATTCTCAACATCGGTCGTGCAATTATCCATGATGATCAGCTGACCTTCCGCATCTGCCTGATACTGACAACTATTTTCGCTGTTTTCGACGGTCTGCGCGTTGCCAACATCCGCTTCATGGCATTGGATAACTTTCTGGCGCAGAACCTGCCACTGTTTGACATCGGCTTCGGCTGGGTTGTTCCCTGCTTCGGCGGTATTGCTGTAGGCCTGCTGCTGAAGGCTGTAAGAAAAGCTAACTAATAAATTTATTCATAATCAATTAGAGAGTAAGGTGTAATTTATGTCTATCGAACAACAATGCAGCAATGCATCTTCCTGCGGACGCAGCAGCTGTGAAGGCTGTCCCTCCGCAGCAGCTGCTGAAAAAACACAGGCAACTGATTTCCGTGCGCAGCTCAATCCGATGAGCAGCGTCAAAAAGGTTATCGCCGTAGTCAGCGGCAAGGGCGGTGTAGGCAAGTCCCTCATCACCGGTCTTTTAGCAAGCAGTATGCAGCGCCGCGGTAAGCGCTGTGCTGTTTTAGATGCTGATATCACCGGTCCGTCCATGGGACATAACCTGGGCGTAAACGGCAAGGCCAAAGCCAACGAAATCGGTATTCTGCCTCTGACTGCTCCCTGCGGTCTGGAGGTGCTTTCTGCCAATATGTTTTTGAAGAATGATTCTGACCCTGTTGTTTGGCGTGGGCCTCTGCTCGCCGGTATGGTAAAGCAATTTTGGAGCGATGCCATCTGGACAAATATAGACTTTATGTTTGTTGATATGCCGCCGGGAACCGGTGACGTACCGCTGACCGTCTTCCAATCCCTGCCTGTTGACGGCATTATCATCGTAACTTCTCCGCAGGAGCTTGTTTCCATGATTGTTGCCAAGGCAGTAAAAATGGCACGCATGATGAACATTCCGATTCTCGGTCTGATTGAAAACTACGCTTACTTCCATTGCCCCGATAACGGCAAGGATTACGAAATTTTCGGCCCCAGCCATCTGGCAGAAACTGCCGATGCCTACGGTCTGAAGGTGCTCGCCCGCTTGCCGATTAACCCGTCCCTGGCAGCGGCCTGCGATGCAGGCAAGCTGGCGGACTGCCATGTAGCAGAGCTGGACGATTGCTGTGATTTTTTAGCTGATAATTTTCAGTAAGCATTTTTAAAGGGAGGCTTTTGTCATGTCTATAGAAAAGGTTCGTACATACTTGAAACAATTTAATGCAGATAATCGTATCATAGAGTTTGCAACCTCCAGCGCTACCGTAGAGCTGGCAGCACAGGCAGCAGGCTGTGAGCCTGCGCGCATTGCCAAAACCCTTTCCTTTAAGCTGCATGATGACAGCGTTATCCTCATCGTCACAGCAGGCGATGCTAAGGTAGATAACGCCAAGTACAAGCATTTCTTCTGCTGCAAGGCCAAGATGCTGACTGCTGACGAAGTAGAGCCTGATATCGGCCACGCTATCGGCGGCGTCTGCCCCTTCGGCATCAATGACGGCGTTAAGGTTTATCTTGACGTTTCCCTCAAACGCTTTGTAACCTTCTTCCCTGCCTGCGGCAGCCACAACAGCGCTATTGAGCTTACTCCGGACGAGCTGGAGCAGTACAGCGCCAACTGTCAGGGCTGGGTAGATTTGTGCAAGGGCTGGCAGGAATAAGCATCGATAACAACATCAAATTCAATTTTTAATACGCAGCAGATTCAGCGTCTGCTGTGTTTTTTTACGCATAAAAAGACCTCCCTTAAGCAGCTTTTACTGCTGACTGCAGGAGGTCATTTTTCATATGCTTGTAAATTTTTCACAAGCTATTTTTTCATTTTGCAAATCATCTGCGTCATAGTACCCATCGGGCAGAAGGTACACCAGGTTCTTGGCTTGAACAGCGCCATTACAACTAAGCCAAGCAGCATAGAAGTGAGCATTACGCTGTAAAAGCCAAAGGCATATTGCGCAACCCATGCCGAAGAGCTGCCTGCGGTATAGGCCCACGCCCAAGGAAGCTTAAACATCCAGAGCAGTGTCACTACCTCGCGCAAAGACTGCGCCTGCGCAGCTACAAGATAAGTCTGCCACAGCATATTGCCGAACATGGCCATAAAGAAGCATAAAAAGCCGAAGCGGAACCATTTGGCGACCAAAAACTCCTGCGTAGCGCGGTTACGCGACCACTTCCACTCGCCGCCCAGCTTTGCCAAAAGCAGTCCGCGTCCGCAGTAACGGTTGCAGAACAGCTTATTGCCGCCAAACAGTGCCAACAAAACAGGCACCATAAAATCAATCATTCCCAGCCAGGCAAAAAGGATATTGAAAAAGCCCAGGACAAAATAAATTATCGGCCATAGCCAAAGATAATCATACCAATGCTGTACTTTCTTAGCCATCTGTTGCCACCCTGATGCTGCCTGCAGGACAGGTTTTGGCACAGATACCGCAGCCAACGCAGCGCTCCCTGTCCACTCTTGCAAAGCACCCCTTGTATATACTGATTGCCTGACGCTGGCACACCTGCGTGCAGGCACCGCAGGAAACGCATCTGTCCTCGTTTACCAATGCAAATCTTTTCATAATGCCACACGTCCTTTAACGCAAATACTTCAAAGCACTCTGAGCCGCAATAGCACCGTCATTAGTCGCCGTTACAACCTGACGCAGCACCTTGTCGCACACGTCACCGGCGCCATACACACCGGGAACAGCAGTCGACATATCGCTTTTCACAACAAGATAGCCCTTGTCATTAGTGATGCCCAAATCACGGCAGAAATCTGTTACAGGGTCCGCACCGATATAGGGGAAGACGCCTTTTGCGAGCATCGTTTCCGATGCTCCCGTCTGTTTATTAAGCACCTTGAGTCCCGCAACGCGATTATTTTCGATAATAACCTCCTGCGGTACACGCCATGTCAGCACTTCAATCTTCGGATTAGCGGTCACCTTATCCTGCGTAATCTGCTCAGCGCTAATAACATCACGACGCGCCAGAATCGTAACCTTCGACGCAAATTCCGCAAGATACAGTGATTCCTCAAAAGCAGCATTGCCTGCGCCCACAATAATTACATGCTTATTGCGGTAGAACGCCGCATCGCAGACAGCACAGAAACTGATGCCGCGGCCGATCATCTCCTGCTCGCCCGGAATGTTCAGCAAGCGCTCCACAGTACCGGTAGCGATAATCACAGCAGGTGCCGTAAACTCCGCACCGCTTTCGCAGCGCACGCGGCGCTCCGCTCCTTCTGCCTCCAGCGCAGCAACCTTCTCATAAAGATAGGTCGTGCCTAAAGCCATCGCCTGCTCGTAAATATCGTAGGCCAGCTGTGAGCCGTTGACGTTCTTGATACCGGGCCAGTTTTCAATCTCAAAGGTTTTTATCAGCTTGCCTCCGGGAGCAAAGGATTCCAGCACCAAAGTTTTCAAACCTGCGCGGCGCGCATAAACAGCTGCCGTCAGGCCGGCAGCACCGCCGCCGATAATAATCAGATCATAGCTTCTATCGGGAGCCTGCTCCACCGGCGGTTCGTTGCCCAACAGCTTTTCCAGTCTTGCCTGCAGGCGTTCCTTCGGCAGAAAGCCTGCGTAACGCGAAGCAACCTCGCCGTTCTTGATAAAGAACAGACCGGGAATAATGGTTATATCCATTTCCTCCGTCAGCTCCGGCTCCTTATCTATATCAATCTTCACGATATCTATGCGCTCACCCATCTCCTTAGCAATATCCTCCAGCACGTAACTGAGCATCTTGCAGGGACCGCACCAGGTCGCATAAAAATCTGCCAGAAACGTTTTCTTTTCGGCCAGCATCTGCTTAAATTCTGCAGCTGTCGGGTTTACAATAATCGCCATTTACATCAGGCCTCCTTTGTAATAATGTATTCGTAGTTTATCTTATATCAGTGATGTCCGCCGCAGCCATGCTCGCCACAGGTGTGACCTTCGCCGTGTTCGCCGTGGTGATTGCATTTAACAGCGGGGTTGTAGTCCAAATTGCCTGCCAGCAAAGCCTCTACCGCTGCATCCGCGCTGCCGCTTACGCCGCCGTACAGCTTAATGCCTGCAGCAGCCAAAGCCATCTGTGCACCGCCGCCGATACCGCCGCAAATCAGAACGTCTGCCTTCAGCGCGGTCAATACGCCTGCCAAAGCACCATGACCTTGGCCGTTGGTATTCACAACCTCGGACGCAACAACTTTGCCGTCCTGCACATCATAAACCTTAAACTCCTCAGTATGTCCGAAATGTTGAAAAATCTCGCCGTTTTCATAGGTTACTGCAATTCTCATAATATCTTCTCCCTTTTCCTTGTATTTTTCATATAATTTTTGCTTAAAGCAATCAACACAGCCGCAGCCTGTACTGCTGCCGTTACAGAGCTGGAAATCTCCGCCTTCGATACGCAGCGACCGTCCTTCCACAACAAAATCCGCCAGCTTCTTGCGCGCCGTTTCGTAAATGCGCTGCACTGTCGTCCGCGCAATCTGCATAAAGGCCGCGCACTGCTCCTGACTCATACCGCGCCTGTCAATCAGGCGTATCGCTTCGTATTCGTCAACGGTAAGAAGAATAGGCTCCTGATCTGCATTATTGTTTTGCGGTAAAAACTCCAGCGTTTGCGGGTAATGGCAAACCTTTCTGCATTTTACTTTCCTAGGCATCTGATTTCCTCCTCTCTAAGTCCATTATATAAGCGAAACGGGCATATGTCAATTATATTTTTAACATATGCCCATTTAAATTTTATAACAGCAAATATTCTACTCTTCTTCAAGATAAAATTCCCACACACAGCCGTCAGGACTTTCCGTACAATCAGGGAAGCAGCTCAGGCAACGGCATTTGATGCGCGCGTCAATCGTAGCAGCAAAACCGCTGTATTCGTAAATGCCGACCGATTTGCACGGATGATACGGCATACCCTTGCGGCTGCGCGCCGTCTGCACACGGCAGTCGCGGTTGCGGTAAACAAGCCTGTTGCCTTCACGAATGCATTCATGCTCGTTCAAATTGCCGTAAAAGCGATAGTGCAGCGCCTGCTCCAGGCCCTCAAGTCCAGGATTCTCCGGCAGCTGCAAAAACTCCTTGATGCGCTTGGCTTCAATCACAGTAAATCGCTTCCACGCTTCCTCATCATGGTACATGGCCTCCGCCATACCGAATTTGCGTTCAATCGACTGAAACCAGACACCATCATGCGCCAGCCAGTTTTTCGCGTAGAGCTCAATCAGCTCCAAAAGTTGTTCTTTGCTTAATTCCGCAAGATATTTATTGTACATGATGAATAACCTCCTTTGTGGGGGAAATTATTTCCATTCAATATGTAATCTATTGAACCTACTGCTTATTAAGTGTTTTCACCATTACTACAATGGAAATTATTAAAAACGCTATTACTACTATCGAAATCAATTCTTGCATTTTCACGAAATCAGCGATACATTTTGCTTAAAATTATTAGTCCTCATACTTGTTATAAAAGATCATTTTCTTTATTATATCGCTAATATCATTCCCTCCTCTCAGTATCTTAATCATATCATATTATCTAACTTTTATTAACAATTGTTTTAATAGATGTATACTATCCCCACTCACTCCAAGCACCTCTCCACCATCTCTTTCAGCGTATACTCATCAAGATGCTCAAAGAAAAATGTCCGCTTAGGATTTAGCGGCAGCGACTTGCTCACCGCCAAATTATATTCTGCTCCCTTGGCAAAGTCCGTTGTCAAAAGCTCCGCCTTATCCTTAACCTGCGCCAGTAATTCCGCTCCAGCCTTACTGTTCACCAGCACCAGCGTAACGCCCTTATCATCATCAAATTCCGGGTACTGCTTATCTATTCCCCAATAATCGGCAATCGTGATATCCGCCAGGCTACGCTTATTATTAAACGCACACTCACCGCAGGACGGACGTATGCTGATATTATTCAGGAAAAGGCGCATATACGTTTCCTGCCGCTTGCTCGCTCCGAAGTGCTGATGCTCGGTAAAGAACAATGTCTCGCCCTGCTTCCAACCCTTCGCCTTATCGCGGAAATTCACCTGCACAACCGGCTCGCCTGCCTCCTGCGCCAGCTCCCGCAAATGCTTTTGATAAACCTTGGGACTAGGCACACCATGACAAACCACATCAATCGTCAAAAGATTCTCCGACGGCTTTACCAGATATTTCTTTAAACCGGCAATTTGGCAAGGCGTACCGCTGAACAGAACCTTTCTGCCTGCACGTAAAATTTGCCGTACCTCACTGTAAATCTTGCCGATTTTGCTCTGCACATATTTCGAACCACGCAGCTTAGGCAAATTGGCAAGGCTATCCACCAACACATGCTGCACATTAAGCTGTTCGTCCAGCGCCGCGCCAACCACAACACCGCCCTGCTTTAAGATTGCCTCAGCAAAAAGCGTGAACATTCCCCCACTGGAGCTGGTAAAGCGCACTGCATCATCGTTGTTCTTGGCACCATACACCGCAAGCAGCTCATGCTGCTGCGGTTTGTGCAGCATAGGGCAGACATTTTCACATAAACCGCAATCCATACACATTTCTTCGTTAACCTTGGGATACAAAAAGCCTTCCTCGTCCGCAGTCATTTTTATACAGCCACGCGGGCAGATATTGGCGCAAGCACTGCAGCCTGTACAGTTTTGCTTGCTGCTCAGCTCAATCATGTGTTTAACCTCCCTGTTGCCATAGCCTTTTACAGCTTATATTTCAGCATAAGACTCTGCTTAAGTGATTTTTCTTTTATTATATCACAAAAAAGCCCTCTTGCTTGCACTATCTGCGAGTTTGCCACTATGCGCCGACACTGCTTGACAGCGTAATTTCTAACGCACAAAAACAGAGCTGACTTTCGCAATTCGCCAAAATCAGCTCTTACTTTTTTACTATTCTCTTATCACTCCACGCTCAATCACAAAAATCTGCCGGTAATACTGTTTGCGTTTGCTTTAATCTCTGTCGGCGTTCCGCACGCCACAAGCCTTCCGCCTGCATCACCGCCGCCGGGGCCCATATCAAGCACATAGTCAGCGTTACGGATAACGTCTAAATCATGCTCAATGACAACGACAGTTGCCCCATTATCCAAAAGCGCCTGAAAAACCTCCAGCAGTACCTGTACATCCAAAGGATGCAAGCCAATCGAAGGCTCATCAAAGACAAAAATAGAATCATGCTGCGTTCTGCCGATTTCGCTGGCCAGCTTCAAGCGCTGTGCTTCACCGCCCGATAAACCCGGCGTTTCCTCGCCCAGCGTCAGATAACCAAGACCAAGTTGACGCAACACGTTCAGCTTTTGGCTGATGCCCTTCATATTTTTGCAGAACTCAAGAGCAGTGTTTACGTCCATAGCCATCAGCTCCGGCAGCGAAGCGCCTTCCCCTGCCTCGTTCGTCAGCCTGATATCGTAGGCCGCCTTCGCGTACCGCGAACCGCGGCAGTCCGGGCAGGGTATATCCACGTCCGGCAAAAACTGCACATCCAGACTGACAACGCCTGTTCCGTCACAGCCTTGGCAGCGAAGCGAGCCTGTATTGTACGAAAAAGCACCGGCCTTATATTCATGCGCTTTGGCATCTGGCAATTTGGCGTAAAGCTTGCGCAAATCATCGTGAATGCCTGCATAGGTGGCGACAGTAGAGCGGACGTTGATGCCGATAGGCGTAGCATCAATGAGCTTTACGTGCTCAATCCCCTCAGCGTTAATGGCACAGATATGCTCAGGCAGCGCCTTGCCGTCAATCGCCGCAGCCAGCGCAGGTACAAGGCTTTCCAAAACCATTGTGGTTTTACCGGAACCGGATACACCGGTGACAACCGTCAGCCTGCCCTTCGGAATATCTATCTCCAATGGCTTAACGGTATGTATCGATGCAGTAGCAAGATGAATGGTACCGTCAGCAAACAGCTCCTGCTTCTGAGCGCAGCTTTTCCGCTTTGCCGCTGCCTTTCCGGCAAGGAACGGGCCGATTTGCGAAGCAGGATTTGCTTCAATCTCCGCTATCGTTCCCTGCGCAATTACATGGCCACCGCCGGCGCCTGCCTCCGGTCCCATTTCCACAAGCCAGTCTGCTTCCTGCAAAATCTGCGTATCGTGGTCCACAAGGATTACAGAGTTGCCGTCTGCCACCAGGTCATGCATTACGCCGGTCAGTCCCACGATATTGGAAGGATGCAGACCGATTGACGGTTCATCCAGCACATAAAGAACTCCGGTAGTACGGTTGCGGACAGCACGCGCCAGCTGCATCCGCTGCCGCTCTCCTGTAGAAAGTGTGGCAGCGGAGCGGTCGAGCGTAAGATAACCGAGTCCCAAGTCCAGCAGACGTTTTGCAGTGCCGGTAAAAGCTTCACAGATGCGTTCCGCCATCGGGCGCATTGCCTCCGGCAGGCTTTCGGGAACACGCTGCACCCATGTCACAAGCTGTGCCAACGTCATGCTGCAGGCCTCGTCCAGCGAAATGCCTAACAGCTTCGGCGCACGCGCTGCTGCAGACAAACGCGTACCGTGGCAGTCGGGACAGATATCCTCCTTCAAAAACTTTTCTACGCGCTTCATGCCCTTTTCATCCTTAACCTTAGCTAACGCGTTTTCTACTGTATAAACAGCGTTGAAATAGGTAAAATCAAGCTCGGCAAAATCATTGGAGTTGCTTTTCTTCGGATGATAGAGAATATGCTTTTTCTCCGCAGGACCATGATAAACGATATCCTTCTCCCGCTCCGTCAGCTCGCGAAACGGCACATCTATGCGCACGCCCATCTTCTTGCAGACATCAGTCATCAGCGACCACATCAGGCTGTTCCACGGCGCAACAGCGCCTTGCTCTATGGTAAGCGATTCATCCGGCACTAGCGTGTTTAAATCTACCGTGCGGACGCTTCCTGTACCGCCGCAGGTTTTGCAGGCACCCTGCGAATTGAAGGCCAGCTCCTCGGCAGACGGCGCATAAAACTGCTCGCCGCACTCCGGGCAGGTCAGCTTCTTGCCTGCAGCAACCAAAAGCGTCGGCTCCAGATAATGTCCGTTGGGACAGCAGTGGCACGCAAGACGTGAATACATGAGGCGCAAACTGCTCAGCAGCTCCGTACCTGTGCCGAAGGTACTGCGGATTCCAGGCACTCCCGGACGTTGGTGCAGAGCCAAGGCAGCAGGAACATACAACACTTCATCTACGGAAGCCTTGGCAGCCTGCGTCATGCGTCGGCGCGTGTAGGTAGAAAGCGCCTCCAGATAGCGGCGTGAGCCTTCGGCGTACAGCACGCCAAGCGCCAGGGATGATTTGCCGGATCCGGATACACCCGCAATGCCGACAATTTTCCCCAAGGGAATATCTATATCGATATTTTTCAGATTGTGGACCTTAGCGCCACGAATAAGCATTTTATCAATCATTGTTCTGCTCCTGTATGAATTGAATTGCTTTTAAAATATGCATGATATGTTTAATTTAGTCTAACACTATAACAATACAAGTGCAACTTATGCGCAAGCTTTTTTCCACGATTGATGATGTTGCTTATGATATAATCGAATTACCGGCTGATGGAGTGTAGCATCATACTTGGAAGTCAGTGGTCGGATGAGGGGGACAGATGCTTTGTTAGTCCCTCCCACAAAGAACTACCCGTAATTCGTTATTGGGGCACTGTGTCACCAGCTTCTAACGTACGGGAGTTCTTTTTTATTCTTAAAATTTAAAGCACGCAAAAAGGCATAACAAGCTGCATTATCACAGCTTATTATGCCTTTGCTTATTTTCGCATCTTATAAAACAGACTTCCGATAGCCTAAAAGTTTTACACGCAGGACTTGCGCTCTTCAAACTACTTGCTCGAAGCAATCATCTTCATCACAAAGCCATCCTCGCTAAGCTCTAGCTCCCGCAGCTGACCGCCCATTTCCACCGCTCCGTCCAGATTAAAGCAATGCTCGTTAACCTCCGCCGGCACGCCCTCATAATTGCGGTATCCGTGAACCTGATACTCGTCCGCAGCAGCATGCTTGGCAAAGCATATATCAACGTCCAGCGCATCCTCATACACGCCGGTGCCGTAAACCAGCTCCGCTGTTGCCACCAAAGATAAATTCTCCGGCATACGTGCCAAGCCGCCATGGCTTACTAAAACCTTTTTGCCCTGATATGTATAGCAGAAGCACTGCGATAATTTCCTGTAAAAATTATATACCGCCTTCCTGCTCAGGCCTGCTTGCGCCAGCTCCGGTGCCGTATGCATGCGGAACTCCTTCGAAGCAACGCCATCCGGCAAGCCGTAATCCCGCAAGTTAGCCTCATGGTTGCCCTCCAGCAGCGTAACGTTATCTAATGTGGCAAGCTGCAACAGTAATTGCAGGACCTAAGCATTCTCGCTGCCCCTGTCAATGTAATCGCCAAGAAAAATATAGTAGTTTTGCGGATTTATTTCCTCAAGATATTCCTTCAGCGGCTTATAGCAACCATGAATATCACCGATATGAATTACCTTTTTATAGGCAGATAAATCGCGTGGTTTATACCAAATTTGCGCCAGATCCTCCGGTTTGATTACGGTAATGCCGGACGGAACCTTATTATCCGCCAGCTGAGCATACATTCTTTCAATAACATTTTCCGGAACCTGTTTGTATTCCTCACGCTGCAGGTTCCTTTTCTTTGCTTCCTCAATAGTAATATCAGTAAAATCAACCACATAAACACGATATTTATACTCATTGGCAAGCTTTTTGTACGCAGTTATATCTCTGCCGCGGATGTTGGTGGCATCCACGACCGTAAAGCAGCCACGCTTCATGCGCTCCTCCAGCGTCTGCAGGCAAAAACGGCCACATCTGCTTGTCAAAATGTGGGCTGATGCACCATCTGCCTGCGTTATCCAGCATCGGCGAAGCATATAACAGACGCAGCACATCCGCGCTCAATGTATAAGGCTTCAGTCCCTGCTCTTTTATAAACGTGCTCTTGCCGGAGCCCGGCACACAACGCATCAATAATAATATTCTCATATCAATCACCTTACTTAACTAATACTTTGTAGCTAAAAAACTGCCTATAAATGACGAATACTTTTCAGCTATGGGCAACTCATAATCTGCTTCAAAGCTCTTTCTTTTTACGAATACAAATTTTCCCGAAATCGGATTGTAGCCTTGGCGAATATACTCCTTGCTGTATACACCAACGCCTCTTTTCTACCATTGCGGTACATCGTTGTAGTTTATATTCCTTGCAAAGAGAAGCTCATTTTTGAAGGCAACACTTTTTGCCCTCAAATACTGCGTAGCCTCATTTTTTTGACAGTCCCTCCTTACGCAACGTCCAATAATACCAAGAGTTAAGCGCATTTCGGTTTGCATCCTCCTGCCGCCACAAAAAATAATCCTTTACGAGTTCAATGTTAGGCAAAGGCACAACTCTGCAGTCAAAGCAGACTGCCTTACCAAGTGCCAAGGAAAAATAACCACTGGCCTCACCTGCTAATATAGTATTTATTTTGCGTACTTTGTTAGCAAAAGCGCTATTATCGGGACTAAACAGCAAGGATATTTCATCACTTTCTGTATAACCGTACAAAACCTTGAAACCGCAATTCATAATATGCTTAGTTGTATCAACCATCAAATTACGAAAACGCGTGTCAAATAGTGCCTCAAATTTACATATTTCACGCGTTAATTTGGTAAAACTGCGTCCGTCAAGCCTTGCTACTATATACATTCCCGGAACTATATATTGATCAATGCTCTGTTCATACACTCGCATCCGCTTATCAAAATCGTCAAATTTCACTATCTAAAGCTCCTTCCAATTCCCGTAAAAACTTCTTGGGCACGCTTTCTGTCAGCCACACGCCGTTGGCCGAAAGGTAAAACTTGTAGCCCGCTCTCGCCATTTCGCCTGCCAGAACTACGTAGATAAACGGCTCTCCATGTCTTTTGCCGACATTATGCGCTGTTTCTACATTCGCCGACAAATGCACATACAGCCTTTGCCTGGCGATAAGTCCCTGCCTGTTAATACTCGCAACATATTTAACGCCTGTCCCGTGATACAAAAGCTCCGGCGGCGCAACCTCCCAAAGTTCCACATCAACCTTCACGGAATGCCCCTGATTCGCTCTTATTCTCTTCTTATCCTCGCTGAATGCGAAACGCTGCTTGCCATCTTCGGCAACAATCTGCTCCAGCATAAGCATATTAAACGCTTCTATCCGGTTAAAGGCAGCCAGCAGTGCTTCCACCTGCGCCCAACCATGCGCATCCAGCTCAATGCCAACTGCTTGCGGTTTATGCCGCAGCACCAGCGCCAAAAATCTTCCCCATTCGTTCAAGCTCTTTCTCATAGCATTTCCCCGCCTTATAAAAAAGCAGAACTCCCGAAACTATAGCCATAGTCTCCGGAGTTCTGCTTTTTATTACGATTATAAATTTTTGCCGAAGCCTTGACCTTGGTAATCGGCTTCACATTTCCCCAGTTGCCTCGTTTGGAGGCGTTGACTATCTTTTGCTGTTTTTTCGACATTTTCTCATAGCTTACAAATTTTTCCATATGCTTATTCCTCCATCATCTGTTCTGTTTTATAAAAATAGCTTGTTGCTATGTTAATCTTAACACAGCAGCAAGCTATAATCATGGAAAAAAACATACGCACTTAAAATTCTGCGCTGCATTGCAGCTGTTCTCTGAGCTTTTTCTTATAAGCTCCTTAAAGTCCTCCGGCTCACGCACCTTAATCGTCGGCCCAAAGCTCAATACACGGAAAAGCATTTCGGTTTCATCGCTCTTGTCATATTGCACTGTCAGCAGGTAGTGCGACTCGTCCAGCTTTTCCGTTTCCTTCGCCAGGTCGGAAAAATGCATCAATGCGCGCACCATCGTACTGCGTTCATCCTCAATTTCCAAAACCAGCGTCTGCTCGGCAAGTTCTCCCTTCTTCAAGCTTTTTACATGCTCTACCGCCTCTCCCGCTTCTACGGATATTATTCTGCCTAAATTCAGCGTCACCTGCTTACGCTCGGCTATTGCCTGCAGGCGAAACTTATCATCCTTAGCCGAATATTCCAAAGACACCGGCACCAAATCCGTCCAGACGATAATCGTTCCCTTATTGCTCCGGTACGAAGCATTCAGATAACGCTTTTCCCGCATGACATGAAGAATTTCCCTAAAGTTTACTCTGTATTTGGGATTGGTATAAGCATCGCCATCCACAAAGCGGTCGAAAAAGACAAACTGCTCAGGCCTGCACAAAGGCTCTACAGACTGCAATGCAGCCTGCTGCCTCGCAATCTCCTCATCAGAAAAGAATAAGCTGATTTTTTCATCAAGGAGCAAGGTTTTCAACCATCGTTTCTGCAGAGCAGTCAGGGGCATCGTCGGCTTATTTTTCAGCGGTGTCCCAAGCTCCGGCGTCAGCAGTTTCCATGTACCGTCAGCAAGTGCAGGCAAAAGCTGCAGCACGCTGTCGCCATAAGCACCCTCGCAGACAAGCTGCTGCATGCTTGCTGCAGACAGTTTTCCGTCAAGCGCCTGCCTGCGTCAGCACCTTCGCCACAACATTATAATAGGTTCCGTAAACCTCACTGAACACTGTGCTCATCTACGCTTCACCTGCTTTCTTCACGTCATACATAGCGTACACCTCCGCCAAATCCTGCCAAAACTTTTCTTCCACAGCCTTATTGCTGCAGGAAAAACTTTCAATGCGACCGATAAAGGTACGCAGCCAGGGCAGCATTTCGCCTGCATCATGTACATCAGCAATAAAACGATAATGCTCAGCATCTGTTTTTTCCACTCGTCCGCAGCGCTTTTCCCGCTCCAGGCATTGTAAAATATACGGCTCGTCACTGCTGATGCGCACTACAAGCTCCACATGCTCCAAGGCATCAGCAGCAAGCCATCTGTTCATAGATACGCCCCACAAATGCTGTTCCATCTGCTTTGCCATAGCGCAAAACTTGTCGTAATCGCGCACAGGCTTCGCTTCCAGAACACGTTCAAGATTATCCAGACGGCAGAAAATAATCCTATGCGCCTTAAAGAACCAGCACATTACATAACGCCTGCCGCTTTGCGTGCTTACGTAAATCTTCAGCGGCAGCACGCGGAAAGAAATGTTCTTGCCTCTGGAAGAAGAGCTTTCAATACGCACGCACTGCCTGCACTCCATCGCCGCCAGTAAATCAAGCAACACGTCACTCTCCAAGGCATGCAGCAAATAATGATGTTTATAGGAAAATACGTTGCTGCCTGCAGAAAACTTATCCTCTATAAAGCTGCCACAACACCTATCTGATTCGTTTCGGCAAAAAAGCTCACAGCATCGTGCCAAGCATCTAAATTGACCTCATCCCTGCTGCGCTCATAATATAACTCACGCCCGCACTTTTCACTTTCTATTAAACCAAGCTCTGCATATTCTGCCAATTTCTTACGCACAGTGGAAATGTCCAGCGCCACCGGTTCATCAAAACAGGATAAATACGCTGCATCCAGTTTATCCATCAGCTGACGCAAAGTAAATTTTTCACCAGGCTGCAAAATATCCAGCAGAAAAAAATGCAGCATTATATCATTAGCCGTAAAGCTCTTCGCCTTCAACGCCTTGTAAAAAGGATTATGCCAGATTTTTCTGCTGTCCACGGAAATAAAGCAGTTCTTGCCACCGGCATTCTGACGAAAATACATATACTCACCCAGCCAGCTTTCAATGCGTCTGCGCTCATTGTCATAGCTACGGGCGCTTTTATCCGCAAAATCAGCTCTGCTCTTAAAGCCAAAGACATAAAAATCACGCATCATCTGCCGTATATTATCAAAGCTTTTTATTAACTCATTAAAAGCCACGGCCAGCACCCTCCTTCCTCAGTAAATCCGATGAACAGTATTAAAAAATATGCTGATAACTCAGCGCTACTTTTTTACTTAAGCACTGATTTATCTTTAGTATATCACACACCAATGACAATTTTTGTCTATGTCAGAGAATCTAATACGCCATAAAACAAAAAATCAAATGCAGCTTGGTTGCATTTTTTTTTTACAGGCAGCAAGAAAAGCGCAGCTATCAGCATGCTTTATGCATGTGTAACAGCTGCGCTTTTTTGCCATTGATAAAAACTTGCGAGTTTAAAGTTTATGTGCGGATTTTACCGAAAGCCTCAGCCCTCATCCTTGATATTTTCTATTTCATCCTGCACGTCATTACGCCGCTCTTCCAAATCGTCATAGCTTTCACCGTTAGCCTGTCTTTCTACTATTTCATCCTCTATATCGGACTTTTCTTCTTCAAGATCCAACAGCTCTTCTCTCGAAGCATACGCATAATTATCTTGAGAAAAAACAAGCGGCATAACCACAAATAACGACATTATCAACAGCGCTTTAGCTATAATACTTTTTATTTTCATAATTACACCCACGAAAATTTATCCTCTAAGCATTTTGCAAAATCCAGCTGACATATAAGTTATTATTTACCACTCCAAGGTCAGGCCAACCCCAACCTCCTTCACCGTCAGCTGTTTATGCAAAGCAAATTTCGCAGCCAGATTTGTACAATGGCATTGTTCTAATTATACCATGCTTGTAAAAATCATAACACCTATATTAAAAGAAAGCCCGCCCCTGTGCTGTGAAAGCATAAGGACGGATTTTAGTTTATCATTATATTAGCCATCTGGACACTTTCCGGCAGATCCTATTCTTCATCTTCTGCCAGCATACGATAGCCTACACCAAGCTCATTAACAATATAGCGCTTTTCTCCAGGTGTCACGCCCATTTTTTTCCTGATGTTTTTCATATTTACCTGTAGCTTTTTGACACTGCCATAATCAGAATATCCCCATACTGCTTGGATTATGGCAGCATAAGTCAGCACCTTTCCCGCATGGATGGAGAGGAAAGTCAAAATATTGTATTCCGTCTGTGTCAGGTCGATTTCGTTTCCATCGACCAAAACCTGCCTTTTATCGTAATCAATCATCAAATCCTGAAATTGAAATTTACCGATGTGATTACCCTCGTTTTTCTCACTGTAACGATGACTGCGAAGCACTGCACGGATACGAGCCATCAGTTCCTCAGTTCCAAACGGCTTAGTAATATAATCATTCGCGCCAAGGTCTAAGGCTTCCACCTTGTCCATTTCGCCGGAACGGGCAGAAAGGACAATGATGGGAACAGTATCCGCTTCTCTAACATCCTGAATTAAGCTCAAGCCATCACGGTCCGGCAACCCGAGATCCAGAACAATGAGATCCGGATGATAAGAAGCGTACATCATCATGCCGAGCGCACATGTTTCTGCACAGATTACCTGATAATCACTTATTTCCAAATTTGCTTTGATGAAGCTTAGGATGTTTGCTTCATCCTCTACGATTAAAATTTTGAATTTATTATTGCTCATCATCGCACCCTCTTGCCAAAGAAAAGCGGAATACAGCACCGCCGCCCTTCCTGTTTTCCACAAAAATCTCGCTGCCATGCGCCTTAATAATAGCAGCGCAAACCGAAATACCGATGCCCATATTGCTGCGCGTTCCGTCTATCGGTGCTGCAGACTTTTTATAACATCCGGTAAAAATCTTATCCAAAATCTCCTCCGGAATGCCACACCCATTGTCGGCAACTTCAAATATGGCCTTATCTCCTGCAAGGGAAACCGACAGCTTCAGCTCTGTCATTCCTTTCGCATGAAAAACGGCATTTTCCAAAAAGTTCAACAACACCTGCCCGATAAGGATAGAATCCATAGGAATATCCACAAAGTCGGCCGGTATCTGCGTAATCACCTTCTGATTCGGGTGCTTCTTGGAGAACTTCATAAGCACAGAGTCAATCAGTTCATCCAAAACGATTGGCGTTTTCACAACCTTGACCTTAGCACCGTCGATTCTTGTAACAGCCAGCAGGTTTTCGACCATGCGGATAAGCCACTCGCTATCCTCTTGAATTTCTCCCAACAGCTTTAGCTGCTGTTCTTCCGAAAGTGCATCCTTCTTGGAAATCAGTGTAGAAGATGAGCCATATATTGATGTAAGAGGTGTACGCAAATCATGAGAGATTGCCCGCAACAGATTGCCCCTCATCCTCTCCTTTTCGCTTTCTGCCCGCAAATTCTCCTGATCACGTATCCTACTGTTCAACGTACTGGTGGAAACGGCAACAACCAGCATAATAATAGCAGACAAGATGCTTTCTTCTACGAAAAAATCTAAAGTATAATAAGGATAAGTAAAAGCGAAATTTACGGCAAATACGCTTAAGACAGCCGAAACAATACCATAGCAATACCCATGCGTTTTCAGCGATATCAGAAAGACGCCGAATACAAAAATCATAGGAACCAGCGTTTGCGTTGTAAAGAGCTTCCGAATCAGAAGATTAATGGCAAAAGCGCCGAAAAAAATACAGACCGAAAACAAAATATCTTCTTGACGTTGTTGATGCTTCATAATGCTTCTCCTAATTATTTTTACAAACCAATTATACTTCACGAACAAAAGCGCTTCAAGACATATCACCGGATAATGTTGCTCCATACCCGTTTCTTTACCAAATCTACACCGCAGAAATGCTATGATAGAAACAAGCAAAGCAACGCTCAATAAACACATCACTTGATGAACAAGAAGGTGTAATTATGTCAGAAGAAATAATCGGGAGAAGATTTCAGCTTTCTTCTTTTCAAATTATCATATTAGGTTTTGCAGGAGTCATCCTGCTGGGTGCATTACTGCTGATGCTGCCGATTTCTACGCAGGAAGGTTGCATAACGCCGTTTAACGAAGCTCTTTTTACCGCAACCTCCGCAGTTTGTGTAACAGGTCTTGTAATACATGATACCGGCAGCTACTGGTCGGCCTTTGGTCAGACAGTCATTCTGGCGCTGATACAGATTGGCGGTCTTGGTGTTGTAACAGTAGCGGCATCATTTGCACTCCTGTCCAGACGAAGAATTTCTTTGATGCAGCGCACCACCATGCAGGACGCAATATCAGCGCCAAATGTAGGCGGTATCGTCAGGCTTACGAAGTTTATCCTGTGGGGAACATTTTTGATTGAAATGATTGGTGCACTTGCCATGCTGCCGGTGTTCTGCCGCGACTATGGCTGGCACGGTATTTGGATGGCAGTCTTTCATTCTGTTTCCGCCTTCTGCAATGCAGGCTTTGATATTTTGGGAACCGCAAACAATCTGTATCCATCTCTTACCGGTTATGAGCAAAATCCAATAATGAATATAACTATTATGCTGCTTATCATAATTGGCGGTATCGGCTTTTTGACCTGGGAGGACATTTACGAAAACAAGCTGCAGTTCCGACGCTACAGAATGCAAAGTAAAGTAATCCTCATTTTTACGTTGATTCTGATTGTCTTCCCGGCAATTTTTTTCTTCTTTTTTGATTTTGCACCCCTTCCCATTGAAGCGCGTCTTCAGGCAGCTCTCTTCCAGTCAGTCACAACAAGAACAGCCGGTTTCAATACAGTAAATTTATCTGTTATGTCAGGCTCGTCGCAAGGCATTATGATTCTTTTGATGCTGATTGGCGGTTCACCGGGATCAACGGCCGGTGGTATGAAAACGACAACCTTTGCCGTCCTGCTTGCCAACATTGTTGCGACCTATCGCCAGCAGGACAGTGCCCATTTTTTTGATCGCAGAATCGATTACAATGCAATCAAGCTTGCCTCTACTATCCTCACCATGTATATTGCACTATTTTTTTGGGGAGGAGTTTTTATCAGTGCCTATGAGAACCTGCCACTGTCATCCTGCTTATATGAAACAGCATCAGCATTGGGAACAGTCGGACTGACGTTGGGAATTACACCGCAGCTACATATTCCCTCGCAACTGATACTGATTTTACTTATGTATCTTGGCAGAGTAGGCAGTCTTACGCTCATGTATGCAGCATTATCCGGCAAAAAAACTGTTAACACAAAACTGCCGCTGGAAAAAATCACTATTGGTTAAACAAAGGAGTGGATATCCTATGAAAAATATTTTATTGATTGGAGCAGGTCATTTCGGACGACATATCGCTATGCAGCTTTCACAATTGGGGCATCAGGTCATGGCGGTTGATACTGACGAGGAAAGAATTAACGATGTACTGCCGTTTGTCACCAAAGCACAAATCGGTGACAGTACCAATGCAGAGTTTTTACGTGCTCTTGGCATCAGGAATTTTGACGTTTGCTTCGTAACTATCAGCGGTAATTTTCAAAACTCGCTGGAAACTACTTCGCTTTTAAAAGAACTGGGCGCAAAATGTGTAGTATCTCGTGCTGAACGCGATGTCCAGGCAAAGTTTCTGCTTCGTAACGGTGCAGATAATGTAGTCTATCCTGAAAAACAGATGGCTATATGGGCAGCCAAACGCTACACCGCAGACCATATTTTCGATTATATTGAAATTGACAAGCAGCACGCTATTTTTGAAGTAGAGGTGCCCAAAGCATGGGTTGGTAAAAGCATCGGTATGTTGGATGTCCGCAAGAAGTTTGGCATCAATATTCTTGGTATAAAACGTTTGGGAAAAACTGATGTCTCCATAACACCTGACACCGTATTATCCGAGGACATAACTATGTTAGCATTAGGTGAGTATACAGCACTGCAAAAGTGTTTCCGGATATAAATATAAGCACAGAATATTTACGGCAGCAAAAAAGCTGACGCCTTGCGTAAATGCGAAGCGTCAGCCTTTTTATATTCTCGTCAACTCTTTTATTTCAATAATTCCTTAATTTTTTCCAAGCTTTCCGCAAAATATACTCCCTGCTGCTTTTCCTCTGAAGAGAAACCTTTAGCAATCATCTGCTGCAGAAAGTGCTTTATATCATCATAATAACCGTCAAGATTATAATAGATGCACGGCGCCTGCAGATGTCCCAGTGAAATCTTTGACATAATCTCACTGACCTCCTCCAGCGTTCCCACACCACCGGGAAAGGCAATAAAAGCATCGCCAAGCTCAATCATCTTCGTTTTGCGCTCTGCCATATCTTTGGTAACTATCAGCTTCGTCAGTCCCTCATATTGATATTCCTCATCTACAAAAAACTGCGGCTCCACGCCGATAACCTTACCGCCTGCCTGCAGAACGCTTTGTGCCAGCTCTCCCATCAGGCCTGTCTTGGAACCACCGTAAACCAATGTATTACCACTCGCACCAATCCAGGTGCCAAGCTCTTTAACCGCAGCCTCAAATTTATGATCATTGCCTGTCGACGAGGCAAGATATACTGTTATATTCACGTTAAGTCCTCCGAGTATTGTTTAATCTAGTCTACCACCATAAAAATACCCGTGCAAGCTATGCATAATATTTTTTCTATAGTTTTATTGTTAGCTGAAAAAATATAAATCAACAAAAAAGGCCGCTTTGCAGCGACCTTTTTTGACTTTCCGAAGCAGGCAGGGATTCCCCTGCCTGCTTTTTGCATATTACACAGATGAATAATCAGAACGTAAATCTTAAGCCTGCGTCTACACGCCATTTCTCTTCAACGTCACCGCCGAAGCTGCGTTCAAAGTCTGCATAAATCAGGCTGTTTTTGCTCAGCTTAGCTGTACCGCCGATTTGTGCTTCATACCAGGTATCGTCAAAGTCAATGCCGGTTCTGCCTTCAGGCTCGTTTACTGCACGGAAGGTAGTGTCAAAGTCTCCGCTGAATTCATGTGCTGCTGCCAGCTTTACAAAGTAGCTTGCATTATCCAGCTTCTGACCCAGGCGGAAGCCTACACGGCCTACCAATGTATTGAACGCATCCTGCTCAACCTGCATATCCTTCTTCACTCCAACGCTGTCCAGATAATCACTGTGCGCATTGTAATCCTTGCCGTTGATGCGTCCCAAGGTCAGCTCTACGCTCGGATCAAAGTAGAAGCCGTTGTCATTTTCGAAACGCTTGCCATATTCTGCGCTGATGCTAGTGCCCCAGGTCTTGTAATCGCCGCTCAGCTTATGGCCGCTGTCATTGAATACCTCGTAGTCATTATCCAGCTTGCTGTACTTAGCGATAATGTCAACATACTGTCCGTCTTCGCTCTTCCAGGTACCGTAGATGCCTGCACTGTAAGTGGAAAGATCGCCGCGGCCATTGCCGTAGGTAGCATCACCATCGTTGTAGGATACTGCTGCACCGACTGTCCAGCCGTTGCCTGCATCTGCATCATAGCCTAACTGATATGCATTATATTTCAGGTTGAAATCAGTATTCTGGCTGTCCATCTCATACTTGCCGCCGTAGTATTTTGCCCACAAGCCTCTTTCACCTTCAGACAGACGCAGGTCGCCCATGCGTTTCATCAGGTCATTGTTTTCTGCACGCCACAGCATTGCGGTGGAAGCCATAGCAGATTTTGCACCATTCATCATTGCGGTTTCCTTGCTGCCGTACATAACAGGTACATATGCATCCGGAGTATGAATGCTGCCTGCAATCAGGCTGCCTTCACCGTTCTCTTTGTTGAAGTCCAGGTCTGCCAGACGGATTGCCACGGAACCTGCTGTCAGGCCTTCGGCAATACCAACCTTGCCATCCAGATTGATTTCCGGAGTCGAGCCATCCATAGCACTAGTTTCAGTTTCAGTATCAACCTCCGGAGAATTTATAGCTTCATTGTAAACCAGCTTTTTAGCTAAAGCAGTCAAGGTATTTACTACTTCATTATTTTCGCTGGTATCAATACCATTGCGGTCAGTAAAGAGCGTAATGCAGGCATTCTTGCCATCTGTCTTGGTTGCTTTTTCTACAACAATGTTGCCAAGAGCATCAAAGTTTGCGTTACCGTCTTCACCGATTTCATGTCCCAGATATGCGTTTACATAACCAGTGAGGTTCTTAATACGCAGCTCTTTAGATTCATGCTGATAAATGTTACCTGCATGAACACTATCTACACCACCATAAAGATTGCTTACATTGCTGATAATATTGTTTGTACTATATGAGCCACCAGCCCAGTTATGCGTTACAGCTGGCATATTATCCCAAACGGCACCGTTGCGCAGATACAGATTATTGTTGCCAACGCCAAAGAAATGACCTTTCAGATAAGAATCAGCAGTGTTCAGACCGACATTAATTGTACCATTAGAACCATAATACGGTGTAGCAGTAGAAACATCGCCTTCTATCTGCAGATAATTATCTCCGGCATCAACAGCATTGCCTTCGGCATCCTTCTGCATATTCAGGTTAATCAAAGCTTCATTACCAGCAGTCCAGATAGAGGAATAATTATGAGAAACAATGCGGCCGCCGCCGATGTCAATCGTCGCATAGTTGCCACGAGCAAATAAAGATGCACAATTATTTACATCAATATCAACAAGGCCCTTGATATCTACAGAGTTACCGTTTTCTGCTTTAGTACCATTTTGCGTCGTTACCTCAATCGCACGCCAGTTGAGCTGATAGCCCGGAGTATCAATGCCGCCACGAATCTTCACAGCATGCTCCTTGCTATTATCATTATTGATAACTACATGAGCACCAGTTGCGCCAGCAGCAGCAGTAGAGGCTCTGATAGCACTGCCGTAATAATAGTTATTGTTAGATTTCAGATACAAAGCGCCAGGATTATCAATGGTAATTGTACCGTCGCGGAAGGCACCGATAGCTGCTGCCGTCCACATCGGCTGACTGCCTGTAGCGGCTGCTTCCGGGAAGGCACTGAAAATAATGCTTAAGTCATGACCCTGCATATCAATCGTGTAGCTTGGACCACCCTTAGTAGCAGCTTCCGTGCTATTATAAGCCTTATCACCATAGTTCGTTACAGCTGCGCAGTAAAGAGCAGCTCTTCTCATCCACGGCATACGCGGATCAACATTCAGCTTCGTTTCAATCAAAGTATCCTTATCAAATGTATATTTTAAATCGCCGTCTGCAGCACTGCCGCTCATCACGTCGCCATAAACGTCCTTATCCTTATTTGTATCACCAAAGATAATAGCATTAAACGGCTTTTCCACCTTGCCTTCTGTCTTTGCCTGACCAGTTGCTTCGTCAAAGGTCAAATTGCTATAGAACTTAGAGATGGACGAAGTCGTCAAGCCTTCGGCAACTTCTACACGACCGCTCAGATTACGCTCACCGTCTACATAAGCACTATAGGTCAGCTTTTTAGCCAGATTATCCAGAACAGAATTTACTGCAGCTTCATCAGTAGTATCTATACCATCTACAGAAGTCTGTAAATAAACGGTAGAAGGTGTTTCTGTCACAGAATATTCTTCACTACCAATACCACCACTCAAATTTTTTACCGGTGCTACGCTCTTAATTGTCAAATCGCCGCCAAGAATCTTGCTTGCATCAGCCGCATCATGCTGATAAACAAAGGTTGTATTACCAGAGTATTTATCAATTGTCAGATTGCCTTCACCAACATTGATAAAGCTTCTCTTAGAAGCAGAGTCACCACCATTATGTACTTTTAAATGCTGTGCAGAGTTAGCGGTAATATTCCAAAAAGTGTCGCTGCCCAAATCCAAAGCAACATCTTCACCTATAGCATTGCCTTCCCAGCCTGCTCCTGTAGTGAAATACAAATTAACATTACCCTCTGCATCACCTTGGTAGTTGTACTTACCGCCGAGGCCAAAATTAATTTTACTGTCAGCATCTGCCTTCATATTGCCGGTAACATTGTTGCTTCCTTTTAAAACAGTAGCCTTATCATAATCGACACTATCAAGATGCTCAACACTAACGCCTGCATTAATCGTACCGCCGTTTTCAGCCAATGCCAGATACTTGCTGCTGTCACCCATTGTTATTTTCAGCCCGGCAGTACCCTTTGTCTTATGTCCAACGTTGATAATGCCACCATCATGAGCATACAACAAATTGCCTGTAGCAGTTTCCAAACTGCTTTGGCCGGATGTCAGGTTGATTACGCCATTTTTGCCGGCTTCGAGAACATTGCCGTTCGCCTTCAGCGCTACACCAACACTATTGTCAGCAGTAGATTCCAAAATGATATTGCTGGTATAATCCGCATTATTACCTGCATAGGCAGCATTGCTCTGCTCGTTGCCGTCAGCAGTGATAGTCATCTTGGCATCCTTCAGATGTACCAAGCCCTTCTGATCATTGTAGACGCCATAAACTCTGTCTGTATTTTTTCCCTCGGCTTTAATGGTTATCTCACTGTTCCAGGTACTGGAGCCCAATACGTTAGTAACATATAAATCCTTTTCAGCACCGCGTACAGCAGCCTTTATAGTTTCCTTAGAAAGGTCCGGAGCAACAGTCAGTCCATAACGGCTATCGTTTCCGCCAACATACCAGGTGTTTGCAGGGATTGTTGCATAACCATGCGCAGTATCAACCTGTTTAATATCATATTCTTTATTATTGCTGTCATTGCTTAAAACTGTTTTATAGGTACCGCCGGTCAGATTAGCTGTACTGCTCATGTCATCAGCAAATTTCACTTCAGATACGCGCACTACCTTGCCGTCATCGTCAAGAATGCGAATAGATACGTAGTCAAAGCCGTAATAGTGGAGTAAGCCTTCAGCCGGCTTCAGCTTCTTCAAAACAGCAGCATTAACCTTTTCTACTGTTGCTAAAGAGCAATCAGGCAAATCGCTAGCCTTAACGTCAAGATTAGCAAAAACAGTAACACCATTTACTTGCGTGCCACCCCAAGGAGTGGGTTCTTCATAGCGCATATCGGTAGCCATAGTAATATCGCCGCCAAGCACCTGACCTGTAGCCTTATCATAGCCGAACACATAATTGTCAGGCTCTTGGTAGCTTTTACCTATCTGGTCGCCATTTACCGCATGGCTCCAGGTAATACCGCCGGCGTATTCGCTGCTCGTCATATCATAGGTAGCAGCACTTGCAACACTCATCAGACTACAGCCTAAAGCTACGGCAATAGCTAAGGCTAATTTTGTTTTCATTAAGCTTTTTTTTACTCTTACTCATTTTGTACATCTCCTCACTCAAAAAATAAAACTGAGTGGGGCAGGAGCGATAGCTTCAGCTCCTACCCGCTCTATACATATGCCTTAAAAGGCACAATGTCAAGGAAACTAATTTTTAGAACGTAAATCTTAAGCCTGCGTCTACACGCCATTTCTCTTCAACGTCACCGCCGAAGCTGCGTTCAAAGTCTGCATAAATCAGGCTGTTGTCGCTCAGCTTAGCAGTACCGCCGATTTGTGCCTCATACCAGGTATCGCCAAAGTCGATACTGGTTCTGCCTTCAGGCTCACCCTCTGCTGCAAAGCGGCTGTTGAATTCACCTTTAAACTCATGTGCTGCTGCCAATTTCACAAAGTAGCTTGCCTTTTCAGTCTGTTGGCCAAGGCGGAAGCCTACGCGTCCTACCAATGTGTTAAAGGCATCCTGCTGTACCTGCATGCCTCTGCTCTTGCCCCAGGTGTCCAGATAATCACTGTTTGCACTGTAATCCTTGCCGTTGATGCGTCCCAAGGTAAGCTCTACGCTCGGATCAAAGTAGAAGCCGTTGTCATTTTCGAAACGCTTGCCATATTCTGCACTGATGCTGGTACCCCAGGTCTTGTAATCGCCGCTCAGCTTGTGACCATAAACATTGGCAACATCATAGTCATTTTCCATACGGGTATATTTGGCAATCAGGTCTACATACTGACCATCATTACCCTTCCAGGTACCATACAAACCTACGCTTGTATCCTTCAAATCAGCTTTGCCGCTGCCATAGTTGGAATCACCATCGTTATAGGATACTGCCAAACCAACTGACCAGCCGTTACCTACAGCCTTATCAAAGCCTACCTGATAAGCATTGTATTTCAGATTAAGGTCGGTATTTTGGCTGTCCATCTCGTATTTGCCGCCATAGTATTTAGCCCAGATGCCTGCATCACCATCATCCAGACGCAAATCACCCATACGCTTCAGCAAGTCATTATTTTCGGCACGCCACATCAACGCACCGGAGGCCATAGCAGATTTTGCACCCTTCATCATAGCAGTTTCACTGCTGCCATAAATAATCTTCGCATCCGGTGTTCTGACAGTATTTTCTACCAGACTTGCCTGTCCGTTATCAGCAGAGAATTCAACATCTGCCAGCTTCATGCCGGCAGATGCAGCAGTTAATCCTTCTGCTATCTGCACATAACCGTCAAGATTAGCTTCCGCATTATCTACAGCACCCTGGTAATAAAGCTTGTTAGCAAGGCTGCTCAATACAGCTTTTGTTTCATCTGCTTTATGCACATCAAAACCGCTGTTGTCTGTTGTCAGCGTAACAGCAGAGCCTTCAGCAGCGTGATTAATAGTAAAGTTACCGCCAAGAATATTTGTTGCATCGTCCGCCGCATGCTTATAAATAACGTTTACATGACCGCCAAAATTCTCAATAGTTGTATCGACAACACCGTCATGCGTCATATCAACAGTACCTGCAGCTGCTTCCGTAGCACCGCCGATTAAGCTCTTTAATTTAGTAGGCTCCTCGGTATCATTAATGTTGTACCAAACAGCGCCATTTTTGATAGTTGCATCTACAGCATTATTCAAGGAATAGCCTTCCCAGGTTGCGCCGCTGTCCATCAGCAGTTTAGTAGCATAGGAAGCTTTGCCCATCCATTTAGCTTTATTGCCCATAAACAGACTGACTATACCATAATCGCCGGGTGTTACGCCCCAGCCGCCGCCGGTAACAAAATTACCTACCCAATAGGAATCAGGTGTATTCAGGCCCACATTGATTTTACCCTTGGTACCCATACCGCCGACAGTTGTGAAATTACCGACTATCTGCGTAGTATTATTTCCGGCCGCAATAGCGTTGCCGGTAGGAGAATCCTCATCCTTGATAACATTGACGTTGACAATGCCATAGTTGGTAGAAACAAATTCACCATAAGCACGGATAGCAGCATTTTCCGTACCACCGCCAAAATTCAGGCCAGGATTTTGCCCAGCTTTCGTCATAATAATTCTGCCGCCGCCAACATCAATAGTAGATGCAACAGCACTCAATCCTTCGGCCATACCAACACCGTCTGTAGTATCTGCTTCCAAATCAATCAAGCCGTCAACCTTCAGCCAGGAGCGTTCACCATTTGCACCATTCATAGACTTGATGACAGCGCCATTAGTGCTGTTAGTTGTACTGCCACGAACGGTGAGAACCTTTTTCTCTAAATTCTCACCGCCATTATGGATATAAAGCTGACCGCCGCCATTCACAAACAACGCCGCTGTCTGAGCACCTTCATTACTTACAGCTTTAACGGACATAGCTCCGGCGTTGAAAATTTCAACCTTGCCGGTAGCACCTACTGCAGCAATGCCAGTCGTACTTTGGTCGGTAGCTATATTTAAATCCATACTATGACCATTCAGGTCAACATTCACATTCTGCTGATTATAACCGCTGAAAATACCGGAGCTGAAGGTATACAGCCAAGGCCCTGCTACTAATTTATTGCCTTCCGGATCAACATTGATTTTAATATCCTTGGTAAAAACATAGTTGCCGTTGTCGTATACACCTGCATCCTGATATTCTTTGGTCAGAGAAACATCACCGATTATAGCCTTGGTAAATTCTACGGCACCCTGTTCCGCAGGTTTAACGTACTCATTAACCTTGCTTTCCTTGCCAAGATAACCCTGACCTGTAGTATCATCAAAGCTCATATCGGCAAAATACTTGCTGGCAGAGCTGGTTGTAAGACCTTCCGCAATACTTACGGTACCATTTAAATTTCTTTCGCCGCTTGCATAGCCTGTATAATAAATTTTGTTTGCCAAAGCGTTAAGTGTTGCCTCTCTGGCAGCTTCTGTATTCAGGTTGGCATCATAGTCAGTAAAAACATTGAGAGCACTGTTCTCTATAGCTTTTTCAATAGTGAAATTGCCACCTAAAATTTTTGACGGATCATTCTTGTCATGCTCATAAGCTACGTTAAACAGATGGCTGTCAAATTTCTTGATTGTAACATCACCGCTATCGGCACTTTGATGCAACATACCGTTAATACCGCTAAAATTATTCAATACTGTATTGGTACCCTTATTGCCTGCGTTAGCTGCAGTATTATTCCATACGGCACCATCATTAAGAATCATCAGCACATTGACGAATTTTCCTTCTTCCTTAATTACGCCGTTCAAATAGGAATCTTTGCCGCTTAACCCTAAGTAGACAATATTTTTTTCATTGTCGCCGACAAAAACGTCGCCACCTATCTGAGTTCCGGTACCCAATACCACAGCACCAGTCTGACTGTTCAAGCCGCCGACTGAATTTGCGCCATAAAAAACCTTGCCATAGGTATTATAAATTGCATAACGCTCACTACCATCAGCTGCCGGAATAAGCTTAATAGTACCACCTTTTTTTACAGTAATGGCTTGATTATTATAGTTGGGAGTATTGTGTACAGGTGCAACAACTATACCATTGCCATCAGAAACAATATTACCCTTATGGTTCAAGGTTATTTTAGCATGATTACTGTCAACAAAAAGTCCCGCACTGTTTTCCAATACATCAGCAGCTTTTTTATTGCCACTTACTGTGATATTTACGTCACCATTAACCGTAATACCGCTATTGTTATAAAATTTATTGTCTGTTGTCATTCCCTCAGGTGTAGATACAGCTATACCATAAGCACCATTAGGATTATCCACTTTAATATTCAGGCCATCGGTAGCAGTTAAAGTAATAGTTCTAGTCTTATTATCAGTAGCTGCACGCCAGATACCATAAGATTTTTTTGTATTGTCGGCATCAGCATTGACATTAATGTTCAATTCTTTTATTGCACCATAATTACTGCTGCCAAACTGCAGAGTGCCAAGACCAGTGGTCTGCAAAATACCGGCGCCGATATTATCACCGGAGGCTTTAACACTTAAAGTCAGCTTATTAGCAGGAGCTGCAATGCAAATATTGGGGCTGGTCTTTCCCTGCACCATATTGACCGCTGCCGTCTGCACATTATAATCTTTACTGTTCAAATCCTGAATAGTGAAGGGGGCAGCACCATCAACAGTAATGCTGCTATCCTTGGTAAATGTATAAACGTTGTTATTCTTAGAAGGCACTTCCAAAATACTGCTGTAAGTAACATCTTTTTCAATGTCGCCGGTAATGGGAGCCGTAAAATCCGCCTCAGTTTGTTCAGCACTTGTAACACTCATCAGACTGCAGCCTAAAGCTACGGCAATACCTAAAGCTAATTTTTTACTTCGAATCCAAGATAATTTTGCCATAATAAGCACCCCTTGCAAAAACACCGGACAAAGATAATAACACCAGGGCGTCCATCTCCCGACTGTCATTTCCTCTATCATAAAGCAGTCCACTCTCACATCAACCGCTTATCAGGAATCAAAATATTATTTTATAAATGCTTAACTAAACTTTAACATATCATCGACAATATTCTCTTGTTGCCTAACTTTTATTTTCAGCATGCCTCATATGTAAATCCATGCTCAACTAAATTATTTTTTCCAGATTGCTTCCATAATATTGCTGTACTGCGCTTCCAGAAATTTCAGTGCTTCACCGATAATTGCGTTCAGCAGCACCGGATTAAAGGTATTGTTTTCTGCGGTAATGCAGGCATTCAGCATGAAATCGCCCTTTTCGGAAACTGTAAATTTAAAGGGACGTACATTGTTGTTCATGTTGTTGATAGCTGCAGCCAGCTCCGGCAGCTTTGCTTCCGGAATTACCTGCGGTGCAATCTGAACCTGTAAAATAATATAAACACTATCATCCATCAGCACAGCCATCGGCAAAATCTGTCCTTTTACTTCCATACGGCTACGGAAAATTGTGGTATGACGCTCATCATCAATTTTTTGTACGTCAAAGCAGTCTATTTTGTTATCGGTCAGGAATTGCTGCATTTTTTCAATTTTATCAGCACGCTTCTGCTCCATATCCAAAACTTTAGTCTCTTTAGTTTCTTTAACTTTTTCTGTCATTTTAAAGTCTCCTTTAACATTTTTATTTAAGAGGGCGTCGGCGCTACGGCCGCCGCCCCACTTAGAACATTTTTATGCTGCTCGCATACCCCAAATCTTAGAAGCTCCAGCGCAAGCCTGCATCCAGCCGCCAGTCATTGCTGCCGGTATCGCCGCCGAATTTCTTCTCGAAGGTAGCATATACATAAGAATTATCATTTACCTTCATGCTGCCGCCCAGCTGCCATTCAAACCAGGTTCCGCCAAAATCAACTGCTGTGCTGCTTGTAGGCTCATTTTCAGCTGCGAAGGTTGTAGTAAAGTCACCGCTGAATTCGTGTGCCAATGCAAATTTCGTATAGAACATTGCCTTGTCAGTTGTTTTGCCCATGCCCAGACCAATACGTCCGATTGCACTGGTAAAGGCATCCTGGCTGACATACATATCCTTCTTCAAGCCTTTGGAGTCGAGGAAGTCGCTGGCTGCACTATAGTCAGCTCCTGCAATACGTCCGACGGTAAACTGTACGCTCGGATCAATGTAGAAGCCGTTCTGCATCTGCATTCTGCGGCCATATTCAGCGCTCAGGGACAAACCCCAGGTATCATAATCGCCTTCCAGCTTATGGCCCATGTCATTATAAACTGTATAATCATTATCAAGCTTACCGCCTTTAACGATTACATCAGCATAATGTCCCTTGTCGCTGTTCCAGCTGCCATATACTGACAGGCTGACAGCCTTGCCATCACCATGACCGCCCATTTCGTAGGTATTCTTGCCCTTGTTATAGCTTACAGCCGCACCAAAAAGCATGTTGTTATCCAGTTTCTTGTCATAGCCTAACTGATATGCATTAAAGCTTGTGCTGTACTTGGTATTCTTAGCATCAAAGCTGTTCTTACCACCGTAGTAACGTGCCCACAGACCGCTTTCTTCATTGTCCAGACGTACATCACCCATGCGCTGCAGCATATCGCTGTTTTCACTGCGCCACAGCAAAGCAGTGGAAGCCATGGCGGATTTAGCGCCACGCATCATAGCTGTTTCACTGCTGCCGTAAATAATTTCCGGATCAGTACGCTTAATGCTGCCATCCTTATAATTGCCCTGTCCATGCTCGCCGTAGTTAATATCACCGTAAACCTTAACCTTCGTCAAGCCTTCGGCGATCTCCACATGACCGCTCAGATTATCAGGATTGCTGCCCGCATCTGCGTAATACAGTTTCTTGCTCAGCTCACGGAAGAGCTTTTCAATATTATCAGTTTCTGTATAGCTGAGATTATCGGAATTATCGGTTCTTAAGGTAATGCTGCTGCCTTCAGCTACTTTATCGATATTCAGCGAACCGCCGCCGAACTTGATATTATTCAGGGTGTTGCTTGCTGTATCCTTATCAGCGGTATGCTTGTAGTTGACAACAACGTTTCCGCTGTAATCACCTACATCAATATTACCTGCGTTAGCATCAGTCTGATTAATAATACCGCCATTACCCTTCAGGCTGCGCAGCTTGCTGTTCCCGATATTGTTCCATTGTGCCTTACTGCTGTTCAGATTCAGGTTAACGTTATCTCCGTCAGCATTACCTGTCCAGATACCCATATCAGCATAGATATTGATTACTGCATCACCGGCAGTACTTACATCACCTGTAAGCTTACTCTCGGCAGTTCCCAGTCCGATATCTACGTTGCTGCCAGATGCTGCCAAAACGTTACCGGTAATATCAGTAAGTTTGCTTCCTGCCGCATTATTATTAGCGTTAATGCTAATCTTACCTTTATTATCAGCAGTTACAGCACCTTTAACAATGCTGCCGGCAAGCTCAATACTACCTGCATCTGCTTTCACTGCATCGCCACTGCCTACGGTGATATTTGTCAGACCATCTGCTTTAATACTGCTGCCTGCGCCATTAGCAATAAACGCACTGTCTGCAGTTACTACGCCGGTGTTATGCAGAATGATTTTGCCGCCGTTTTCTGCCAGCAAAGCCTGGCCTGCAGCCTTAATGTCAAGCTTATCAAGATTCTTGAATTCAATGGTAATCGCATCTGCTTTCACAGCATCAGCACCGGAATGCAAGCTCATGCTCTTATTATTAAGCTGCAGCTGCAAATCTCTGCCTGCTCCGACGGAAGTACCTGCGGTAGTAATAATGCTTCTATCCTTGCTGAAGTCGTAAATAGCATTATCTGTATGCAGTACGCCGGCAAGCTTATACTCTTTATCCTGTTTCCATTCTCCGGTAATCTGACTTGTAAAGTTATCTTTTGTCTGTTCTTCCGGATAGGTTACATTCGGAGTAACGCTGCCATCCTTAAGGCTGCCCTGACCGGTCGTCTTATCATAGGCAATATCACCGGTTTGTTTAACAACAGAGCTTGCTGTCAGACCTTCTGCCAACTTAACATAACCGGTAAGATTCCGCTCGCCGGTAATATAACCAGTGTAATACAGCTTATTAGCCAAAGAATTCAAGGCATTGGCAATGCTGTCCTCATCACTGAAGTCTACACCGCTTCTGTCCGTCAGCATGGTAATCTTGCTGTTGGCCGTTGCCTTAGTAACAGTAAAGTTACCGCCGTATACTTCAGCAGGATTGCTGCTGTTGTGCTTGTAAATGACTGTTGCGTCACCGCTGTAGCTGCCAATCGTTACGCCGGCTGCTGCATTAGTCATGTCAACTACGCCATTAGTACCAGTGAAGCTCTTCAGGCTGCTTGCACCGCTGTTGTTCCAGGTGCTGTTATTAAGCGTCAGACTAAAGTCTCCGCTTGTGCTTGCACCGTTCCAGATACTGCCGTTTGTCAATACCGCACTGCCTGCAGTACTTGTACTGCCGTTCCACTTGCTGTTATTAGCAGTCAGGCTCAAGCCTGCGCCACTGTTGTCTCCGCTCCAGCTGCTGTCTTTCAGATTTACTGTTGCGTTGCTGCCAGTGTTTGCGCCGTTCCAACTTGCGCTATTGCTCAAAGTGATATTGGCTTTTGCACCGCCGTTAGCTCCTGTCCAGGCTGCTTTATCTGCTTTCACAGTTACGCCGTCTGCAGTATTGCCTTTGCTCCAGCTTGCGCCGTTGTTCAAAGTAATATTCGCATTGGCACCGCTATTCGCACCGCTCCAGCTAGAAGCATCCAGCTTAATCGTGCTGCCTGATCCACTGCTGTCGCCGGTCCAGGTTGTACCATTTGTCAGTGTCGCGTTCAGCTTGCCGGTGTTGGCACCATTCCAGATGCCCTTGCTCAAGCTCATGGTAGTGTTGCCGCTGTTATCGCCGCTCCAACTTGCGTCCTCCTTGAAGGTCAGCTCTACGCTGCTCTCGGCATCTGTTGTAACATCTCCGTCAAGTTTGCTGAGGTTCTTGGCTGTAACCTTCGCACCCTTGCCATTAGCAGTAATGTCGCTGCCAATGGTGGTATCAGCAGAATCAATCGTTACTGCCGCATTTGCGCCGTCAGCACTTACTGCATCTCTAATTGCTGCGCTTGCTGTTCCGTTAATGCTTACACTGCTGTTCGCGCCGCTGGCGCTCACTGCACCGTTGACCTTCGCAGCCTTCGTTGCTTTAAGCGTTACAGCATCATTAGTAGTCACATCACCGTTCAGCGTTGCGTTGACTGCAGTGATCTCCACCTTGCTGTTGTTAGCGTTAATTGCTTTCGCACCACTTACTGTCAAGCTGCCTGCGTTCTGAACTGTCAGCGTACCGCCGGTTGTTGCGATACCATCACCGCCGTTGGCAGTAATCTTCAGATCGTGGCTGTTCAGCTTCAAGGTAGTATCTTTGGCTGTAGTAACTGCACTGCTGTCGGTAGTAATCGAAGTTGCGTCTTTCGTGAAGTTGTAGATATTATTATCGACGCTGTTGGAGAGTACGCCGGCCTTACGGTATTCCTTATCAGCGAAGTGCTCACCGGTAATGCTCGTTACAAAGGCTGTTCTGTCCTGTTCGCTCGGATATACAGGACCAGGCGTTACAGTCTTGTGGTCCGCACTGCCCTGACCGGTTGT